>Ga0315282_10010881_pt1 | contig 14192 bp, 15 predicted proteins | sample YL17G07_20_MG_FD_203693 | JGI IMG/M metagenome (GOLD analysis project Ga0315282, IMG submission 203693) | Sediment microbial communities from Yellowstone Lake, YNP, Wyoming, USA - YL17G07_20 | ecosystem: Environmental > Aquatic > Freshwater > Lake > Sediment | place: USA: Wyoming | collected...
GGCGGACCGTCGCGTTCGTGGGCGACGGCATCAACGACGGGCCGGCCCTCGCCGCGGCCGACGTGGGAGTGGCGATGGGGCTCGCCGGCACCGACGTCGCCATCGAGGCGGCCGAGATCGCCCTCCTCTCCGACGACCTCGCGAAGCTGCCGCACCTGCTCGGCCTGGCCCGCCAGGCGCTCTGCGCCATCCGCCAGAACCTCGCGTTCCCGGTGGGCGTGGTCGTCCTCGCCCTGGGGCTGACGACTCCGGACATCCTGACGCCGGTCACCGGCGCGCTCCTCCACAAGCTGTCGTCCATCCCGATCATCGCGAACTCGACGTGGCTCATCGCCTGGGGAGCCAAAGCCGAGTGAGCGGGCCCGCTGCCTGGCCAGCGTGTCGCCCAGCCGAGTTTGCAGCACGTTCCGTACCCGCAGGCCGGCTGCCCCCTGTCGCCACATTCAAAGCCCTTATCACGGGCTAGCCTGTGACCACATGGCTCCGCGTGAGCTAAAACCACTTCACTTCGCCCTTGATTATGGCAAGCAGGGAAGCCGAATGGCCTCAAGGTCGACCTGAACGTCCACCTCGCATACACGACTTCAGATGCCCTTCCGCTTTGGAGTTGCGGCGTGCCCCGTACCATGAGTTCCATAGGCCGCCGACTGAGGAGGGCGAATTGGATAGCACGGTGACTGTGTTGGACACCACGGTGTCGCTGATGGAGAGAGTGGCCACCCAGGCCAAGTGGAAGGTCAGCCTGACGTATAACCCCGTCAACCGGGGCGCCGACGACCCCACGCGCTGGGTTGCGAGCATCGGCTCGCTCGTCTCCGGCGTGGGGGCAACGCCCGAAGAGGCCCTGGTCGCGCTCCGGTCGGCGCTCAGCCGCGAGGGGTGGGAGGACTGAGCGAGGAGAGCCACGCAGGCCACTGGGCTGGAGCCCGTGCCCGTCATCTCACGCAGCCCACCCGAAGCTGGAGAGGAAGTCGTCGACTACGCGGGCCTCCAGTTCGGCGTCGTCTACGCCTACGACCCCCAGACGGACAGGCTTCGGCACGCTAGCTCGTACGCGCTGGACGCCGCGGCCGGCGCCGTCGAGGTTGCGGAGGCTGTCCTGGGCCAGGCCACGTCCCGACGCCAGGGGGCCCTCGCGCGCGACCTGCCCGACGACGCCTCCCCTGGGGCACGGCTCGCGCTGGGCCGGATGCCTCCGCCGGTGGTGGTGGCGGAGGCATCCGGCCCAGCCAGGGTTCGCATCCCGACGCGATCCCCCCGACGATCGGCCAGCCGGGCCAGCACGGCCCGGGGCCACGTCTCAGCGATCCAGGCTCCCAACCTTCAGCAGTCTCTTCCCCACGTGCCTGCGAGCACTTCCGTCGAGGCGCTGAGAGCCGCGCCACCTGATGCCTCTTCCCCACGTGCCTGCGAGCACTTCCTGTGCCTGCCGCCAGACGGAGTCGGCTATTTCTACCTCAATTGTGCACCTTTGTAACCAAACGTTAGCCTGTGGCGGCGGCCCGCCGACGGGCCACCTTGACATCCGAGCGGATCGAGGGGATACTGGGTCGTGAGCTACCACGGCTGAGCGAGCTCCGGGCCCCTGGCGGGCGGACGGGGCGCGGCCGCCCTTCCGTCCGTGATTGGCTCGACTGCTCAAGACTTGTGGTGCTCAAGACCTGTGGTGAGAAGGAGGTTGAGGAGATGGCGACGCTGTATGGCCGAACCTGGACGCGTGCCGAGATCCTCCGCAAGATCGGGGATATCTCCCAGGTTGGCGGGGTGGACCTGGTCGAGCTTCAGGAGGGGAGGGCGCAGGGAGTGAGGGCGGTGAGGTTCCGCACCGGCGTGCTGGACTTCACGGTCCTCGCCGGCAAGTGTATGGACGTGTACGACTTCGGCTACCGCGGCACGCCGCTGGCCTGGCACTCGCCCACCGGCGTTGCCGCCGCCCCCTACCTGGAGGATAGTGGGCTGCGGCTGCTCCGGACGTTCCAGGGCGGCCTGCTGATGACCTGCGGCCTGACGACCATGGGCGCGCCGTCGGTGGACCAGGGTGAGGAGCTCGGGCTGCACGGCCGCGTCCACCACCTGCCGGCGTCCAACGTCTGCGTCGACGCCAGGTGGGAGGGCGACGACTACGTGATGTGGGCCGAGGGCAAGGTCAGGCAGGCGGCGCTGTTCGGCGAGAACCTGGTCCTCCGGCGCCGGGTCACCGCGAAGCTGGGCGAGGCGAAGGTCCTCATCTCCGACGTCGTGGAGAACGAGGGCTACTCGACGGTCCCGCACATGATCCTGTACCACATCAACGCCGGCTTCCCGCTGGTCGACGAAGGCGCGCGCCTGCTCGTCTCGTCGAAAGTGACTCCTCGGGACCCCGACTCGGAGAAGGGCCTCGCCGACTGCTGCCAGTTCACCGCGCCGATGCCGGGGTGCGCCGAGCAGGTCTTCTTCCACGACGTCGCCGCCGACGCCGACGGGCTAGCTACGGCGGCCCTCGTCAACGAGGCGTTCGGCGGGGGCCAGGGCCTCGCCCTCTACGTCAGGTATCCCAGGACCCAGTTGCCGGTCCTGAACGAGTGGAAGATGATGGGCGAGGGTACCTACGTCGTGGGGATGGAGCCGGGCAACGGCTTCGTCTCGGGCCGTGCGGCGGAGCGCGCCCGGGGGACCCTGCAGCTCCTCGAGCCCGGGGAGAGCCGGCACTACGACCTGGAGATCGGCGTCCTCGCCAGCAGGGCGGACATTGGGGCTCTGACGGCGGAGATCGAGGCGCTGAGGCCGTAGTATCACAACGAGAATGAGTGCGATGGTGACAGGGGGTACTCGATGAGGCTCAGGGATCGCGTGGCTCTCATCACCGGGGCGTCCCGAGGCATCGGCCGCGGCATCGCCGTCGCCCTTGGAAGAGAGGGCGCGAAGGTCGGGGTCAACTACAACACCCACGCGGACCTCGCGGCGGAGACTGTCCGGCTGGTCCGCGAGGCCGGGGGCGAGGCGGAGGCGTTCCAGGGCGACGCCGGCGACACCGCCCAGATGACCGAGGTCTTCCGCGGCGTCGTCGAGCGCTTCGGCCGCCTCGACGTCTACGTGAACAACGCCAACGCCGCCCGAGGCGTCCGCTGGGGACCCCCGCACTACCTCGACGTAACCGAGGAGCAGCTCCAGGGGTTCTTCTACCCCAGCTTCAAGGCGGCGTTCGTCAACGGGCAGCTCGCCGCCCGGCAGATGATCGCCCAGGGAGGCGGGGGCCGGATAATCAACATAACCTCGGTGCACCAAGAGCGCGCCTGGCCGTGGGACTCCGTCTACGGCTCGATGAAGGCGGCGATTCGGCGTCTGACCATGAGCCAGGCCCTGGAGCTGGGGCCGCACGGCATCCTCGTGAACGCCATCGCACCCGGCTTCGTCGACGTGCGCCTGTACCCGGGCGAGCGAGGCGAGCGCTACGACCAGCAGAACGAGCGAGCTGCCAAGGAGGTGTTGCTCGGCCGTGGCACGCCAGCCGACATCGGCGAGGCCGCCGTCTACCTGGCCTCCGACGCCGGCCGCTACGTCACCGGCACCTGCATCCTGGTCGACGGCGGCATGCTCGTCCCGCCGAACACGACGGTCTGAGAGCGTGTGTGGGAAGCTGTCAACGGATTCGGGGAACGGATTACGCGGATTGGTGCTGGCAAATCCGCTCAAGCTGCCGCAACACCGTGATCAGTTGCCTCTACGACCTGAAGGGAGCCGGCCAGCTCGGCCTGGCCGAGGGCCTGACCATCCTCACGTCCGACGCGGCGGTGCCCGCCGACTGCGACCCGGAGACGCTCATCACCGTCGGCAACTGCGTCCCGCCACAGCGCCGCAGCCAGCGGCACGCCCGCGGCTGCCCGCCGAACAACGTCTGGATCGTCCAGCAGATCGTCGCCGGGCGAGAGCGCGTCCGGCGCACCTACGCCACGGAAGACGCGCCGGAGGAGTAGGTTATCGGAGGTCAGCACCATGCCGAGGATGACGGGCTACCGCGCGCTCGCCGAGACCCTCGAAGGCTACGGCGTGACCCACGTGTTCCTCGTGCCGGCGATCCTCACTCCGGCCCTGGCCGAGATGGAGGACACGGGCATAACGCGGGTGACGACCCACAGCGAGCTGTCGGCAGCTTACATGGCCGATGGCTACGCCCGGGCGGCCCGCCGGCCCGGGGTCTGTATGGCGCAGGCGGTCGGCGCCGCCAATCTGGCGGCCGGCCTGCGAGACGCCTACCTGGGGTGCTCCCCGGTCATCGCCTTCACCGGGGGCACCCATCCGGACTCGCGGTACCGCCACCTCTACCAGCAGATCGAGGACTTCCCCATGTTCGACGCGGTGACGAAGCTCAACGTCCGGGTCGAGAAGGTGGAGCGGCTGCCCGACCTGCTCAGACAGGCCTTCCGAGCGGCCACGACGGGAACGCCAGGGCCCGTCCACCTGGAGGTCCCGGGGCGACTGGGGGAGGGCATCCAGGGAGAAGCCGACCTCGAGCTCGTCGTCGAGGAGCAGTTTGGCCGGTACCCGGCGTACCGGCCGGAGCCCGAGCCGGCTGGTGTCCGCGAGGCAGCCAGCCTCCTGGCCGCGGCGGAGCGGCCAGTCATCGTGGCGGGAGGAGGGGTCGTCGCCTCGGACGCGGCGCGAGAGCTGGTGACACTGGCGGAGAGGCTCTCCATCCCGGTGGCGACCTCGCTCAACGGCAAGGAGACGATTCCGGACGATCACCCTCTTTCACTGGGAGTGGTCGGGACCTATGGGCGATGGTGCGCCAATCGGGCCGTCGCCGAGGCCGATCTGGTGTTCTTCGTCGGCAGCCGGGCCGGCGGCCTCGTCACCGACAACTGGAGGGTCCCGCGCTCTGGCACGCCGGTCCTCCAGTTGGACGTCGATCCGTCCGAGATTGGCAGGAACTACCCGGCGAAGGTGGGCCTGCTGGGAGACGCCAGGGCGGCCCTGGGGCGCCTGCTCGAGGCAGCGCGGCCCGGGGCGCCGAGGGCGGCCTGGGTGGAGCGAGCCCGGACGCTGGTGCGCGAGTGGCGTGCCGCGGTGGCATCGCTGGCCGATTCCGACGCGGCGCCCATCAGGCCCGAGCGGATCTGCAGGGAGGTCGCCGACTTCCTGCCCTCCGACGCCGTGCTGGTGGCCGACACCGGCCACGCGGCGATCTGGAGCGGGACGATGATCGGATTGAGACGTCCGGGCCAGCGGTACATCCGCTGCGCCGGCACACTCGGATGGGGCTTCCCGGCGTCGCTGGGGGTGAAGTGCGCTCTGCCGGACCGACCGGTGCTGTGCTTCACCGGCGATGGCGGCTTCTACTACCACCTGTCCGAACTGGAGACGGCGGCGCGCCTGGGCATCAACGCCGTGGTCCTGGTGAACGACAACGCCGCCCTGGGCCAGACGAAGAGGGGCTTCGACGCCGCTTACGGCGGCACCCAGCGCGGCCACGCCCGCGAGATGTGGGCGTTCCGGCAGACCGACTTCGCCGGGGTGGCGGAGTCCGTGGGCTGCCTGGGCGTCCGGGTCCAGCGGCCGGGCGACCTGCGCGGCGCCCTGGACCGAGCCTTCGCCGCGGGCCGGCCGGCCGTGATCGACGTCGCCAGCGACGTCGAGGCGCTGCCGCCCCGACCCTGGGGCTAGCTCGGGCGCCTGGCCGGCCGCGGACGTGATGCCCCGCTCGGGCCGCAAGCACGCCCTGGCACTCTCCCAGGGATGCGCGACGCATGTCGCCGGCGCGGCGGTGTCGGGGTCCCCCGTAGCGCGGGTCCTTGCCTGCGGCCCAAATGGGCTGCGGCCCGCTGGAGACGGTCAGGGGGCAAGGCCCTGCGCTACAGGTCCTGCACGGGCGCCCACTCCCCTGACGTGCATCAGGCACCCGTGAATGCCAGGTGCGCCGGAGCAGGATCCGGCCGCCGAAGAAGAGGGCGTCGCCGGAGAAGACGGAGACGAGCCCGTCGTGATGCAGGACGTAGGAGACGTGGCCCGACGCGTGCCCCGCGCTACACGGCAAGAGGCTACCCGTGCTATACTCGAATCGATCTCCATCACGGCATGTCCAGCCTGCGGACGGCAGCGCCTCCGCCGGGCACCCAGCCTGGTGGCGCAACGGAGTCGAGGCGTGGATAGCAAGCCCCTCTGCGAGGAGATCGGCCTGCCGGCGCCCCTGCCCGACGTCTTCGCGGCCTTCCTGGCCTGGCCAGACCCGGTGTTCCTCGACAGCAGCCTGGTCCACACCCATCTCGGCCGCTACTCCTACGTCGCCGCGGACCCATTCCTGACGCTGTCGAGCAAGGACGGCCAGGTGACCGTCCGGGGCCGCGGCTCGGCGGCGCACGCTTGGCTTGCCGCGAGCGAGGCGGGCGACGTGGCCGCTCCGTCTGGAAGCGAGGGTGCCGCGAGGCCACGCGGCAAGCCCCTGTCGCCCATCGCGGGCGACCCGTTCGGCGAGCTGCAGCGCATCCTCCGGGCCCACCCGGCGGAGCGAGTGCCGGGCCTGCCACCCTTCCAGGGAGGCGCAGTCGGCTACTTCGCCTACGATCTGGGCCGGCACCTGGAGGTCCTGCCGCGCACCGCCGTCGACGACGTCGGTCTGCCCGACCTGCGCGTCGGCCTGTATGGGTGGACGCTCGCCCACGACCACCTGCGGGGCCGGACCTGGCTCATCGCCAGTCCGCTCGACGGAGGCCGGCCCGCCGCCAGGGCGCGGCTACGCGAGCTTCGCCGCCTGATCGAGAGCGTTCGGCCGGTCGAGCGTGCCGCTCGGCCCCGCTTGAGTGGACCCCGCCACGAGCCGTCGTGCAACTTCACGCGCGACGCCTACCTCCGGGCCGTCGCCGCCGCCAAAGCCTACATCGCGGAGGGCGACATCTACCAGGTCTGCCTCTCCCAGCGCTTCGCGGTCGGTCTCGACTACCACCCCTGGCAGCTCTACCGCCGGCTGCGCGCGGTCAGCCCGGTGCCCTACGGCGCCTACCTGGGCTTCCCGGAGGCGGCGATCGCCAGCGCCTCGCCCGAGCTGTTCCTTCGACTGGAGCGCGGACAGGTCGAGACGCGGCCGATCAAGGGCACCCGGCCGCGCGGCACGACCCCGGAGCTCGACGCCGGGCTGGCCGAGGAGCTGCGGCTGAGCGAGAAGGATCGCGCCGAGAACCTGATGATCGTCGACCTGCTGCGCAACGACCTGGGGCGAGCCTGCCGAGTCGGATCGGTCCGGGTCCCCGAGCTGTTTGGTCTGGAAACCTACAGCACTGTCCACCACCTGGTCTCGACCGTGCGCGGCGGCCTGCGGCCCGGGCTGGACGCGGTGGACCTCCTCCGCGCGTGCTTCCCCGGCGGCTCGGTGACCGGCTGCCCGAAGATCCGGGCGATGGGGATAATCGACGAGCTGGAGCCGACGTGCCGGGGTGTCTACTGCGGCGCGATAGGCTTCCTCGGCTTCGACGGAGACATGGACACCAGCATCGTCATCCGCACCGTGGTCGTGAAGGACGGCCGGGCGTACTACCAGGTCGGGGGCGCTGTCGTCGCCGACTCCGATCCCGCCGCCGAGTACCAGGAGACGCTCGACAAGGCGCAGGCGGCGATTCTGGCCCTGGGCGGTGCGGACATGGAGCCGGAGCGGGAGGTCCTCGCCGCCGGCTCGACGAGGAGGCCAGGGTGAGCGACGGCGCGATGATCCGCTACGTCTACGTCGACGGCCATCTCCTCCCGGCCGACGGCCGGCATCTCTCCGCCCTGGACCGCGGCTTCACGCTGAGCGACGGCGTCTTCGAGACGATGCGCGTCGCCGGAGGCCGGGCGTTCAGGCTGTGGGAGCACCTGACGCGGCTGCGAGCCTCGGCCGACGTGCTGAGGCTGCCGGTCCCGTGGCCGGACGAGGAGCTGGCCGAGGCCATCGCACGGCTGCTCGCCGCGAACGACCTCCAGGAGGCGGTGGCTCGGCTGACTGTCAGCCGGGGCGTCCCGGCCGAGCGGGGCCTGCTGCCGCCTTCGCCCTGCGCGCCCACCCTGGTCGCCCAGGTCAGCCCGTTCCACCGGCTGCCGGACGAGAAGCTGGCCGGCGGGCTCGGCGTCCACACCAGCTCGATCCGGCGCAACGAGACGTCGCCGACGTGCCGGATCAAGGTGTGCAGCTACCTGGACAACGTCCTGGCCCGGATGGAGGCCCGGGAGGCCGGGGCCGACGAGGCGCTCCTGCTGAACACCGCGGGGTTCCTCGCCTGCTGCAGCTCGGCCAACTTGCACGTGATCTCGGGCGGGCGGGTGCTCACGCCCTCCGTCGAGTGTGGCGCGCTGCCCGGGATCACCCGCGGGGTCGTCCAGGAGCTGGCCGCCGGGATCGGCCTGGTCTGGGAGGAGGCCTGGCTCCGGCCCGCCGACCTCGCGGCCGCCGAGGAGGCCCTCCTGACGAACAGCGTCCTCGGGGTCGTGGCCATAACGCGGGTCGACGGCCGCCTGGTGGGGCTCGGGACCCCCGGCCGGGCGACCCTCCGGCTAGCGCGGGAGTACGAGGATCTGCTGCGGCCCTGAGGGGGGCGTTCCAGAACGTCTCACTCGGCAGGCCGGCGGATCCGGCCTGACCTCCGGCCGAAGATCTCCGGGCTGCCCGGGAGCTTTGTTGGCAGGGCGCGAGCCGGCTACGTCCCGGGCGGCATCTGCAGCAGCTCGAGGGTGACGCCGTCGGGGTCGAGCATGTAGACGGCGTAGCCGCCCGTGCGCGGGCCGGCCGCGATCCGGACCGGCGCCGAGCGGAACCGGACGCCGGCCGCCCGGAGGCGCTCGTACTCGGAGATGAGACCCTCGACGACGAAGCACAGGTGGCCGGCGCCCGGGTTGGAGCTCCGGACGTCGGCGGGGGCGCCCGCGCCCGACCTGTACTCGATGAGCTCCAGGAGGTGCTCGGAGCTCTCCGTCGGTCTGAGGAAGACGATGCGCATGTCCACGCCCGGTATGTCGGTTATCTCGGCGAGGTAGTCCAGCTTTCCGCCCTGCTCGTTGAGGACTTTCATCCCGAGGAGGTCCCGGTAGAACGCCAGCGACCGGTCCATGTTGCTGACGGTGAAGCTGGTGTGGTGGACCCGACGAATCATCCCTGCCCTCCAAGCGCTGCTAGCTCGCCGGGCCGATTATAGCACTGTGGCTGGGGAGGTTGTCAACCGAATCGGGAGAGCGTTACACGCTGGGGACAACGTGCCAATTCGTCTATCAAGAAACTTGCGCGATATCCTGATAGGGCTTGGCCCCGCAACTGTGCCCCGGCAGCCAACAAGAACGCAGCAGAGCGTACAAGTCCCGTGCAGAGCCTCCCGTCTCTGGCGTTGTGCCCGACGGCTCCCCTTGGCTGCCAGGTCGGTACGCTTTCATAACGCCAGGGATGGCTTCGCTGCGCCTCCACTACGAGCCTGCAGCCCCGATTTGCCTTACTGGTCGTTCCCAACACGCAACGCTCGCACGGCTTCCGGCCCCTTGACCGCAAGGCGACGCGGCTGGTAGTATGGCGGCGCTGCAACCGCGAGCGGCGGCTGCACAGCACGGTAGAAAGGGGTGCCAGCCATGATGAGACCCGGCCTGCTTGACCTCAACACTCTCACGGCCCGCCTGGCCGAGATCAAGGAGCGGAAGGGGCCGCCTCCCTGGGTCGAGCGCGTGGTCGTCACCGATCAGTTCACCGTGACGGCCATCTGCCAGGCCCCCGGCCATCCGAACGACCACCACTACCACATCTACGACGAAGCGTGGATAATCGCCGAGGGCGAGCTATCCTGGCAGTACGAGCACTCGCCGGAGCCCCACGTCGTCCGGGCCGGCGACATCGTCTTCGCCCCGAAGAACCACTGGCACCACATCGAGGTGCTCGGAGACAGGCCGGCCATCCGGGTCGCGGTGAGCGTCACCGGCGAGTTCCACCGCTATGACCGTCCCGGCTGCAAGCCGATCTCGAGGTAGCGCTGGAGCGAGCCTCGGCCGCGGCCCCGGCTCACGCCATCTGTGGCCGGCGGCGCCTTGCGCTGCCGCCTGACCCCGCAGCGCCTGCGGCAAGTTGCGGCAGAACCGAGTCAACTGCCGCCGGCGCCGCGGGCGCCGACCGCCACGGCGGTTACTGGTGGGTGAGCCGAAGAGCCGACGCTCGGACTGCCGTGCGTCGGGCGGAGCGACTCGCGCGTGAGACAGTGTCTCTAGGGGCGAGCCTCACCAATGGGCCCGGTGCTCGAACCCGACCTCCACGCCCGGGAAGCGCTGGAGCCGGCGCGGATCGAAGCCGACGATCTCGCGCTTGTCGACGACGACCACGGGCGGGCCGATCTGGCCCGAGACCAGGACCGGCCGGTCTCAGGCCTCGACGTCGAATGCCGGGAACTGGACGCCCCGCTCGGCGGGTAGGTGTGCTAGCGCGTCCCGAGCCTAGCGACACTCCGCACAGCGGCCGGCGTAGTACGGCGTGACCAACTCGGGCACGGCCAGTCCTCCTATACCATCTCCCCCAGGTGCGAGGTGTGGAGGTCGCTGCTGCAGAAGGTCAACGATCTGCCCCGGAGCAGCCGGGCTAGCCGTGCGCCGGTCAGCCTCGCCTGGGCCCGGCCGCGCTCGGTCAGGTGGGCGTTCGTCCAGCCGCCGGTCAGGCCCGTCGCCAGGTGCTCCGACTCGCCGTGCCGGACGACGAGCAACTCCCTCACGGCGAATCCCCGCCGCGCCGCTCGCCGGACGCCTCGCCGGAGCGCAGCTCCAGCGACCGCCGGAGCAGGTCGTTCTCCTGCTGAAGCTGGTAGACCTGATCGAGCAGCCGGCGACGCTCGTCCTCGAACGCCTGGATCTGCCAGCGGTAGCGGAAGTAGTAGACGAACAGGTAGGCGACGGCGCAGACGACGACGAGCGCGAAGAGCAGGGCTACGCCGATGACCTCGATCATCGCTCTCGACCACCCCTTCGATCGCTCGTCACCGTCCCGACGTGGGCGTTGCCGCCGGAGCGGGGGTGGGCTGCGGCGGTCGGCTCGGTGCCGCCGTGGGTGCGGCCGTCGGCTCCGCGGCCGGAGTCGAGCTGCTCTGCTGCCCGAGGCCGCCAAAGCTGATCAGCGGCACGCCGCCGCTGGTCACCTGCGGCAAGCGGCCGTCCCACTTCGTCGTCTCCAGGTACTGGATCAGCTCGGGCGTCACGCTTTGCGCCCGGACCCGGTTGGACTCGGCCTCGCCGCGAGCGCGCTCGATGGTGGCATCGGCCTCGCCCTTGGCGTCGACGAGCCTCTGGCGAGCCTGGATCTCCTTCTGCGCCAGGACTTGCTCCTCCCGCCCGACGTACTGCTGCTGCGTCTGCTTCTGCTCGATGGCCTGCTGGTACTCCGGGCTGAAGTCGATGTTGCTGATGTAGATGTCGTCGACGATGATGCCGTAGCGGCCGAGGTTCTGGGCGAGCTTCTCCCTCGTGTACTGCCGGATCTCGTCCCGCTTCTGGAGGATCTCCGAGGCCCGGTAGCGCGGCACGACCTCCTTGATGAAGTCGCTGAACGCCGGATCGATCACCTTCGTCGCGAAGTCCAGCCCCACGTTCTGGTATAGCTCGTTGGCCCGGGCCGGGTCCAGGTGATAGTTCATCGTGCCCGTCAGCTTGACCGTCTGCTGCTCGAGGCTGGCGGCCTGGATCTCCTTGAAGTTGTGGGGCTGCACCTTGACGTCGACCTGGTGGATCTGGTTGGCGAACGGCACCCGGAGGTGGAACCCGGGGTAGAGCACCCCCGGCTCGACCGCGCCGAACGTCGTCACGACCCCGACGTTCCCGGCCTGCACCACGAACCCCGACATCAGCACGCCGATGGCCGCCAGCACCCCGACGACCGCCACGGCCGTGCAGCCGGCGACCCGCATCGTGCTCTGGACCTCCGACCGCTTCGACCCCGGCAGGCCCTTACCCCTCGCGTCGATCATCCCCCTACCCTCCCCACGCTGTACAGTCCGCCCCTACCGCCACCAGTCAATGAGGCGAGGATATCACAGACGCGATGCCCTGTCCATACCCGCCCCGGTTGGGTAGTGTTCGGAGGATTGTGTCAATCTCATAGCGGGCCATCAGGCGGCCACTAGACTTCTTCATACGGTGGGATCTTGACGAATGAGTCAAGTTTCAGGCGGCGTCGCTGAGTTTGGCCTGGTCGATAATCTGGTCGATCTGGCGGTCAACCTCCGCATAGCCCTTGGGCAGGGGCCGGGGGATTGGCTCGGTGTCGTCCAGGGCAGCGAAGGCCACCCGAAAGACCCGGGCCTCCAGCTTGGTTAAGAACAAGGTATAATGGACCCCGAGAACTAGGCCAGCCGCTGGCGGGTGTCAGTAGCCGCCGGCTACCCACCACCTCACCAGCCCGGATTTGACGCCAGGCCGGCCTTGCCCGATAATGCCGTCGCGCCCGCCACGCGGCGGGCTGCCATCTGCAGGACAGATCGAGGAGTGCGCCGAGCGGTGGCGGGTACGGCAGGAAGCCTTGGCAGCTTCGAGGACTGGCGGCAGGGCTACACGGTCGACCGCTGCTGCCTCAAGAAGGTCGTCTGCGGCGCCGGCCTGGCCAGCTACAGCGGCGACGCCGAGCGCGAGTTCGCGCCGATTCGGCGCTGGCTCCAGGCGCGCGCCGGCTTCGACCCCCTCGATTTCCTCGAGGCGACCTACGCCGGCTCCACGGTCGGCGGCGAGTGGCGGCCCCGGCCGTATCACGTCCAGGACGCCCAGGCGCCGATCGAGGCGTCGGCCCTGGCCGTGGCCCGGGAGCTCGGGTGGTACCGGGAGCGCCTGCCGGCGACGCGGTTCTACCTGCTGGGCTACTCTCTCGGCGGGGTCATCGCCTTCGAGGCGGCCGGCCAGCTCCTGAGCCACGACCTGGCCGGCTGGCGGGGCCGCCTGGCCGGCATCGCGACGCTCTCGTCCCCCCTCCTCGGCGTCGACTTCGGCGTGCTCTCCGAGTGGGCGCGCACTCTCGCCACCCGCCCCGACTTCTACGGCCGGGCCGGCCTCGAGCTGGTCGAGCGGGCCAGGGACCCCGACACCCTCGGTCGCCAGGAGTCTCTGGCCGCCCTGCTGCGCGCCAGCGGCGTGCGCCTGCTGACGGTCGTCGACAGGAACGACGCGGTGGTGCTCCCCCGCGAGGCCATCCTGCCCTCGGCCCGAGCGGCGGGAGAGGTCGTCGCCGTGGACGCGACGCTGCCCGCCGACGCCGACGAGGTCGCGCGCAGGTTTGGCCACGGGCCGGTGCTCGCCGATCCGGACTGCCTGGCGGCGGTGGCCCGGCTGGTCGGCAAGCAGGAGTGCCTGGGCCCGCACCGCCGGCTCTCCGAGGCCGAGCGCGTCGAGGCCGAGCTCGCGGCGATGCGGGAGGAGCTACGCCGCCGGCGGCCTGGTGGAGCCCGCTAGAAGTGCGGCCCACTTACGCTCGCCCGTCATTGCCGCTCTTTCCCGCCAACGGCAAGCTGAAGTAGAAGGTGGAGCCCTTGCCCGCCTCGCTCTCGAACCAGATGCGGCCCTTGTGCCGCTCGACGGCGAGCTTGCTGAGGTAGAGACTCAGCGCCACGACACCCCGGTAGCCGGGCGCGCCCGCCGGCACGACCTCGTAGAAGGGCTCGAAAATGTGCGGCTGCCGCTCGTTGGAGATGCCCACCCCGTGATCCGTCACCGAGACGACACCTTCCCCTTCCTGGGCCCACACCCGCACCTCGATCTCCCCGCCCTGCGGCGAGTACTTGATGGCGTTGTCCAGCAGGCTCACCAGCACCTCCTCGATGCGCTCCCGGTCGGCCTCCACCGAAGCCGGCGCCTCCCGTTTGAGAACCAGCCGGTGAACCTGGGTGAGGGCCTGCATCCGCGGCGCCACCTCGGAGGCGAGATCCCCCAGGTCGAAGCACACCCGACGCAGCTCTGGCGGGACGGTGCGGAAGCGGACCGCCTCGAGCATCTCCTGCACCCGGCGGCTGATCCGGTCGCACTGGGCGTTGATGATCTCGACGGCCTCGCCCTCCCGCGGCTCGTGCCCGTGCGGCGCCCACTTGTGCATCAACTGCGCGTACCCCTTGATCGTGGTGACCGGGGTCTTGAGCTCGTGGGCGGCGGCGGAGAGGAAATCATCCCGCATTCGCTCCTGCTGCTTGATGGGAGTGATGTCCTGGAAGGCGGTAACGGCCCCGACGATTCGCCCCCGGGCGTCGCGCAGCGGGGCCGAG
>Ga0315282_10010882_pt1 | contig 14192 bp, 13 predicted proteins | sample YL17G07_20_MG_FD_203693 | JGI IMG/M metagenome (GOLD analysis project Ga0315282, IMG submission 203693) | Sediment microbial communities from Yellowstone Lake, YNP, Wyoming, USA - YL17G07_20 | ecosystem: Environmental > Aquatic > Freshwater > Lake > Sediment | place: USA: Wyoming | collected...
AAGGCATAGATCTTTCCGACGACATTGCCCGTCTTCTCAAGGTTGTTGAGGGTCAACTTGACGACGACAGGCGAGATCATTCCGAGGAGACAAGCGGGGACAAAAAAGACGATGGTGGTGATCAGAAGAATTCGTGACATCAGCGTTGTGTGAAATTGAGCCCCGCCAATCAAATTGATCAGCGGTGAAATGGAAAATGCCCCCAGGCCGGAAAAAAAGAGGAGCCAGCCGAGTGTGGAGGAACGGGGATATCGGTCGGCGATCCGGCCCCCCAGATAGGCCCCGATGCTGATGCCGGCAAGGACCACTCCAATGATGCTTGTCCAGGTATAAAGGGAAACCCCGACGTAAGGGGCCATGATTCGCCCTGCCACCAATTCAATGACCAGCGTGCAGAAACTGGCGATAAAGACGATGGCATTCGCTTTGATCACTTCTCGTTGCATAGGCTATCCTCTCTCCTGGGAGGTTCACCCCGTTAGAAATTCCAGCGGGGGATCAAACTCTGCCGGAATTATTCTGGGACCTGACCCCGCTGCAGAGCCCTGCACCGCATGGTGTACAGGGCAGAGCAGCGGCGCATCATTTCTAACGGGGTGATCACTTTATAAAAGATACAAAAAAGAAGTTCAAGACTTTTTTGTCCATTGAGCTTCCTGCGTTCATGGGGTTCTTCGGGTATTGGACAAATGTCCAATGTGAATTCTTAATGACCTACCCTTTCACCCTCCGGAGTTCCATCACCACGGGATTGAATGGGTCGGGGCAGGCAATGGTGGTCTTGTCTCGGTCCTTTTCCCAGGGGAATTCTCCGCCATGCCGAAGCACCCGCCACGAGGGAAAGATGGCATGAAATGCTGAGGGACATAGGGCCTGGGGATCTCCGGATACTCCCAAAAGAAAGTCCTTGCCCAAATCAAACTCCTGGCCCGCAAAATGGCCCGCCGCACAGGTCCCTTTAACGGAAACAATTCTTAAGATTACCTTCTCTGGATTTGCCATGAAAGAGCCTCCTTCCGGTCTATTATTTTTTTTGTTTTCAATGGATTATCAATAGAAATTGGGCCCATGTCAACCTGAATTGGGACGCATTCTGAAAAACCTTCAAATCCCTTTACAAAAGGGAGAGGATGAATTTAAAATAGTTCAAGACGAGAGATGGCGACGCAGAAGATATTGACCCGCGATTTTGTTCTTTGTTTCTTTGCCCAATTCACCTTCTCATCCGTTTTCTACATTCTTATTCCGACCCTCCCCATCTATCTTTCAAGATTGGGAGCCAAGGAAGCAGAGATTGGTGTTCTTATCGGAGCCTTCAGCGTCTCCTCCTTAGTCTTCAGGCCTATCGTGGGAAAAGCCCTTCTCAAGATTCCTGAAAGAAGATTCATGATTGTTGGAACCCTCTTCTTTGCCTCGTCATCCGTTGCCTACCTCTTTGCGCCTCCTTTCTGGCCCTTATTGGCCGTAAGGGTCTTTCAGGGTATCGGATTGGCCTTCTTCTCAACAGCCTCTTTCACCTTGCTCGCCAATATCACCCCTGAAGCCAACCGTGGGCAAATTATCAGTTACTTCTATGTATCTATCAATTTTGCTTTTGCTCTGGGCCCTTACCTCGGAATGCTCCTCATCAACCGGTATGACTTCCCCTTTAACTTTCAGGTCCTTTTTCTGGTCTGTGCCGGTATGTCTTTGTGCTGCCTATTCATCACCCTCAAATTGAAAAAGCTTCAAGGTCTTCCAATAGCAGATCTATCTTCGCAGAAACAATCCTTGTTAAGTCTGGATGCACTTCCGCCAGCCATCATCGCTTCTATCATCACTATTACCTGGGGAGCCATGACTGCATTTTTCCCCCTGTACGCCCTGAAAAAAGGGGTTGAGAACCCCGGCCTTTTCTTCGCTGCTTTTGCCATCACGCTCATCTTAGTCCGTGGTTTGGGTGGGAAGATATTGGATACCTATTCCAGAGAAAAAGTGATCTTGCCCTGTCTCTTCAATCTTATTGTTTCAATGCCCATCCTCGCCTTCTCCAGCACCTTACCGATGTTTATCCTTGTTGCAATCATATGGGGAATCGGGAGTGCTTTCCTTTTTCCTTCCCTGCTGGCCTATACGATTGACCTTGCGGGCTCCAATCGAGGACCGGCGATGGGTACCTTCACTGCGCTTATTGACTTAGGGGCGGGCATGGGAGCAGTGATAATGGGCGTTATTCTTCAGTTAACGAACTACACAGTGATGTTCTTATGTTTAGCTCTCACGGGTATCATCAATTTCGTCTATTTCTATTTTGCCGTTACAAAAAAGTCTCAAAAAATCCTCTCCCCTGCGGAGAGAGGATAATCGGAAGGAAGTCATATGCCAATCTATGAGTATCGCTGCGATGATTGTGGGAGGATCTCTGAATTTCTCCTGGTCAAAGTCGATGAGACCTTTATCCCCCAATGCAAACGATGTAAGAGTAAAAAAATGTCCCGTGTCCTCTCCAGGGTGAGGGTGATCCGTTCGGAGGAAAGCAGAATGGAGAGCTTGGCTGATCCGTCGAAGTGGGGCGGCCTGGACGAGAAGGATCCGAAGAGCATGGCCAGATGGATGAAGCGGATGGGCAAGGAGATGGGAGAAGAGATGGGCGAAGATGTGGATCAGATGGTGGATGAGGCGATGGAAGAAGAGACGGCTCCTAAGCCGGGCGATAACGTAGAGGATTAGAGGCCGAAAAGTAAAATGGTCTCTATAGGGTGCAGAGCAAGGCCCTAAACCACACATGGCTCAGAGGTGGGTTGCTTTGGAAGCGTTACAGGATGGCTAATTCTTCATTGAGCAGGTCTGAGATAAACATGTAGCCCGGTGCATGCGTGATACAGAGATCGGGCTTGGCCTTCATCACAACCGCCTGTGGTGTCACGCCGCAGGCCCAGAATACCGGAATTTCTCCCTTCTTAATCGTTACCGGATCCCCGAAGTCAGGTTTTCTGAGATCTCTAATTCCAATCGCTGAGGGATCACCAATATGGATAGGTGCTCCGTGCACCAACGCATAACGTGAAGTGATCTGTACCGCCCGGGTAACTTGATCTGGCAGAATCGGTCTCATCGTAACAACCATTGGCCCATGAAAGACTCCAGCGCGTTTGCAGGGGATATGGGTGATGAACATTGGGACATTTTTATTTTCTTCGATATGGCGGACAGGGATTTTCGAACGGATCATGGCTTCTTCAAAAGAAAAACTGCAACCCAAAAGAAAGGAGACGAAGTCAGGCTCCCAAAAACTTTTGATCTCCTTGACAGTGTTCTGTAGTTTCCCTTTTCGGTAAATGTTGTAACGGGGAATGTCTGTACGGATATCCGCATCCAAGGACAAAACCTTCGTCCCGAATTCGCCCGGCTCTAAGACTTCAAGCAGAGGGCAGGGTTTCGAGTTTCTCTGACAGAAGAGGAGAAAGTCAAAGGCATATTTCTGCGGGAGGATGACCAGATTGGCCTGGGCATAGCCCATGGCCAACCCTGCTGTCGGTTTATCCCATTTCCCTTTTCGGATGAGATTTCGTATTTCTTTGGGAGTGAGTTTGTGGATATCTTTCATGAGAGCAACCTTTCCTAGTACTGTGCGTCCAACGCTTATTTAGTTTTGGTTGGCAGTCATGCCGCACTTTATGCGGCATCCAGCCTGCCTGCGCGAAGCCGCTTCGGCGAAGGCAGGGCTCTGTTTTTCTGGATTCCTGCTGGAGTTTATCCCGATGAAAGTCGGGGCAGGAATGACAACCATAGTAAAGGAATTCAAGGCGCAGTACACTAGCCCTATTTTTTATAGAATCATTAGAGGATAAGCTCGAACCTTTGTTCGGCGACTGTTCTTCCCCACTGGTTACCTTTGAATTCTTCGCAAAGCTTGAACCCAAACTTTTCATAAAGATGACGTGCCGGATCCAGGCCCGCAAAAGTCCAGAGATACACTTTGTTAAACTTCTTCTTTCGGCAAAATTCGACTGCCTCTTCAAGCAGCATTTTCCCGATGCCATTCCCTTGGCTTTCCGGCGCAACGATGAACCATCTCAAGTGGGCGCCTTTGCTATCGTGTTGGACTCCATCGATGGCGATGGAGCCCACAATTTTTTCTTCAACGCTTGCTACCCAAAACCCATCGCGAGATTCATTAAAGCGCCGCAAAAACTCCGAAAGCTCTATGGCCACCTTCGATTCGAAGAAAAGGTCGAAGCCCCAGTGCTTATGATAATACGTACCGTGGAGTTCGGCAATTCGACCGATGGCCCCCGGAATATAACCGGATAATCTCACACCGCTCATAACAAGCTTCTTGTCTTCCCTCGTTCTTCTGATCACGGCCTTGAAGCTGGCCTTATTGATATCGCTTTTTGAGCGATTCCTTCATACATTGTTAGAAATTATTTTAAAAATACTCTATGTTAGTCAAGAAGAAAATAATGTCTACCAACAAGCAGATGTGAAAGGAAACCGAGGGAGACCTTTTGCTGAATGCTTACAAACCTAAAAAGGCTTTTTGGATGATTTCGGCGTTGAGGAGCTCTTTGCCGGTTCCCTGGTGGATGGTTCGTCCGGTTTGAAGGACATAGCCGCGGTCGGACAATTCGAGGGATTCCCGAACATTTTGTTCAACCAGGAGGATTGTTTTCCCTGACTGCTTCAATTTGGCCACGGCTTCCAACATTTCATCCACAAGTTTTGGCATCAGACCTAAGGAAGGTTCATCGAGCATGAGGAGTTTTGGATTGGACATCAATCCCCTTCCAATGGCGAGCATCTGTTGTTCTCCGCCGCTGAGGGTCCCTCCTTGCTGGAGACGTCTCTCAGCCAGTCGGGGGAAGAGGTGATAAACATACTCCAGATTCTTTTGGACCGCTCCTCCGTCCTCGAGGATATAGGCTCCCAATTCCAGATTTTCACCAACCGTGAGCGGTCCGAAAATCAAACGCGCCTCCGGGACATAGGTGATTCCCATCCGAACAATATCGGCTGTGGAAAGGTGAGAGATCTCTTGATTCTCAAACTGGATTGAGCCCTTGGAGGAATGGAGGGCACCCGCGATGGCCTTGAGAAGAGTTGATTTCCCTGCACCGTTTGCGCCGACCACAGAGACCAGTTCTCCCTGGTTCACTTCAAGGGAGACGTTATGAATGACGGGGACGCCACTGTATCGGACTTCGATCTCAGAGACCTTTAGCATACTTTTCCCCCAGATAGGCTTTAATTACCCGTTCATTCTTCACAATATCCCTCGGCAATCCTTCCGCGATTTTTTCACCGCTATCGAGAACGATGACTCGCTGGGAGATGGGCATGACCACCTCCATGACATGTTCGATGAGAAAGAGGGTCATCTTCTTCTCTTGGTGGATCTTTTTCAAAAGATCCACCATCTCTTCTGTCTCTTTGGGGTTGAGGCCAGAGGCCACTTCATCTAGCATCAAGAGTTCGGGTTGGGTCGCTATGGCTCTTGCCAGACCTATTTTTTTCTGGGCTGCGATAGGCAATTCATTTAGATGGTAGGTCTTCACACTATCCAACCCCATAAAACCCAGGATGGCCGCGGCCTCTATTTTTGCAACATTTCGATCATCGGTCCTGCAAAAGGCACCAACCATCACATTCTCAAGGACTGTCATTCCTGTGGTTACCTTTGTGAGCTGAAAGGTCCTCCCAATTCCCTCCCGATTGGTCATGAACGGCTTGAATCCTGTGATCTCCTTTCCTTTGAAGATCACCTTCCCGGAATCGGGCTTATGATAACCAACGATACAGTTAAAAAGAGTCGTCTTGCCCGCGCCATTCGGACCGATCAAACCAATGATTTCACCCTCATTGATCTGGAAGGAAACATGGTTATTGGCCACCACACCGCCAAAGTCTTTGACCAGATCGGTCACTTCAAGAAATGCCATGCTATGCACCTTTTTTTCGAAACTGCTCAATGATGCCCCAGATTCCCCGAGGTTGATAGGCAGAGACAACCATGATCAGCGCAGCGTAAATCATAAAGTCAACTCCGATCAAACCTTTCTGAGCACCCAGCCAGCTTCCGAGAAAGCGGTCAAGAGGGACTAAAAAACCTGAGCCAATGATGGGTCCCCACATGGAGCCCGCTCCCCCCAGCATCGACATCAAAGCAATCTTGATGGAAAGGTCTAAATCCATCACCGAATAGGGATCGATGTAGAGATTATAAACAGCCATGAATCCGCCTCCGACAGCCACAAAAGCTGAGGCAATGGAGTAGGCTTTGATCTTACACCACCGGGCGTCAATACCCAGGCTTTCTGCAGCCTCTTCATCCTCCTTGATCATCCGGAGCTGATAGCCCAATTTCGATTTTCGAAACCAGTTCATATAGAAAATGGCGGTATAAAAGAGGGCCATGATGAAATAGAAATAATAATTATCCGACTTAAACTGCATATAAAGAAAATCAGGGTGCTCATGAATGGGAAGTTCTATCCCCTTTGCAGCTCCGACCAGCTTCCAGTTAATAAAAATGTCTTGAAGCACCAATGAAGTGCAGATGGTGGCAATGGCAAAGTAATGGCCCTTCAACCTGAAAAGAGGATACCCAATCATGAAGGAGTAACCAATGGCAATGAGGACGCCGATGGGCATGGAGGCCCAGAAAGGAATCTTCCACCAGACCATGGTCAGAGCTACGGTATAGGCTCCGATTCCGACATACTGAGCTTTGCCCAGTTCCACTTGACCCCCATAGCCACCGATGGTATTCCATCCCATCCCGAAGAGGGAGAAAAGGAGGAACTGGATCGCCACAGCCTTGACAAAGGATCCAGCGCCGAGCCAGGGAAAGATGAGGAGGAAAAGGGTGAAAATGGCAAAGCCAACCTTTTCCGGTTTTGAAAAATCTCTGAAGTCGAAGGCGTCCCTTATTTTTTCCATCCAAACAGTCCCTGAGGTCTCAAAACAACGATGATGAAATAGGCAAAATAGACGACAGTGAATTTAAAATGGGGGCCAAAGAAACCCCACCCGGTCAAATGACCAAACATCGGGAATAACATCTCAATGATCCCGATCAGGATTCCGGCGAAGAAAGCTCCCTTAATACTCCCGAATCCGCCCATGGCCACCGATGCAAACGCGATCATGACGAAGAGGAGGCCTACGGTAGGATAGACATACCAGAAATTAACGATCAGACCTCCAGCAATGCCGACGGTTCCCCCGCCAATCACCCAGGCAAGGGCATTCATCCGATCGGTTTTAATCCCCATGTAATTGGCCGCTTCCTTGTTGAGTGCCGTGGCGCGGAGCGCTTTTCCCAGTTTGGTTCGATGAAGAAGAAAGTAGACGAAAAGGAATGCAATGAGACTCAGAACCGCTGCGGAGAGCTTCGTCCAATCAAGTCTGAAGGGGCCTAATGAGAGGGTCTTTCCCACGAGCAACCCTTTTTGGATGATCCGGTAATCGATGCCAAAGAGAAATTGGGCAAGATATCTTAAGAAGAGCATTAACCCAAAGGTCCCGAAAAGTTGAGCAATCATCGGGCCCCGGAGTAAGTGCTTTACCAAACAGTAATAGGATGCCAATCCGAGAATCATTCCTACGATTGCAGAAGCAGGGAGGGTAATCAGCGGATCGATGTGGAGGAGGAGGCTTGTCCAGTAAGTGGTATACATTCCGATCATCAGGAACTCGCCGTGGGCAAAGTTGACGATGTCCATCATGCCGAAGATGATCGTGAGACCGAGGGCAACCAGGGCAAAAAGAAGGCCCATCAGGATTCCCTGAAGGAGTGCATCAATGACTATCATAAGGGTTACTGTAAGAAGTTCCTTAAATCACAAATCCCAAACAAATTTCAAATTTCAACTATAAATGACCGAAACTTATTCGTTTCGAATCTTGGTGATTGAGATCTATTTGGAACTTGGCCTGCCTGCGCGAAGCCGCTTTGGCGAAGGCAGATGCTTGGAATTTGGAATTTCACAACAACCAAGTTCAAGACGAGTTAAAATTCAAAACGGGGGCCCGATGAATTCATGACCCCCGCTGTTCAAATTATTTCCATCCCGGGAAGGGATAGATCATATTCGCTGTGGCAAGATCAAAGGGATAAATGATCTCAAGCTCTGCCTTTCCCTCTTTAAACTGATATTGTCCGATTAAACCCCTGCCTTTGATATTCTGACCCGTCGCATCGAATTTGATCCCATCCCAAGGCATGACCAACTCGTAACCTGGAATATCAATCTCATTGCATGCCTTCTGAATGGCTTTGGGATCTGTCGAACCGGCTCGGTTCAACACATAAGCCCATGTCTGAACTCCTACAACCGATCGGGCGGTTGCTCCGGTCAGATCGTCCCCATATTTCTTCTTATAGAGCTCATTAATCTGACCAGCTACCTTCTTCACCTTTGCGATTTTGGCAATGAAAACAGTCCGTGTCAGGACCCCATTGGTATCGGCCCCAAGGGTTTTGGTGAAGTCAGCCATTTCAAAACCCGCATCCTGTCCCCAGAAGAAACGGGGGGAAGCCTTCATTCCTTTCAGGGTTCGAATCATAAGGAGCGAATCCGAAAGATAAGACGCAAAGAGCATGCCGTCCGGTTTGGCTGCAACCAGGGCCTGTGCCTCAGAAGATAAATCAGGTGAGTTCCCAGCATAGAGGAGCCCCTTAACAATATTGAATCCGTACTCCTTGGCGAACTTCTCAAGATCCTTGGCGACACTGGCTCCCCATTCTGTATTTTCGCAGGCATAGACTAAGTTCTTGAGCTGGTCCTTGGGAACAGACTTAACCCCCTTGACTTTCCCCTCGCTTAATCCTTTGAGAAGTTCAAAGAGGTCTTTGTCAAAATATTCATCGTGTGGCGTAGTGCGCCAGAACCATTTGAAACCCCTCTTGGTGAGGTCGGGAGAAGTGGAGGAATCGTTGATCATCGGGACCCCATATCGCTCAGCCACCGCACTGACTGTCTTGGTCACAGCACTTTGATACGCGCCCATTAATCCGACGACTTTGTCATCAAGAATGAGACGCTTCGCCAGATCCGCTCCACGGTCCGGCTCTCCCCGGGAGTCAGCAAAGATCAGTTTGATCTTGGCATTTCCCAAGCTTGGAATTCCTCCCCATTTCGACATGAGAACATCGACATTGGGATTTTTATTGTTCACCAGGTTTTCCGCCGTAAATTCCGCGGCTCTTTGCAGGTCTCTTCCAATCGTTGCTAAGGCGCCGGAAAGGGGATAAATCACGCCAATCTTGATCTCCTTCTCAGCCGCCAATAGAGGGGAGCAAACCATCAAGATGGATAAGATCAAAACGGAAAAAATAATCAGAAATCTTTGGGTTGTCTTCATACAGGCCTCCTTATAACAAAGAATGGGAATTTCCAAAATTCTAATTAAAATCCTTGTTCTTCTTCACCTCCTTCTTTCTTAACTCCCTTCTCTTTCTCAATTGGGCGTAATTTTATCCATTCATATCCCGAATGTCAATAATTCAATTTGAGAGCTTAAAAAATACTTCACGCTCTCTTGATCATGCGGATTTCAAGAAAGGATTATACAGATTTTTTCCGATTTTTCAATGGATTTCGTGTCCTTAATCTCAATTCGGAGTTGCCTTTATTTTCCTTTCTTTGTAAGATGAGGGAGGACGAGGGGATGCCATGATGAACTTACTCCCTTTCATCAGAAAAAAGGAATTAATTGACTTAACTACCCGGTTAGTTCAGATCCCCACCGAAAACCCGCCCGGAAACGAAAAGGCCGCTGCTCAGTTTCTGAAACCTCTCCTCTCGAAGATGGGTTTCAAAACCAAAACGGTTCTCTCCCCGAAAGGAAGATGGAATATCGTTGCCGAAAGAAGATGGGGAAAGGGTGGGAGAACACTGATCTTCAATGGCCACCTGGATATTGTCCCTGCTGGTAATCCCTCCCAATGGAAATTCCCTCCTTTCAAGGGAACGCTTTCAAAAGGGAGGATTTATGGTCGGGGGGCATCGGACATGAAGAGCGGGATTGCCTGTTTCATTCACGCCCTTTCCACGATTGAACGCTCAAAAATGCGTCTCCGTCAAGGCGCTGTCGTTCTCCATCTGGTCTCCGATGAAGAATCGCATGGCCGTCAAGGTATGGGCTTCTTAACCCAAAAGGAAGGGATCCGAGGGGACGCCGCTCTTGTCGGAGAGCCTACGGACCTCCAGCCTGTGATCGCCCAAAAGGGGGCTCTTTGGCTCAGGATCTCCACCCTTGGAAAATCGGCTCACGGCTCAAGACCCCACCTGGGTGTGAATGCCGTAGAAAAAATGATGAAGCTGATGGAACGATTGAATTCGATCCCCTTGGAAACGGAACATCCTTTGCTCGGGAAACCCACTCTGAACGTCGGAACCATTCAAGGCGGAACAAAGATCAATATCGTCCCTGATCGATGTGAGATCGAAGCGGATCGAAGAATGCTGCCCGGTGAAAAAAAGGAGGAAGTCTTAGAAAAGATGAAAGAAACCTTAGATTCCCTCCGCTCACGGGACCCCTTTTTTCAATATCGAATAGAGGAGATTGACTTCGCCGAACCCTCTGAAGTCAATCCTGAAGAGGAGATTGTCAAAATTGCTGTGGACGCCATCCAGGAGGTGATGGGAAAGAAGCCATCGCTGAGGGCATTTTCCGGGTTCACGGATTCCCGTTTTTATATCAACCAGTGTCACATCCCGACCCTCATCTTTGGGCCAGGAGAGGCCGATCAATCCCATACGACGGATGAATCCGTGGAGGTGGAGGCTCTGGTGAAGGCTGCCCGCATCTATGGATTGATCCTCGTTAACTATTTATCCCCATAGAGATCGTTTTCAGAAAAGATGAAACTTGATCTTGAAAAAGTCTTGAAGGAATTGAAACCTTATCGGAAGAGGAAGGCAGAGATCGATTCAAGGCATGCCGCCCTCCTTGTCATCGACATCCAGAACTTCTTTCATCGAATTGTCCGACCCATCCTGGGAAATATCCAGAATGTCATTCGATTCTGCAGACAAAACAATATTCCAATCCTCTTCACCCAGCACGGTCACACCGATCCTTCCTCGGATGCTGGCGTCCTTGGAGAGTGGTGGGGTCAGATCGTCCTTCGTGGAACAGAGGACTGGAAATTTCTTCCGGAGATTAAAATCGAGCCCGAGGATACGGTTCTTGCTAAAACACGCTACAGTGCTTTCTATCAAACCGATCTTGAAAATCTTCTTCGGTCAAAAGGAATTCGGGACCTGGTCATCTCAGGCGTGATGACAAATCTCTGCTGCGAGACCACAGCACGGGATGCCTTTATGAGGGACTACAGAGTTTTCTTCCTGATCGACGGGACAGCCACCGGAAAGGACGACCACCACCTTGCTACGCTAAAGAATTTAGGATTCGGCTTCGCCTACCTGATGACCTGCGACGAATTGACCCAAAATTTGAAATCAAATGAGAGGATAAGGAAATAACGCTTCATCGGTTTCTCTTCGAGGCGGTGACACGATTTCTTAATCCACTCGTCACCTTCTTCAAAACTTCCTCGAAGATGGTGAGGGCCGTATCCGCTTGTTTCCGGGTGATGATCAGGGGCGGGCTGAAGCGGATGACATTTTCTCCGGCTCCTAATATGAGCAGCCCTTTTTCAAAACAGGCCCGAATAATCTTGCTTCTCTCTTCGATTGCCTTTTCCTTCGTCTGCCGGTCTTTAACCAATTCTATCCCAATCATCAAGCCCTTTCCCCTCACGTCGCCCATCAGATGGAATCGCTTCTGGAGATCCCTGAGTTTTTCGAGGGTGTAGGCGCCCACGCGTGCAGCATTTTCAATGAGACCCTTCTCAAGGAGCTCAATGGTGGCCAGGGCGGCCCGGCAGCTGATGGGATTTCCGCCAAACGTGCTGGCATGAGAACCAGGGACCCAATCCATCACCTCGCTCTGTGAAACCGTAGCTCCCAGAGGCATCCCTGAAGCAATTCCCTTTGCCAAAGCGGTGATATCCGGGACGACCCCCCAGTGCTCGATCGCCATCATTTTTCCGGTCCTTCCCATTCCACTCTGAACCTCATCATCCACAAATAGGATTCCAAACTCCTTTGCCAGCTCGTAAAGTTTTTGATGAAATTCCGGAGGGGGAACGATATAGCCACCCTCTCCTTGAATGGGTTCAACAAAAATGGCCGCCACTTCCTCCGGCGGGATGCTACGCTTGAACAGATCTTCTCGAATCCAATCAACACAGGCCGTACTACAACCGGGATATCGTTGATGATGATAGGGGCAGCGGTAACAATAGGCGTAAGGAACGTGGGTGACCCCGGGGACGAGCGGATAGAATCCCTTTTCGTGAATCACTTTGCTCGCCGTTAAAGAGAGGGCGCCCATGGTCCTCCCATGAAAAGCGCCTAGGAAAGCCAAAATTCGAGGCCGTTTGGTATGATAATGTGACAGTTTGAGAGCGGCCTCAATGGCTTCGGCGCCTGAATTACCGAAGAAGACTCTCTTTTCTTTTGGCCCGGGGGTGATCTCAGAGAGCTTGGCGGCAAGGCTCGATTGGAGACCGTAGTAGAAATCGCTGCCGGACATATGGATGAGTTGTCCTGCCTGGCGATGGATGGCCTTCACCACTCTCGGATGACAATGCCCCGTATTGCAGACAGCAATCCCTGAGGTAAAATCGAGGAATCGATTCCCATCCACATCCTCTACCCAAACTCCTCTCGCCTTTTTGACAACAAACGGATAGACGCGCGTGTAGGATTGAGATACGAATTTTTGATCCTTTCTCAGGACCTTCTTCGCTTCAGGCCCGGGGAGTTTAGCAATAATAGAGGGGTACAAGAACTCTTTTTTTGCCATATTTTTTCCTCAAATCTTTTTAAGACATAAAGTAAAGAACCCCGCCCACAGGGCAGGGCTTTAAAACCTGAATTCTTAAACCCAAAACCGGGATCCCGAAACAAGTTCGGGATGACAAAAAGACCAGAACCGAACCGTCATGTCATGCTGAACTTATTTCAGCATCTGGTTTGCTTTTTTCTGCCTTCAGGAGACGCGCCTTTCATCCCCGTCCACAGGACGGGGTTTTCACGTGCGATACTAATAAGAGAAAACCTACTTAAATATAGACAGTTTTTACTGACGAGTCAATTAAAATCCATGTAGTAATGCCTCGCTGAAGCGTGGGTGAAATCTGACAATCCGGCAAGGATGCCTCCAAAAATCTTATAAGGCGGGCGTTTAATAGGGTAACGTTCAGGAGAATCATCGGGTCTCGTTACTGCTCTGGAATTCTTTTAACTGGCCTACAAGCTGAGGTTGCCGCCATAATATTTTCTCCGGCATCCTCGCCGGATGTCGTCAATGTGCACGGGAGAGTGAGGCATTAGTACATGTAAGATTCGTGAAAATTCTCTTTTCTATTCGGGTTAAGGTGCCCGTTTGCCTGCCTAATGCAGGAAGGCGCAGGCGGGGGAATGACAAGGTTAATACATTAACACATAAGGTTGGGGGGAATAGAAAATTTTATTTCTTGTCTGCGGGATCTCCTGTCTCAGTCGATAAAAGGTAAGCCAAATTGTCTAAGATCGTAGTGAAAAAGACATCCTTCACCACAAAACCACCAGGGACAGCAACCTGTGCCGGTGCAAAGTTAAGAATTCCTCTCACCCCCGCCTCCGCCAACAGATTGGCTACGCCCTGAGCCTCTGAAGGAGGGGTCGTGATGATCCCGATCTCAATCTTCCTGTCCTTCACCACCTCTTTAAGCCGGTTGATGTGAAAGACTTCGGCTGGCTTCCCCAGCTTTTCCGAGACTCTTCCAATCACTTTTGGAGGGTCGATATCGAAGGCTGCAACAATCTTATAGTTCTGTTTTAGAAAATCTTTATAAGACAGGAGGGCAGAGCCCAAATTCCCGATACCGATCAGCGCCATCCTCCACTCCTTATTCGATCCCAATATCTTCTTAATATTGTTGAGCAAATCTTCCACATAGTAACCCACGCCCCGAATCCCAAATTCACCGAAGTAGGCCAAGTCTTTTCTTACCTGAGCGGCATTTACAACGCATTTTTTGGCCAGTTGGGCAGAAGAAACTACTTTTTCTCCTTTTTCCTCCATCTCTTCTAAACACCGGGAGTACCTTGATAATCTCCTGATGGTGGCCTCGGGAATTTTCTTGTACTTCA
>Ga0315282_10010885_pt1 | contig 14189 bp, 10 predicted proteins | sample YL17G07_20_MG_FD_203693 | JGI IMG/M metagenome (GOLD analysis project Ga0315282, IMG submission 203693) | Sediment microbial communities from Yellowstone Lake, YNP, Wyoming, USA - YL17G07_20 | ecosystem: Environmental > Aquatic > Freshwater > Lake > Sediment | place: USA: Wyoming | collected...
AAGATCGCGATCTATTTCCATTGCGGCTCTTTAAATCTTTACCCTGTTACCCACAAGAATGTCGGATGAACCGTTTTAATAAAAAAGGGCGTTGAAGAGAAGCTTGAAGGTGCCGTAAGACTGGGCCCTGTTCTGGACGCCAAACCCCAAGAGAACGACATGTCCCCTTTCCAAAGGGAATGCGGCGGCCGCGATCCTGTTGCGCAGGTACTTCTCCCCTTTGATATACCCGCTGATGAGAAGGCTCTCATCCGGATAATAAGCGACGCCTTCTCCCCCTTTCCCGGACTGGTCGGCCGGGAGAAGCTGGAAAGCGGGGCTGTAATAAAATACGCCCGCGCCTTGCTCCGGAAGGCCATAAGCTACGGGATGGCGCGGGTTAAAATTCATCCGCAGGATCGAGCCGGGGCAATCAAATTCCGGAGATTTCGCTTTTTTGCCCAAATCATCAAAATCCATTCCCGCGCCCTGGACAGTGCTCAAGGCATTGGTTACGGGAAGTCCGATTTTCTCGATTGCAAAATCGCAACTCGAGTTCAGGGTGATGAGAGTCCCCCCATCCTTGACGAACCTGACCATGTTGTCCACACCCGCCTCTCCGATACCGCCCACATAATCCGGCGGCAGCGTCCCGGGCTTGTTGCCGGCCACTATATCCTCGGTCGACATCGAAGGAATCACGAGCTTGCTGAATCTTTGGCCGAGCGATCCGGCTTTAATTTCGGCGTCGTGGAGGCTAAGAAATGGAAATTCGTATTGCTCCAGGACCCAGCGCGTCCATCCCTCATCCGAATCGGCGCTCCACGACTTGTATATGGCGATCCTCGGGAGCTTGAGCTTGGCTCCTTTGACGAGGTCAACTCGCCCCGCGTGCTCGATCTCAAGGGAAAGCTCCCGGGCCAGGTTTTCCATAAGACCCTGAGGAACGGTCTGCGATTCAACGATGAAGGTTCCGGGAGGATATGTTTTCCCGTTTGTCGAAAAGGCTTCCTTTGCCCGTGAAACACTTCCTCCTTTTTTCAAAACCCTGTTAACGGCGATAAAGCTGTTGTTTGCCTTTGCCGAAATCAAGTAGGCGCCGCCGCGCCCCGGACCCACGAGCCTCCCCGGGAGGTCAGCTTTTTCAATCTGAGCGAGGTCGGCCTCAAGCGGTAAGTTGGCTTTGACCGCCTTAACGCCCATTTGATAGGGAAGCGACCAACCGGCCAAGTCATAAGGAGGCATGTACGCGTCAGGGAATTTTTGCGGCCTGACAATCCCCTGCCAAAGGGTGGGATATTTCGACAGGTCCGGATAGTCCTGCTCTTCAAAGACCGCCTTGATGAAAAGGGCAAATGGCTGGCTCATGGGGATGACCCAGGTTCCCAACGGATAAGACACGCCATCGGAAATAAAAGCTCTTTGCGCCTCAAAGACCTTGATGCCCAGAAGAAGCATCCGGTTGACAAGCAGGGCCGCCGTCGGGACGTCCCACTGTTCTCGAGGAATAATCCAAGCATAGGGCGGCTCTTTGGAGAAACGGGCCATGATGTCTTTTCCCATCTGATATTTCCCGTAGAGGAACCTCTCCCTGTAGAGCGCCGCTGTCCTGAGGACTGATTTCGAAGCGGTTAGGCAATATTCCACGGCGTCCCTCAGCCGCCACCAGCCTCCCTTCCACGGGCTCGGATAGAACGCGGAAGGCGTGAGGTCCCGGTATTCCTCGGGAAAATCTCTCAGAGTGTAAAAACGGGGTGTGGCATAGGCGTAAAGAGCCGTCTCGGTCATGATGGAAATGATATGAAAATAATCACCGAATGAATCTTCATAGCCGGGGTAGATGAAATCAAACAGAAACCTGGAGATCGCCCCGTCCTTGCCCTCCCGGTCCAGGTCATAACCCATCGCGCTTCCGATCAGGTTTTTCCCGCGGATAAACAGCGGATGAAGGTTGGGGTTTGTCGGCTCCGCGGCCGGCGGGATCCAGATCCGGGCCGGAAAAGGGGCCGATTGATGATGGTCATAAAGTACGACGGGATACCACATTCGATTGAGGAGCTGGGTGATATTCTGTGTCTCGACCAGGTTGTTCATGTAGGAATCGCGGTTATTGTCATGCCCGGCGTAGAGATTATAGACCCAAGGCATATAGCTCGTCTCGTAAGGTGTCCCGACATTCCGATGATACCAGTCGGCGACGAGCTGCATCCCGTCCGGATTGGCGAAGACCAGGATCAAGATGGTGTTGTCCAGGATAAACTGTGTGTCCGGGTCCTCCGCAGAGACGAGGTCATAGGCGAGCTCGAGGGCGTGTTGGGTCGGAGCGCACTCCGTGGCATGAATCCCCACGTCGATCCAGACGACCGCCTTCCCTTCGGCCGAAATTCGCCGGGCTTCCTCTTCAGATAATCCTTCAACCAGGGCGAGCTTTTGAGAGATCTCCCGGTACCGGTCCAGGTTTTTCATGTTGTTCTCGGACGTGATGACCGCGTAGACCATAGGCTTTCCCATCCCCGTTCTGCCCATCTCGCGGAGCTTGAACTTCGGTGATTCCTGTTCCAGCAATTTGAAATACCCGAGCGCCTGCTCATAGGTCGCTAGATGATAGTCGGCGCCAACCTTAAAGCCGAGGAACTCCTCGGGCGGCGTAACTTCAGCCTGGGCATTGTTCATCAAAAGGAAGAGACCGACAAAGATGGCGCTCAGAACAGGCTTTTTAATTCGGACGCTTTTCCCGAACATCGAATCGCTCCTTTTCTGACTCATTGGATATCAGTAGCATATACCACACAGAGGCATAAGTTCCAAGTGTGCCGAGTTGACTCATAAACTTGGCACAAGATAATATTCCCCTGTGATAGGCAGGATTTTTTCGTTGCCGGCCAAAACTCGGAGGGACGGGAGCCTCGCTCAACCTGCGATTTGAAAGGAGATCCAAATTGACAATCAAGCAGATTTCAAAGGGCTGTCCCGCCGATGGGAAAAGCGTTCTGATCACGGGGTGCTCTTCCGGCATCGGCCGGACGACCGCGGTTCATCTGGCAAGAAGCGGTTTCACCGTCTTTGCGACCGTGCGAAAGGAAACCGACGCCGATAACTTGCGCAGTCTCCAAGAACCGAACCTCGTTCCCCTGAGGCCGCTCGATCTCACCCGACTGGAACAGGTTCCAGGAATCGTTCAAAAGGTCGCCGTCGAGCTCGAAAGCAGGAGACAGCCAGGCCTGTATGCCCTCATCCAAAACGCCGGCGGCGGCACGGTGGCTCCCGTCGAGCTCGCGGACCCGGCGAAATTCCACAGGGAGCTGGAGGCCCGCCTCGTCGGCGCCGTTGTCCTGGTCCAGGCATTCCTGCCGATGATGCGCCCGGTCCAAGGGAGGATCCTGTGGATCATGACGCCCGCGACGATTCCTACGCCTTATGTTTCCATCATCCACGCGTGCGATTTCGCCGCGAACTGCCTCGCCCGGACGCTCGATATCGAGCTCAAGCCGTGGAAGATCGCGAACATCATGATCCGCTGCGGCGGAATCAAAACGGCAACGGGGTTAAAAACCACAGCCGATGTGGAGGCCATCCTCCAGGAGGCTCCGAGCGATCGCGCCTCTCTGTACGCGTCGGCTTTGCGCCGATGGGGAGTCGACATGGCCAAGTTCGATCTCAAGCGGACCGATCCTGAAAAAGTCGCCGGGGTGGTTCTGAAGGCGCTCTGGGCCAAGAAGCCGAAGGGCAGATATTCGGTCGGGCACATGGCCCGAGCCGCGGCATTTCTCGAAGCTTTGCCTCAATCGATCACGGACGCAATCTTGAAGATGCGTTTCTGAGGCTCAAATTCTTTTGATTTCCGCTTCAGAACGCCGACGGCCATTTCTTGACATCAATCATGGCCGAGAATATATTTCTCAGCGGGTTGATTGATTCGATTCCCTGTCTTATGGAAGGGAAAGCGTCCTAGCGCAATCATCCCACGAAGGAGAAATCTCTTGGAAATGAACGCTCCAAAACCTCAGAAATCCTCCAACAAATGGCTCATAGGGATCGGCATCGGCTGCGGTGGTGTGGTGGTCATCGTCATCGTCCTGATCATTGCCGGCGTCTTTTTCATGAAAAACTTAACTCAGGGTTTTAGGGACTCGGAGGAAATGCAGAAATCCTTGACGGCCAAGTTCGGCAGGATCGAGGACTATTGTCCTAATCCGGATGGAACGATCAGTCCGGAGCGGCTCCGGGTTTTTTTGTCCGTGAGGGAGGCCTCGGCACCTGTTCGCAGGAAGCTGGAGGCGTCGTTCGAAGTCCTGTCCAAGGCGAAAAAAGGAGGGGAGGTTGAGGTCAAATCGTCGCCCAACATATTCTCAATGATCAAGCTCGGGGTGGGTGTGGTTCCCCAAATAGCTGAGTTTTCAAAAGTGCGCAATCAGGCTCTCCTGCAGTCGGGGATGGGGACAGGAGAATATTATTATATCTATGTGACGGCGTATTTTTCGTGGCTCAAGAAGCCGGTGGATGACGGTCCCGGATTCCGGCTGATCGGACCGCGGGAAAACCGGATGGATTTCAATAACCAAGAGGCCATGGAATATCAGCGGGACCTTGCCCAGCGGCGGGTGCATCGGATCATCTTGCCCATGCTTCAATGCCTATTCGCGAAATTGGCGCCGGCGGCAGGGGGCGGCAAGGCCGCGGATAAGTGGCGGGACGCGCTGGCCGCCGAGATAAAAGCCATGGAGGCGGACCGGTATCGCCGCCCCTGGAAGAGCGGACTTCCGGAAGTCCTCGAGGCGGCTCTGAAGCCTTTCCGGGAGCAGCTCGAGGCGAGCTACAGCCGTTTGACCAATCCCTTGGAAATCGCCTTCTGAAGAAGAGCCAAGGGACCGACCCCGATCAAAGGACTTACTAAGAGGGTCGGTTACTAAGAGGGTCGGGCCTACGGAACTCGTTGATAATTAAACAAATCTCTTGTCTTTGCCATTCTAAACAGTCCTTAGGTGAGATTTCCGACGGCCAAACAACGTCTCTAAAACTGTCCAACCAAGATTCGCGATGCCACGAGCAAAACGCACTTACATCCCCGGCCTTATTTGGCACATTACCCAACGATGTCATGACCATAAGTTCCTTTTAAAGCACCATCAAGACCGAAAAAACTGGCTCCACTGGATGCTCATTGCGGCTGGCCGCTATAAGCTGACCATCCTGAACTATATGGTGACCTCGAACCATGTCCATCTTCTCATCTTTGACGGTGGCCCTCGGGGGTCGATCGCCCGGGCCATGCACTTAGTCTCAGGCCGGACGGCCCAAGAGTACAACATCAGAAAGCGCCGCGCGGGAGCTTATTGGGAGGACCGCTACCATGCAACGGCCGTCGACACGGATATCCACTTCCTGCGCTGCATGTTTTACGTCGACCTTAACATGGTTCGTGCGGGTGCAGTCGCATGTCCTGAAGAATGGCCTTATTGTGGCTTCCAGGAAATTATCGGTGCAAGGCGAAGATACAGAATGATCAATCGGCGCAAGCTCTGCCAGTTCCTGGGAGTCACCATGGCTGACCTAGAGAGCAGCTACGGACGCTGGATCTCTGAATATATCAAGGAGCCTCGGCTCGAGAGGGAGAGCCGCTGGACGGAGAGTCTCGCAGTCGGAAGAATGGAATTCGTGGAGAGCATCAAGAAGCGGCTCGGGCTTTGCGCAAAATACAGAAAAATTGCCGGATCCGCTAGCTCTTTTGAACTGGTGGAGCAAAAGCGTTCCTGTAATACAAACACCCGACTTAGAGCTTAATTTTGGGCCATATTTTTAGCTTTAAGGCCTCAAAACGAAGCCTAATTGGTGGCTAACTTAAGCAAAATCAATAACTAACACAGGCCCGACCCCGGATCAAAAATGATTTGTCTTTTATCCCGAATTTCGGAATAATAACGCCTGATGAAGAACGCGGCTTGCCAGGAACTCACCTCATGGACCGAAAAAGAAAAAAAATTCTTCAATAGATTGGACTCCCCCATCAAAATTCAATATTACCTCAATCAGATTCCCTACAACCCGCACTATGGAAGTCGCTCGCCGCGTTGTATCATCCGTGAGGGAAAAGCCCACTGTTTTGAAGGGGCAATTTTTGCCGCCGCGGCCCTGCGCATGATCGGCCATAAGCCCCTCCTCCTCGACCTCGAAGCCTCAGCGAATGATGACGACCACGTTCTCGCCGTTTTCAAAGAGAGAGGCTGCTGGGGCGCGATTGGCAAATCCAACTTCACTGTGCTCCGCTTCCGCGAGCCCGTCTACCGGACGCCGAGAGAGCTGACCATGTCGTATTTCGACGTCTTTTTCAATTCGATCTGCGAAAAAACCATCCGCCGCTATTCGCATCCACTGAATCTAAGCCAGTTCGACCACCTCAACTGGATGACCACGGAAGAAGACTTAGCTTATATCGGGGACAGGTTGAACGAGATCAAGCACTGTGTGGTCTTGACCCCGACGATGATCCGGCACCTGACGTTGGCCGACCCGGACCTGGTCAAGGCCGGCCTTCTGGGAGCGAACAAGGCCGGTCTCTACAAACCCAAAAAATAAATAAAAAGAATAGGGGGACACCTCACTCAATTCAAGATTGTCAAATCTCAAGTCCCAGAGCTCGCACCCAGCGAAACGGCAAGCAAAAACCAAGCGGCGTGGGGCAGCCATTGCTCTCCCCATCGCCAGTCATCATCTTTTCCGGTCTCGGCGAAGTGCAGGTTGAAATCAATATCCTCTTCATCTTTATAGCCCGCCGTGATTCCGTTGCAGATCCCGCCCGGAGCATTGGTGTATTCATAGGAATCAAAAAACATGTAGGCTGGATTGTTCCTCCCCTTTCCCTGCAGCATACAGCTGTCGAAAGGATTCAACCCTAGGATCCAGTTCAGCTGGTCGCCGGCAAAGGCCTGAAGCTTCTCCCCAAAATTCTCGTCCGACGCGAAAAATCTAGAAGCCATTCTGGCCGCAGCGGCCATCGACCCGAGCCGGGCGTTTTCGCCCTGCCACCAGGGAGCCGTTTCCGTATCATGGGGGAAGAAAAAGCTTGTCCGCCTGCCGCTGCTTTTCCCCTGGACGAGCTGCCGGCTGTAGCCGAACGGGTTCGGCACATCCCGGGTCGCTTCGAGCTCATAAGTCAGAGATTTTTTCACGGCCTCAAGGACTTCCTTGCGCCTGGTTTCATCGGCCACGCCCGCATATTCGAGCAGGCTCACTACGGGCAGACCGGCATCCACCGGGTGAAAGAACGGACGGTCGCCATCGTCGGCCCGCCAATAATGCCGCGGGGGCACCAACCTGTCGATCAAGCTCTTGGCCCGTCTATCAGCCGCGACCTTGTAGATCGAATTGTTGGTCGCCCGGAATAACTCCGTGGCCGCCAAAAGAGCGCAGTCATCGTCGACAATGTTCTCTTTGCCATCATTGGCAAAACTGAGGTTGTTTTTCTCGAGATAGGCAAACGCGTCTTCCGCGGCTTTGAGGTAATCGGCCGTGGGGAATTCGCCCGAAACTTTATAGGTCGAAGCCATGGCTAGCGCTGCAATGCAGAGGCCCGCGCCCTCTCGATAGCCGGCTTCATAGGCCGCCTCTCCTTTGATTTTCTCTTTGCCATAGTCCCGAAATTTGTCCTTTGTCTCCTTCGTCAGGATAATGTGCTTTTCCGCTTTGGGCGTGATCAGCCGGTCCTCCGGCTTTTTTTCTGGTCCCCGGCCTGAGACTGTTACATAAAAAGAGCCCGAGGGATTCTTGATCCGCAGCAGGTAATCGGCCCCGAACATGGCTTCATCCAGGAGCCGTCTCAAATATTGCCGGAAGTTCGGATCAGCGCGCCTCTCCAGCTCTCGATAAGATCGAAAAAGGCTCCAGGCCGTGAGCGGAATCTGCTGGGGATTGAAGAAGGTCGAAAAAGAAAGGTGGGACAGGTGTTTCCCGTAATCTCCGGTCGCATCGAACCATCCGCCGTGGACATCGACGACTCCATCTTTGCCCTCGAAGCGCATTCGCCTATCGGCCTTGTCGAGCAACCCAGAGCACCGCTGGCCCTTGAAATAATAGACGACGTCCGAAAGAGCGTTCCTCTCCAGAACATTCTTTTGGATCAAAAAAGGAGAAGAATGGACACTCCCCTGAGCCGAGGAACATTCAATGTAATAAACTCCGTCCTGTTTGACTTCGCCAAAATCAGCCGTCCAGAACTGCCAGTCTTTCCATTTCTGGACCGGCCCCACGAACTTCGGCCGGCCGGAAAACACCTCCTTCCCTGTGCCCCGCTCCTTGACTTTAAAAACATCGAAGGCATCGCCTTCATGGCCCAGGATGACGGCCCGTTTCTCCGCGGAGACATCATATCCGATGTGGTTGATAAGAATTTTGGTTCTTTGGGCAAAGCAGACCGGTCCGATCAATAGTGCCGTGATAATAGCGAAAAAAGCCCGCCTTGGTCTGAAGCTCATCTTGTTTCTCCAGGAAAGTGGAATCGCAATAGTCCCATTCTACTTATAACGGCGAAAAAAAGGCAAGCCTGCGGCCCCCGCCCAGGGGGAATGAACCCAAATTAGCTTGACGCGGCACCGGCGGTCACTATAAATTGGCAGAGATGCGCCTTCTCAAGATGCTTCTCCCCGTGGCCCTCATTTCCCTCGTCCTCTTCCTGGGTTTTTATAATCTCAGCGGCAATCTCATGGACGATGACGAGGGGACTTACCTCTACTCTTCCTGGCGGATCAGCCTGGGCGAGACCCCCTACCGGGATTTTTTTGTCTCCCAGACCCCCTTGAGTTTATATGTCACGGCGGTCCTGTTCAAGGTGTTCAAGCCTGACGTCTTTTGGGCCCGCGCTGCCTGCTTTCTTTTGATTTTCGCCACGGGAATCCTTGTCTACCGCGCCGCTTCTAAGCTCTTCAATTTCGGCCACATTCTCTCACTGGGCATGGCGGCGGTATTTGTCCTAACAAAACAAATCTTTTATTTGGGCCGGACGTTCATGCCTGACGGCTACATGCTTTTCTTCTGCGCCGCCGCTCTTTATTTCGCCCTCAAGTCAGAGACCCCAGGCAATGACGAAGATCAGAAAACGGCCGTGTTTCTCTTCGGTATTTTCTCCGGCCTGGCCGCCCTGTCCAAGGCGAGCGGTATTCTGTTGCTTATCGGCTACCTCTTCTATCTCATTTATCTTCTTATCCGAAAAACCGAAAAGCCGTGGGACGCAGCCAAAAAGGCACTTCTTTCGTCGGCCGGTTTTGTCCTTTCCTTCGGACTTATCTACATTCTTATGTTGGTCTTCGTCCCCGGCACGTACCATTCGACCGTGGGGTTCCATCTGGCCAAGGAGAAAACCACGGCGGCCGCGCTCCTGACTCTTCCTTTCTTAAGGCTCGGCCAGTTTATCGGCAGCCACAATTATGGCCTCATCCCGGTCGCTTTGATCGGGCTCATCTTCGGCTCGGCCGTCAAGGAGAGGAAACGGGCCTTGCTGGTATCAGTCATGCTGGCTTTTTTGGGTCTGGCGTTTCTGCCGGGTGAATTCTTTGCGCGCTACGTCGTCTTTGCACTATTCCCCTTAACCTTTTTCTTCGGGGCAGGGATCAAGCTCCTTAGCTCCGGCCGAAACCTCTGGCGCTTCGTTTTGCCAGCCGTGGCTATTCTTGTCTTGCTCAGCCTCGGGCCCACCTTTAACCTAAAGAGACTCGGCGCGCATGACGCCGGGACGAGGACCCTTGCTGCTTTTGTCCAGGAACAGACGGCTCCTGGTGATTACGTCTTCGGCGACGATTCGGGAATCAACTTCCACGCCCGAAGGCCCTGCCCTCCGCGGCTCGTGGACGTTTCAGGGGCCATGACCAAGAGCGGCCAAATAACGGCGGCCGATGTCATGAACAACTGTGAGCGCTACAGCGTAAAATTGGTTTTCGTCGAAAAGGGCCACTCCGCCCACCACCTAAAAAACCTGAAAAATTTTCCCCTCTTCGAAAACTATCTCAAGGAGCGCTACGAATTCGTCAAGTCCATTCGGCGGGAGTTCCTGGACGTGGACATCTATAAGAGGCGGTCCGGGCTATGAAGGATAGTGATCTCCGGGAGTTGAGAGATTTTTGGGAACGGCAGGCTCGCCGCGATCCCCTCTGGGCCATTTTGTCGGATCCTTCAAAAAAGGGGAGAAAATGGAATATCGCCGATTTCTTCGAAACCGGGCGCAGAGAAATCTCGATCCTGGTTTACCATCTTGAGAGCTTGAAGATCGGATTCCTGAGAAATAAAGCGCTGGATTTCGGTTGCGGAATTGGCCGCTTGTCCCAGGCTCTCGCCGGTTATTTCGACCGGGTCGTGGGCGTCGATATTTCGGAGACCATGATCAAGCTGGCCAAGGTCTTCAATCGCTTCGAGGAGAGGGTCTGCTATCTCTCCAACCAATACGAAGACCTGGAGCTATTCGAAGATCAAGCGTTCGATTTTGTCTACACGAATATCGTCCTCCAGCATCTTCGGCCGGAAATGACGCTTCGATACTTCGAGGAGTTTCGAAGAATCCTGATGTCCGGAGGCTTGCTCATCTTCCAGCTTCCCTCACACCCGCAAGGACCGGACGTCGTGCAAAAGGACGTCGCCCCCATGAAGGCGGAAGCCTACGTTTCCTCGATCAGGCTCGAAGAGGCCTCCTTCCCACCGCGGGAGCCCTCGACCGAAATGACTCTGCGGGTCTTTGTCAAAAACGCGAGCCTTCATGATTGGGTTCAAAACAGCGACGCGCCCATCCGGCTAGGGAATCATTGGTTGGCGGGGGATGGAAAAACAATGTTGATCCAGGACGACGGCCGGGCCGATCTGCCCAGGGTCTTGGGTCCGGGCGAGGAATGTCTCGTCTATCTCACGATCAGGACGCCCGCCCGCGACGGAGATTATCTCTGTGAAATTGACCTTGTCCACGAGTCAATTTCCTGGTTCAAAGACAAGGGCGCGCCGACGGCCTCCTTTCGTCTCAAGATTCGGTCCGGGACGCCCGAGAGCCTCGCGGAGCCCCAGCCGAGCCCTGCCGGAAGCAAGCCGATCGTGGATGAGGATTCCAAGAGAATTCAGAAAATTTATCGGCAATTGCCCGCGGAAGTCGAAGACCCGGGGAAATTCCCGATGTTCGGAATCCCCAGGGAGGAGGTTGTCTCTTTTTTCCGATCCGGAGGGGACAATGTCATCCGTGTCGAGGAAGACGAACACAGCGGCCAGGAATGGGTCGGCTACCGCTACTTTGTGCGAAAGAACGTCTGATTCAAAAAATGACGCGGCTATTTTAGCTTCAGGATGCCTTTCTCGACCGCGCCGCTGAGGAGTTCCTTGACCGAGCTCATGGAAACTTTGCCATAGTAAAATTCACCACCTGAAAGCGCCTCCGCCCGGACGGCTCGATAGATATCCAGGAATGATCTTTTCCCATCGACGAAACAATAGCATTCCTTGGCCATGATCGGGTGAAGCTCCGGCGAGCCGACAAACACGTCGCGCCGCTTGAAATATTCATCCAGGGAATCGATGTTGACGGGGATGCGAGTGGCCATTTCCTTTTCCTCGGCCGAGAGTCCCGGAAGAGGAGGCCTTTTCTCCCCCGACGCAAGGAGATACACGGAATCCAATTCCTGGATAAGGGCGGGAGCCATCTCGCCGAGTTTTTTGACCTGCTCCATCACGAACGAAACGTTCCGTCCGCCCGGAGCGGCAAAAGTCAAGACCGACTCGAGGGCGCGGCGTTCCCTGGCTGCGGCTTGCTCGAGGAGGTTCCTGGCGTCTTTATAAGATTGGGCATAGCTCCCTGCTTTCTTCTCACGGAGATAAAGCAGCGCTGTGTTCAGATCTTTCCCCAGCCTCTGCAGAGCCCGGGTGTAGACTTCGCTGACGAGCAAGGGGACATCTTCATCCCCCGCATTGGCCACGAAGAGGGTCACAGCCGCCACGATAAAAGCGTTCCTTTTGAGCTGAGTCGGATCAATATTCTGGAGGTCGTCATCGGTGGAGTGGATGTAGGGGTCGGGGTTGTTGATCAAGGCGACGCCCGGGACACCGATAGCTCCTTCGCAGAAGACTTCGTGGTCCGAGCCGCCGCTGTGCGGGATGACCATAGCGTTGAACCTTTCCCGCGATCCGACGAAGGAGAGGATGGGCTTCGAGAATGGCTGCCGTGTCCCGGCCTCCTCCGCGCCCATGAAACCGGTGTTGGTCAGGATGACGTAATCGGCGATCGATTCAATGACGTCGTTCAGATAGCTGGGAATAGAATAGGGAGTCCGGATGATGTGCTGGACCCTCGAGCCCATGCTCTGCCTCGCGCCGACCATGTCCTGGTTGACGTTGACCAGCATGTTCTTCCTTTCTTCCGGCTTCTCCCGGAAATATTGGTATTCGGACAGATGTTCGTTCGGCCACCAGAAGACGATATCCCTTTTCGGCCGGGGGATCCTCCCCTCCTTGACCAATTCATTGATCGCCCGTCCGATCTCCAGGATGCTGGCGCAGCCGCTCCCGTTATCGTTGGCCGAGGTTCTTTCTTCATCCAGATGCGCGGTCAGGACAATATCCTGGTTGTGGATTTGGGATCCCTTGATTTCGGCCCAGAGGTAAGCCTGCTCCGCCGGTTCCCGAATCACGGTCTCGATGTCGGCCCTGACCTTGACGGGCCGATTCTGTGACTTGGACCTCCTGAGGATTTCCTGAAGCATGCCGTACTGCCTTGCCGAGATCTGGAAGCCCCAAGGTTCACGCTTTCCTTCGGGACATTGGATCGGGACCTTGTTATAGCCGACCTGGTCGGGCGTATCGAACCTGGCATCCGCGTGGATGGTGTAAGAAGAAATGACTCCCAGGGCGCCTCGCTCCCAAACTGCGGTCCTTATAGTCAGGCTCGGAGCTCCGGTGGTCAGGACGATCTTGCCAGCCACATCCAGGCCGCTGAAATCTTCCGCTGAGGCCCCGCGCCCGATGTCAACGAGTTCGGCGGTTACGTGCGCTGAGCGGCTGAACACGGTCAAAGAAACCGAGACGTCGTCGAAGTCGCCAAATTTCATCTCCTCGGGCTCCACCAGCCACAGCTTGGCAGAGACCGGGTCCCAGCTCAGACCGCCCTCGAATTTTTGTTTGACGACCTGGATATTCTCGAGCTGGCACGACTTGGCCAGGCCGGCCAGCATGTTCGCGGCATTGATAAACGCCTGCGATCCCATGATACGATGGAAGGGTGTCAGCGCTCGGACATAATTGAAGGCCCTCTCCCCGGAAATTTCGTTCCTCAGGATCAGGGACAATTTTTCGGGAATGAAAGGACTTTCCTGCGCTTTGAGAAACGAAGAAAAACAGGACCCGCTGATCACCACCAAAACAACCAGTCGGATGATCCTTGATTTCAACATGACGAACCTCCACCGATGATTTCCCGGGGGTAAGCTCAAAGAAAAACAATACCCCGATCAAGCGGCGAATATATCACGTCTTTCGAAAGTGAGGCAAATGACTCAAGCCTCGTGCTTCGCGGCGAGGGGCATTCTTCGCCCGACTCCGAAGGCCTTGGTCGTGACCTTCAAGCCGGGAGGGACTGATTGAGAATTCGGGAATTGATTGATCTGCCCAGAATCGGAATCTAGACGCAGACTCCAACTCCGGGACAGATCAAAAAATTTAATAAGGAATGGGTTGGCTAAACCGGATCAGTACCGGCTTGCGCCGCCGAATCCGCCATCGTTCCGGGGTCTATCGGTGCGTGGCCGGGCTTCGTTGACGCTTAGGGTCCGCCCTTTCAAGTCCTTGCGATTCAAGCTGCTGATGGCCTTTTCGGCCTCTGCTTTGTCCGGCATCTCAACGAAGCCGAACCCTCTTGAATCACCGCTAAACTTGTCTTTGATGATGGATACAGTTGTGACGGTTCCGTAAGCCTCAAAGGCCGCACGCAGCTCGCTTTCACTGAGATCCCGCAACAGATTTCCTGCGTAGATGTTCATACTCATCTCCTTTTAAAATTTGAACGACATAAAGGAGAGGAGTATGACCGATCAGGGCCTGTGCCCCCTTCCTTTACTATTCTGGCTTATTGTAGGTGGTCGTCACGAAACTCTAACTCATTATATATGTATAAGTTACAAGAGCACAATTTCCTGTTTTCCTAACTCTCTCTAAATTGTTTAATATCAACTTGATACAGGCCGATTTTAGGGTATAAACCA
>Ga0315282_10010886_pt1 | contig 14189 bp, 14 predicted proteins | sample YL17G07_20_MG_FD_203693 | JGI IMG/M metagenome (GOLD analysis project Ga0315282, IMG submission 203693) | Sediment microbial communities from Yellowstone Lake, YNP, Wyoming, USA - YL17G07_20 | ecosystem: Environmental > Aquatic > Freshwater > Lake > Sediment | place: USA: Wyoming | collected...
TGTGATTCGACAAAACTCTTGTGTGATGCGTCAGCGGCTTCACGTGACTTGTCGGCTTTCCGGTAGGACTCGACCATCAGGTCATGGTGTTTCTGTGCGAGCTCGGCGACTTCCGTCACCTTTGCATGGAGTTCGGAAGCGCCTTTCCGAAAGTCCCGGGCTGAGGTGATCTTCGTCCGCATCTCCTTGTTCTGCTCGAGCTCGGCTTCCTGCTCTTTTACCTGACCTTTCATCTGCTTGATCTTTTCGATCAGTTCGCGTTCCTTATCGGTCGTAAAGACTTCGGTCTGCTGGCGGTACTCCATGTATTCAATCTGTTTCTGGAGTTCCTTGATCCCCCGGTTCTTCAGCGTGCCGTGCTCTTTTTTGAACGCTTCGATATCTTCGAAAAGAACATTTGCCTGGTCGTTCAACTCGTTCCGCTGTGCTTTTAAGTCAAGGACTTCCTGGTTGTATTTGTCCCGGAGATCCTTGTTCTTCTGCGCCTCTTCGACAAACTCCCGGGTCTGGTTGTTTAACGTATTGCGCTCGCGTGCTGCCTTGCTTGCGGCGGCATTGAGCTCATTTCTTCGGTTTTTATGCTGTTCGGACTCGGCGAGAATCTTCTTTCGTTTTTCCATCAGGTCATTCAACATGCGTTACCACTCCTCATCTCATTCCCGGCAGGGAGGCGCACGCACAGGGTCAGCAACAGGAATATACAAAAGAGCGATTGAGCCAACTCTCGTATCTGTCTTACATGACTGCTCTGCATGCAGGATGCAGGGTGAAAAACATCAGAAAAGGATCGCAGCGTAGAATTCTCGTAAGACTTCAGTCTGAAGTCTTTGTTCGACACACGGTTCATGATGTTCAACTCCCGGTACAAGGTGCAACCATGGGAAATGGTGTCACCCACATTCTCCCTGCGAAGATTTGGTCGAATGTACTATATTTTAAAGGTGGGGAGCCTTATTAAGTATTTCGCCGGGATTCCGGGGAAGGAACCGGGAGTTCGTGCAGGAAATTACCGGATTAAATACTGGCAAAAAGGATGTTGGTGGTAATTAACCAACAATTCCCTCAAATCATGGGGGAGAATGGCTTTTTTGGAACGTTTCGTGTGTAATGTGCGTGTTCTTATTTTTTTTACACCCACTCAAGGGTTCCGCCGCCACTTGGCTGGTCCCGTGATGCGGTTCTCCTGGTCTGGGGCATCTCCACGGGTTTCGGGTTGGCGCGCTTGTTCTCGATGTCGTTGATCATGGTCTTGTACGACTGGCGGGTGCCGAGAATCTGTGCGCTCTTGACACCAGTCATAATCGCAAGCACCCGGATCTTTCCTTCCATGTCGCTTCTCACGCGGGCGCCCCAGATAACATCTGCATGCGGGTCAAGTTCGTATGTGAGCGATGTGGCGACTTCTTCTGCATCCTGCAGTGTAAGATCGGTGCCGCCGGTGATGTGGATCAGGCTTCCGGTTGCACCGCGGTAGTCGATATCCAGCATCGGGTTGGACAGGCACTCACGGACAACGCTTTCCGCCTTGTTCTGCTGCTTCGACTCACCAACGAGCATGACGGCTACCCCACCCTTGGACATGATTGCACGGACATCGGCATAGTCGATGTTGATGAGTGACGGTTCGGTGATAGTCTCGCTGATTCCCTTGACCGTCTCACCGATCAGCTGGTCCATGACCGAAAATGCCTGACCGAGGGGGAGGTTCGGGACGAAGTTCTTCAACCGGTTGTTATCAAGGACAATAACCGAGTCTGCTGCTGCGGCAAGCGCTTCGAGACCTTCTTCAGCACGGATGAGCCGGGCTTTTTCAACCTGGAACGGGTAACTGACCATCCCGACGACAATCGCACCCTGCTCCTTTGCAATCTGTGCAACGACTGGTGCGGAACCGGTACCGGTACCTCCACCCATACCTGCAGTGATGAACACGAGGTCCGCGGATTCAAGGAGTGCTTCAAGGGTCGGGCGTGCCATCTCCGCTGCACGTTTACCGACGTCTGGATATCCACCTGCACCAAGACCCTTTGTAAGGGATTTTCCGATAAGGACACGTTTGTCCGCCTGGATCATGTCGAGGTGCTGCTTGTCCGTGTTGATCGCGATCGTTTCAGCACCGGAGACGCCCATGTGATGGACACGATTCACGGTGTTGTTCCCGGCCCCACCGCAACCAATGATGACAATTCTCGGTTGACCGACAAAGTCATCGTCAGTTGCATTAGCGCCGGGCTTGTTGATCTCTTTCTCCAGCTCGGCGTTTTTTAACGCATCGTTAATTATGCTCTGCATTTCTACCCTCTCATACCTTGAATGAAACCTGGTCGTTCTCCTTCAAGACACGGCTTGCTCGTTTTTCAACAAGCTCACGGACCGCTGCCCGAACAGCTTCGGAGACATTGGGATATTCTCCTGCATCCACCATCTGCTGGAGGAGACTGATCTGCTGTTCTGGTAACCGGAGCGTGATCCTTTGCATCATCGTATCTCACATTTCTGACATATGTCAGCCTTTTGTCATCCATATGTCAGACAGCAAGAACTCACATGTCTGACTAACCAGATAAACCAAAATGAAACACCAACATATAAAAACTTTCTTCTTTGAATCCGGGCAGGGTACAAAACGAATTTATCAGTTCCAAGCTTAGTATTTGGCAAAATACGGGATTTTTTATGGCCATTCATTTTCCTGATCGTGTAGTGCATGGGGGTAACGGAAAGCGGCAACATGAAAAAACGCAAAAAATGGTGCTGGATTTCAGCGCGAGTGTTAATCCTCATCCTCCGCGGTTTGATTGGGAGTGCAACCCGGAATCCCTGTCGTACTATCCTGATAATAATTATACGCAGTTAAAGGAATTAATCGCGAAAACATTTCACCGGGACATTGACGAGATCTGTGTCGGGAATGGGTCCATCGAGATTATCCGGGTATTCTCTTCTGTCGCGCTTTCCGGCAACAAGCGGTACTCAATTGAGAATCCCACATTTGGTGAGTATGAACTTTCAGCCCGACTTGCCGGTGCCACTCCGGCGGATTCCATTCACAAGGCTGATGTTTCGTTCATCTGCAACCCGAACAATCCTACCGGAACCATTCATACCAGAAATGAGATGCTCACCGTACTGGATACGGTATCATCCGGCGGTGGGTTGCTGTTTGCCGATGAAGCGTTCATAGAACTTTCCGATCCAAAACAGAGCCTCGCAAATGTTAAAAACGATCATCTCTTTGTCCTTAGATCTCTTACCAAGAGTTTTGCAGTTCCCGGTATCAGGTTTGGATACGGGTTTGGTGATCCGGATCTCGTCAATAAGATCGAGATAGCACGCCCGCCCTGGAGCGTGAACGCGTATGCCGAGGCATTTGCATTACAGGCATTCCGGCATATGGATGAACTTAGTGCATCCCGCACGTTTATTGCACAAGAACGCGACTGGCTGTCTTCACAGCTGAATGCGATCGGTCTTTCGTGCCAGCCGTCTTCAGCAAATTACCTGTTAGTAGAAACATGGCGCAATGCGACCACACTTGCTACACGGCTTGAGACTTTTGGCATTCTCGTCCGGGACTGCACATCCTTTGGTTTACCCACCTGCATCCGGATTGCCGTCAGGACCCGAAAAGAGAATCAGATTCTTATCGAGGCGCTCACTTCATGCGTGCATTGATTATGGCAGGCGGTGCCGGGAGCCGGCTCAATCTCGGCGAAAAGCCTCTTGTCACCTGTGGCGGTCTCCCGATGATCTCGTATGTCGTGGACGCATTTTGCGATGCCGGTTATGAACCTGTTGTTGCCGTGACTTCCCGGACACCCATGACACAAAACTGGTGCCGGGCACATGAAATTGCATTTTGCAGAGCTCCTGGAAAAGGGTTCATTGAAGATATGGTCGAAGTCGTAACAGCACTTGAAGAAACACTCCCGCTTTTTGTGAGTGTTTCCGACATTCCCTGTATCACACCGACCATATTACGAACAATTCATGACCGCTATACCGATTCCGGAAAGGATGCCTGCTCGACCTGGGTTCCTGCCTCGCTTATGCATAGTGATCTAAAAGAAGCAATCTGCCGTGAACAGATTGAAAACATTATGGCATGTCCGGTTGGCGTAAATATCCTGAGGGGAGACTGTATCAAAGAACCTCAGGATGAATTGCAATTACTGTTGTTCGATCCCCGGCTTGCGATGAATGTCAACACTCGTGCCGATCTTATGAGGGCGGAAGGATTTATCAAGGAGAACAGATCCTGACCTCGCACACACATCTCCAGAGTATCTGCTGTCCCCTTTAATCACCTGTCAATACTTCCCAATCTGGGTCATTCTACCCAAAACGGGCTCAATTCTGCCATTTTTAATAAAAATGCATATTAAGGGGGATCACCAAATAGTATCCTGTATGGCGGAGTCCCAGGAGATAGAGCTCGAAGGTCACATTATCGATTCGGGAATTATGACCCAGCTCTTCGATAAAGTTATGGATATGGGAGGAAATTTTGAGATTCTCGCATTTGATGTGGGAAAAAAGAAGACTGATCCCAGTTATGCACGACTCCGTATCGCAGCATCGAACAAAGAGAAACTGCGTTCCATCCTCTCTGAACTCCACCGTCTCGGCGCCCGCCCGCTGGAAGTGAAAGATGTGCATCTTGTCCCTGCCGGTGGTGACCGGATCGTGCCCAAGGGATTCTACACCACCACCAACCACCCGACGCAGGTCAAGGTTGCCGGAGAATGGATCCCGGTCAACGCTATCGAGATGGATTTTCTTATTGTGGTTGATGGGGAGAAGAAACAGGCACGGTGTATGCCGCTCGGGAAGATCCATAAAGGCGATCATGTTGTGGTCGGGGAACAGGGAGTACGTGTCAGTTACCCCGATCGCCCCCGCATCAGCAGTACCTTTGAGTTCATGCATGGCACCATCTCATCGGAACGTCCCAGTGAGACGTTGATCGCACAGATCGCAAAGGAGATCCTTGAGGTCAGAAAGAAGGGAGGCAAGATAGCGCTTGTCGGCGGACCGGCGATCATTCATACCGGTGCGGATAAAGCCCTCGCCGAGATGATTCGCAAAGGATATATTGATGTCCTCTTTGCCGGGAACGCACTTGCAACGCACGATGTCGAGTACAATCTCTTCGGTACCTCGCTGGGCATGGATATCTCTACAGGAAAACCCGTGATGGGCGGGCACCGGCACCATCTCTATGCAATCAGCGAAATTATGCGTGCAGGGTCACTACAAAACGCGGTCGATAGCGGGATACTCTCGAGCGGTGTCATGTACGAATGCATAAAACGCAAGATACCTTTCGTCCTTGCCGGCTCTATCCGTGACGATGGTCCACTGCCTGATGTGATCACCGATGCGATGGATGCCCAAGATGCCATGCGCAGGCAGATTTGGGGGTGCCGGATGGTGCTGATGATCGCAACACTTCTCCATTCCATCGCCGTAGGGAACTGTCTCCCCTCGGATGTGAAAACGGTTTGCGTAGACATTAATCCGGCAGCGCTGACGAAGCTCATGGACAGGGGCACGATGCAGGCAATCGGGGTGGTCTCTGACGCAGGCACATTCCTCCCGCTCCTTGCAAAACAGCTCGAAATCCAGAGCGGTATAAATAAGTAAATTTGGTAATTGTAAAACATCAGTCCCCAAATTGATAATGGGAAAAGAAAATACTCAATTTTAAAGTCAAAAAATCAAACGCACGATAAATCCGCTCTTGGGGGCTCCGCCCCCGCCGCTCGGGCATCCCCCGTTTGCGATAGTACTGTATTACCTGTTCTGGGTACATCGCAATGCGCCCCGTCCCCCTCGGGGGACTGGTGGCGCAAGAGGGGGGGTGATCATGACGCCTCAATACAATATTCTACAGATTAATAATTTGAATTCCTACCGCATTGTGGGCTGATTATTGATAAGCACCACAAATCTTTTACCTGATCATCAAGACGATTACCGGGTCAGGGGCATTGCATACGGCTGTTCATGAGCAAGAACAAATTCCCATTCCGCTTTGCATGAGCAGTCAGTGTTTATGAGTGCACGAATGAGATCCCGGTCGGCATTTGTGGTGTAATCCCGTATCCCTTTCACGATCTCATAATCACATTTCCCGCAATTATGAGGTCCGCGATGTTGCCCGCCCCCCAACGGATCGCAAGCGACATACACCGGGGCATCGGCAAGGATCGAGAGCACGCTCCAGAGATAGGGCGGGCGGTAGGCACCCTCGCGCCAGTACCGCTCAAGTTCAGTCCGCCGCTGCACGGTGCAGGGGTTCATCGAAATGAGATCGGCATGGTGTGACGCTTCGGCAATCGAGCGCTTCATATCCGCCACGGCTTCTCCTTCGGTGAGGAAAAGCGGTTTGAACAGGAGGTATGCTTTGACACCGGCACCTGCTGCATGTGCCACTGATGCTGCCCGGGTGAATGCTGAATAGGTAAAACCTTTATCGATACATTTCTCCCGGATGGCATCATTTGTTGTCTCCAGTCCAATGGCACAATATACCGGGATGGCATGACTCCCGTCATCGATCCCTTCAATGAAACGGTTGAGCGATTCGCTCTCTACGAATTCCGGACGGGTCTCGGCAACGACAATTTTGCCGCGGAACGCTGCAGCAACTTCGGACTGGAAGATTGAAGGGACTTCGTTTGGATCAAAAAAACTTCCGGAAGTAAAGATCTTCACCATCTGGTAATCTTCGGGTGGGTATTGTGCCATAACCCAGCCAAGCTGGCGACGGAGGCGATTTGTAAGTGATTCCACGGATTGCTTCTCGTACCACTCGTTCCGGTAACTGCACATCCGGCACCGTGACCACGAACAACCGGCAGTTTTGAAAATGATGGTAAGACAATCGGAAAGGCCGTTGCCGTACCGCTCTTTTCCCCGCCAGCACGCGAGCGGTTTTTCAATTCCATCAGAAATCATTAACATCCTACGTATTGATCTTGTACATAGATGAATAAGATCGTCCTTGTGGTAATGGGACTGCTCTTTATTTTCGGGGATGCATCAGCGTACCAGGTGACTATCGAAGCACCTGATACCCTCACGGTGGGAAAACCACTCATTGTCACCGGGACGACGACGTTTGGAATCGGTACCCCGATCGATGTGGATCTTTATGTCCAGGTGACAACCAGCACCCAGGTCGATCACAAGATCGCCTATGTCCAGTCGGACAGGACATTCCGGGTGATCTTTGATACGACTGACCTGAAGAAAGGGCTCTATAAGGTGGAGGTACCGGTGATCGGGCAAGGGGACTCCGTCTCCATGCGACTCGTGAACCTTGTTGACAGATCAGACGAAATATCTCTTTCTTCACCCACACAACAGCGTTTTAACGGGAAATTATATGTCGCCGGTTCTGTATCGACTGACAAGAACTCGGGAGTCCAGATTGCAGTATTCGATTCCGACAATATCCCGGTTTTCGGTCCTCAGTTTGTGAATACGAATTACCTGGGTATGTTCAGTGCAGACATCCCCATCTCCCAGTCCGGGGATTATGAAGTGAGTTTTACCGATTCCAACGGGTATATCGGTTCACGGATATTATCTGTAGCCGGCGGAGCAACGGTCACGTCCGTCCCTACTAGTGTAGCAACAACCCTGCCGGTGTTATCAGCCCATGGGAAAGCATCACATGATAACCCGGTTTATTTTGTCATCAGACCGACTTCCGGGACATTTACCCTGTATACATCCTCATCGATCGACTGGGTGATTGAATATGTCGATGACCGGGGCATCCTGCACATGGTCAACGAACAGGGCGAGACAACCCCGGAAAAGATTCAATTGACCGGTAAAGGCAAGCCGATTTTTATCAAGGTCTATCCGTATAAGTACTCGGTCAATAGTGTAGCGTTCCTGTATGCAGAAAATGCAAACTCGGTATCTGTGAGTCCCACAGTGCCTGCCGTGTTCGGTACTCCCTCACCCGGAGAGACACAGCACTCTCCGGTTTCACCCCTGATGGGAATACTTGCGGCAGGGATCACCGGTTACTGGTGGTACCGGCGGGTTTGATCAAGCCCGGGTCATTACTAATTCCCCGGATTCGATCCTGTTTTTCGTTAGAGTCAAAGAAGCATTTTTTATATCTCCCGCCCAACAGATAGACACATGCCGGGGTAGTCTAGTCCGGTAAGGCGGTGGCCTTGAAAGCCACTGGTGCCCTGCACCTCAAGAGTTCAAATCTCTTCCCCGGCGTTTAACCTGTTTTTATGGATAAAATTTTGGGTCAGTACCGAATTTATTCCAGGGAGAGATGATTGGTCAGGGAATCGGTCCGGTTCTGGAAATTTTGTTGACTCCAGGAAGAGCTTTGGCATGAAAAAGAGACGACTTTTTCATCAAACGTGCCTGAAAGGTTCTGCCGTTCATTCCCGCTTTTTTGAAAAACCGGGGCTCTGGGATATTCCCGTTTCCCCTTTTTTCAGATGTTCCAGATTTTCGTGTACAGGGCACCGGTAACCAGGAATCCGGGAACTTCCCAGAAGAGCGTAGCGATATAAAAACCCACAGGCCATGTCATGGAAGTGTACATTACAAACAGGCCGGGGATTGTCATGATAATAAACATCATAGCGGAAAACATCAGTCCTTTCCGTACTCGTGTACCTTTCAGAGAATCTTTTGCGAGATCAAAGACAAACGCCTGTGCAAAGGCCACGACGAACGGATAGAAGAAGAAGAGGAGCATGACCGGATCGTTCATCGCCCTCATCCCCCCGAACCCTGAGATGCCGTAAGAGACAAACGTGTTCATCAGCAGGCTGGTGCCAAACAGCAGGACGAAGAGAACCGCTCCACCGACGAGTCCGGCAAGTGCAATATTCTTCCCATTCATGATCCATGGTTTTCATCAAGGTTCTTAAATCTGTTCCGTCCATCGAGCATGAAAGTAATTTCTTTTAGGAAATTGCACTCCAATGAAATAGCGGCTATCCTGGAGGATATTTCCGGGAATATGTACCACATCCCCGTGTCACATCACTGTTTTTATGTGCATAAAGAACCCATTACTGCTCTGGATAGTGCGAGGATTTTCATGTGTGTTGCAGTTCCCGCTGAAGTGCTGGAGATAAAAGAGGGGAACATCGGTCTCGTGGACTATGGAGATCTCAGGCAGGAAGTCCGCCTTGATCTCGTCGATGTAAATATCGGCGAGTTTGTGCTCGTTCACGTGGGATTTGCCATCCAGAAACTCTCCCGGGAGGAGGGACTGGAAACACGCGAGCTCTTTAAACAGGTCTACGCTGCGATGGAGGAGTGATGCACGAGTACAGCATCGCGTATGACCTGTATGCAACTGCAAAAAAAGCCGCACTCGAACATCACGCAGATACAGTCAAAACAATCCGTGTTGAGGTCGGGAAGATGGCAATGGTGAACCCCGACCAGGTAATCTTCCTTTTCGACACAATAAAAGAGGACGACCCGCTCTTTAAAAATGCTGTTCTCGAATGCAGCGAAGTTGCGCCGGAGACCACCTGTTCCTGCGGATATTCCGGAAGCGAGATCTTTGTGTGCCCGGGTTGCGGGGCGCTTCCGGAACTTGTCCGTGGACGGGAGATCGTCGTAACGAACATCGAGATCGAGGTCGGCGACACATGAAAGTTACTATGATGCACGGGGCTGGCGGGGAGGTTATGGGGGAGCTCCTCCAGACGCTCACGAAGTTTGCGCACAACAATGCCGGGGGGATCGGCCTTGAGGCGCTTGATGACGGTGCAGTGATCCCGCTCAATGGGCAGAACCTGGTCTTCACCACAGATTCGCATATCGTCCGCCCCATCTTTTTTCCCGGTGGGGATATTGGCCGGATCTCGGTGTGCGGGACGATCAACGATCTCGCCATGATGGGTGGCAGACCGATCGCTCTTTCGTGCGGTATGATCATTGAAGAAGGATTCGATATTGCCGATCTCGCGAAGATTGTGGCATCCATGGACGAAGCGCTGGGAGAAGCCGGCGCAAATCTTGTCACCGGTGATACGAAGGTGATGGAGAAGGGAGCGCTTGACGGTATCGCCATCAACACTGCGGGTATCGGTATCGCACAAAAAGTGGTGCGCGACAATGGCTTACAACCCGGGGATGTGATCATCGTCTCCGGGACACTGGGTGATCACGGGCTTGCGATCATGGCGCACCGCGAGGGATTCGATCTTGGCGAGCAGATCAAGTCGGATGTTGCCCCGCTGTGGACAATGGTGGAGAAAGTGCTGGACGCTGGCACGGTCCATGCGATGAAAGATCCCACCCGTGGCGGGTTCGCAAGTACAATTAATGAGATGGCGAGAAAGAGCGGGGTGCAGGTCCGCATCAAAGAAGATCTCATCCCCATACGAAAGAACGTGAAGAGCGCTGCCGCGATGCTCGGCATCGACCCGCTCGAAGTGGCAAATGAGGGAAAAGTAGTGATGGGCGTCCCGGCACAAGATGCGGACGCGATCCTTGCCGCCCTCCGCTCGCACAAGTACGGGAAGGATGCGACCGTTGTCGGAACAGTCGCAAAAGGCGCCCATGTGATCATGGAGACATCCATTGGGGGCGAGAGGTTCATCGAACCGCCGATGGGAGACCCGGTGCCACGGGTGTGCTAACCGGTGGAATCTGGATTGTCATTTTTTTAATAATACGGTAGAACAACCTCAAAGAAAATTTTCACTCGCATTATGAGGTTGCCAACCCCCTGATGGGGGTCGCGCCTTGGCAAGGAGGTTCATGGTATATTTGTTTAATCAAGACTCTGGTTTTTTTTCTCTGATGCTGCCAGAGAATTGTAAACTCTCCGAACCGCTGCGAATTTTTTTTGTGGTGGAGGGATTAATCTTTGAACATGGATATATGCGTCATCGCCGATCACTTTTGTGCCGGAAATCATCTTTCCCCACATGATCTTCAATGAAGCCACAATCTTTTTTCTGTCCGGTCAATCGATATGATTCATCAGCAGCCCAAGTGCCTCAAGCTCCCGCTTCCCCCCGCACTTCCGCACGATTCCCGCGTGGTAATCGATCAGATTTTTTAATTCCGGGTCTTTTCTCATCATGTACCGGGTAGCATGAACGGTTGCGTCAACGATACTGTTGAACCCCCGGTTCACCGGGTGGATGAACACACCTTCAATAATCTCTTTTTCTGAAATGAGCCGGACGACGATTGCATCATGTGTCCTGTTTTCAACGGTGGCGGAGAACGCAATCCATGCTTCGGCGGCAGAAAGCCGGTGCATCACCGTGCCGGCAACCGGTTCTTCAGCAAATGCCACGCGAGGGAGATCGCCAAAGGCAGTCTGGACATACAGGACCGGATCATAGACAAAATTTGCAACAACCCAGCCATCACGCTCGATATTTTGTGCCGTGTGGCTTCCTGAAAAAAGGATCATGCGTGCATTTCCTTCGCGGTAATGGATCCCGATAGGCGCCGCGTTGAATGCGGTTGTGGCGATAACCTCGTTGATGCCCCCACTCAATAGTCCCATGACCAGCCCTCCCCGAGCGCAACAAAGATGGCAGCAATGGTGATATCGGCGATCGACCCCGGGTTGATGTCCAGCGCGATGCATTCTTTATCGAACTCTTCAAGTGACCGGGCGCCGTCCAGCACTTCACGCGCTTTTCGCATTGTCTGTTCCGCGACAGTCCGCCCGTGCTTCTTTGTAATGAACGTGTCAGGTTCAGATGCAAGCAGGGTCAGAAACATCCTGCCAATCGTGTCCCGTCCGGCACCAAATTCCTTTAAGAGGTCCGCCCCGCGCCTGGTGAGAGAGAATCCCGTCACCCATTCACGGGCGACCATGTCGTGCGGTGCCGAGTGCTGCATGACATCAAGGAGGGTCATCTCCCGTTCGCGGAGCATGCGAAAAGCAGCGGGATCGTTCACGTCCAGTTCATCACGTGCGTTCATGCAGACCTTTGTCATCCCAAATGCCCGGTAGAATGCTACTGCATCGGAAACATCGGTCTTTTCTATCGCCCTCTTTGCCCCGTTAATATCGCCCCCGTACACGAGCGGGATGAGCAGGATAAACGCACCGAAATGCGTGTTGCCACCGGTGTGAATGTTTGTCTGCTGCACCGCATGCCCGATAATCTCACCAATCCGCCCCACTCCCCGCCCTGCTTCTTCGAGCGCGGGGCGTGCGAGGATCGTGGACGCAAGAAAATGTTCAAGCCGGGTATCAGGGAAATCATGGCAGCGGTCGACGTTGCCCGGTTTCGGGTACGCACAGACCTCCAGCATCATCGCAAGCTGCGCCCGTTCAGCAGCCTGGGTCGGTTGGGACGTCATGGAACACACGGCTCACAAGAGTATCTGAGAGCTCGCGTTTCAGGCGCATATATTCTTTCTTTTTAAGCCCGGCCTGGGATAGGGTCATATCCCGGAACATGCATGGTGACGAGGTTTTGCAACACCATGCAAGACTGCCAAAACAGGTATGGTCGCCGCCTTCCAGTGGGGTGTTTTTCACAGTATCCAGTTTCAGGTGGATGTACTCTTCTTTCGGCAGCCCGATCCGCGCGAGGGTCGGGATGAGCGGGCATTCCTTTACCGGCATACAGCAGAAAGCAAGTGCCCGTATGTCCCCGCCACGACAGAGCTGTTTGGGTGAATTGTACCACCCCTCTTCATTCGCATACCGTGTGATGGCTGCGTCAAGCCCGGCAAGCGTACGTTCGTCTGATTTTCGCGCGAGCGAAACAAGGTCGGCGCCATGGGAGAGCATCTCCCGCATACGGTCAAAGGTATTGAGGGAGTTGTTGGCAATGATCACGAGCGGGCAGCTGTTCCGGATCTGCCGGAGTTTGGCGGAACCGGTATCCATAAGGTCAACGTGGAGGATGTCCGCACCGGCACCCCAGAGCTGGCGGACGAGTGCCCGGTCATCAGCGGATACGCCGACACGCATCTTTACCGATACGGTGACCTCCTTTGCTTTGAGCGCTTTTACAACCGCGACCAGATCCTTGGGTTTGTGAAGATAGTGCTCACCGGCACCAGCAGCTATCATCGGCTCCTGCCGGCAGTGGGCATCCACCTCATAGACGACCGAATCACCGAGGGCTTCGGCAAGGGAGGCAAACGATTGCGGTGAACTCCCGCGAAGGTTGATGCCGGGCAGGACGGTACTGGTCTTCAGTTTATTTATCTGCTGCGTGAGTTCCTCGACCGGATCTGCGTATAAAAATTCCTTCCGGGTACCGGAAGCGGCGATGGTTGTCGCTGCATCCATAGTCGGCTCGTCTATGGCATATCCCCCGATGAACGCAGCGCCGATGTGCTCTTTTCGCTCAAGGACATACGCCGCGTCAACAATGCCTGCCATCGACGCAATTGCCACCGGCGTCCGGACGATGTGATCATTGATCACAAGCCCGAAGCGCTCAAACGCATCCATCATAAGTTCATATCAGTTGAGAGTTGAGCAAGAAATTACTTTGCATTGGATGAGCAGATTATATAACGCCCAAACGGAGTTTTCCCATAAATAAATTGTGCGTGATCTCCGACGTTTCATGATTATTGCGCGTGAAATTGTTAAACGCGTTCACTTTACCTGCGCATGTTTGATAATCCTGATCATAATTTTTACCAGATACAATTCTGATGCGTATTTATCACTATGCTATCACCTAGTGCGGGAAGAACAATTCAGTCACACTCTTTTACCGGTTAGAGCGCGGTATTCGTATTTTATGCGCTATACGAACATCTGTTGAACAATAACAAAAAATCCGGATTGCGATAAAATGTACCGACAAGCACTGCCGGGGGATGGTGAACAGTTGATAATCCCCGGGTGTTCACCATCCCGTATCTTCGAAAAGTGCCTGGTAAAGCGATACAATCCGTGTTCAGGATTATGCCTGATCCTTTCGCCGGGTACCAGTCACAGAAATCCATTTGGTAATAATTTTTAAGATATACAGTATTACTATTTGTTATATGGTCATGAAGGGAATGTTACTTGTGGGGCACGGGAGCACGATGCCTTACAACAAAGAACTTGTAGAAACTACCGGAAAACTGATTGCAGCGCAGACAAAGGAGTTTATCGTCAAATGCGCTTTTATGAATATGAATACCCCTTCCATTGAGGACGCGCTCAGCGACTTCAAAAAAGAGAAGATTGA
>Ga0315282_10010887_pt1 | contig 14189 bp, 10 predicted proteins | sample YL17G07_20_MG_FD_203693 | JGI IMG/M metagenome (GOLD analysis project Ga0315282, IMG submission 203693) | Sediment microbial communities from Yellowstone Lake, YNP, Wyoming, USA - YL17G07_20 | ecosystem: Environmental > Aquatic > Freshwater > Lake > Sediment | place: USA: Wyoming | collected...
GCGAACCCCCGGAACAGACGCCCTCCCTTCCGGTCAAGCCCCGAACGGGGCGGCCGAGACAATCCGGGCGGCGCGGTTTCCTACGCCCCGTTCGGGGCTTGACCGGGGGAGATCGGGTCCGGGGGTTCGCTCCGTTGCACTCCGCATCACCCCCGGCTACTGGCCTTTGCCCCTTCGGGGCCGCGAGAATCACGACCCACTTCTGAAAGGGAGGAATTTGATCCCTCTATTGTGTTGGGCTGTACTAAGCGACTTTCACGATCCCCAGCCTTTATCGTCTGTGCTTGATTCCCCCGCTGGCTCTCTGTATGGGAATCTCCCGTACTTGCACAGCGTGGTTTCGAGATCGCGCCCTTGTTTTTCAACCAACGTGCGGGACAGGCAAAGCCGGCGATGTGGGGCGAAAGCGCAAAGGAAGCCGCGGACATCGCACTGGCGACGACTCGACGCCGGGGCGCGAGTTACGGCGACGTTCGCATTGTCACGATTCGCAACCAGGAAATCCGCGCCGAGGACCGACGAATCGAGCGGATTAGCGACAGCGAAAGCTGCGGCATCGGCGTTCGCGTGATCGCTGACGGCGCGTGGGGGTTCGCCGCAACAAGCAACGTTTCTCCGGCAGCCGCCGAGGCCGTCGCGACCTCGGCAGTGGTGGTGGGCCGTGCCAGCGCGTCGCTGCGAAAAGGCCCGCCGGTTCTTCTTGCCGAGGAGCCGCCCCACCGCAACCGCTTTGCCACCCCTCGCGAGAAGAATCCCTTCGAGATCGCGATCGAGCGCAAAGTGGAAATCCTGCTCACTGCGCACGACGGAATTCTCAAGGTCGCCGGCGTCAAGAAAGCGCACTCGTTTCTTCGCTTCAAACGCGAGACCAAGACGTTCGCCAATACCGAAGGTTCGTTTCTTGAGTTGGACGTCCTCACGAGCGCGTGCGGGCTGCGGGCCACGGCGATCGAAGGCGGCGACGCCCAAACGCGCAAATACGAACCGCCCACGCTGAACCACGGGTTCGAGGTGGTGGAGCGAGCCGACCTTCTCGCCAATGCTTCTCGCGTCGGGGCTGAGGCGGTTGAAAAACTGCGCGCCCGGCCTTCTCCCTCTGAGCCGATGGACCTTATTCTTCTCCCCAGCCACTTGTGGTTGACCGTTCACGAGTCGGTCGGCCACACCACCGAACTCGACCGCGTCCTCGGCATGGAGGAAAGTCTTTCGGGCGGCAGCTTCGCCACACTGGACCGGCTGGGTCAGCTGCGCTATGGATCGCCGCTCATTCATTTTCGTGCACTCAACGCACGGCCCGGTTTGCTGGCCTCGACCGGCTATGACGACGACGGCGTCGAGTGTCAGGATTGGGACATCGTTCGCGACGGCATTCTCGTCGGTTACACGACCAACCGCGAGGTCGCTCCGGCGATGGGTGAGCGGCGCAGTCGCGGGTCGTGTCGCGCCGACTCCTGGGCCAGCATCCCGATTCTGCGCATGCCCAATTTATGCCTGATGCCGGGCCGCGAACGAATTTCGCTCGAAGACCTGATCGCCGACACGCGCCACGCCATTCTCATTGAGGGCGACGGGTCGTTCAGCATTGACCAGAAGCGGGTCAATTTTCAGTTCGGCGGCGATGCGTTCTGGGAGATTCGCGACGGCAAGCGCGTGGGGATGCTGCGCGACGTGACTTATCACGGGATCACGCCCGAGTTCTGGAATTCGTGCGACGCCGTCTGTGACGAACGCGAATGGCAGCCCTACGGCGCGCTCAATTGCGGCAAAGGCGACCCCATGCAGGTTGCCCAGATGACGACGGGAAGCGCCCCGGCGCGGTTTCGCGGCGTACAGGTCCGACGCGCCGAGTAGGACAGGTTGGCCTCCTGTCGAAAAGCAAGGATGGAGGATGAACGATGAAGGATGAACGGAAAAGCAAGGCGGCCGCACGCTTCTTTTGCTCTCGCCGCATCCTTCTTCGGGACGCTGGTCAGAGCCATGGATGACTGGAACAAAAACAGGGCGAACGAGATTGTCGAGCGGGCGCTGAACGCCTCGCGTGCCGATGCGACCATTGTACGCGTACGCCATGTCCGGGAAGGCGCGACGCGCTACGCCAACAGCGAGATCACGCAGAATGTTGTCCACGGCGACGCTGCGCTCGAGGTCGAGGCGGCCTTCGGCGCCCAGGTGGGACGTACGGCGACCAATCGCCTCGACCACGATTCCCTCGCGGCCTGCGTTGAGCGCGCCGAGGCCATCGCCCGCGTCACTCCGCCCGATCCCGAATACATGCCGCCGGTCGAGCCTTCGGCCTGTCCCGAGGTTGCGATTTCCCATCCGGCGACCGCCGCGTTTTCTCCAACCGACCGGGCCGAGGCGATTCGCCAATCCGTGGCCCTGGCCGAGCGCGAAGGCATGACGGGGGCGGGAGTCTTTTCGACGCACGTCCTGTCTACCACGGTCGCCAACTCCGCGGGCTTGTTTGTTCACAACGAGGAGAGTGATGCCTTCATCACCTTCTCGGCCACTTCGTCCGACAACGTAGGGTGGGCACAGGGACGCGTGCGAGATCTCCGGGCGCTCGACCTCGCCGCGATTGCTCGCCGCGCCATCGAGAAAGCACGCGCCGGCCGCTCGCCCCGTGATCTTTCGCCCGGCCGCTACGACGTGGTTCTCGAACCGGCCGCGCTGAGCGAACTGCTGGCCTTTTTCTTTGTCTACCAGATGGACGCCAAAGCCACCGACGAAGGGCGCACCTTCTTGTCGGGCAAGCGAGGCTTTCGGATTGCTGCATCGAACATCAACATCTTCAGCGACCCCACCGCGGCCGTCTGCCCCTCGCGCCCTTTCACCGACGAAGGCATGACGCTCCATCGCGTGGACTGGCTTCGCAACGGCGTTCTGAAGGATCTTGTCACCTCACGCTTCTGGGCAAAGAAACATAACCTCACCCCCACCGGCATCCCCACGAATGTCGTCATGGAGGGCGGCGAAACGTCGGACGAAGAGATGATCCGGACGACCGACCGCGGGTTGCTGGTCACGCGCTTCTGGTACGTGCGCGCCGTCGAGCCGATGCGCGACCTTTACACCGGCATGACGCGCGACGGCACGTTTCTCATCGAGGGCGGCGAGATCGTCGGGCCGGTCAAAAACTTCCGCTTCAACGAGAGCGCCGTTCATCTGCTCGAGAACATTGATCTGCTCGGTCGGCAGGAAATCGCCGGTCCCTGGCCCTGGGCGGCCATCCCCTCGGTCAAAGCCCGCGACTTCAACTTTACCAGCAGCACCCGCTTTTGATTCACAGGTTTCGACGAATCAGTCTCTTCAGCGATTCGGGAAGCATCCGCTTCAGCGACCAGGGAAATCGCAGGACCAGGCGCGTGAGGAGGCGGGCGGGGCGCTTTCTCAATCCGAATGCCAGGTGAGAGGTCAGAAGTTCTTCGAGCGGCCAGGGACGGAGCGCAGCTCGCAGTTCGAGCCGCCGAAGGAGCGCGCGATCTTCGGGCCGACTGGTCTGCTGCCAGAAAACGAGATCGCAGCCGCTTTGGAGCAGAATTCTTTTGATGGGCCGCACGCCGCGACGATTCAGACCTCGCGTCAGCATGCCGACAAAAAACTGCCGATCGAGCGGACGCCCTTCCCCAAGCATGTCGTTGGCGCCAAAGTTGGCCGCGTAGAGTTCCCACAACGTCTCGGGCTCGGCAAGCAGATGTGCCCACGGCGCGGGAAAGACTTCATGGAAATGGGAGCCATCGCGCGCGCCCCAGAACTTTTCGCTTTCGGCATACAGCAGACCGCCCGGCCGCAGCACGCGCAGCATCTCGGCGAAAACTCCTTCGAGGTTGGGAAAATGCTCCACGCAGCCGTGCGAGAGAACGAGATCAAAAGACTCGTCGGCAAAAGACAAGCGCGCTCCGTCGGCCCGAACAAACAGCAGACGCTTCGGGTTGAACTCGGGTCGCCCGCTGCTCAGCGAAACGACACCATCGAGGTTCCAACGCTCCGCGATGGATCGCAGCGGCTCGACGAAAGCAGGCGACCGCGGCGAAGCCTCCGCCCACTCCGAATCAGTCGCGACCACCTGGCCGACCTCGGTGGTCGCAAGCAATGCGGCAATGAACCCCGCCCCGGCGCCGACTTCGAGCACTCGGCCTCCCGCCAGATTGCCGCAGCGGCGAAGCCGCGGCAGAACTCCGTTCCTGAAATGCTCAACGTGCCCGATGCCGCTGTGATAATCTTTCGCCAGCTGAATGCCGTCCGCCGTATCGGCTCGTGCGCGCTCGGCCCGCGCGAACTCGACCAATCGCATCACCACTTTGTCATTGGGTCGGCTCAAGACAGTCTGACCGGAAGGAAATCGAAACGAAAGAGTGTTCCATTTCCTGCACGTTCCCATCCTCAATCCAAAATCCAAAATCAGAAAGCTCACTCACGTTCACAGGACTTTTCCAATCCGCAATCCGCTATTGTGGACAGGTTGCCAACCCGTCCCACTCTGCAATCCGAAATCCGCAATCCTACTTGGGGGGGAGTGACTGTCGCGGTCTATCGTTGATAGATACGCCCGCCGATGATCAGCCTGTCGCCGGCGCCGAAGCTGAAGGATTCCTCTCGGGAGAGGCGGCCGGCGGTTCGGTCAACCGCCGAAACCTTGTCGCTCGCGAAAATGATCTTGCTCAACCTCTCTCCGAGCGAAAGGGTATAGTGGCCGGTCTCCACCGCCGGTTCATAGCGCTCCTGCTTGAGCTTGGCGATCCCTTCCTTCGTGTCGGGCTCAACGGCTACGTCCGGTGGATTGGCACGGAGATAAAGCAATTTGCGCTTGCCGCCGACCTCACTATACGTTTTTTGCTCGTAGCCGCCCTTGGCCGTCAGCTTAAGCTCGATCGTCGTGGGCGTACCCGACTTGGTTTGCTGATAGATCCACGTCCCCGCCAGGCGATTCATCATCTCTTTCTCCGGTGTCAGGCGGCGCTTGCACCCGACCGCGCCACCGAGCACCACCACCGTCAGACCAACTGCGATCGCCCGCCCCAAACCGTTCATTCTCACCACCTCCGGGAAGGATCAAGGTTTGCCCACACAGCGACATGGGACAGGTTGCCAACCTGTCCTCCTCAGCCCTGCTGCTTGACGTAGTTCAGCAACCCGCCCGCCAGAAGGATCTGTGCCTGCCGCGGCGTCAGGTTATGCGCCACTTCGTAGTCCACGTGCCGCGCGACGTTCTTGATCACCAGCGGTTTGCCCTGCTCGAGGAAGTAGCGCACAAAGGGGATTTCCAACTCGGCGTTCGGATCAATGTCCTCATAGTTGCGCGGGTCGGTGAAGACCAGCGGCAGGATGCCGAAGTTGATCAGGTTGGCCCGATGAATTCGCGCAAACGACTTGGCGATCACCGCGCGGATGCCCAGATACATCGGCGCCATCGCGGCATGTTCGCGGCTGGAGCCCTGCCCGTAGTTTTCGCCGCCGACGATGAAGCCGATGCCCGCCGCCTTGACCCGCTTGGCAAACGTCGGGTCAATGTTGACGAAGACGTACTCGGAAATGGCCGGCAGGTTCGACCGCAACGGCAGAATCTTGGCCCCCCCCGGCAATATGTCGTCCGTGGTGATGTTGTCGCCGACCTTGAGCATCACCCGCGCCCGCAGACTGTCGGGGATCGGCTCACCCAGCGGAAGCGGCTTGATGTTCGGCCCGCGGATGATCTCGACTTTGTCGGGATCTTTCGCCGGCGGAATAATCATCGAGTCGTCCACCAAATAGGAAGCCGGTTCGCGCACGGTGATGCGCTTCTTGAGGGTCCGCGGATCCTCGATGTGGCCGGAAATGGCGGTCACCGCCGCGATCTCGGGGCTGGCCAGGTAGACTTCGGCGTCCTGGGTTCCCGAGCGCCCCCGGAAATTGCGATTGATCGTCCGCAACGAGACCGTGCCCGAGGCCGGGGAGTGTCCCATCCCGATACACGGCCCGCAGGCGCATTCGGTCAGTCGCGCGCCCGCCAGGATCAACTCGGTCAACGAACTGCTCTTGGAGATGTTCTGCAAAACCTGTTTCGAGCCGGGCGCGATGACCAGACTCACGTCGGGGTGGACTTTTTTGCCGCGCAGAATGGCCGCCGCCACCGACAAATCGTGAAAAGACGAATTGGTGCAGCTGCCGATGATGACTTGGTGGACTTTCACATGTTTCAACTCGGCCGCCGGCAGAACCTTGTCCGGACTGTGCGGGGCGGCCACCAGCGGCTGGAGTTTCCGCAGGGTAATCTCCAGCTGATCATCGTAAGTGCAGCCGCGATCGGCGCCCAGGGGTTTGAAGGCGGCCCCGCGCTTTTGGGCGCGCAGGTAACGGCGTGTCATGTCGTCGCTGGGAAAAACCGAGGTGGTCGCCCCCAGCTCGGCGCCCATGTTCGTGATGGTCGCCCGCTCGGCCACGGTCAGCGTCTTCAAGCCATCTCCTGAGTACTCAAGGATCCAACCGACACCGCCTTTGACCGTGAGGCGCCTGAGAATCTCGAGGATCACATCCTTGGCCGTCACCCACTGCCCCAACCGACCCGTGAGAACGACATTGAGCACTTTGGGCATCATCAGGTAATAGGGCTGCCCGGCCATCGCACACGCCACGTCCAGTCCGCCCGCGCCGATCGCGATCATCCCCATCCCTCCGGCGGTCGGCGTGTGACTGTCCGAACCCAGCAGCGTTTCGCTCGGAACGGCAAACCGCTCGAGGTGGACCTGATGGCAAATGCCGTTGCCCGGTCGCGAGAAATAGATGCCTTTCTTGGCGGCGATGGATTGCAGGAACCGGTGATCATCGGCGTTTTCGAACCCGGTTTGCAGCGTATTGTGGTCCACATAGCTGACCGAAAGCTTGGTCCTCACCCGTGGGATGCCCAACGCCTCAAATTGCAGGTAAGCCATCGTTCCCGTGGCGTCCTGGGTGAGAGTCTGGTCAATGCGAATGGCAATCTCGGTTCCGGTTTTCAACTCTCCCGAAACCAGGTGGTCGTTGATGATTTTCTGGGCGAGATTCAAACGTTGTGCCACTGCCTTGCGTCGGGTTTCTTTGGCCGGCGTCTTCTGAGACTTCCGAGTGGCAGATGCGGCCTTCCTGGCCGCCGACTTTTCCACAGCAACGGACTTCTTCTTGGGCGCAACGCTTTTTTGCGCCCCAGCTTCCTGGTGCGGTTTTTGCCTTTTGGCCATTTCTCGTCTCCTTGGATCGTTGGACAGGCCCCACCCGGATCAACCGGTTCTGCATAAAACTGATACTCCTCCCCGGTTGTGCAAGTCAATGAATTTCCGACATTTGCGTAACATTTCCGGGCGCAGTGACGCGGAGAGGCAAAGCGACCGACTTCCTCCACTCAGTCCGGATTCTGATTCCAGAATCTAAGACGTGTTAAATCAGCAATGTCCACGGTATAATCTACAAGCCGCTGGAAAACGGAGCCTTAATTACTGACTCCTTAATAGTAGCTCGCGAAGCTCTGAGAAGAATGCGGCTTTTGCAAAACTCCTGTGGCGCAGACTGTTAGCCCGGTGAATAGCGCTCAAAATGAGGAATTGTTGCTAAATCGCCACCTTTCGCGGGCTGACAGCCCACGCCGCTTCGAGTTTTGCAAAAGCCTCCAAAGACCCGAAACAATACAGCACCAAGATTTGGTATATCGTTGACTTTACGGGCATCGGCGATTCCGACTACAGCTCGGGTGAGCCGTCGTTTATCGGCTATGTCAGCGTGGTGAAGGGGACCGTCACCACGCCGGACCAGATCCCTCACGGGCCGGGAGGCGCGACGGTGACGATCAACTATTCCCTCGCAGGGGCGGGGATTTTCGATTACGCGACGACCTCGCCGGTGGTGGTCGAGCTGTATGACCCGGCGTTTCCGAGCCACTGCTGGCGGCAGAAAGTGGGGACGGTCAACGGCACCGGCAGTTTCCAATGGGACGGGCGGCTGTTTACCTATGACTACCAGGACCACATCATTGACGGGCCGTGGTATACCCAGGCCAGCAAGGCCTTCGGGAAAATCCATGTCCATGCCCTCGACCAAATCCTCATGCCCGAGGGCGGATACAGCATGTGCCCCACGGTCTTGCAGTTTCGCAGTCAGGGCCTTGCCCTTGACATTCCCGGCACCTGGACAACCAGAAACGGCGAGACACGGCTTGAGATCGAGGCCGGTGTGCCATTTCTCATCGGCTGGGAGCCCATTGGGTTTACCGCTTCTTGCTTCGAGCTGAGCATAGACAAGGCGTTCCGGCCCAAGTCCAGCCTCCCCTACGGCGCAAGTGACCTGATTCACCCGGTCGGCCAATGGCTGGTCACAGAGGGCGCGCCCAACCCGATTGTCGAAGCGGTTTACGAGACGGGTAGCCGGGCGGAAGTTGCCGGAACCGACCTTGGGCCGGCCATGATCGGCGTGATCGGTTTCGGGTGGGACGACCTGGGCAACTCGGTATCCCACGCGGTGTATGTTGACGTGACCGTGATGCGCACGGCGGAACTGACGGCGTATTTCACCCCGCACGAGGCCAATCCGGACTATGTTGGGCCGTGGCCCGACGGGTGCCTTTACAACGCCACAGGAATTACCGTTGATGGCGAGACGATCTATGTGGACGGCGACTTCTTGGCACCCATTCCTCGAGAGGGTGCCGGCAAGATTCATCGGTTACGCCACAGCACGATGGACGGTTTTCAGGGCGGCGAGGTGCCACCCGCTAACAAGCAATACATTTACCGAGAGGGGGGCCAATGGAAGTTTTCGTCAATTGCAAAAAGCTCCTCTGGGACGGCACTGACGATAAGTTCCACCGCGCGCAACCGGACAACCGATACAGGTCCACGAAGCTATTATAACTTGAGGGCCGGCTACACCATCCCTGGGCTGAATGAACACGCAAGTCGCTACATCGACAGGAGTTGGTACAAGTCGGAGGTGCCGCAGACGCCGCCTGATGGCCGTGTCACGGATGATCAGGGGAACGGTTCCCCTCGGTGGCTGGACATTTACCTCTACGAATCGGAGAATCTCTTTGGTGTCGATCCTGTGCTCGTGAACGGGTTCGGCGGCGACACGTGGGACCTCATTGATTCGACTGCGGACCCAGACCCGATCAAAGTATATAAATAACACTAACTCGGCGGAGGATGCTCAGATGAGAGCGTTGATAACCATCACGGCGATTTTCCTGAGTGGCAGCTTCTTCGGAGCAGACGCGGTCGCGCCACCCCAACCCATCAAGCCCGACGTCTACCGCGTCACGGTCCATGACAATCAGGTGTGGGCAACCTATAAGTACCCAGTCACCCAGGCCAACGGCTCTGCCGGTCGGGTCGAGCAGGTTACCAGCGACACCATCCCGAAAATGAAGCTCTTAGATTCTGTTTTGTCGCCATCACGTGATCGCTACTTCTATTTGTCAATGGCTCCAGGCTTCGAAGGCTTGCACCGCGCCATGCTACCGAACTTCGATTTCGAACCCAACAATGAAATCGGAGTGGATTCCTTCCGCGACTGGGGCAAAAACGACGCAGCAATGTACCTGCACGTTTACAGGCTCTCAGGAGAGGAGGTGGCCAAAGTCCCGCTGCTCCGGTCTTACTGGGGAGAATACCAAACGGGGCGATGGTTGGACGACCACTGGATCTGCATCCATGATCGGAGGGGCAAGATCGGTGGCAACTATTACTCCCTTTTTGTGAACACCGACACGGGCGCAAAACGGCTGATAGGGATGGAGATCAACGACGACCAGGCCACCGGTGATGGTCGGTTTGTGACTTTCACCCGTGAGGGGCTTTTCTTTGTGAATTTCGCCCCCGTCTATCCAATTAGCGACGAGCCGCTGCCCGATTTTGGTGACGAGAACGGCTGGAAATCATACAAGGAAAAGTACATCCTTCGAAAACAACCCCGTCCATGGTCGCGAATCAACGGTCACCGCGTTAGCAAATATGAGCTCGCCACCGACGGAAAGAAGGCGATCCTCCTGGATCACTGCGATTGGAACGTATGGAAGCCCGACCTGGAGCTGGCCCCGGAGAAGGACCGGCCAAAAGTTCCGCTCGAGCAGATTCCCGCGCCGGAGCTGGTGGTCATTGATCTCGACAAGATCGAGAAGAGCAACGACCCGAAACAATACAGCAGTCGAATTCCGCTGCCCAAGGAGAACCGCGCCCAGCTCATCCGCGAGGACAAGGACAAGGAGTTTCGCGTTTACGCCGCCGACGGCAGGACCGTCCTCTGGCGCAAATCCTTCGCCGAGCTCGCGGCCGACGCGCCGTGAGAGCTCGGCCGGCAGCGACGCCGCTCAATGGGATCCCGGACCAGAATCAGGCGCCCGGACTGACGCGTTCGATCGAGGCGCCAAGGGCGGAGAGCTTCTTTTCGATGGCCTCGTAGCCGCGGTCTATGTGGTAGACGCGCAGGAGGGTGGTCGTGCCCTTGGCGATCAGGCCAGCCAGGACCAGCGCCGCGCTCGCCCGCAGATCGGACGCCATGACGGGGGCGGCGCTCAGCGACTTCACGCCGGTGATCGTGGCCGTTCCCGCGTGGGCCTGGATGCTCGCCCCCATGCGGTTGAGCTCGGCCACGTGGATGAAGCGGTCGGGATAGATCGTGTCGGTCACGGTGCTCACACCGGGCACGACCGACAGCATGGTGGTGAACTGGGCCTGCATATCGGTGGGGAAGCCGGGATAGGGCAGCGTGCGAATGGCGAGGGCGTGGCCGAGATTGCCGCCCCGCGCGCGAATGTTTGCGCCCTCGACCGAGATCTCCGCGCCCGCTTCGGCCAGTTTTTCGAGCACGGTTTCGAGGTGGTCGGGCCGGCAGTCGCAGACCTTGACGTCGCCGCCGGTGATCGCCCCGGCCACCAGATAGGTGCCCGCTTCGATCCGATCGGCCGCGACGCAATACTTGCCGCCGCCGAGCGTGTCCACGCCTTCGATGGTGAGGGTCGGGGTGCCGGCGCCTTCGATCCGCGCGCCGAGACTCTTGAGGAACTCGGCCGTATCGCTGACCTCGGGCTCACACGCGGCCGCATGGATGATCGTCGTTCCTTTGGCGACCACGGCCGCCATCATGACGTTGCAGGTCGCGCCGACGCTCGAGCCGCAGGGACCTTCGAGCCACATTTCGGCGCCGCGAAGCCCCTGTCGCGCGTCGGCCTCGATGAAACCGTGGCGCAACTGAAGGTCGGCGCCCAGCGCGCGCAACCCCTTGATGTGAAGATCAATCGGGCGCGGCCCAATCGCGCAGCCGCCGGGCAGCGAGACGCGGGCCTGTCCCAGTCGCGCCAGCATCGGTCCGAGCACATAGACCGACGCGCGCATCTTGCGCACCACGTCGTAGGGGATTTCGGCCTTCGAAAAGCCCTTGGGGTCAATGACGACCGTGCGGTCGCGGATCGCGACTTTTGCGCCGAGGGCCTGAAGCACCGCCCCCATGGTTCGAACGTCTTGAAGATGAGGCGTGTTGGTCAGCGTCACCGGTTTGCCCGCCAGGAGCGCGGCGGTCATGATCGGCAACGTCGCGTTTTTGGCTCCGCTGATCTGCACTTCGCCGCGAAGCGGCCTGCCACCCGTCACTCGAATTTGATCCATGCCTGCGTGTCCTCAATTCGACATATGGGACAAATTGGCAACCTGTCCTATTTCTTGGTTCGATTGGAAGATCATCGAGACAGGTTGCCAACCTGTCCCACTCGCGCGATGACCACGCGCGGAATTCCTGCCAGATCGCTGCGAATTTCGAGATCTCGCCATCGCCCGTCGGCCTGGAGCAGATCGCGAACGACGCGATCCTTCGAGTAGCCGATTTCGAGAATCAGATGCCCGCCGTCGGACAAATGACGCGGAGATTGCTCGATCAAACGGCGGATGATTGTCAAGCCGTCTTGTCCGCCAAAAAGCGCCTGGGGCGGTTCGTAGTCGCAAACCTCGCGTGGCAACTGGTCGCGTTCGTCCTCGCCCACATAGGGCGGGTTGGAGACGACGACGTCCACCCTGCCCACAGAATCGCCGAACAGGTCGCCTTCGACCAGGGCAAGGCGGTCGCTCACCCCGTGGCGTTGGGCGTTGCGCCGCGCGACTTCGAGAGCCGCGGGAGAGACGTCACTGGCCACACCCCGCGCTTCGGGCAAGTTGACCAGGACGGCCACCGCAATCGCTCCGGATCCTGCACCGACGTCGAAAAGAGTCGGCGCTCGCCGCCCCTCGGCGGATTTGCGAAGCGCCTGGAGCGCCGCCTCGACCACATGCTCGGTTTCGGGCCGCGGAATCAGGACCGACCGGTTGACCTCGAACGCCAGCGAGAAGAATTCCTTTTCGCCGACCAGGTAGGCCACCGGCTCGCCTTCGCCCCGCCGATGAATCAGTTGCCAATAGAATGACTCTTGATCGGCGGTCAGAGGGTGTTCGGGTGTGAGATAAAACGACAGGCGCGGGACGGACAGGACATGGGCGAGGAGGACTTCCGCATCGAGCCGGCCGTCGCCGACGCCACGCTGGGCCAGGAATTGCCCGGCTTGGGCAAGTGCCTCGCGGACCGAAGAGTGTGCCATTTTCACCCCTCCGCCTGCCCTCTCACTCGGCGGCGAGCAAGCGGATCTGCTCTTCGAGCGTCAGGGCCTCGATCATCTCCTCGAGGTCGCCATCGAGGATTTCGGGGAGCCGGTGAAGCGACAAGCCGATGCGATGGTCGGTCACGCGGTTCTGGGGGAAATTGTAGGTGCGGATGCGTTCGCTGCGGTCGCCCGAGCCGATCTGCTGCTTGCGGGCGGCCGAGCGCTCGGCCTGCCGGCGCTGCTGTTCCCTTTCGAGAAGCCGCGCGCGAAGGACCGACAGCGCCTTGGCCTTGTTCTTGTGCTGCGATTTTTCATCCTGGCAGGTGACAATCATGCCGGTCGGAATGTGGATGACGCGGACCGACGAATCGGTGGTGTTGACGCTTTGACCGCCCGGCCCCGAGGAGCGCTGGACGGTGATCCGCAGGTCCTCGGGCTTGATGTCCACCTCGACCTCGTCGGCCTCGGGCAGGACGGCGACCGTGACCGCCGAAGTGTGAATCCGGCCGCCGGCCTCGGTGACGGGGATGCGCTGGACGCGGTGGGTTCCGCTCTCGAATTTCAACACGCTGTAGACGCGCTCGCCCTGGACGCTGGCAACGACTTCCTTGACGCCGCCCATGTCCGACGGACTGAGCGACAGGACTTCCATTTCCCAGCCGCGGCGTTCGGCATAGCGCGTATACATGCGGAAGAGGTCGCGCGCAAAGAGAGCCGCCTCTTCGCCGCCGGTGCCGGCGCGAATTTCGAGGATCACGTTGCGTTCGTCGCGCGGGTCGCGCGGCAGAAGCAGAACCCGCATGTCTTGGGTCAGGCTCTCGATCTGTGGCCGGAGGGATTCGACCTCATCGCGGGCCATGGCGGAGATCTCCGGGTCGCTGTCATGGAGAAGGACTTCGGCCTCGGCCAACCGCTGCTTGGCGCTCCGGAGGGCGTTCCATTTTTCGACGATGCGGCCCAGTTCGGCGTGACGGCGAGCCTGATCGCGATAGGTCCGCCCGTCGCCGCCGGAGATGGTATCGGTTAGCGTCTTGCCCAGCGACTCCCATTGCTTTTCGATTTCTTCCAATTTGGCATCGAGATCCATCATACGTACCCCTTGTGCGCGCTCCTTCACAGGCTGAGAAGCACCCTTTTCAGTGCTCCCCGGCATTGGCAAGCAACTAGAGTCTTTTTTGCAGAAGCCGGCGCCCAAGTCAAGACACATGTCGGCGGGGGGCGGGCGAAGGCCATTCCCTTGGGCGCATCTTGACAAAGCTACCAGGTCCAAACGGAATTGCCCACCAAGTGCTGCCGGGCTTTAGCCGGCTTCACTGTTAGACACGTGCTTCAGCGCGTGGACGCGATATGTTCCCTCCCCCCGGCACAAGCCGGCTTCAAGCCGGGCTTGCCCAGCGGGCTTCAGCCGGGGAAGACCGGGAAACCCTGTGCTGAAGCGGTTCGAGAAGCCACGCTGAAGCGCGCTGGCACGGGGTGGCCTCTGCCCTCGACCATCTGAAGACCGGTATGTGTTTAGCGCGCATAAGCAACAACGACAAGGGCACCCTGCGCACTGGCAAAACTGAGGGTGCGAGCCGACTTTTGGAGTGCGGTGGCCCTCCGCCGCTTTGCTTTTTTGGTCACT
>Ga0315282_10010888_pt1 | contig 14188 bp, 13 predicted proteins | sample YL17G07_20_MG_FD_203693 | JGI IMG/M metagenome (GOLD analysis project Ga0315282, IMG submission 203693) | Sediment microbial communities from Yellowstone Lake, YNP, Wyoming, USA - YL17G07_20 | ecosystem: Environmental > Aquatic > Freshwater > Lake > Sediment | place: USA: Wyoming | collected...
CATCCATTTTTCAATACAAAACAAAGATGAGGTCAGCATTCGCTATGCCATCCAAAATGTCCAATGGTTTGAGGTGACAAAAGTTCCTCTCTTCTTGGTCATCCTCTGTTCCTTTTTCTGGGGGGTTTTGATTGGGGGGATTGGTGACCTCTATAGTCGATTTCAACTCAAAAGGACCCTTCGTCAAAATCAAAAAATGATTGAGAAGTTGGAGCGAGAGATCCAATCTCTTCGTGGCCCTGAGTTAGAACAGCCTTCTTTTCTTAAGAAAGAGGGTTAACCCCTAAATTCCTGGTGACATAGTGAAGCGTATTATTCTAAAAATTTATCTTGCATTTCAAATTGATTTGTAGTATATTTATCTTGATTTGTTAGTCTGCTGAAAAAGCGGGCTGTTTGCCCGCTTTTTTTTTAAAACGCCTTTTGAAAATACTGAAAGAGACGATGCCAAAAGAAATTGTCGATCGTGTCAGTGCGATAGCGGATCCCATTCTTTCGAACGAAGGAATGGAGTTGGTAGAGCTTGAATATCGAAGAGAATCAAAAGGATGGGTCCTTCGCCTCTATATTGATAAGGAGGGTGGGGTCACCCTTGACGACTGCACTCGTATTAGCCAAGAGGTCGGAAGGAGTTTGGATGTGGAGGATTTCATTTCGACTCCTTACACCTTAGAGGTCTCATCCCCAGGTCTTGCCCGTCCTTTAAAAAAAGAAAAAGACTTTATGAAATATCGCAACCATATGATCAAGGTAAAGACCATTGATCCAATTGAGAATCGACGGCAATTCAAGGGAAAACTTCTGGGTATTACAGAAAACCGTATTGAAATAGCAAAGGACGGAGGGGTTTTTCAAATCCTTCTTTCCAATGTAGCAAAGGCCAATTTAGAAATTGACTGGGACATGCTCCGGAAGGGGGATCCTATCAAATGATATTCCATTTCCTGGAAGCTCCGTCCAGCCTTGGCGGGATGGGCGAAAAGCTTCATTTTAGAGGGGGAGAGATCGATTATGCCATCCAATCTCAATTATGTGATTGACCAAGTGGGAAAGGACAAAGGGATCGACCGGAAGGTGATCATTGAAGCATTGGAACAAGCGGTACTTACCGCCTCAAGAAAGAAGTACGGACATCAGGGAGAGATTGAAGTCCATTATAATGAAGAGGCTGGCGAAATCGAATTGTTTCAATTCAAACAGGTCGTAGAAGAGGTGATGAATCCGTCGACTGAGATTTCCCTGAAAGAGGCAAGAGCCCTTGACAACGAGGTCCAGACTGGAGACAGCCTGGGGGTTAAACTGGATACCGATTTCGGCCGCATCGGGGCTCAAACAGCAAAACAAGTGATCATTCAAAAAGTTCGAGACGCTGAACGCGAGCATGTCTATAATGAGTTTAAGGACAGAAAGGGAGATCTCATCAGCGGAACCGTTCAACGGATGGAAAAAGGGAATCTCTATATCAATATTGGGAGGACAGAGGCTCTTCTCCTTTCGAAAGAACAAATCCCAGGGGAGGTATACCGGCAGGGAGAACGCATTCGGGCCTATATTCTTGATGTGCAGAAGAATTCAAAAGGGCCACAGATTTTTCTCTCGAGAACCCACCCGGGGTTTTTGATCAAACTATTCGAAATGGAGGTGCCGGAGATCTCTGAAGGGGTGATTAAAATCATCAGCGCAGCACGCGAACCGGGCGAGAGAGCAAAGATTTTTGTCTATAGTTCGAAACGGGATGTAGATCCAGTTGGAGCTTGTGTTGGGATGAAAGGTTCGAGGGTTCTGAGTGTCGTCCAAGAACTTCGTGGGGAACGAATAGACATCATCCCTTGGTCTCAAGATCAGGCCAAATATGTCTGTAATGCTCTGGCACCGGCAAAAATTTCCAGGGTCTATATCGATGAGGAGAATCGCCATATGGAGGTGGTGGTGGCAGACGATCAACTTTCCTTAGCGATCGGGAAAAAAGGACAGAATGTCCGGTTGGCATCCAAATTGACGGGTTGGAAGATCGATATCAAAAGCGAGTCCAGGATGGAGAAGATCTCTAACGAGATCTTGGAAAGGTTTAAAGGTCTTTCATATATTGGAGATGTGGCCAGCCGTATCCTTTATAATGAAGGGTTCCGTTCTATCAAAGAGGTTGCAGAGGTAGACCCAGAAGAATTGGCCAAGGTTTTAGAGATCGAAAAAGAGAAAGCCTTCGAGGTTGTCGAGAGTGCACTTCAGATGGTTCAGAAGGAAGTCGGTACGACTCGATTCCGAGAAGGCACAGAGGTGAGTCAAAAAAGTGGTCCATCTCCAGGAGGGCCTGCTTTTGATTCGGTAGACCAGATCGAGGGAGTGGGAGCGAAGACCGCCGAACTATTGAAAACCCATGACATTAAAACTGTTCAAGATATTTTAAAAACAGATGGTGAAAGGCTTTCGGCCCTTCCAGGCATCGGTATCAAGAAAGCAGAAAAATTGATTCAATCGGCCCAGCGTTATGTTGAAAGAAGTAGAAATGAGTAAAAAAGGACATGTTCCAATCCGTATGTGTATTGGATGCCGGAGGAAAAGGAAGAAAGAGGAGATGCTCCGGTTTATCCAGAGGATCGATGGGGTTGTGTTCGTTAACGAAAAGAAGAGGATCAATGGACGGGGCTTTTATCTCTGCCCAGATCTCATCTGTTTTAAAATGGCACAGAAAAAAGGGAGATGGGTGGGGTCTGTGGGATCGAAGGATCTTTTGAATCCTTTGATGAAAGGCTTGGAATAAGGGAGGAAGGGGAATGACGAAGATTAAAGTCCTCGATCTCGCACGTGAAGTAGGGATGGAGGATGATAAGCTGCTTCTAAAATTAAAACGGATGGGAGTGAAGGTAAAGGACAAAAAACTCATGGAACCTGAAAAAATTTCCCCATCTGATGAAAAGATTATCGAGAGGGATTCCGAGAAGGAAATCATCGAAAAACGAGTCAACCCCACCCTGATCCGTAGAAGGGCGAGAAGCCTTGAGCTTAAAGTAGAGCCCCTACCCCCTCCATCTATTGTCGTTGAGCCTCTCACCGAGGAAAAGAAGATCTCGAAATTGCGAGAAGAAAAACCAGAACCAGGGGTGAAGATCGAAAAAGAAACGCCAAAGAAGAAAGAGTTGAAGGAAGAGGGGAAGCCTCCAACAAAGGTGACCGAGAGGGAGAAAAAAACAGAAGAAACCCTTGGACCCGCTATTACTCCTATGATGCCTGTTGAAGCAGAAGAGGAAGTAAAGGAGATCATCCCTACAAGACCCGTTGAGGAAGTAAGGGAACCTCAGGTCGCTCAGGCCATTATGAAAAAAATGGAGAAGCGAGCGGAGGTAAAGAGTAAAGTTGAGGAACCTAAACCGAAAGAGGTCACCCCCCAAAAAATAGAGGTTAAAATCCCGATCAAGGAAGAATTGGTTGAAAAAGAAAAATTATTCCCCTTCCCAGGAAAGAAGAAGGGGTTTGCAAAGAAGAGGAGAATTATTGAGGAAAGAATGGTGATGGAGGAGGAGCCTGAAGGAGAGGGGCCACCAGGGAAAGAGTTAGGATCTGCTGTCAGATCGTTCAGGCCTATGAAGAAGAAAGTTGTATTGAAGACATCAAAGAAGACAGAAGTGACGGTCCCCAAACCCATTAAGAGGATTATTCGAATTGCTGAAGTTATTGCTGTTGGAGATTTGGCAAAAAGGATGGGGGTCAAAGGAGGGGACTTGATTAAAAAACTTATAGAGATGGGTGTTTTCGTTAATATCAACCAAGTCATCGATGCCGATGTTGCCTCTTTGGTTGCCAGTGAATTTGGCTACGAAGTGGAGAAGGTTTCCTTAGAACGTCAAGATTTATTGGAAAGGAAAGAGGACCTTCCCGAACAGCTGAAGCCGAGACCTCCGGTAGTCACCATCATGGGCCATGTGGACCATGGGAAGACCATGCTGCTGGATGCCATCCGTAAGACCAATGTCGTGGAAGGGGAGGCCGGAGGGATCACTCAGCACATCGGTGCCTATGATGTCCAGTTAGAGAATGGCCATGTGGTCTTTATTGATACCCCTGGCCATGAGGCATTTACTGCGATGAGGGCCAGAGGGGCCCAAGTGACAGACGTGGTTGTCTTAGTGGTCGCTGCAGATGACGGGGTGATGCCGCAGACCAAGGAGGCCATTGATCATGCTCGCGCAGCAAAAGTCCCCATCGTGGTGGCCATTAATAAGATCGATAAACCGAATGCAAATCCAGAGAAGGTGAAGAAAGACCTGGCGGATTATAGTCTGGTCCCGGAGAAATGGGGAGGAAACACCCTCTTTGCGGAAGTATCGGCGAAGCAGAAGACAGGGATTATGGAATTGTTAGAGTTGATCCTTCTTCAGGCAGAGGTTCTGGAATTAAAGGCCAACCCAGATAAATCCGTTCGAGGAGTCATTATCGAAGCCAAATTGGACAAGGGGAGAGGACCGGTGGCGACCCTTCTGGTTCAGGAGGGAACTTTGAAGACAGGGGATGTCTTCATCGCAGGCTCCCAATACGGAAGGGTAAGGGCGATGCTGAATGATAAGGGGCAGAAGATTGAAGAAGCTCGACCCTCTATCCCTGTTGAAGTGGTCGGTTTTACCGATGTTCCAGAGGCGGGAGAGAATTTCATTGTTATCTCCGAAGAGAGAATGGCCAAGCAGATCAGCCTCTACCGACAAGAGAAGATGCGAGAGAAAGAACTTTCAAAGTTTAGGAAGGTCTCGTTGGAAGAACTTTATGAGCAGATTAAGAAAGGGGAAGTGAAGGAACTCAATGTGATCATCAAGGCAGATGTACAGGGATCCATTGAGGCAGTAAAGGAGGCCTTCAAAAAACTCTCTACGGATGTCGTGAAGGTGAATATCCTCCACGATGGGGTTGGCGGAATTACTGAAACAGATGTAAACTTAGCCTCGGCTTCGAATGCGATTATCATCGGCTTCAATGTCAGACCAGGATCGAAGTCTCAAGCTTTGGCAGAACAAGAGCATGTCGATATGCGGACCTATTCGATCATCTACGATGCCATTGATGATATTAAAAAGGCCTTAGAAGGCTTATTGGAGCCAACTTACAAGGAACACATCCTGGGAAGAGCAGAGGTGATTGCCCTCTTCAACATCCACAAAGTGGGCCAGGTCGTGGGCAGTATCGTTTTGGATGGAAAAGTAGTAAGGGGCTCTCATGCAAGACTCCTCAGGGATAATGTGGTCATCTATGAGGGGCGAATCTCCTCTCTCAAACGATTCAAGGAGGATACGAAGGACTGCGTTCAGGGCCTCGAGTGCGGGATCAAAATTGAAAATTTTAATGATATCAAACTAGGGGATATCATCGAGTCTTATGAGGTTGAAGAGATTCAAACTCGATTAGATTATTGATGGGACAAGACTTGTTTTACGGTGACGATGCTTGTATCGAAGCCCGAAGCTCGAACTTAGAATCTCGATCAACCAGTTTCTATTACCTAGCTTCAATACGAGCTTCGACACCGATGAACGAATATATCTCAAACTTGGGGGATAGAGATGGTGGTCGGAATTTGTCAACTTGACCTTCGGATTTCTGAGAATCATTCCCTGAAGGGAAAACGCCATGTGATTCGGAAAATGATCGATCGGGTGAGGCATCGGTTCAATGTGGCCATCTCAGAGGTTGGTGATAATGACCTTTGGCAACGGGCTCAGATTGGTTTCTGCACGGTGGGTAATGATCGCAGACATATCAACTCAAGTTTGGACAAAGTGGTCGACTTTATTGAGAAGATGCATCTTGTCGAGATGGTTCATACCGACATGGAAATTCTCACGGTATAAGGGTTGTAGCAAATCGCTTGGATGGATGAATCAGAGAAGATGGAAGGAAAACGTTCAGAGAAAGTAGCCGATTTGATCCACAAAGAGATCTCAGAGATGCTTGTGAAGACGATCAAAGATCCTCGAATCGGTTTTGTGACCATTACGAGGGTTGCGGTCTCTGAAGATTACCGCTCAGCTAAAGTCTATTTCAGTGTGACAGGGACCGTTGAGGAAAGACAGAGGTCGGTGGAGGGCCTGAACAGTGCCAAGGGATATGTCCGAAAGGAGTTGGGTCGGAGGATTCGTTTGAGATATACTCCTGAAATTATTTTCAAGTTCGACCCTTCCATTGAATATGCGATTCATATTGGGGAGGTGATTCGTCACATCAAGGGAGAAGGAGAGACAGATGAGGATGCGGGTTGATGGTCTACTCATCGTAGATAAACCCGAAGGGATGACTTCCCTCGAGGTGGTGAAGGAGATCAAGCGCCGGTTTCATGTGAAGAAAGCAGGCCACATTGGAACGCTCGATCCTTTTGCCACGGGAGTTCTACCCGTTGTGATCAATGAGGGTACCAAATTGGTTCCGTTTTTAGAAGAGGAGCCTAAAGAGTATGAAGCGATTTTGAAATTGGGGGAGGAGACTACAACGGATGATTTGACCGGAAAGGTGGTCTTTAGAAAATCATGGGAACACGTTACTTTTGAATTGATTCATACCGTCTTTCAGAATTTTTTAGGAAGGATTCAGCAAATCCCTCCTATGTTTTCAGCCCTTAAAGTTCATGGAAAACCTCTTTATCGATTGGCTCGAAAGGGGATTGAGGTCGAGCGGAAGGAAAGGGAGGTTGAAATTTTTAATATTCGGGTTGAGGAAATTGACCTTCCCAAGGTTCGCTTCAAAGTCTCCTGTTCAAAGGGGACTTACATCCGTGCCTTAGGAAAGGATATCGGGAAAAAGATAGGGTGTGGCGCTCACCTCTTCTCTCTCAGACGGATTAGAAGCGGGCCTTTCACTCTTGAAGGGGCGATCCCATGGGAGAGGTTAAAGGATCTCTCTGAGGCCGAGGAACTTAGCCCATGGTTGATTTCCTTGGAGGAAGCCCTGCCCGGTTTGCCCGAGGTGATCGGAGATGAGCGTTTAGTGAAAAAGATTCGCTTTGGTAATGAGATGAAGGTGAGAGATCTCTTTCCCCAGGCCCTTCCAACCCTTGAAAAAGGGCAATGGCTAAAGATGACCTCTCCTCAAGAGGGTTTGGTTGCTATTTTGAGATCAGAGGTCAGAGGATCGGATATCCAACGAGCCCATCCAGAGTTGGTCATCTTTCGGCCATTGAGGGTATTTCACCCCTCTCCCTCCCCCATTTCCCCAAAAGGGGAGAGTGAGGGGAAAGATTACATTTAATCTGAAGGAGGAATTTCATGGCACTGGTTCAAGAGAAAAAGAGAGAGATTATAGAGCAGTTTAAAAATCATGAGAAGGATACGGGTTCGCCAGAGGTTCAGATTGCTCTCCTCAGCGAACGGATCCGGTATCTCACAGACCATTTTAAAATTCACAAACGGGATCATCACTCCCGGAGAGGTCTGTTGAAGTTGGTGGGACAGAGGAGGAGGCTCCTCAACTACCTTAAAGAAAAGAAAGTGGATCGATATCGAATGGTCCTCGATAAGCTGGGCCTTCGGAAATAGGTTCCATCTTTCTGTTTTTGAAGAATATAACTTAAAAATAAAAGGAGTGAATAAAATCGTATGGCTCAAAAGTTACAAATCAATTTTGCTGGAAGGCCATTTTCCATTGAGACAGGGAAGGTGGCAAGGCAAGCGAATGGTTCTGTGTTGGTTCAATATGGGGAGACGGTCGTCCTCGTTACTGCAGTGACAGCGGATAAGAAGCGAGAGGGACTCGATTTCGTTCCCCTTACCGTCAATTATTTAGAAATGACCTATGCCGCTGGAAGGATCCCCGGAGGTTTTTTCAAGAGGGAAGGGAGACCCAGTGATCATGAGACCCTGATCTCTCGTTTCATCGATCGGCCCCTGAGGCCCCTTTTCCCAAAAGGATTTCAGAATGAGGTCCAAATCATCTCAACTGTCCTTTCAGCTGACCAGGATAACGACCCTTCCATTTTGGGAATGATTGGAGCCTCAGCCGCTCTTTCCCTCTCCAATATTCCATTCGATGGTCCGATTGCAGGAGCTAAAGTGGGTCGGATAGACGGGAAGTATGTGCTCAACCCTACCCATGACGAATCGGAAATGAGTGACATCGATCTCTTTGTGGCCGGGAGTGAAGACGCGATCATCATGGTGGAGGGAAGTGCCAAGGAGGTCAAGGAAAGGGAGATTCTGGACGCTATTTTATTCGGCCATCAATCCCTTAAACCAGTGATTGAGCTTCAGAATCAATTAAAATTAGCATCTGGAATGATACCTAAAGAATTCGAACTCCAAAAACCGGAAGAGGCCATTTATGAAAAGGTGGAAACGATCGCCCAAGAGAGACTGAGGGAGGCTTTTTACATCAAAGAGAAGACGAATAGGAGAGAGCGTCTGGAGAAGATTCTCCAGTGGACGCTTCAGGAGTATGGAGTTGAGGATGCGGACTCCCAGAAGATAGTAAAGAACGTCCTCGAGGAGATCAATCGTAGACTGGTCAGAAGGTTGATTTTAGAAGAGAAGAAGAGGATCGATGGAAGGAGTCTATCAGAGATCCGCCCCATCTCTTGCGAAGTGGGTATCCTTCCCCGAACCCATGGCTCTGCCCTCTTCACCCGAGGGGAGACCCAAGTTCTCGCAGTCGTCACCTTTGGCACTTCTGAAGATGAGCAGAAGATCAACTCCCTGACCGGAGAAACCTATAAGTCTTTTATGCTACACTACAACTTTCCTCCTTTCTCTGTAGGAGAAGTTTCACCCTTGAGGTCTCCCAGCCGTCGAGAGATTGGGCATGGAGCTTTGGCCGAAAGGGCTATCCTACCCGTTCTCCCTTCCAATGAGAATTTTCCTTATACCATCCGGATCGTCTCAGAGGTGCTGGAATCGAATGGATCCTCTTCGATGGCAACCGTTTGTGGAGCAAGCCTCTCCCTGATGGATGCAGGTGTTCCAATTAAAGCCCCTGTAGCTGGGATTGCAATGGGTCTGATACTGGAAAAAGAAGAAGTGGCCGTTCTTTCCGACATCCTCGGTGATGAGGACCATTTTGGGGATATGGATTTTAAGGTGGCTGGCACAGCCGAAGGGGTGACCGCTATCCAGATGGACATCAAGATTCGGGGTGTTTCAAAGGAGATCATGGGGCGTGTTCTTGATCAGGCTCGGGAGGGGCGGCTCCACATTCTTGAAAAGATGAAAGAGACGATTTCCGAACCCCGGAAAGACCTCTCTCGGCATGCACCGAGGATTATTACCCTCCAAGTCAAACAGGAGAAGATCCGAGATATCATCGGCCCAGGAGGGAAAAATATTCGTAGCATTGTCGATCAGACAGGGGTAAAGGTCGATGTAGAAGATTCGGGATTGGTGAAGTTGGCTTCCCCCAATTATGAGGCGATTGAAAAAGCCATCTATATGATCAAAAGGTTTACACAAGAGGTGGAGGTGGGCAGTTTATATACTGGAAAAGTGAAACGCATTTTAGGTTTTGGTGCAATTGTTGAACTCTTCCCGGGAACGGATGGCCTTGTCCATATCTCCCAATTAGCAGAGACCCATGTCAAGGAGGTCTCGGATGTCCTGAAGGAGGGGGATGAGGTCTTGGTAAAGGTCCTTGATATCGATCCCCAGGGTCGTATTCGGTTGAGTCGAAAGGCAGCCTTAAGAGAGATGAAACAACCTGCAGAAGGGAAGGTCTAAAGGACATCTTATTAAAAGCAACGCTTGAAATAGAAAGGAAGGGCAGATATTAGAAAATATCATCATTCCCTGGATCCCTCATGGAACACTTCTGGCATGGGGTATCAGAAGACCGTTCTCGATAACGGGATCAAAGTGATCACGGAAGAAATTCCCTACCTTAAATCGGTCTCCATTGGAGTGTGGGTCAATACTGGATCTCGGGACGAACAGCCTCATGAAAATGGAATCTCCCACTTCATCGAGCACCTTCTCTTCAAAGGGACAGAAAGAAGAACGGCGTTCGACATCGCCAAAGAGATTGACTCTGTCGGTGGAACCCTGAATGCATTTACAGGAAGGGAATATACCTGTTTTTATGCCAAAGTGATCGACAAAAATTTACCCTTAGCCATCGATCTCCTTTCCGACATCTTCCTCCATTCCCTTCTGGATTTGAAAGATGTGGAGAAGGAGAGAATGGTCATCCTCCAGGAGATTAAGATGGTGGAGGACACTCCTGACGATTATATCCACGATCTTTTCAACCGGGTCTGTTGGGGGGATCACCCATTGGGTTTTCCAATTTTCGGAACTTCTGAACTGGTCCAATCTTTCAATCGGGATCAGATCTACCAATTTTTTAAAGAGAACTATCAGCCCAACCGAATCATCATCTGCGCTGCAGGGAATCTTCATCATCAGGAGGTGGTCGATTCCATTGGGGCAACTTTTGGTCAGACTCCAAAGTCAGACAAGGTATGGGAGAGGGCGAGGCCTGATTCAATCTCTACAACCAATATCTGGAAACGGGAGTTAGAGCAGGTCCACTTTTGTCTCGGTACAAAGGGGCTCCAATACAACCACTCTCTACGGTTTGCCTCTTATCTCCTCAACACCATGTTAGGAGGGGGAATGAGCTCAAGGCTCTTCCAAGAGATCCGCGAAAACCGTGGTCTGGCATATTCGGTGTATTCCTATCTTCCTACTTACATCGATACCGGATTGGTCGTTGTTTATGCAGGGACCAATGAAAACTCTTTTCAAGAGGTGATCGATCTCATCCTCAAGGAGTTCAACCGCCTCAAAACAGAGCCCTTTAAAAATGGGGAGCTGGAGACCGCCAAAGAACAATTGAAAGGGAATCTTCTGCTCAGCCTCGAGAGTTCTGACAACCTGATGACCCGATTGGCGAAGAGTGAGATCTATTTTGAGTCCTACATGCCCGTGGAGAAGGTTATCAGAGGGATTGATGAGGTGGAAGAAGAAGTGGTTCGAAATTTGGCCAGGATTATCTTTGACGAACGATTCTTCTGCCTTACCGTATTGGGCCCCATTGATAGAGATGGTTTCAACAAGAACCCCCTATTGACTTGAATTTAATCTGGCCTGGAGCTTCAGGTTGCTTCAATGGAAGAGGTGAAAATTCGTATCAAACGTTTGAGAAAGAATCAATCCATTCCCCTGCCTCAATACATGACCCAAGGTTCCTCAGGGATGGATCTCTTTGCCTTTCTGGAAAAGGAAGTCACTTTGGAGCCAGGGGAGAGGAAACTCATTCCTACGGGGATTTCTGTGGCGATCCCCGAAGGATTTGAAGGCCAGATCAGACCCCGCAGTGGTTTAGCGATTCAACACGGAATCGGTGTGGTCAATGGCCCGGGGACAATCGATGCCGATTATCGTGGCGAGATCTGTGTTCTCCTGATCAATTTTGACAAATCAACTTTTACTGTCCGTCACGGAGATCGAATTGCCCAGATGGTCATCTCCCGAGTTTTTCGAGCGATCTTTGAAGAAGTCAACGAACTCCCTCCAACTGGAAGACAAGAGGGAGGATTTGGTCACACGGGAAGATGAAGAGGACTGGAGGCAGGGTGCGATTTCTATAAAAAGCAGAGGCCCCCTCCCTCTGCTTTTTGTTTGGTCATTTTCGGTAAGTTCGATGGAACAACTATTGGACCAATTTCTCCATTACCTCATCGTGGAGAAGGGACTTTCCAAGAATACAATCGATGCTTACAGTCATGGTCTGAATCGATTCTTAGACTACCTTAAGAAAAAAGGGATCCAGGAGATGCCAAGCGTTAGCAAATTCGATGTCAGGGCCTTCCTCCTCGCTTTGAAAAAACAGGGACTTTCGACCAAGAGCGTGGTGAGAAATCTGGTGGCTATTCGGACCTTTTTTCGATTTTTAATTCAAGAAGGAATCCTGGAGGCCAATCCGATTGAGGAATTGGAATCTCCGAAAATAGCGAAAACATTACCCGAAATTCTGAACCTGAAGGAGGTGGAGCAATTGTTAGAACAGCCCAATCCTCAGACCACATTGGGGATCAGAGATCGGGCGATGTTGGAGGTACTCTATGCTACAGGGATGAGGGTTTCTGAGCTGACCCAGCTTCCAATGAATCAGGTCAATCTGGAAGGCGGATATGTCCTCGTCTTCGGAAAGGGTTCAAAGGAAAGGATTGTCCCGCTAGGGAGCGAAGCAATGAAATGGGTGGCCCTCTATTTAAAGGCGGCTCGGGAAAGGCTTGCCAAAGGGAAGGAAAGCCCCTTCCTTTTTATCAACCGTTCGGGCAGGGGAATGAGCCGACAACAGTTCTGGAAGAATATCAAAGCCTTTGGCCGGAGGGCGGGTATTCGGAAAAGAATCTTCCCCCATCTTCTCCGTCACTCCTTCGCAAGTCATCTTTTAGAAAGGGGGGCGGACCTCCGTTCTGTCCAGATGATGCTTGGCCACGTAGATATCTCTTCCACTCAGATATACACGCATGTCACAGGGGAAAGATTGAAGAGGATTCACAAGCGTTATCACCCAAGGGGCTAAAAATCTAGCTGATAGCGAATAGCTCATGGCTGATAGCCAATAGTTAATAGCAAAAATAAAATATGAGTGATTAGCTATAAGCCATCAGCCATAAGCTATCAGCTATGAGCCATTAGCTATATGCCATCAGCCATGAACTAATTCATTATGGAAGTCATCACCACTCACACGAATGCGGATTTCGATTCTCTGGCCTCTATGTTGGCGGCCAAGAAACTCTATCCCAATGCGGTCTTGGTCTTTCCTGGTTCTCAGGAGAGGAACCTTCGGGACTTTTTTATCCATTCCACGCTTTACGCTTTTGAGGTGGAACGGATAAAAAATATTGACCTCCGGGAAGTGGAGCGACTGATTTTGGTGGACACTCGTCAGATCAGTCGGATCGGAAAGTTTTCTGAAATTGTATTCAAACCCGGGCTGGAAATTCACATCTATGACCATCACCCTTCGTCTTCGGAGGACCTTCATGGTTCTTTGGAAGTGATCTCTGAGGTAGGGGCAACTGTGACACTCCTTCTGAATATCCTTCGGGAAAAGGGGATTGAGGTCACACCGGATGAAGCCACAGTGATGATGCTCGGTATTTATGAGGATACGGGAAACCTCACCTTTACCTCAACAAAAGAAGAGGATTTTAAAGCGGCTGGATACTTGCTTCGAAAAGGCGCCAATCTAAATATTCTCTCCAATGTCATCACAAAGGAGCTCACTGCAGAACAGGTCTTTTTACTGAATGATCTGATCCAATCTGCCACACGATATACCATTCACGGGATCGATGTGGTCATCGCTCAAGCTTCTCTGGACCATTATATCGGAGATATTGCTATCCTCGTTCATAAATTGAAAGATATTGAAAACCTGGATGTCCTCTTCGTTCTCGTGCTCATGGAAGACCGAATCTATCTGATTGGGAGGAGCCGTCTCGAAGAGGTCAATGTGGCAGAGATTGCAAGTGAATTCGGAGGGGGAGGACATCCCACTGCAGCCTCGGCGACAGTGAAAGGGATGGCCCTCGTAGAGGCCCATGATCGATTGATGAGAACCCTGAAAGAGATGGTCAGACCCAAAAGGGCGGCAAGGGATGTGATGGTTTATCCCGTAAAGACCATCGAACCAGAGCAGACCTTGGAAGAGGCTGGGGAGACCCTTAGCCGATATAACCTGAACATCCTTCTTGTCTTTCATGATGAAAAGGTGATCGGCTTAATTTCCAAACAGGTGGTCGAGAAGGCGGTGCGCCATGGGCTGAAAGACTCCCTCATAAAGGAATACATGACAACCGAATTCTCTGTTGTCTCTCCCGATGTCCCTTTCTCTCATGTCCAGGAACTGATCATCGGGCAGAATCAGAGCCTCCTTCCTGTGATTGAAAAGGATCGATTGGTAGGTACGATTTCCGTGGGGGATGTCATGAGGGTTCTCCAAGAGGAGATGATCAAATCGGTAAAAGGGGTTTCGGTTTTTGAAGGTCAGCCCCTCTATGCTCGAAAAAAGATGATCTCCAAATTAATGAAAGAGCGGTTCCCTGAACATTTGCATAACCTGCTGATGGAATTTGGCAGGGTAGGGGATGAGTTGGGATATTCGGTCTATGCCGTGGGCGGGTTTGTGAGGGACCTCTTAATGAGAGTCGAAAACTTCGATGTGGATATTGTGGTGGAGGGGGATGGCATTCGGTTGGCCGAAGAATTTGAAA
>Ga0315282_10010889_pt1 | contig 14186 bp, 21 predicted proteins | sample YL17G07_20_MG_FD_203693 | JGI IMG/M metagenome (GOLD analysis project Ga0315282, IMG submission 203693) | Sediment microbial communities from Yellowstone Lake, YNP, Wyoming, USA - YL17G07_20 | ecosystem: Environmental > Aquatic > Freshwater > Lake > Sediment | place: USA: Wyoming | collected...
TGCCCTCTTTCCAGAAGAGATGACGCTACCATCTCCAGCCCCAGCGGTTCAACGAAGGCCGTTCGCTGGAACCCTAACCCTTGACCGAAACCAGGCTGGATCAAAAGGACTTTCATGCTGACCCTCCTTCAGTCTTTTGCCATCCTAATTTGAGCGGTTCTTTACCTCAAAAGTATCTTGGTGGTTGATGGAAGAGGCTGTGAGCGATTTCTTATTTCATTTTCTTTTCTCAATTTAAATTCCCAGGTATTTTTCAAATCGTCTATTGTCGACTCTCCCACTTCCCTTGGCTGGCTCCAAGCCTTCCAAGTTTTTCTTCCATTTCATTCAGCTCCTGGACCTGGTCGGCACCTACCGGACGATCAAATCCCTCTCGATGCAGAATTTTTATCGTTAGGATGACTTCCGGTCTAAATCTTCGCTGGGAAGAATAATGGATGGAGGCGTCAAAGACCCCGATTTCGTAAGAAGTATCGAATTCCTTTTTGGGGATAATCCAGTGGGCGATGCGCCTAAGATCTTCATATATCTTCATGCATTCGGGGCAACCGGGTTCGATGATTGATTCCGAGTGACGATGGGTCGCTATAAGGTTTAATTCAAACCCAATCTGTATTCTCTTTCCCTCCCGGTCTATGTGATATTCCGGCCATACCTCCCAACATACCTTATGTCTCCTCACGAGTTCCCGAAGTCGGTCAAATTCTTCATCGAAGGAAGCACGAAGTTTATGATCTTCCATTTTTGCTCCCTCTTTCCAAATAAGAATTCTAAAGCAGGTCCTCCTCTATAAAACCAAAAAAGATACCAAATCTACTAATATCACCAAATCGGGCCTGAAGGTGCCTATCACCTCCTCCCATCGAAATGCAAGTTACATGGATCGGTCAGGTTCCCGGGTTTTCCTTCCTTCACCACCCTCCAGACAATGCTCTCCCGGCAAATAGGGGCCCGTTCCATCGGGCAATCATATTTCCCTACCCAGCAATGGATCTTTAGTTCTTCACCTTCCGGGAGTACACATCGTGCACGCTTTCCTAACCTTTGGCCCAAGTGCTCAAGGCAGGTCCTAAAAAGGTAATCCCGATCCATGCACCAGCTAACCAGACGGCCAATCTCCAGAAGATCATTGTATTGTTTTACCTGCCTTTCTTCCCTTTTGGATAATTTCATTCGCATTTTATTGGCGTTCCAATTTTTACCCTTCCCGGAATTTGATGGGTCGGGTTATAACCATTTCCAATTGCGGCCTGTCCATTTCAGATTTATGAAAATATTCTGAATCCAGAATCCTATTCCAAAGGGATGATTGCCTTTCCGTTTTTATTCAATCCTTCTTTCGCCGCCTCAAAGCCTGCGGGATCTTTTCTTTCAATTCTGTCAGGTCCGAAGATTTGAGCACGTAGGCTTCCGCTCCCCAGGTCATGAAATTATCCCGATACGTGGAGTAGGCCGTGTTTAAAATTACCGGAAGCTGTCGATTCCTGCCCAGGAGAGCGTTCAGCGTCTCCAAGCCATCCATAATGGGCATTCGGATGTCCAGGACCACCAGATCGGGAGATTCCCGATCATATTTCTCCAAAGCTTCCTTGCCGTTCCGGGCCACAATCACTTCATACCCTTCTTCCGAAAGCTCTTCCTGGTAGAGCAAGAGGAGGCTTGAATCATCATCGACGCAAAGGATTTTCTCCATAGCTCCCTCCTTCTTACTTTTTTCCTTGCTCCCCTTCGAAATAAAATAATTCTTCTAGGATGCCACATGGGCCAGAAAGATTTCGGCCTCCCTTTTTCCGATTTCCCGCGAGACCCGGAGCTGATCCTGAATCAGCTCATCCCTCACCCGGCGCACGGCCTGCTTGAGCCGGGCGATTTCCGATTCGGCATGGCCTTCTTCAAGATTCCGCCTTTCCACAAGATAAAGGATATCCTGAAAGACACAGGCCTTCCCCATGACGATCCCGGGAGAGACCGGCATTCCTTTTAAAAAGCGCCTGGAAATCTCTTTTTCCATGCTGGCATCCGCCTGTCTATCGGGCCCTGGGGGGATTTTCAATCCACAAGAATCCCATTCTTCCAAGCCGGAAGAATCCTAGCTCTCCTCTCCCAATTGCCCGATTCGCGCCCTGATGGCTTCCTTGACTTTCCGCACATCTTCAACCGAATATTGAAAGGTGCTGAAGGGTCCCAATTTCCCTATTTTTAAGTCATCCTCAAGGTTCAAATACAGGTCGCTGGATAGCGATAGTTTCTCGGCCACCTTCCGTGCGCATGCGTTGCGGCAGCCGTCGATAACGATCAGATGCTTCAGGTTCTGTACGGTGAGCACCTGCCTGGGAATCTCATGGGCCAAAGCAGGTAATGAACAAATTCCTACCTGATCGCCCGCGAGTTCCTTTACCACTTCCATGGCGGCGATTCCCGCTAAAGCTCCGGAATTGGAGCTTCCACTATTACAAATCAGCAAACCGATCTTTGGAATCTTCATTGCCCATCCTCCTTTCTTCCCACCCCTAGAATGCCTTTGGTATGGCCTAGGGAACATTAAGGCTTTCGCCCCCCTCCGGGAAGCTCAAAGGCTGGCCTTCGGTGAGGCCGGGAAGCTTCGCGGACTTTTTTGATAAGAACCGTCTCGATTAACCGCAAGGCTTCCTCTTTGTCGCCATCCAGGACAATGCGCTCAAGTTTCATGGCTTCCGTCTGACTCAGAGATATGACAATCGGGTTTTGCATGACCTTCTTTTATTTTCCTAGCCTAGCTTCATCCATCACTTCTTTAGCCAGTCAGGATGAATTGTGTATTCACCCCCAATTGGCTTTCTAGCTCCAATAAATTTGAAGGCCTCTTCGGCGGTTCCGAAGTAATGGTAATTCTTAAACACGCTCCGGCTGGGTTCAGCGAGCAAGAAATTGATAAACGTCAAAGCTTGTTGTTTATTCGATGAATAGTTCAAAATGCCAACTTGTGCTGATCCAATCCGCTGGACCTGCGTTACACGCAATTTAACCGTCTCAACTTTGTCAGGGTACCACTCGCTTAAGTAGTGGAAGCCAATGATTGCATCCACCTGATTTAAAATTAGAAACATCGCAAGTTTGGAAAAATCTTCCGCATAAGTAACAATATTCTTCCTTAGCTGATTTCGCTCCTCCTGGGTTACTAGGCATTTCTCAAATATCTCGACTGCCAACGCACCGATAAATACGATTTCTGGGTTTCCGATCGCGACTCTCATTTCCCCTCTTCCCAGATCTCCTAAACCCATGATTCTCTTTGGGTTGCCTTTCAAAACATTAATGGCGGGAACAAAATAAGCAAAGTCTTTAATCGAATCCCGGGTGACTACTTTCCTGGTTAGAGCTTTCTCCATCAAATCAGGAGATGGCACAATCAGAAGGTCACCTTTCTTACTGAACAGTATCTGTGAAAAAAGAGCTGGAACTGAAGCATAGTTTAAAAAAATCTCTGTTCCTGTTTTTTTCTTCCATTGCACGGCTACTTCTTCCATCGGCCGCTTGAAGGCGGCCCCACAAAATATCATAAGGTTTTGCGAGGCCAAGCAATTGCTTGAGAATGTAACAATAAGAATGGAAATGCCAAACAACCTGGAAAGCATGGAATGAATGGCTCCTTTGGGTCGATTCAATGACTATAGGGGCAATATCGCTGATATCCATAGAGGGCCGTTACTCCGGCAATTGTAACGCCATAGAAGATAACCGGTTTATTTCCTAAAAACTTTTCTAAACTTGTATTAACCAAAGCGGAACCTGTAGCCAAAATGAGATCAGACCAGGCAAGGACCTCTTCCGTTTTCTCTGGCCCCTCAATCAATGTGCCAGATTTTTCTTGGCCGATGTTTTGCAGATCAAGGTCCAATATGCGAAGGGGAAAACATTTTGTGAGAGCCGCCGCCATGGCCGGTTGATAGCCAACTAGACTGATCTTCGGCTTACCGTACCTTTTACTTATGTATTCCGGAAGCTCTGAGGCGCATATACCTGGTTCTTTGTCCTTACAGTGTACTGTTTTGGGAACAAGATTGAAATGTCGCATCACCGCATTAAGGGTGGCTATAAAAATTGCGGTATGGAAATGATTGGAAAGAGGCAACGTTATAACTTCGTCTAAAGACCCCTGATAATTACCCGGCATATCCGTGTATGCCTGCCCTCTGGACTCTATAAATGTGGCCTCTATCATGAACTCTTTTCCTTTGAGCAGTGGGTAATCCTTACGTTCGGGGTTCCCAATCGCTTCCTCCGCCTTCAGCGTGTAGGCCGAAACCACGGTTATCGATTCTTGTCCAATATTCTCCTTGGAAGCAACTTCTTGAAGACGTTTTTTTAAATCCTCATAATATTTCAATTTTTTCTCTCCCGCGATTGCTGATACTAGCGATTTGCGTCATAAGTAACATGACCTATCATAGAATCCTTATAGGACTTAGGACTTCCCATATTTCTCCGTTTTGCTAAAGCCTCCCGGATCTTCTCTTTCAGCTGCGCTAGGTCCGAAGATTTGACCACATACCCTTCCGCTCCCCATCTCTTGTAACAATCACCCTCCAAGGGAGAGGCAGTGTTCAAAATCACGGGAAGGTCTCGATTCCTGTCCAGGAGTGCCTTGAGCGTTTCCAAGGTATTCATTATTTTTAGGCGAAGTTCCAAGACCACCAGATGGGGAGATTCCCGATCATACTTTTCTAACGCTTCTTTGCCGTTTCTGGCCGAAAGGACTTCATATCCCTCCTCCGAAAGCTCTTCCTCGTAGAGCAAAAGAAGCATCGGATTGTCATCTACAAGAAGTATTTTTCCCATGGCTCCATCCCTCCTCTTCCATTCTGGAGGAAAGGCCGTCGATGGGAGTATTGAGGACTCCATTCTAGTCCCCCCTCCCGTGGCATCCTCAACGGGTTCCTGACAAGAAACCCCTTTTTGATGAAATATCTGCATTCCGAACCTAGCTGCATCCACCTCGTTCCACCCCCTTTCTCCATCGGTTGGCTCCGAGCCTCCCCCGGTGCCTAAGTTTTCTTTTTCCCGTTGGGCCTATTTCCTTCTCTGCCCCGAACCTCTTGCGTGCTTTCCCTTTTTCTTCCTTTGTTATCCCTTTCGCGGTTCGGGATAGATGGGAAAGGATTTCTCCCACTTCTCCCATGGTATTGTCGATCACGCGAATTCCATATCTTTCCAACCCGGCCTTGGTGGCCCAATCGATTCCTCCGCAGATCAAGATATCGACCTCAAGGGAGAGGAGTTTTTGCTTTCTTTCGGATAAAGATAGGGTTGAAAAGCGTAAACGAATTGTTGAGCTGATTTTCCTGCCCTTAGCCAAAACGACTAACAGGTCGGGGGCCGTTAAAAAATGGGGTGAAATCCGTTCTTTGAAAAGAGGAATTGCAATTTTCATTTTTCTTCTTAAGCTATTCTAAAGGCAATTTCGATGCCATTCCTTGGCCGGAATGAAAATATTATTTTCTTAAAAATCAATGGCATAGAAATATTTCGGGAGAAGAGGAAAAGAGGGGCGGAGCAATGATGAAACTGTTTCATACAGGATGTTTCAGGCATGGAACACAAGGGTCCTCATGAGGTTGTCTCATGGCTCAATCGAGGCGAAGCTTCTTGATCTTGCGCCAGAGGGTGGAGCGGCTCATCCCAAGCTCCCGGGCGGAGAGAATGCGGTTGCCCCTATATCTTTTCAATGTTTTTTGAATGACCTGAACTTCTGAAACCTCCAGCGGATTTATACTCACCTCAGCTTCACCTTTTGGGGTTGCTTTCTCCAGGAATTCCCTAGGAAGGTGCTTCTTCCCGATAAGCGAGTCTTTGCACAGAACGAAAGCATGTTCCAATATATTTTCTAATTCCCTAACGTTCCCCGGAAAATGGTAATTGAGCAGTAGATTCAATGCCTCCTCGGAGACCCCCGTGATAGCCTTCCCTTTCAGAGAGTTCAATTTGGAAATAAAATGGTCAATCAGCAGGGGAATGTCTTCCCTCCTCTCGCGAAGAGGCGGAATCTCGACTTTTATGATGTTCAGCCGGAAATACAAGTCTTCCCGGAAATTCCCTCCTTGCATTAATTTTTCAAGGTCCCGGTTACTGGCCGCAATGATCCGCACATCGACTTTCGCCGGAACCGTTCCGCCCAAAGGAATAAACGCTTTTTCCTCAAGGACACGGAGAAGTTTCACTTGAAGGGCGGGAGAAGTATCCCCAATTTCATCCAGTAACAGCGTTCCTCGATTCGCCAGGGAAAACCTTCCGAGTTTGTTCTTTTTAGCATCCGTAAAAGCCCCTCTCACATATCCAAACAGCTCGGATTCAAGAAGGGAATCCGGGATCGCCGCACAGTTGACCTTTAAAAAGGGTCTGTCTCTCCTTGGACTCAAATCATGGATGGCGGTGGCAAAAACCTCCTTGCCCGAGCCGCTGGGTCCCTGGATCAAAACATTGCTATCGCTTTCGGCCACATCGGGGAGAATTTCAAAGATCTCCTGCATTCGCGGATTTTTACTGATAAGGTCATTGAGATGGTATCTCCCTGAAATGGTCTTTTTCAAGGACTCAACAATCGTTAGGTCCCGGAAGATTTCTACCCCCCCTATCACCGCACCCTGTTCATTCCGAATCGGAGCAGTGGTTATGCTGACGGAAATTTCCCGGCCAGCCTTGGTGATAATGATTGCGGGGAAGCCATAAACCGGCTCACCCGTTGCCATGGTCTTTTCCAGGGGACAGCCGGTCTGGCAGACACTGGAACGAAAAATGTCAAAGCAATACTTGCCCATGGTCTCGCATGAAGAGAAACCGGTAAGCCGCTCCGCTGCCCGGTTAAAGAAGGAGGTAACCCGGCGGTTTCGGTCAACGGCCATTACCCCATCCGTGATGCTTTCCAGAATAATGCAACAAGCGGTAGCCTCGTCCCCGCCCGTACAAGATTTTCCTAACAAGGAGGAAGGTACGGCAACGGAGTCTTTCGCCACCTTCAGCATTACGGTTCCTTCCTGGGCCTCCCTTGAGCATCTTTCAGCCATTCGGTGATTTGCTTCTTCGCAGGAACCCGGCCAATGGATTTGACCTCTCCGTTGATCACCAGGGCAGGAGTTCCCATTACTCCGTATCGGGCGATTTCTTTGATATCCTGGACATGATCGAAATCCGCCGCCAGATTTAGTTCAGCCAGGATGGCAATCACCTCTTCCTCGAGCTTGCGGCAGTTCACACACCCCATACCCAGGACCCGGACTTGTAAAACGGACGAATCTTCCTCCACCTTTTCCCCCAGGAATCCCTTAAACTCTGTCAGCAAGGCTTTGGCAAACTCCCCCTCGGCTCGGGCGGGGATAAAATTTTTCTTCTTCGCCTCTTCCAAGAGGAATTTTTCCAGCTCGACCTCGCCCCCGCCCTGCCTGTCTCGGGCCTTTGAAAATATTTCTTCGAGGCCTACCATTCCTATAGGATTCCCGCCTACTGAAATTCGCGAAACCCTTTTTTCGCCCATGAAATTCTCTCCAAATCAGGCAATGCCTTTTAGGATTTTTTATCCCCCCCGGGGAGCTCAAAAACCGGCCTTCAGTGAGGCCGCGAGGCCTCCCGGACCTTTTTCCAAATTACTTTCTCGATCATCTCCAGAGCCTCGTCCCGGTTCCGGTCCAGGACGATGCGCTCTAACTGCATCGCCTCCATCTCGCTGAGGGAGATGACAACTTTGGCCTCCATGATCTTTTCTCCCTTTTGCCGAATTGCCGGTTTGCACTCTTACGGCGTTGCATGATCCCTCTGCGTCCGAGGACAAACATCAGCCGGTGGTTTTTTTAATACCCGCAGCACCCCTTCCGGACCGACAGGTTCTCCCGAGACCCATGGAACCAGCACCGCCCGGCGGGCATATTTCGCTGAGACTTCCTGGATAAAGGGCGCCTCGCCCTTCGCGCGCACCAGCAGCAAGGGATCGCGGGAAGCGCTATCCGTAAACGTCTGGTTGATAATCCAGGCGTAGGGCTCGATTTGGGCGCGCCGCAAGTCTTCTTGCAGACGCGCCGCCTCGTGGACGGGGGTCGGTTCCGCCAGCGTAACAATCAACACTTTCGTGAAATCCCCGTTGCGCAAACGGGGAAGAAGTTCGCGCACCTCTTCGGGCGCGTTGCTGGCCAGGCGTAGCACGTCCCGATGATAGGCTTCCGTAGCATCGAGGAGAAGGAGGGTATGTCCGGTAGGAGCGGTGTCCAGAATCACGAACCCCTTTTCTCCTTCGGCCACCGTCCGGGCAAAGGCGCGAAATACAGCGATCTCTTCCGTGCAAGGAGAGCGCAAATCTTCTTCCAGCAGCGCCCGTGCGTCAGGGTCAAGATCTTTTCCCACCGTGTTCATCACATGCTGGGCATAGGCGCGGATCTCTATTGCGGGATCAATCCGGCTCACGCGCAGCCCCGGAACTGCCGCCGCATCGACTGCGGCTACATGAGCCGCTGGGTCGGTTGTGCTCAGCCTTACATTGAAGCCGCGCCGGGCGAGTTCGATGGCGATGGTTCCCGCGATGGTTGTTTTCCCCACGCCGCCTTTTCCCATCGTCATAATGACACCCCGCTTGCTTTCAGCCAGGCTCTCCACCAGGCCCCTGAGCGATTCGAAAGCCGGCCTTTCCAGAGGGGCGGCTTGCGTTTCCTCCTTCAGCGCAGGGACTTCGGGATGTTGCAAAAGCGCCCGCAGTTTCTGAATCCCGATAACGTTATACGGCCGCAGGGACACTTCCGTTACGGGCATTCTTGACAGCAAGCCGCTGAAATTACCCATGGCTTCTTTGCCCCACTTCTCCAGGGCTACCGCCGTTGCATCATCCCGGCGGCGGGCTTGAAATATTCCGTTAAGGATCAGCCTTTGGTTATTGATCCCCAGGGCGGCCAATTCCCCGCTGGTACGCTCCGCTTCCCCCAGCGACGATTTTTCCGCCCGACTGACCAGGATCAACGTCGTCTGCGTTGCGTCGGCCAACCCGGCCACCGTGGCCCCATAAAGCATCCGTTGCCTTTCCAGGCCGGACAGAGGGCCTAAACACGAGGTGCCGTTGGTGTTGGAATCCAGAAACCCGGTCCATGCCTTGGGAAGCGTCAGTAAACGCAAGGTGTGGCCGGTCGGAGCAGTGTCAAAGACCACATGGTCGAATTCAGCCGTGGTCGCGGGGTCGCCCATAAGCCGGGAAAATTCGTCGAAGGCGGCAATCTCCGTCGTGCAGGCCCCGGAAAGTTGTTCTTCCATGCTTCTCAAAATTGCCTCGGGAAGCTTCCCCCGATAAGGACTGATGGCCTTCTCCCGGTATGCGCGCGCAGCTTCTTCGGGGTCTATATTCAGCGCAAACAAGCGGGGGGCCTCAGGAATCATGGTGGGGGTAGAAGCAAGCTTCTGCCCGAGCACCTCATCGAGGTTGGAGGCAGGATCGGTGCTGACCAGAAGCACCTTCTTGCCCCGGTCCGCCAGTGCCAAGGCCACTGCGCAGGCTAACGAAGTTTTACCCACGCCACCCTTGCCGGTAAAAAACAAATGTCTTGTTGCCTTCTCAACCCAATCGATCATTAAAATTTCCTTACCCGCAACATTTCGGGGTAAAATCCGCGGAAATCATTGGCCCGCAGCAGGATTGGGCCGGAGCATCTTGGGGATTAGCGCCCTGCAAAAACCGCCCTGCCAGTTTCAGCACCGCCTGGGCCGGAGCTTCTTTTACACTCTGTGCGGTGGCCACAGCGCGGGCCATATCCTCTTTGGACACCCCAAGCTTACGGGCCCTATCGAAGTGATCCTTAAAGCAAGGCTCGCAATTGGAGGCGATAGCCGCCCCTATTGCCACCAGCTCCGCAACCGCCGGAGAATACAATCCGACCGATTCCTTCGGGGGCGCAATCCCCGTATATACGGCCAATTCTTCCCGGGTCGGATACACTCCCCGGCTGACGATCCGCCCATCGACCAGGATCAACGGCAGGCACTGATTTTCGCCCTCAGCCAATGCATCTTTGACGGCCTCATTTTCCGCAAACGCCCTCGGCTGCTGCGCGAGATTATATCGAAACACCTGTCACCCCCCGGCCTTTGAGCCACTCCAGATCGGCCGCAAATCGCGGTAGAACGGGATCAATGGCCGGCCCACAAACACCCGTCGAACAACACATCGGCGGGTCATAGACTTCAATCTTCATGGAATTTCCTCCTGGTGAACTTGAATTAAGAACGCCCTTATTAATAAAGTGTAGTCAGGCACCTCGTTGGTCCAGATGACCTATCCAAAATATTCTCCTCAAGCAGATTGGCCGCCTGGGGCGTTTCCGCCCAGCCGCGGCCTCGTTTCATTCCTTAACATACACGGGGGCCAAACGCGTTTCCGGTGCCTTGAGAAAATAGCGGCGTTGAAAATACAGGGCCACGTTCACCAAGCTGATCAGCACCGGCACTTCGACAAGCGGTCCGATCACCGCGGCGAAAGCCTGGCCGGAGTTGATGCCGAAGACCGCCACGGCAACGGCAATGGCCAGCTCAAAATTATTGGAAGAGGCCGTGAACGAAAGCGTCGCACTCTGGGAATAATTGGCTCCAAACTTCTTGCTCATAAAGAATGAAATCATAAACATAATCACGAAGTAGAATAGCAGGGGAATGGCCACCCGGATCACATCCAACGGTATCTTCACGATGAATTCGCCCTTCAGCGAGAACATGACCAGGATCGTGAAGAGGAGGGCAATTAACGTGATGGGGCTGATTTTCGGGATGAACTTCTGTTGATACCATTCTCGCCCTTTCGTCTTCAGGCCGATAATTCGCGAGAGAATTCCCGCAATAAAGGGGATGCCCAGATAAATGAAGACACTCTCGGCTATCTGACCAATTGTCACATTGACGGCCACCCCTTTGATGCCGAGAAACGGGGGAAGGAGCGTAATGAAGATGTAGGCATAGATGGAAAAAAAGATGACCTGGAAGACGGAATTAAAGGCAACGAGGCCCGCGCAATACTCCGTGTCCCCTTTAGCCAAATCATTCCAGACAATGACCATGGCGATACAGCGAGCCAGACCGATCATGATAAGTCCGACCATGTATTCGGGATATCCCCGCAGGAACAAAATGGCCAGAACGAACATGAGTATGGGACCCACGACCCAGTTCTGAACCAGGGAAAGTCCAAGGATTTTATAGTTTCTAAAGACTTCTCCCATTTCTTCGTATTTCACCTTGGCCAGGGGCGGGTACATCATTAGAATAAGCCCGATAGCGATAGGAAGGTTGGTCGTGCCCACCTGAAATTGATTCCAGAAAGTGACCACTCCGGGAAAGAGATATCCCCATCCCACCCCGACGAACATGGCCAGAAATATCCACAAAGTCAGAAAGCGATCCAAAAAAGATAGTTGCTTAATAATACGTTCTCCAGCCACCTTTTTCCCTCCCCTTTTTTTTGTCGATTTTTAGCGATTACGCATCACGTGAGCCAGGCCTGTCGCAATCTGCCCCTGGGGCTCCTGGACCAGGGAGCAGTTTTCTTCTTCATCACTGCTTTGCAGCTGCCTTCTTTCTTAATCCGCAGAAGCTTTTCCCGGTCCATGCGAAATTGCGGAAGATGGGATAATTGTTCTCTTAGGAAATTAATCTGGGCCTGAAAAATCTTATCTGAAGTCTCCCTGAGCGAATAGTGCATCCAAACCCCAACCCGTTTGCTATCTGTAAACCCCGAATGTTTCAGGTAAGCCAGATGTCTGGAAACCTTGGATTGCGGTTCATCCAGAATGGTCATTAAATCACAGACGCACAGCTCGCCCTCAGCGAGAAGCATTACGATCCGCAGCCTTGTTTCTTCCGAAAGGGCCTTAAAAAACTGGGTTAGTTGATCCACATTTCATTTCCTTTCTATTTATATATCCGTTTAAACGTATATTAGGATATCAAGATATATCTGTCAAGAGAAAAGTTTTTAGAAAAATTAGAGCGGATGGGTCCTGGGGCTTTATTCATGAAGGACGGATGGAAAAACAAGCGCCTTCATACCTATTGAGCCTTCTTGCCCAATGGCGAGAATTACCCCCCGATGGAAAAAGATTGTATAAAAACGACAAGACGAGCAATGGTCATGGTTGATCCGCATTCCCCCTTTTTGAAAACTATATCACCAATAGGCTTATCCCAATCAGCACCCCGCTGAAAGGAATGGAAAATCACTTTTTTTCTTCTTCGCCAAAGCCTCTCGGATCTTTCCTTTCAACTCCGTCAGGTCCGAAGATTTGAGCACGTAGGCTTCGGCTCCCCAGGCCATAAAATTATCCCGATACGTGGAATAGGCCGTGTTTAAAATCACCGGAAGCTGTCGATTCCTGCCCAGGAGAGCGTTCAGCGTCTCCAGGCCATCCATACTGGGCATTCGGATGTCCAGGACCACCAGATCGGGAGATTCTTGATCATATTTCTGCAGGGCCTCCTTCCCATTCCGGGCCACAATCACTTCATATCCTTCTTCCGAAAGCTCTTCCTGGTAGAGGAAAAGAAGGCTTGTATCATCATCGACGCAAAGGATTTTCACCATGGTTCCCTCCTCCCCGGAAGAAGAGAAGTTTGCTGATTTCCTCAGCCGAAGAAAGGTATAATTTCTTTTGCGGCCGGCTCAAACGAAGAATCTTGCAATCGGACTTTCCCCCTTTTTTATTTCCCTGGCTAGGAGAGCGTGCCAAACAGAGGCCTCCAAACGGAGCGCAGTCCCCCTTCGGCATCTATTCAGTATCCGAATTTCAGTGGGCCAAACTGCTCGCTAAACCCAAATGGCGAAATTTACAGTGCCGTATGAATTGAGGACCGGCTCGGATTCCAGAGTCCTTTTACCGGAGGCCGATGTTACGAATACCTCGCATGGCCTATCCTCTACCCAGGCGCCGTCTACGAACAACTTATATTCATGCCGGCCGATGCTTAATTCTACGGCTACGTTCCACCCGCCATTTTCCCCCTTGAACAGGGGCAGTGCCTGGGTATGCCATTCGTTAAATTCACCCGCGACATAAACTTCCTTTGCTTCCGGGGCCTGGAAAATAAAATGCACTGTTCGTCTTTGGCCATTCGTTTTGGCTTTGATCAAAGAGCGACCTTTTGCTTTCCGTTTGTTCCTTTTTGTCATGCCCAGTCCTCCTTCCGGGGAAAGAATAAGCTTCCCCGTCTCCTCTGCAAGGCCTCCCCTAAAAATAACAAAGAACTTTTTTCTTAAGACGTTTTCCCCCAAAAAGCCTGGAAATATCCTCTAAATCCCCTTCTTTCTTAAAGAGGAAGAAGCCAGGCATTTTATTGTTTCGGGATGACTTCGAAAGAATCGAGAATGGCCTTAATATCCTGGTGATCGTTCATCCCTTCCTTTTCCAAAACCATATAAATAATGAAAATCTGGTAAGGTTCAGCAAAGGCGTATACCCACCCCTGTTCCGTCTTCATTCCTTTTCGGTAATAGGTCGCAAAATTCTTCGCCGCATAGGGTACACCTTTCAAGGAGTAAGGTTTAGTAGAGGAAATCGCAACCCGGGCCCCTTTTCCAAACTCTTCTTCCAATTCTTCCTTAAAACTTCCGGCCCCAGCGTTGGTTATCCACTCGATGGTTTCTTGGTTGAATCTGGAGTGTCGCCCGGCCGGGGTAAAATCGATCTGGAGGTTCGATTGCGTAGCGGGATTAAAAATGAAAACTTGCGACTCTTTCAACCCTTCCTCTCCAAAGCCTAATTCCAACATAAACTTCGGGTACTCGGTCGTCATCTCCCAGTTGGGAGGGGCGGAGACCTTAAAGGGGTATCGAACCCCGATAAACTGGTTCCCCTCGATCTTACCTACGGGCACGCTCATATCGACTTTAACGGCATCCCGGACCGGAATTCCAGCACAGCCAGCCAGAAGAATAACCAACAAGAGCATCAAAGGGATTTTTTTCATGATCTTCTTTGCCTCCTCAAATTCGAAAGGTATTTTTGTTTTCAAAAATGAACTACCCCGCCGCAAGCAGCGGGGTATCAAATCGGGGTTTTTTTCCATGCGCCGCAAGCGGCGGGGAACTAACCCCGAAGAAATTCAGCATTGTCCGGTTAGGTTTTTGCAGAACATAAGTATTGGTCAAAGTTTAGAGTTTGTGGTTGAAGTTCCATGTTTTCAATGGCGCGAGCTTCGTT
>Ga0315282_10010891_pt1 | contig 14184 bp, 13 predicted proteins | sample YL17G07_20_MG_FD_203693 | JGI IMG/M metagenome (GOLD analysis project Ga0315282, IMG submission 203693) | Sediment microbial communities from Yellowstone Lake, YNP, Wyoming, USA - YL17G07_20 | ecosystem: Environmental > Aquatic > Freshwater > Lake > Sediment | place: USA: Wyoming | collected...
TAGATGTAGCCCTCCGACTTCGCTAAGAACGAACCCTCTGCGGAGCAGGTTTATGCGACCGGCGCCCGCGCGTAGTGGGCGCCCGGAGCCCCGGGCGGGTCTCCCCTGGCCTGGACGGAGAGGGTCCTAACTTGCCCGATTCTGGCTCGTTCTGCACGCGCCGCGGTGTTTTCGTGCGGGGGGCGCGCAGAATCCGCATCCAGCCGTCTCAGTCCGCCGGGGCGGATCCGAGCGGCAGGAAGTACTGCGTACCTTGCACCGGCTGGCTCAGGCGCTGGAGCAATTCCTGAAAGTCCTGGTTCCGGTCGATAAAGTCGATCTCGGAGGTCTCGATGACCAGCAGGTTCGTCGAGCGATAGTGAAAGAAGAAGTGGTCGTAGGCTCGAACGACCGCCTGCAGATACTCATCCGAGATTTCGTGCTCGAAGGCAACATTCTTCTTGGCAATCCGCTTCCTGAGCGCTTCCGGTTTCGCCTGTAAGTATATCACCAAATCGGGGATGGGGACTTGTTGGGCCAGGAGTTCGTAGTACTGCTCGTAAAGCAGGAGTTCGGCGTCGCTCAGGTTCAGATAGGCGAAGATCTTGTCTTTCTCGAAGAGGTAGTCGCTGATGATGGTGCGATTGGCGCGGGCGCGCAGATCCAGGGCCCGCCACTGCTTGAAGCGCTCGAGCAGGAAATAGAACTGGGCCTGGAAGCCCGCCCCCGGTTTGTCCCGGTAGAACGCCTCCAGAAAAGGGTTGTCTTCGACATCGCGGATGCTTTCGGCGTGGAGGCGGTCTGCCAGCAGGTTGGCCAGACTGGTCTTGCCCACGCGAATGGGTCCTTCCAGCGCGATGAAGCGGGGTGGTTCGAATTTTGGCAGATTAACCACTTCGCGCCTGGAAATAATGCTGAATTATGAATGCTGAATTATGAATTGAAGAACACGGATGATCGGGATTCCCTCGTCACAGAATTCATAATTTAGCATTCCGATCTCAGGCGAATCACCTTGCCGGAATCCGGCGTGTCGCGGAGCATTTCCAAAACCGTCCGCTGCGTTATGGGGTGGCGAAGGTCGGCCGCCAATTCCCGGAGGGGAACCAGCACAAACCGCCGCTCGCTCAACCGTCCGTGGGGAATGGTCAGCACCGAGGAGCGGACGACGACATTCTCATAAAACAGGATGTCAATGTCAATCGCTCGGGGGCCTTTGGGGATGCTGGGGCGGCGACCCAGCGCGCGTTCGATGGATTTGCAGGCGCTGAGCAACTGCCCGGGCGAGAGCTTCGTTGCCACTTCGGCGACACAATTGAGGAACCATGGTTGCGCCCGATGGTCCACCGGCTCGGTTTCGTAAAGCGAAGATACGCGCCGGACCTTCATGCCCGTCTGTCTCAGCCGCGCGAGCGCTTGGCGAATAGAGTCCGCCCGGTCGCCGAGATTAGATCCGAGGGATAGAAAGGCGGCGTGGGTACGCTTCCGGTTCGTAGGGCGGGGGCCCTTGACTCCAGGGGACATGGTTCGTGGTACCTTACGGACTTTGCTGGCCGGGGGAGCAGACACCGAGTGCTACTGTTGTCACCGGGGTGACCCCGCTGGCCTGCGAAGGATATAGAACACGTAGCCATAGCTTTCGCTGTGCTGCGAGAAGACGGATATCTCCTCCTCCGTTTCGGCGATAACTCCGGCCAACTCCGGCCAAGCCGCGGCCTGCGGGCGCAAAAACTCGATTCGTTCCTGTAGCGGTTTGTAGAACCCATCCCACCAGGTCTGGGCGGGAAGCGGATACGTTTCGAGCACCTCGTATTGTTCAGCCTTCGCTCTGCGCAAGTTCCCGGAGACGGTCTCCATCTGAGGATAACACTTTTGAAAGAAGGCTGCTGCCCGCGGCGGCGGGTTTTCAGTCAGCCACGTGGCTTCTGAGAAGACGAAAAAGCCTCCCGGCCTCAGCAGCGGAAGCCATGAGCGCAACGCCGTGGATACCCCCATGATGTAAACAGCTCCCTCGGACCAGATCAGGTCAATGCTCTCGGGAGCGTAGTCCAACGCCTCCATTGACAGTTGGCGCGTTCGGATGTACGGGGCCAGCCCTTCCTTGATTGCCGCGCTTTGCAGTTGGTCTAGGAAGGGTTGATGGACGTCGATAGCCTCAATACGGACCTTCAGAGTGCGGGCCAGAACCAGCGTTTGTTTGCCCGAACCACAACCGATGTCGAGCACCGTGGGCGAATCCGGCAGAGGAGGCAGTCGCCGTATCACGTCCAGCGTGGCGGCATCACTTCCTGGGCCCTGCCGGGGCAGGTCGGTGAAGAGAGTATAGATTGCGTCGGTATCGGTCACGCTCGACATCCCTGAGCGCTGGTGGCCCGTACGTGGACTGGTGGGGTCCCGCGCCCTGATGCGCCAAGACGTCATCGGGCCAGGTCAACCAAATAGGTCCGGACTGACCGGACTGCCGGGAAATGGCAGCTTCAAATGTCGGTAAGCCGGCTCGTTGGCCTTGCGCCCGCGGCTGGTGCGGCTGATGAAGCCCTGCTGCAGCAAATACGGCTCGACCATGTCCACCAGCGTGTCCACTTCCTCATTGAGAGTGGCGGAAAGCGCTTCGACGCCGACCGGCCCGCCGCGATAGAGCTGGATAAGAATTGTCAGGTAACTACGGTCCAGCTCGTCCAAGCCCTGTTCATCCACCCCCTCGAGTTTCAGGGCATCCAGCGCCAGATCGGGACGGATGTCGCCGCCGGCTTTGACCTCGGCATAATCCCGGACCCTGCGCAACAGGCGGTTAGCGATGCGCGGCGTGCCGCGCGCGCGGCGCGCGATCTCGAGCGCAGCGGCCTCGTCCAGCGCCACCTGAAGGATGCGCGCCGAGCGTACCACAATCTGCCGGAGCTCCTCGCTCGCATAGAAGTCCAGATGATAGAAAAGCCCGAAGCGGTTGCGCAGGGGCGCCGAAAGGCTGCCGGCGCGCGTCGTGGCCCCGATCAGGCTGAACTTCTTGAGCGGGATATTGATGGTTTTGGCAAACATCCCCTTATCGACGACGAAGTCCACCTTGAAGTCTTCCATCGCCGGATAAAGGAACTCTTCGATGTTGATCTGGAGGCGATGGATTTCGTCAATGAAGAGGATGTCCCCCGCGCTGAGATTCGTCAGGATGCCCATCAGGTCGCCAGTGCGTTCGAGGGCCGGGCCGGAGGTCGTGGTGATTTTGGCCCCCATGGCGTTGGCGATGATATAGGCCAGGGTGGTTTTGCCGAGTCCCGGCGGCCCGTACAGCAGCGTGTGCTCCATAGGCTCGGAACGCTGGCGTGCCGCCTGGAGGGCAATCGAAAGTTTCTCTACGACCTTCGCCTGACCGATGTACTCCTCGAGCGTGGGCGGACGAAGGCTCCGGTTAAAGGTCTCGTCCTCGGCCGATATCAAGTTGGGAGATACGAGCCGTTCTCTAACCATGGTGCCAGTCATTTCGCCGCGAAGCTTCGCCCCTCGAACAAATGCCCGGGCGGTGGCCTCTATTTCGGCCTCGGGTGCATTTCCTCAAAGACCCTGCGCAGGAATTCTTCCGTGGTCTTCAAGTTCTTGTACTTGGCAAAGATTTCGTTCGTCATGCGCTCGGCTTCGGAGCGCGAGTATTCGAGTTGCTCCAGCACGGCCAGCGCTTCGGCCTTCAATTGCGATACCGGTTCTTCCTCGATCGTGAGCGGCTGCTCCGTGCGCGCCAACGCAAATTTCGCCATCTTGCCGCGCAGCTCGGTGACAATCCGCTCGGCGATCTTGGGGCCGATATAGGGCAGGCCCTTGAGAAAGGCCGTGTCGCCCTGCTCGATGGCCAGCGCGATTTCGTTCAGCGGCCGCACCAGACACTTGAGCGCCCGCATGAAACCGACACCCGGCACGGTGGTGAAGGCCTCGAAGAATTCGCGGTCCAAGGGATCCAGAAACCCCACCAGTTTCGGAGTCAGGTGGCCGCCGCCCAAGCCTCCCTCTATGTAATAGATCGTATAGAGGGTTAATGGGTTCTGGTGCGTTCCCTCCCGCAGGCGGGACGCCACGCCGGAAGGAACGAAAATCTCGTAGCACAGCGAGTTTACGCGGACCAACACCGCGTTGCGCCGGATACGTTCGTAGATGACTTCGCCGGTAATTTCGGAAATCAGGGCTTCATCCCTCCCGATTGCGTCGCCGCTGCGTACCGCCGTGTCCTGTCCGGGTCGCCATGCTCACCACCTGGCGGCCCGCCTGGAAAAAGTATCACCTCAGGCCCGCTCCGTCCACTCAGAGGTGCGCCTGCTTCGCTCGGCTCGGCCCCAGCACGCCGCGTGCTTTCACAGCCAGGGTGTGCACACCGCACAATGCCGCGGCCAGCGCGTCGGCCACGTCAGGCGGATGCGGCGGGCTGATCAGCGAAAAGAACTGCTGGACGGCCCGTTGCACCTGCATCTTACTGGCATTGCCGTTGCCCGTGGTAGCCTGCTTGATGCGTTTGGCCGAGTAGCTGACTACGGGGATCCCCGCCAGCTGCGCCGCCAGGCAGATCACTCCGCGCGCATGCCCCATGAGGATGGCCGTGCGGGGATAATCCACGTGACTGTAAACCTCTTCCAGGCACATTACTTGCGGGTGGAATTCTGCCAGGATCTCCCGCATGCCATCGAAGAGCGTCCTCAGGCGCGTGGGCAAGTTATCGCCCCGGCTACGCGGCGAACGGATCACGCCTGCCTCCAGGAGCTTAATTTCCCGCGACCGGCATTCAATCACGCCGTAGCCCGTTATGTTAAGTCCCGGATCAACGCCGATCACAAGTGTGGGAACGCTCTTCACCATGCGAGGCGATTGTAACATCCCTTGGGCGGGTTGCAGCAACCTTAGTGTAGGACAGACGACAGAAAGCAAGGCCTTTACGAGTAACAACTCACGACCGACAACTGACTACTGACAACTTTTAGCGCGGCGTAGAATCGGGAAGGCCGCCATCGACCGGGATGGTGGCGCCGGTGGTCGGCGTCTGCCGCGTGGCAAAAAAGAGCACGGCGTTGGCGACGTGCCGGGCGGTCACCTTGGCTCTCAGCAAGTTCCGCTGCCGGTAGTATTCCTCCAAACCGGCCTCGTCCAGCCCCCGCGCGCGCATTCGGTCCGGGCCGACCTCGGCCCACAGGCCTGACCGGCGCCCGCCGTGGGAGAAGATCGCATCGGGAGAAACCATGTTGACGCGCACACCCATTTCCGCCATCTCCAGGCTGGCGATCCGGGCCAGTTGATGGGCGGCGGCTTTGGTAGCGCTGTAAGCGCCAAACTTGGCTCCGGGCGCAAAGACGTTCTTGGTCGAGACCGCCACCACGTCCCCGCCGGTGCCCTGCAGCTTGAAATGCCGCCCGGCTTCGGCCAGCACCAGCAGCGTCCCTTCAACGTTGACGCGCTCGAGGCGGCGAAAAGATTCGAGATTCATTTCGGCCAGCGAAGAGACGTGCGCCAGGCCGGCATTCACCACCACGAGATCGACGCCGCCCCACGTCTGGATGACCGTCGCGAAGGCCCGAGCTACCGAAGCTGCGTCGGTGACATCCAGGGGTACCGCAAGGACCCGATCCGGGAACGTCATCTGCAGCTCCTGGCAGAAGTTATCCAGGTTTTCCCCGGGCAGGTCGGTCACCGCCACGTGACATCCTTGCTCCAAGAGCCCCTGGCAAATAGCCGAACCGATCGCTCCCGCCGCGCCCGTCACCAGCGCGACGTGCCGGGCCAGCGGCGGTCCCGCTTCACTGCCCAGCTTCGCATATTGAAAGGCGTGGTATTCCATGTCGAAAAGCTCAGCTTCCGACATGCCCGCGTAGGTTCCCATGGCGGCCACCTGGGCTTTTACGGTGAGCGTATGGGCGGTAATATCCCGCACAATCTTCGCGGCGGCGACGTCTTTGCCGGCGCAGAGGGCTCCGAGTCCCGGTATCAGTACCACGCGGGGCAGGGAATCGAATCGCACCAAGCCGGCGGGCAGCCGGGCCGCATGGCGGTTGAAGTACGCCTCGTATTCGGCGGAGTATGCTTGAATGGCCTGGGAGAGCTGGGCGCGGAGCTTTGCCGGATCGTCATATTCAAGACCGTCTATCCACATGGCAAGCGGTTTGGTCCGGATCAGATGATCAGAAGTGAGCGGTGGCGAGAGCACGATTTCCTTGCCCTGGGCGGAATCGACGATTGCCAGAACCTCCCGACCGATCAGAGGCAGCAGAATGACTCGCCGCCAGGGATCATCCTGGTTTGGTGCGGGTTGGGCCAGCAGACCCCGCAGGAGAGGTGCCACCTTGACCAGTCTCGCTCTGGCGAGTTCGTCCGAGGTAACAGATTCAACGACCAGAGGCCGCAAGGCTTTCGCGGCTAAATACTCTTCGGCCTTGGTCACCAGTTCGATGGTCGTCTCGTATGCCTGGCGCGCGGTTTCCCCCCAGCTCAGCAAGCCGTGCCGCATCAGGACCATGCCCCGCTTGCCGGGGTTCGCCGCGAAGGCGTCGGCTACCGCTTTGGCCAACTGGAAGCCGGGCTTCACGTAGTCCAGAATAATGACGTCGCCTCCCAGGGCTTGCCTGACGATCCTTTCGCCATCGGCTTGGTTAGTCAGCGTCAGGATGGCATCCGCGTGGGTGTGGTCGATGTATTTGGGCGGGAGAAAGGCGTGGGCCAGCGTTTCCAGCGAGGGGGTGGCGGCGCGGGAATCAAAAAGGTGGGTCCGGAATTCATTCATCATCGGTTCATCCGGGAGGTCCGGAAGCCGCTGCAACTTCTGCAAATAATCAAGGTCGAGCCCCGAATGGCCCTCGGGCTCGATCGCCGCCATGTTGTAGCCTGAGGCCTTAACATAGATCGCGGGGAGGCACTCGCCGAAGACGTTTCGATACGGGGTCTTGACGGAGGTGTTGCCTCCACCGTGCAGCACCAGACTTGCCTCCGCGCCCAGCAGACGACTGGTATAAGTTCTCAGGGCCAGATCGTCTCCCCATTTCGGCCCGTACTGCCTTACAAATTCCGCCGCCTTATTTTCCGACCATTGGTTTTGCATAGGCCTCGCTGGGAATTAGGAGTCAGAAGACAGAAGTCTGAAGCGAGAAGTCAGAAGTCAGAATAAAGGACGTTGCATGGCGCACGCTGAAAAAAAAGGGAATACAATTCTTCTCCCTTGTGGCCTGCAGACCTCAGGTTCCAGCCCGCAGACCATGGGGTACGACAGTCCAGTGCCGACTACTAGCTTCTTACTTCTGACTTCTGACTTCTGACTTCCTGCTTCCAACTTCCCGCACACTTTCCAGCATGAACCGCGCGTTCTGCTCGGGAGCCTTGCCATCGAAGACGGCGCTACCGGTCACGATCACGTCCACTCCGGTCTTTGCCACCTCGGTGAGGTTGCTGCGGACAATGCCGCCATCCACCCCCACCAGAATGTTCCGGCCCGCGTCCTTGATCATCCGCTGCACCGCCGCAATGCGACCGAAGGTGGAAGGGATGAAGGCTTGCCCTTTCCATCCCGGATTCACCGCCAGCAGCAGGATAAACTCCACTTCCTCCAGCAGCGGCTCAAGGACGCTGAGGGGAGTCCCGGGGTTGAGCGCCACGCCCCGCACCAATCCTCTTTGCGGGTCATTGGCGTTCATCATCCCGCGCAGTTGCTGCAGCGCCCGATGGGCATGAGAACAGGCTTCCGGATGAATGGTGATGATATCGGCCCCGGCGGCCACGTAGTCCGCCACCTTCCCCACCGGTTCTTCGATCATGAGATGGACATCCTTCAGCAAAGGCGTCTTCAAGGCTTGGATGAAGGGCAGACCGACGGTCATCATCGGACAGAAACAGCCGTCCATGACGTCGATGTGCACGATCTTGACGCCGGTCTGCTCCAGGAGGACCAGTTCCGAGCCCAGCGCCAACAGATTAGCCGTCAGGATGCCGACGCTGAGCGTGGGCGAGACTTCGCGCAAGAGCTTCAGGGCTGAATCGTCCGGCATTCGCTGGCTCTCTCCTTAGCGAGCGACGACTTCTTTCTTCTCGTTCCGTAGCGTCTGATAGAAATCGTACGCCTGTTCAGGCGCCATCAGCTCGTGCACCACCTTGCGCAAGGCCCGGATCATGGCGATGGGGGCTTCGGCCTGGAAGATGTTGCGCCCCATGTCCACCCCGGCAGCGCCCTGGATGACGGCGTTGTAAGCCATCTTCAGGGCATCCAGCTCCGGCAGCTTCTTCCCGCCCGCCATGACGACGGGAACGGGGCAAGAGGCCGTCACGGTCTCGAAATCTTCGGCGCAATAGTAGGTCTTTACGATTTGGGCGCCCATCTCGGCACAGATGCGGCAGGCCAGGCGCAGGTATTTGGCATCGCGAGTCAGGGCTTTGCCGACCGCCGTGACCCCCAGGGTCAGGAGGCCGTACTGGTTTCCCAGGTTCACCGCGCGCGTCAGGTTGTGTACGGTCTGCGTTTCGTGGTCGCCGCCGATGAAGACCTGGATGGCCAGGGCCGCGGCATTCAGGCGGATGGCGTCGTCGATGGCCAGCCCCAACTCATGGTTGGAGAGATCTTCCTTCAGGATGCTGGGGCCGCCGTCCCCGCGCAACACGATGGCGTTCTTGAAGGTGGAAGGGATGCAGGAACGAAGTACACCCCGGGTCAGCATGAGCGCATCGGCGTACGGCGACAACGGCACGATGTTGACATCAATCCGCTCCAGCCCGGTCGTGGGACCCTGGAAATAACCATGGTCGACCGCCAACATGACGGCGCGGCCGCTCTGCGGATTGAAGATCCGCGAGAGCCGGTTCTGCATGCCCCAGTCGAGCGCATTGGACCCCTTCAGGAAGAAAGGCTCGTTCTTGGCGGGTATATCAAAATGATAATCCTTGAGTTCTTTCGCGCTGTCAGCGTCTGGCATAAGCTTTACATCCTTTCCGAGTGTTTGCGAATGCTTGAATATTCGCCTTTATGTTATGTTCGGTTGCCCGCTTTGTCAATCTCACCCCTTTCCGGTCTCTTGGTTGGTTTCTCGTCAGCCAGGGCTTGTGGCGTGGCGGCGCGCCCACCGCAGCGGGTCTTGGACGGCCGCCGCACGTGCCCTCTCTTTCACAATTCAGAATTCATAATTCAGCATTGCTTGCTCCCCGCAGCCGATTTTCCCGCCCGCCGAAATTGGCTTCGTTTGGCTTCGTTCGTTTTGCCGGTCCTTTTTTTTCAATAACATAATGGCTTCGTTCGTCGAAATTAGACACTCTTTTTTTCGGCTTTCGCCCGTTCCCGAAGCCGTGGCGCTCCCCCTCCGCCGTGGCACGGGCAGCCTGCGCCCCAGCCCCGCAGAGCGGGGTCGGCGCGCCGGGGCGTCCTGCCCGTGATCGTTTCGTCGTACTTCCACTTTCCACTTCTACCTTCTTCCTTCACCCTTCTGCCTTCTGACTCCCCGCCCCCCCTCCTCCCGCGAAGCACGCCGCTGCCTCTGGTGTCACCTCGCCGGATAGACAAAACCCGTCCGTAGTTTACCAAATAAAAATACAACGATGGCGAACGCTGCGAAGGGGGAGAAAGAATATTTCGGTGAGTCGTTCAGAGCCGCGGACCTCGACAACAGATCCGCGCTACCTTGCTTGGGATGACCTCCGTGGCTCCCGTGCTACTGCTTCACGAACTCCACCCGGCGGTTCTGGCTTCGGCCCTGCGGTGTATCGTTGGTGTCGATCGGTTTGGTCACGCCGAGACCGGCGGTGGTGAGCCGGGAGGCGTCCACCTTGAATTGAGAGATCAGAACGGCCCTGACGGCTTCGGCGCGGCGCCGGGAGAGGTCCAGGTTCTGGGCGGCGTTGCCGACTGAATCGGTGTGGCCCTCGATGCGCAGTTTCAAGCCTGGGTTGGCCTCCAGGCCGCGAGCGATGGACTGAATGACCGCCGCCGATTCCGGCTTCAACCGGTCGCTGCCGGTGTCAAAAAGGATCCCGTGCGAGACATAGCGGCCGGAGGCGGAGATGACCTGGCTGAAGTCCGGAGTGGACTCGGCGAACCGCACGCTGCGGTAACCGACCGCCTGATTCGCGCCGGCGATGACGCTCAGGATCTCGACTTTGTTGACCGCCGGCAGTTCCACTTGGTTGGCGTCAACATGCTTTTCTCCGTTAACGAAGGCGCGGACGCGCCCGTTCTGGACCCACAGGGCGATCTTCGCCGGCTGGCTCCAGTTGACCTGAACAGACTTACGCGCCAGTTCCTCGGTGTGGTTCTTCACGGCCACAACGAGTTGGGTCTGTTGCGGGCCGGCGTAGATCCACCAGATGAGGACCTCCTTCTGGTTCGAGTAGAGGATCAACGCCGTACGGGCGTTGCGGAGGTTCTCGAACTGGACCTCTGCTTCGTAGGTGAAGTTCTTCGGGAGGCTCGTGATGTTCGGGAAGAGTGACCCGCTCTGGACTGCGGTCAATTGGCGTATGCCGCCTCCAACACGCAGTTCGGGCGCCGGACCGCGAACCTTGAAGTGAGACGGGGCGTCACCGGCGGCCATGTCGGTGAAATCGTCATAGAAGATTGTCTTTTCGCCGGGCATGAAATCCGCTTTGACCACCGTCAGTTCGGGCTGCTGCGCGCCTCCGGCCGCCTGCATCCCGTCGACGTGTACCCATCCTGCGAGCACCATCCCGCCGATGAATCCTGCCAGTAGCATCCTCATCGATTCAACCTCCGAAAGAAATGGCTAACCTGAACGATGAATGCGAAGAGGAATGTTAACACAGGCCGGCGACAGCAGGTAGCGCACAGTTTCGCGTCTCAGAAACTCTGCGGCTCTCCTGATCGAAAGCGGGCAGCGCGGACCTCGCTTCTCAGAGGTCTGCGGCTTTTGTGCGTGGCTACCCGCTATTCCCTACGCCGTCGCCGCGGCCAGTGCTAAGGTGAAGCCGCCGCTCCAGCCAGACGAGGACCTGCTGTTGGACCTCCGGGGTGTCGCTGGCTGGCGCCGAGCACAACTCTGCGCTTCAGCGGTGCGCGGGGCTACGCGTAGATTCCCCGCAATTTGATGCTGAAGGCCACCCGGTCGATGGCCAGCATGTACGCGGCAATCCGGTTGTTGACGTTGTGCTTTTCGCCGTATTCCGTGACGTGGTTGAAGGCCGACACCATGATGTGTTTCAGTCGCTCATTCACCATCCCCTCGGGCCAGAAATAGCCCTGCCGGTCCTGCACCCACTCGAAGTAGGAAACGGTCACACCGCCGGCATTGGCCAGGATGTCGGGGATGACAAAGACACCGCGGTCAAAGAGAATGTCGTCGGCAGGCGCGGTGGTGGGCCCATTGGCGCCCTCGACCAGGATGCGGGCCTTGACTTTGCCCGCATTTTTGCTGGTGATCACGCTTTCGGTGGCGGCGGGCAGCAGGACGTCGCAATCCTGCTCCAGAATCTCCTGATTGCCGATCTCTTCCCCTCCGGGGAAGCCTTTGACGGTCTTGTGTTCTTTGGCGTATTCCAGCAAGGCCGGAAGATCGAGGCCATGGGGATTGAAGACGCCGCCCACAATATCGGCCGCCCCGATGATCTTGTACCCGGCTTCATGCATGAGGCGCGCGGATTGGGAACCCACGTTGCCAAAACCCTGAACGATCACCCGGGTAGAGTCGCGGCGCCAGCCGAACCGCTTGAGCGCTTGGTCGCAGGCCACCAGGCAACCTCGTCCGGTAGCCTCACGCCGGCCCAGGGAACCGCCCAGATCGAGCGGTTTGCCGGTCACCACCGCGGTGACGGTGTGCCGCACATGCATGGAGTAGGTATCCATGATCCAGGCCATGGTCTGTTCGTCGGTATTCATGTCGGGCGCCGGCACGTCGCGCTCCGGCCCAATGATGTCGAGGATTTCCGCCGTGTACCTGCGGGTGATGCGCTCCAATTCTCCCATGGAAAGCTTGGCCGGGTCGCAGACGATGCCCCCCTTGGCCCCTCCGAAGGGAATGTTCACCACCGCGCATTTCCACGTCATTTCCGCGGCGAGTCCCCGGATCTCATCCAGGGTGACGTTGGGTCCATAGCGGATTCCCCCTTTGCACGGGCCGCGGGCAATGCTGTGTTGGACGCGGTAGCCATCGAAGACCTCGAGTTGTCCGTTGTCCATCGTCACGGGAAGGTGCACAAGCACTTCGAGGTCGGGGCAGCGCAGATACTTCAGCAAGCCGGCGTCGAGATTCAGCCGCTGGGCAGCCAGGTCAAAACGGGCCGCCACGGAAGCATGTAGATTCAACTCGTTATCTACATCTGGAACGGTCATAACTCCCCCTGTGATGGTCCTTCTCTTCCCAAATTATATCGGTATTATAACAGATGCTTATGCTAACGATTAAATCTATCTATAGCTGGGGCGCCACTTTGCTGACGACCGCAGGTCATAGATACGCGTGAAGCCGGAGATGAAGGGGCACGTGGCATCGATAGGCTTCCGCCAGAGATGCCGGTGGGCAAACGCACACATCAAGCGGAAAAGTAAAGCGGTTGGCTCAAGCAAGCGCCGGGGTGGCCACCGGCGAGGGGGGCTGGGCCGCGCCCACGCCCTTGAGTTGCTCTGGGCTCAAGAGCGTCCAGGCATCCTTCTCGCGCAACAGGCGAGCCACCAAGGCGAAATGCATGGCATGCCCGGCACGCTGCGCAACCACATGGCCAATCAGCGGATATCCGAGCAGGGAAAGGTCACCCAACAAGTCCAGGATTTTGTGGCGGCAGAACTCGTCTGGAAACCGGAGGCCCTCGGGGTTCAGGACCCCGTCGCGCGTCAGCACGACCACGTTCTCGAGAGAACCCCCGCGAACGAGGCCGCTCCGGCGCAGTTTCTCCGCTTCCTCCAGGAAGCCAAACGTGCGGGCCGGAGCGATCTGCCCCTCATAATTGTCCTTGTGCGGGGTGTAATCCAGCTTCTGTTCGCCAATCAAGGGATGTGGGAAGGCAATGTGGTAGGTGATTTGGAACTCATCCGCCGGGTAAATCCCGATGCACCTGCCGTCATGAATCACTTCCACCGGCTTGAGGATCTTGGCGTAGAGCCGCTGGGCCCGCTGGCGGCGCAGTCCCACTTGCCCAATCAGGCGGGCCAAAGGGGCGGCGCTGCCGTCGAGGATGGGCACCTCGAGGTTATCAAGCTCGACGAGGGCATTGTCCACACCGGAGGCGGCCAGGGCGGAGAGCAGATGTTCGGTAGTGGAGATCAGCACGCCTTGCTTCATCAGGCTGGTAGCGTAGCTAACGCGCGCGACATTTCGGGGCACGGCTTCGATGGCAAAGCCGTCCAGGTCGGTGCGCCTGAAGACGATTCCCCTGTTGGCCGCGGCCGGGGCCACGCGGAGATTGACCTTCACCCCAGTATGCAGGCCTGCGCCGGAGAGGGTGAAAGCAGCGGCAAGAGTATGCTGGTGATCCGAAAGTCCTGCCTCGGCCAAAACGTGTCGGGAAACTTGGTCGGCTACGGTCGTCGCCATGAGTCAACCTACTCATTCTCAGGCAAATAGAAACAGATGCAAGTCCCAAATCAACCAATTTTGTGGCAAACATGCCACACATATGGCAGGAAGAGAGCGGATTGTGGGTCCCGGGGCCGCTGAGCAGATTCAGACATAAGAGACAAAATTCCTTCTGTAGTCATCGCTTCAGAATCCAACTTGCGATCTTCTCGATCGCCACCGGAGACATTGTCTCCTCGATTTCGGCGTATTCGCTGGGGGCGCCAGTCTTGGCGGTTTGGAAGAGATGGTTCAGGCCTGGTAGCTCGACCACTTCGAAATTCTTGTTGCCAGCTGCTTCAAGAGCCTTCCGGATGGCAGGCAGATTCTGCTTGGGTGGCACCTGAAGGTCCTTTTCGCCGGTGATGGCCAGCACCGGACAGGTGACCCTCCTTAGTGCCGTCGCTGGGTCGTACTCGACGAAATAGCGGAACCAAGGTGAATCAAGCGCTTTGATTTGCACCCCGAGTTGCGCTTCCGGGATTTTCCCGGCAAGCTTCTCTCGCAACTCTTTCTCCAGTACAGCGTTATCTTTTTCCCGCTTCACCAGTGCCAGAATCTCCCGTTCCTCAGCGGCACTCTGCTCCGCTTGGGCGTGACTCCGGCCGCTAGTGTCCTGAGTCATAAATAAATGTCATAAATATGCGTCTCGTGCATCTGAGGTATAAAGGAGGACGACGATGCGCATGGGACGCCCAAAACTCTTGCT
>Ga0315282_10010892_pt1 | contig 14184 bp, 12 predicted proteins | sample YL17G07_20_MG_FD_203693 | JGI IMG/M metagenome (GOLD analysis project Ga0315282, IMG submission 203693) | Sediment microbial communities from Yellowstone Lake, YNP, Wyoming, USA - YL17G07_20 | ecosystem: Environmental > Aquatic > Freshwater > Lake > Sediment | place: USA: Wyoming | collected...
AGATGAGTTGTCTTCTCCGATGAAAACAGAGATCAAAGCTCAGGTCTTTGACTTTGCGCAGGTGGCTCGCTTGGCGGTTCATGAGGCAGGGGCGGACTTTGAAGGCGTCCTTGAGAGGGAGGAACGATCTGTTTTGGAAAAAGGAGTGGCGGTCCTCCAAATCTGGCTGAAGCTGAGCTGGCCCTGGATCGGCCAGGTAGTAGATGCCTTGCGCAAGCGCGGCTATTTTTTTGGTGGGATATTGCCACGCTGGTTCGATGTGGACGGCATGTTGACGCAAAAGATCATTGGACAGCCCAACTGGGAGGGGATTCAACTCCATTTCGACCGGGCCAAGAAGATCCTGGAAATCATCAAGGCGGACTGGCAGAGGGTAGGTCAAGACCTATAAAATCAGAAAGAGGAGGCATCATGGAGATACAGACCAGAAAAGAAAGAAATGGAGTGATCGTTTCAGTGAAGGGCAGGATGGACGCCGTGACAGCACCTGAATTTGAGAAAACCCTATCCGATTTGATCATCAAAGGTGAAAATACTTTTCTTTTAAACTTCGGTGCCCTGGAGTATATCAGCAGTGCCGGGCTTCGAAGCATTCTTGCCACTGCAAAAAAGTTGAAAGAGAAACAGGGAAAAATTTTATTTGTTGGATTACGGGGCCCTGTTGAGGAGGTCTTCAAGATCTCGGGCTTCCACTCCATTTTTAAAATCTTTGACTCGGAAGAAATTGCCCTTAAAGAAATGGCCCCTAAAGAAATAGAATGAAACGATTGCTCAGTATAAAATTCCCCGCCAAGCTTGAAAATCTTGGGAGATTCATGGAGTCTGTATCGAACTGCGCAAGAAGACAGGGTTTCGACCAGAAAAAGATCCATGAAATCGAGCTTGCAACAGAAGAAGCCTTGGTCAATATTTGCAGCTATGCCTATCCTGAAAAGCCTGGAGACGTTGAAATAAACTGCAAAATCGAGAACGATCGATTTATCATTGAGATCATCGATTCTGGGGTACCCTTTGATATGACTTCACTCCCTGATCCTGACCTCACCGCGGATATCGATGAACGAAAAATGGGTGGCCTTGGTGTCTTCTTTATAAAAAAATTGATGGATGAGGTGAGATACCGCCGGGAAAATGACCGGAATATCCTCAATCTGATTGTCAAAAAAGAAAAGGGTTAAATGATTCGAATCGTCCTGGTCCTATTTCTCTTTCTGTTCGGAGGAGCTTCCCCTCTCCACGCTGCGGAAAATGCCCTTAAAAGTGCTGCGTTTCTCCCCCAATGGAGCCCACAGGCGCAGTTCGCCGGATATTTTGTTGCCTATGAAACCGGGATCTACAAGAAATATGGTATTAACCTGACCATGCTTCCCGGAGGCCCGCACAGCCCTTCATCGGACTTTCTCGAAAAAGGAAAGGCAGATTTCGCAACGATGTGGCTCTCCTCTGCTATTCAGAAGCGCTCCCAGGGCGTCAAGCTCGTGAACATTGCCCAGATGATCCAGCGATCTGCCTTGATTCTCGTGGCAAAGAAGTCCGGGGGCATCTATAAACCCCAGGACATGAATGGCAAAAAAGTAGGTCTCTGGAGGGCAGAATTTCAGATCCAACCCATGGCCTTTTTAAAAAAATATAATCTGAATGTAAAGATTATTCCTCAGTCCTTCTCTGTCAATCTCTTCCTCAGAGGGGGCGTCGATGTTGCATCTGCCATGTGGTACAACGAATATCATACCCTTCTCAACTCCGGACTCAATCCCGACGAGTTGACCACCTTTTTCTTCCATGAGCACGGGCTAAACTTTCCTGAAGATGGTATTTACACCCTCGAAGAAACGTATAAAAAAGACCCCGCCCTGGCGTGCAATTTTGTGAAGGCTTCTGTAGAAGGCTGGCTCTTTGCCTTCTCTCACCCTGAAGAGGCACTGGATATTGTGTTGAACCATATGTCCAAGGCAAAAATCCCTGCAAACAGGATACACCAGAGATGGATGCTGAACCGGATGAGAGACCTGATTCTCCCCGTGGACAAAAGCATTCCTGTGGGGATCCTTCAGCCACTCGATTATGAAATCGTTAGCCATGAGCTGAAGCAAAGCGGCTTCATCAAAACGATACCGGACTATCACTCCTTCTTCGTCAGGTGCGACCATCGTGCTGAAAAATAGAGGCATCGCCTTCAAACTGATCTTCTTTTTTACTTTGAGCAGTGCGCTCATCTTCTTGCTCATCTTCAGTTTCAATTACCGTTTCTCCCGGCGCGTGATCGAGAAGAATGTGGAGGATAATGCACGAAACCTCGCTCTGTCAAAGGTGAACAGGATTGAAACCGTCCTCGTCTCTGTCAGGAAGATACCTGAGAACCTGGCCTCTTTTCTGGAGAATGGCTCATACAACGAAGAAGAACTGCTCTTTCTCCTCCGCACGGTCGTGCAAAACAACCCTGAGATTTACGGTGCTGCCATTGCCTTTGAGCCCTATGCCTTTGACAGGGAATTACCTTACTATGCGCCCTATTTTTTTAAACATGATGGAAGCATCGAATTCATCAATCTGGGCACCGTATCGTACCGCTATTCGTACCTCGATTGGTACCAAATTCCAAAAGAACTCAACCACCCCGATTGGAGCGAGCCTTACTATGACGAGGGAGGCGGCAACATCCTCATGGCAACCTATTCCGTGCCTTTTTATAAAAACGTGGGTGGGAAGAAACAATTCATGGGGATTGTGACGGCGGACATATCCCTGGGATGGCTCCAGGAGGTTGTTTCTTCCATTAAAGTCCTCCAAACCGGATATGGCTTTTTGATCTCCAAGAATGGAACGGTCATCACCCATCCCTTGAAACAGTTGATCATGAATGAAACTCTATTCGGTGTCGCAGAAGCCCGGAACGATGCCCAGCTCAGGGAGATAGGCAGGAAGATGATCAGGGGCGAGTCAGGGTTCGTCCCCTTCAAGAGCATCGCTTCCGAAAAACCATGCTGGATGTACTACACACCCATTCCGTCTAACGGCTGGGCCCTCGCTGTCCTCTTTCCTCAGGATGAGCTGACCGCAGATGTTACGAGGCTTAACCAAACGGTCATCATCCTTGGAATCGCCGGTCTGTTACTCCTTTCCGTAGCGGTCGCCTTCATCGCCCGTTCGATCACAAATCCTTTAAGGGAAATGGCCCGGGCAACGAAAATGATCGCCAGAGGGAATCTGGACATTGAACTTCCACCTGTGAAATCGGGCGATGAAGTGGGGAAGCTTTCAGAAGCCTTCCGAACGATGAATGAGTCGTTAAAGGAGTACATCCAGCAGCTGACAGAGACCACTGCCTCAAAGGAGAGGATAGAGAGCGAATTGAAAATTGCCCACGACATCCAGATGAGCATTCTCCCAAAGATATTTCCACCCTTTCCCGACAGACAGGAGTTTGACATCTATGCCATGATCGAGCCGGCGAGGGAGGTGGGAGGAGATTTTTATGACTTTTTCTTCATCGATGATGAACAGTTTTGTTTTATCATTGGTGATGTCTCGGGCAAAGGCGTCCCTGCATCGCTTTTTATGGCCGTGACAAAAACACTGTTAAAGGCAAAAACATTATGGGAAGCTGACCCCGGCAGGATTTTGACAAAGGTGAATGAGGACCTCAGCCGGGACAATGACGCATGCATGTTTGTGACCATTTTTATTGGCATCCTCAACACGAAGACAGGCGCGTTGCGATACGCTAACGGAGGGCATAATCCTCCATTGATGATCCGCAGTGAAAATAATCCTCCCTCTGGTGAAGGCGGTCATGAGGGATTTTCAGGTGACGTAGGATTTCTTGCAGTATCGAAAGGTCTTGTCGTAGGTGTGATGGAAGAGTATACCTATAAGACGGACAGGATTACATTGAAGCCCGGAGATTCTATCTTCATTTATACGGATGGCGTGACGGAGGCAATGAACGGACAGGGAGAGCTATTTTCTGAGGGGCGCCTCAAAAAACAGATCATCGAACTCCAGGGAAGGTCCGTTCAGGAAATCATTGCAGGGACCGTGGAAGGAGTCCATTCCTTTTCCCATGGAGCCCCCCAGTCCGATGACATCACCATGATGATCGTACAGTTCAGGGGAGAGAAAAGTTAGGGTCACAAATCCCTCCCCCTACGGAAGGGGGCAGTTTTCACCAAAAATTGTTTCAGTTGTGAAGCAGTCTTTTTTCCTCTATAATGGTTTTTTAGATACTCTTTGAAAGGAATCCCCCTCTGAAGATCAAGACACTTCTCCTCATCTCCCCCGTCCTTTTCCTCATCCTTCTGGCGGTCAATATTGTCTTCGTCGGCTCACGACCTTCCCAAAAGGTCAACCAACTCATCATCGGCTCCATCGGCGATGCTTCCTTTCTCAATCCCATTCTCTCCCAGGATTCAGCATCCAGCGACATCAACTCCTTCGTCTTCAATGGCCTGATCAAATACGATAGAGACCTCAAGGCCTTCGTAGGAGAATTGGCAGAATCCTGGAAGGTCAAGGAAGGCCCTGAACCTGAAATCACGTTCTTCCTGCGAAAGGGTGTCCTGTGGCATGATGGGAAGGAGTTCACCGCTCATGACGTGAAGTTCACTTACGATAAGATTATGGACGAGAAGACCAATACGGTCCGCCGGAGCAGTTACGAATCGGTCAAAAAGGCCGATGTGTTGGATCCTTATACCTTCCGAGTCACTTACAGACAGCCCTTCTCCCCGGGTTTGGAATCCTGGAGCATGGGCATCATTCCCAAGCACCTTCTGGAAAAAGAGGATATCAACACGACTTCGTTCAACCGCAAACCGATCGGGACAGGCCCATTTCGGTTTGGGGAGTGGGTGAGTGACGAAAAGATTGTCGTCGAGGCCAATCCCCGGTACTTCGAAGGGCGACCAAATTTGGACCGGATCGTCTACCGAATCATCCCGGAGACGGCTCTCAGTGAGATGGAGCTTCTCACAGGAGGGGTGGATGATGCAGGAGTTTATCCCTATCAGTTCCGGCGAATGAGCCAGATCCCATTTCTTAAAATCTATTCTCAGCCGAGCCTCGGATATACTTACATTGGTTACAATTTCAAAAGTGATCTCTTTCAGGACAGACGGGTTCGCCTTGCCCTGACCCATGCGATCAACCGGCAGGAGATCGTTCAGTACGTACTCTATGGTTTGGGGAAAGTGGCGACCGGCCCCTTTCCTAACCATCTCTGGTATGCCAACCCCCACGTAGAACCGATCCCTTACGATCCCAAGAAAGCCCGCCAGCTTTTGGCTGAGGCAGGATGGAAGGATACCGATGGCGATGGAATCTTGGATCGTGAGGGGAAGCCATTTCGCTTCACCCTGATCACCAATAGCGGGAATGACACCCGTCGGGATGTGGGAGTTTTGGTCCAGAGACAGCTTCGGGAGGTCGGGATCGATGTGAAATTTGAGCTTTATGAATGGAGCGTCTTTCTCAAAAATTTTATCAATGCAAAACATTTCGATGCCTGCATCCTGGGCTGGGCTCTCTCCGTGGACCCGGATGCTTATGAAATATGGCACTCCAGCCAGATTGAGAAAGGGTTTAACTTCGTCTCTTACCGGAACCCCGAGGTGGATCGCCTTTTGGAGGAGGGGAGGAGAGAATACGGTCAGGAAAAGAGAAAGGAGATCTATTGGCGGATTCACGAACTGATGGCCGAAGATCAGCCTTACACCTTTCTCTATGTACCATTGGGTATGACCGCCCTTCGAAAAAAATTTTTCCTGTTGGAAAAGGATTGGACCGGCAGGGAGCTCAAGCTTTCTCCGATTCAGATCGAAAAGGCCGGCTTGATGTATGACCTGATCAAATGGTATGTCCCCAGAGGGACGGTTTTGGAGAGGTAACGGATGACGCAATTCATCCTTCGGCGCCTCCTCTACACCCTGATCACGCTCATCGGGATCAGTGTGATCTCCTGGGTGATCATCACCCAGGCGCCTGGAAGTCCGATCGCTTTAACCCTGGATCCCAAGGTCTCCCCCAAGATCATCGAACAAATGGAGAAGAACTACGACCTGGATAAACCCGTTTATCAGCAGTACTTCCTCTGGCTCAAACGTCTCTTCAGCGGAAACCTTTACTCCTTCAAGGATGGAAGGCCGGTGATGGAAAAGATCGGCGAAAGAATCTGGAATACGCTTCTCCTCAACCTCGTGGCCATGCTGATCATCTTCTCTCTGGCGATCCCGCTTGGCGTCTTTTCGGCAAAGCGACAATATACCTTTTTAGACCATCTGGGGACGTTCGGGGCCTATCTGGGAATCTCCATCCCCAGTTTCTGGCTCGCCTATCTTCTCATCCTGGGGACGGTGAAACTCTTCGGCTACCCGGTCCTTGGCATGAGATCTTTTGTCACCGAAGATTTTACCACCGCGGAACTCATTCTCGACCGGCTGTGGCATCTGATGCTCCCCTCCATCATTCTGGCGATTGGAGGCATTGCCGCCCTCTCGCGATACACTCGTTCCAGCATGCTCGAGGTGATCCGCCAGGACTATGTTCGGACGGCTAAGGCCAAGGGGCTTCCAGAGGAAACGGTCTATTATAAGCATGCCCTTCGGAATGCGCTCCTTCCTATTGTGACTCTTTTAGGATTTCTTATCCCGGGACTCATCGGCGGATCCATCATCATGGAGACGGTCTTTTCCTGGCCCGGGATCGGACGATTGGCGTATCAAGCCGTCCTCGCCAGGGACTATCCCGTGGTGATGACGATCAACACGATCACCGCCGTGCTCGTTCTCATCGGGAATTTCGCGGCGGACATCCTTTACGGGATCGTTGATCCCCGAATACGATATGGGTAGATTAGATAGAAATTCGAGGCACGAATAAGAAACGTTAATTAAGGTGATGACCGTTTAGAACGTTTTGATCGTTTGACGAAATGAACGATCCAAACGAACTCAACAATCCAAACGATTAATAATGGAGTCACAGGTAAGAATCTTCTGGCGATATTTCAAAAGAAACCGGCTGGCGGTCGGAGGCATGGCCATGATTGTAATCACCTTCCTGATCGCGGGCTCCGCCTCTTTCCTCGCTCCTTACGATCCCGGAAAGACCGAGGTCTCTCTCAAATTAACCCCCCCTTCCATCCAACACTATCTGGGGACAGACCAACTGGGCAGGGACGTCTTCAGTCGGATGCTCCACGGATCCAAGGTTTCTTTGTCGGTGGGATTCGTCGCTGTGGCGATCTCCATCCTCATTGGGATCCTGGTGGGAGCCGCAGCAGGATATTATGGTCGATGGATGGACTCCGTCCTGATGCGCTTCGTTGATATCATGCTCTGTTTCCCTTCTTTCTTCCTCATTCTGACAGTCGTCGCCCTTCTGGGTCCCAGCCTTTTCAAAGTGATGGTCGTCATCGGAATCACATCCTGGATGGGAACCTCCCGATTTGTCCGGGCGGAATTTCTCTCCCTGAGGGAAAGGGATTTCGTCCAGGCAGCCAAAGCTCTCGGCGTGAAAGATTTCAGGATCATCTTCCGGCATATCCTCCCCAATGCCTTGGCACCCGTCTTCGTCACCGCCACACTCGACGTGGCCACGGCGATTCTGGTAGAAGCCGGCCTCAGTTTCTTGGGGTTTGGAGTCCAGCCACCTGCTCCCAGTTGGGGAAACATCCTGACGGAGGGAAGGACTTACATCTTCGATGCCTGGTGGTTGACCGTCTTCCCAGGACTGGCCATCCTCATCACCGTTCTCTCTTTTAACCTTCTTGGGGAGGGATTACGGGATGCCCTCGATCCGAGACTTCGAGGAAGGAGATAGTTATCGGCAAAGCAATGTCAAATGTCAAAGATCAAAGTTCAAATGGAAACGGAAACAAAAAGAAGAGTTTTTGACATTTAAACATTTGTCATTCATTTGACATTTGCCTGCCTGCGGAAAGTCCCGCCTTGCGGGACGAAGGCACGGATTTTGTCATTTGACATTGCTGATTGTGGTGAGCTAAATGAAAGATTCTCTACAGAAAAGCCCTCTTTTAGAAGTTCGAGATCTCTCCACCTATTTCTTCACAGAGGAAGGGGTGGTCAGGGCCGTTTATAATGTGAGTTTTGAGATCCACCCCGGGGAGATCCTCAGCCTCGTGGGCGAATCCGGATGCGGAAAGAGTGTAACGGGCCTTTCCATTTTAAAGCTCATCCCCAGCCCACCCGGTCGAATTGTCAGTGGGGAGATCCTCTTCGACGGGAGGAATCTTTTGCATTTAGAAGAAAAGCAGATGGAGCGGGTCAGGGGAAATGAGATTTCCATGATCTTTCAGGAACCGATGACCTCTCTCAATCCGGTCTTTACGATTGGAAACCAGATCATGGAGGCGATCCTCCTCCACCAGGGACTCGATAAGACAGAGGCCCGAAGGAGAACCATTGAGATGTTGGATCGAGTACAGATTCCCTCTCCTGAGACGAGGATCGATGCCTACCCGCACCAATTGAGCGGAGGCATGAGGCAGAGGGCGATGATCGCGATGGCCCTCTCCTGTCAACCGAAACTTCTCATTGCAGATGAACCCACGACCGCTCTCGACGTGACCATTCAGGCCCAAGTCCTTCAACTGTTGAGAGAGATCCAGAGGGAGATGGGCATGGCCGTGATGTTGATCACCCATGACCTGGGGGTGGTCGCAGAAATAGCAGATCGAGTGGCAGTGATGTATGCAGGGAGACTGGTGGAGTATGCCCCTATCCAAGGCATCTTCGGTCAGATGCATCATCCCTATACCAAGGGGCTCCTGGACTCCATTCCCCAATTGCATGAGAAAAGAAGAAGGCTCGATGCGATACCTGGTCAGGTTCCGGACCCCGTGGATTTACCCGTTGGGTGTAAATTTCATCCGCGATGTTATCTGATGATCGAAGAATGTAAGAAGGAAGAACCTCCTCTCTTCCAGGTCAATGGGGACCACTTCAGCCGCTGCATTCGATGGAAAGAATGTTGTTAAGGAAATGAAACCAATGTCAAATTTCAAAGTTCAAATGAAATCCCAATGACCAAATGTCAAAGCTCAAAGAATTCTTTTGGATTCCGACATTTGAAATTTGACATTCATTTGACATTTGCCTGCCTGCGGAAAGTCCCGCCTTGCGGGACGAAGGCAGGGATTTTGTAATTTGAAATTTCTCATGATGGCAGAGAACAATTTTCTCCTTCAGGTTCGAGATTTAAAAAAGTATTTCTACAAGGAACGGCTCTTCTCTTCGGACAAGAAGCCGATCCGTGCAGTGGATGGCATCTCCTTTTCCATCCGAAAGGGGGAGACACTCGGATTGGTGGGAGAGAGCGGATGTGGGAAGACCACAGCGGGCAAATCGATCTTGAGGTTGATTGAACCGACCTCTGGCCAAATATTCTTTAAGGACCAAGATGTCCTTGGCCTTGATCGGGAAGGCATGAGAAGGTTAAGGCCTCACATGCAGTTTATCTTTCAGGATCCTTATGAGTCCCTCAACCCCAGGATGAAGGTGGGAGAGATTGTGGGCGAGGGCCTGGTGGTGCATCGGATGGCGCGAGGTAAAGAAAAGGTTCGAAGGGTCTCCGAGATTCTTGAAAAGGTGGGCCTCCATCCCCAAGATGCCCTCCGTTATGCTCACGAGTTCAGCGGTGGACAGCGGCAGAGGATTGGAATTGCCCGGGCCATCTCCCTCAATCCGGAGATGATTGTGGCGGATGAACCCGTCTCTGCTTTGGATGTCTCCATCCAGGCTCAGATCCTCAACCTCTTGATGGACCTGCGAGATCAACTGGGGCTTACCTATCTCTTCATCTCCCATGACCTTCGAATCGTCAAACATATCAGTGATCAAATCGCGGTGATGTATATGGGGAAGATCGTAGAGATGGCCAATGGGGAGGATCTCTTCCTTCGGCCTTTGCACCCTTACACGCAAATCTTACTCCATACCATCCCGAAATTGGACCCCTCCAAAAGAAGAGAGGTGGCTCTTGTCAGTGAGGAATTTCGTCCCATCCCTTCAGATCAAGGATGCAGATTCCAGCCAAGGTGCCCGCACCCGAAAGAGAGGTGCCAAACCGAGGAACCCCTGCTTTTAGACGAGGGAGAAAACCATCTCGTCGCCTGCCATTTCGTATCCCCCAAGCACCCATCGCGTGCCCACCATCACTCATGAAAAAATGGCTCGCCATATCAGTGTCCCTTTTTCTAACCACATTTATGATTTGACTTTTTTTTGAAATATATATTAATCTAAGAGGATTGACAGTTGAGGGACCTTGATGGGGAGAATCTGAATGGATCAAGAAAAACTTCTCTATTTTAAAGGACTGCTTGAGGGAACGCTCCATAGCCTGTTGGAGGAGGCTGGGAAGACGGCGAGCGACATGCGCCAGGACCGCAATGGAGACTTTCCCGACCCGACGGATCGAGCTTCTTTAGAATCCGATCGGAATTTCCTTCTGAGGATCAAGGACCGCGAGAGAAAGTTGATCCTGAAGGTGAAGGAGGCATTGGACCGGATCGACAATGGAACGTTCGGCATTTGCGAATCCTGCGGGAAGTCCATCTCTGAAAAGAGATTGATGGCGAGGCCGGTCACGACCCTGTGCATTGAGTGCAAAACAGAGGGAGAGAATCAAGAGCGAAAAGAGAGACTGAGGGGAACCAAATCGAGGAGTACCTTTCCTTCTTAACTCCTACCCTGAATCGAAGGAAGAGCGATCATGCCCGAACTGAGAAAGGATCCGATCCATGGAAGATGGGTGATCATCTCTACAGAAAGAGGAAGGAGACCCTCTGATTTCGTAACAGAGGAGCGAAGACCAGCGGGTGGTTTCTGTCCCCTTTGTGAAGGCAATGAGGATCGAACCCCCCCTGAGATCATCGCTTTTCGAAACAATGGAACCCCTCCCAACTCCCCTGGTTGGACCCTTCGAGTCGTCCCCAATAAGTTCCCTGCCCTCCGGATAGAAGGAGACTTGGACCGGGAAGGCGAAGGGATCTATGATAAGATGAACGGAATCGGTGCTCATGAGGTGGTGATCGAAACGCCCCGCCATTCTGAGACCCTCGCCACCCTACCGTTAAAGGGTGTGGAAAGTGTCCTCTGGGCCTACTGTTCGAGGATCATCGATTTGAGGCGTGACCAACGACTTCGATATGTCCTCGTCTTCAAAAACCATGGGGTATCGGCCGGGGCTTCTCTCGAGCATTCCCACTCGCAGATCATCGCCCTTCCGATCATCCCGAGGAGAGTGGCTGAGGAGATCGAAGGGGCCAAAACCTATTTCCAGTATAAAGAGCGATGCGTCTTCTGTGATATCATCCGACAAGAGCTTCAGCAGAAAAAAAGGATCGTCAGCGAAAATAAGTCCTTTCTCTCCGTCGCCCCCTTTGCCTCCCGCTTTCCATTTGAGACATGGATTCTTCCCAAAATCCATTATCCCAATTTCGAGCATATGGAATCCTCCCTGTATGGAGAGGCCGCCCAAATCCTTTCCGATACCCTCCAAAGGATGAACCGGGTCCTGAACGATCCTCCCTATAACTACATCATCCACACCTCCTCCTTTTTAGAGTTAGATAACGACCACTACCATTGGCACCTTGAGATCATGCCCAAGTTGACCAAAGTGGCCGGGTTCGAGTGGGGGACAGGATTCTACATCAACCCCACCCCTCCCGAAGAAGCAGCAGAGTATATGCGGGAGGGGAAGTAATCGTCTATGTGCGGCCGCGCCGATGCCTATGACCTGTTGAGATCGATCATCCATCCTTCCACATCTTCCATCTCCATCGAGGCCAAATTGGATGCCATGCTCCAATCCATCTTACGTGCCTTTGGATCGAATCGATGCCTCTTTCTGAGGTCCGACAAGATCGATCAAAATGGATTTCTTTCCCGTGTGGCCTTAGAAAAAAAACCCTTATGGGTGGAGGATGGATCATCCTTTCAGGGAGAAGGAGCCCTTTTAGGAGAGAAAGATCTCCTCTCCCCTTCCTTTGCATGCATTCCTCTCTGTGACGAAACCTCCTTCCAGGGTATCCTCTATCTCGGTTTCTCGAAGAACCGAAAGTTTTCTCCTGAGGAGGTTGATCTCCTCCTCCTGGTTGCAAAGGAGATGGAAGAGGTGATTCGAAATGCCCTTCTCCATCAAAAGGCCGAGGAGACCATCTATGAATTGACCGCCCTCCATGAGATGGGAAAGGCGGTGACCTCCACATTGAAATTGGAAGATCTTCTCGAACTCATCGTCACGACCGGTATGAAAATCCTGAAGGCCAAGGGAGGAGTGTTGAGGGTGGAGGACAGGAGGACCGGAGAGTTGAAGGTCAAATGCAGTCTGGGAGGGTATCATCAAAACCCCTTCGACGAGAAGATCGCAAGAAGGGTCTTCTTCACCCGAACCCCCCTTTCCTTGAATCACTTCGGTGAAGGGAAACCTTGGCTATCCATCCTCTGTGCTCCATTTCTATCAAAAGCAAGGACTTTTGGAACTCTCACGTTTTATGATAAGCGAGCAGACCCTTCGAAATTCGATGAGAGGGATTTCCAATTGTTGTTGACCATGACGAACCAGATGTCCTGCGCCATTGAAAATGCGCTGATCCACGATGAAACCTCCAGTATTGCCCAGCAGCATGAGAAGATGGTGGCACAGCTTTCCACCCTCTGGGAACTGAGCAAAGGCCTTTTGACCACGGTGAATCTTGAGAGGATCCTCCATATGGCCTTGACGGCCATCACGATCGGTGAGGGATTGGGGTTCAACCGAGCCATGCTCTTTCTCGTAAACGAAAAGGATAGAATCTTAGAAGGAAAGATGGCCGTGGGGCCGGACAGTGCCGAAGAGGCAGGGAGGATCTGGACCACCCTTTCTCAAAGGAGGGAGTCCCTTTCAGACCTGGTGGCCCAACTCCGGTTTCCCCCTCCGAACAATTCCGTCTTAAACTCCATCGTCAAGGGGACCCAGATCCCCCTGGAACAGGAACAATGCATTCTTTCCGGGACGGTTCTCGAAGGCAGACCCTTCAACATCCAATTCCCTCGAGGGGAAGAGGGACGGCTCCAAAACCGATGTGAAAGGGGTTGCGGCTTAGGTTCAGAGGTGGGATGCTATGTGGGTGAACATCTCAGTCGTGATCCCAAGGTCTACTCCTTTGCCACGGTCCCCCTCTGGGGAAAAGGGAAGGTCATCGGTGTGATTCAGGTTGACAACCTCTATAACCGGAACCCCATTACCGATGAGGACATTCACTTTCTGAGCATGTTTTCCAACCAGGCAGGATTGGCCATTGAGAATGCCCTCCTCTACCGAAATTTGGAAGAGGTTCATCAAGAATTGAAGGAGACCCAGACCCTTATGGTCCACCAGGAAAAGATGGTCGCACTGGGAGAAATGTCTGCTACCGTCGCTCACCAGATCAAGAATCCCCTGGTCTCCATCGGCGGCTTCACACGCCGTCTTTATCGGGCAATACCGGACGAAGCCTCAGAAAAGCGATACGCGCAAACGATTATGATAGAGGTGGGGCGCCTCGAGAGGATCCTGGACAACCTCGTGAACTACACTCGGGATGAAGCCTTGGTCCTGAGGGAATTGGATCTCCGGGATGTCCTCGAGGAGAGCCTCTTGATGATCTCGGAAGGATCGCAAGAGGGTGGAATCCAACTCGTCAAGCAGTTCGCTGAAGAGCTTCCCGGGGTGATCGGAGATTATCGACGGTTAAAGCACGCCTTCTTCAATCTGATCAGCAATGCCTATCAGGCCATAAAGGAGAAAGGGACGCTTTCCCTTCGAGTCTATCCCTTTTCAAAGAATGGATCCAACTGCGTCCGGGTTGAGGTGGAGAATACGGGGGAGGGGATCGACCCTGGAGATCTTCACAATATCTTCAACCCCTTCTATACGACCAAAGATGGCCGCTTGGGTTTGGGTTTGCCCATCGTCCATAAAATTATCACCTCCCATCGGGGCCAGATCGAGGTGGATAACCACCCTGGAGAGAAAGTGGCCTTCATCGTCACCCTCCCGGCCCTACAACTGACCTCCCCTCCCCTGGCGGGAGGGGATAAAGGGGAGGGGGAAAGCACGAGAAACAATCTTTGAAAATCGTCTTGGAGGCAAACCGATGAAGAGGATCATGGTTGTCGACGATGAAGAGAATATTCGATT
>Ga0315282_10010893_pt1 | contig 14183 bp, 11 predicted proteins | sample YL17G07_20_MG_FD_203693 | JGI IMG/M metagenome (GOLD analysis project Ga0315282, IMG submission 203693) | Sediment microbial communities from Yellowstone Lake, YNP, Wyoming, USA - YL17G07_20 | ecosystem: Environmental > Aquatic > Freshwater > Lake > Sediment | place: USA: Wyoming | collected...
CGAGGCTTACGATATTGTTTGCGACATTTGCAGCACCTCCAAGGAGAAAATTTTCATCCGTCACCTCAACAACCGGGACAGGTGCCTCTGGAGATATCCTGTTTACTTTTCCCCAAATATAGCGGTCAAGTATCAAATCCCCAATGACAAGTATGTTTTTCTTCTTAAATGTGTTAAGGATCCTTCTGTACATCATGATATAAGAAAAATTGTTAAAAAATTAATGTTTAATTTAGCAGAAAAGGCTCTATAAAAACAATAAGAAGGGCGGCTCGAATGAGCCGCCCTTCTTCAATTATCAGATCTTAAATGTAAATTCTCTATATTTAGAATGTGAGCTGGAGGCCGTGAACAGCCATCAAGACATCCTTATCCTTACTTGTCACGAATTTACTATCTTTATAGAAGTCTCCCTGCCAGAAATAACCTGCCTGTACAATATAGTTGAGGTTCTTTGCGAGCTTGTATGTGCCTTGAAAATCGAGTTCAGTTCCAATGTAATCACCTACGCCAGATTTTGTCTTTGTTGCCTGGAGGTAGAAGCCATCAAGAGCAAGACTCAGGTCCTTCATGGGGTTTACATCCATGCCGAGGTTGTAATATGTGGTGTTGGCAATACCGGTGTTAGCCATGACATCTGTTCTCGTAGACGCTGTCTTCAGGACACGCTCATAGATCTGGGTGTAGTGTATAAGTCTTGCAGTATAACCATAGTCAGGCCCCTCTAATGTTACGAATTCCTTATCCTTATTGTCTTTGTTGTCAGTATCACCACTACCTAATGCAAAGGATGCCCTTACATTAACAGGGTCAATCATATAGCCCAGTTTTGCAAATATTCCGTAGCCCCTATAGTCCGTCTTTGTGCCAGTTTCTTTTGTATTTCCAAACTGGAAGTCTACCTCTGCTCCATAGCTAACAGCTGAAATCTTACCACCTGCATTAACGCCAACGTTATGGAAATCCATATCTTCTCTTTGATCGCGGACATATGTATAATTTGCTCCTACTGTGTTGTCCTTGTCCCACATATAACCAAGATCCGCGATATAGGCATCCTTGTCAGTAAACGTAGTTGTGCCTTCTCTGAGTTTCCATGTGCTAAGAGCTATATGAGCTTCTTTTGTTGGATCAATCCATACAAGGATTCCGTCACTCCCGAACCTTGTGAAATTGAGGAACTTCTCTTGACCGAGTGAGTACAGCATATGTCCAACCTTTATGCCTGCCGGGACACCTAAACCTGCGCCGGTATATTGGATCCAGGCCTGTCTGTAAAGTAGTTGTGCGTCAGGTTTCGTATCATAGTTGCCCCAGTAGAAAAGGCCACTGTTATGACTTCCGTCTGTAGCTGTCTCGATCTCTAAAAATCCACGGACATTGTCAGTTACCTTTGCATCGACCATGAGATTTACATTTGTAGAGTAAAAAGTTTGAGCATCTGCTTTTGTTGGGAGATAAGCTTTCCCGCTATCAGCGGTTTGAACGATATTACTTAGGTACCAACCTCTCGCAAAAATTTTGCCTCCCAGTGTAACTTCAGTCTTATCCTCGGCAAAGGCAATAGCTGTAAGACTAAATATAAAAAGCACGCCTAAAACTAAAGCCAAAAATTTTCTCACTTGCTAAACCTCCTTCTTTTGATTAGCTGTCAGCAGTTAATTCCTCGTATGTAGCCCATTTTAATTACTAACTGCTAACTGCAATTTTTCAATCCGCCGATGGCGGTTCTGCAACTTTTATTTTCTCCTTTTTACTTAGATTCTTTTCCATCACCTCCCCTTCAAAAGGTCTCAGCCTCCAACGAAGGACTTTTGACATCTAAAACACTATTTCAAATACTCTTCTTCTCCTTTTTTGCCAAAACAAACCTGCCAAATTTATATCATTACTAAAACAACTTTGTCAAGAAATTTATTCTGCCAAATTTATATCATCCTTAAACAATTTTGTCAAGGTTATAAATCTAATTAAGCAAATAATAAAGCAAAAAAAGGGCCAGATTTTTATAAAAGGTGATTAGGAGTCTTTTAATGCTCATAAAATATATTGAATTTATTACGAAAAATAGACTTTAGGCTTAAACTGCTATTTCACCTAATATTGAGTTCCTCTCTAACGTAATTTGTACCCTTTTTACAACAGATGTGTAGATTATTTGTTTCAGATTAAAAGCTTTACTATTGCTGTCATTCCGAGCCCTTCAGCATTTGTCATCTGAACGAAGCGAAGAATCTCGTCTTTTGCCTCAGGGTAAACTCCTCGAGGAATCTCGTTTTGAGATTGCTTCGGGACTACATCCCTCGCAATGACAGTGTAAAGAATACATGTGCTAAAATGTTGAATGGCCGATTTATTAAAAATCTCGCTTATCTTCGCACTGATATTATTTTTACTGAGAAGAAAGCTGAATATCGGCCTTGTAATGCTAATAGCCGCTACTGTGTTGTTCCTCCTATATCAAATGCCTTTCGTTTCAATACAGGAAACACTGAAAGGAGCTGTCCTCAACAACGTGACCATCAAATTAATCCTTGCCTTATCCTTTATCAGAATCTTTGAGATGATACTGAGGGAACATGCAGTCCTTACACAGATGATGAGTGCTGTAAAGGCGATTTTTAAAAACAGAAAGATAGTTACAATATCGATGCCTCTCCTGATAGGTCTTATCCCATCGGTCGGAGGTGCTTATTTTTCAGCCCCTATGGTAGCCGAGACGACCAGTGACATAAAGATGAGCCCAGAAGAAAAGGGGTTTATTAACTATTGGTTCAGACATCCATGGGAATGCATATTACCACTGTACCCTGGAATCCTGCTTGCATCTGCTATATCGAAGATAGAACTTCATAACCTTATCATCGTTAATCTCACATATGCAGCCCTCGTAGTGATAACCGGATTTATATTTGCCATGCATGATATTAAAGGAATAGTAAAGACAGAAGAGAGGCTTTCAAAAAAAGGTTTATGGAGTTTCGTTCCGATAGTCACTGTTCTTCTGCTTGTAGTCATCTTTCATATAGAACTGCATTATGCATTGATTGGTGTTGTTATCTTTCTGCTTCTATTCTATAGATACAATCTGAAATCCATCCTTACTGCGGTCAAACATGGTTTTTCTATTGACGTAATCATATTGATACTCGGTGTTATGATTTTTAAAGAGGCTATGGAATATTCAGGAGCAGTCAAAAACCTGAGCCAGTTTTTTATTAAAGAGGGGGTTCCCGCCTTTCCAATTCTTTTCCTCCTCCCATTTGTTACAGGTTTGCTTACAGGCCTAACAGTAGGGTTTGTAGGAAGTGCATTCCCTTTGATACTAAGCATTGCCGGCAATACGTCTATAAGTTCAATATCATTTGCATTTGCTGCCGGGTTTTTAGGCGTCCTCCTGTCACCACTACATATTTGCCTTATCCTCACAAGAGAATATTTTAAAGCCGATTTATGGGGAATCTATAAAATGATGATACCGGCTTGTATTATAGTTTTCTGCGGGGCTATTGTCGAATATTTGATTTTAAAATAGAGAGCCAACATTAAATAGATGAGGGCTCTCTAATCAAAAATATTTACTTACTAATATTAACACGGCGGTGCCTTACATGTCTTGTTTTTTGTACCACCAAAAGTCGTTGTTTTCTATAGGATCATAAACTTTTGTTTCACTATTAATCTCAATTAAAGGAGAGTATTTTGCCTCATTGGATTCATGTTGAAGTCTGTCAAATGTCATCATAGATCCAATAATCGCACCATGTTTTTTTATTGCCAGTCTAGCATAAGAAGAACATGAGGGGTAATGAGAGCATTTATGCCCCCAATAGGGAGACATAAAATTCTGATAAAAAATGATTGGAAAAGATACAATATTATTGTAATTATTTATGGAATCCGCAGTATTTTTAATTATCACTTTATGCGTATTTTTAAGGGAATTCTGAGGAGCTCTAAGTAAATTTTCACCATAAGCAAAATTTGGTAAGATCATCATTAAAAACACACATTTTAGACAAAAGAAATAAAATCTTAATAATTTTCTTAGAAGATCATAATTTTTTTTGAAAGTTAACATAGAGTTTTTTAAAATAGCTAAAATGGGAACCTGAAAATTACTGATATCTTGGGTGTTCTTCTGACTTCATTTTCTAACAAGCCAAAATTGCCTATACTTATTTTAAAAATATCTTCATTAATTTTTCTGTTAAATTTTTGAGCGCCGTTTAAAGCACTATAAATATTTCCTGTATACCATCCAGCCTCGAAAATGGTCAATATTCCACCCACCGCATAATTTTCATCAGTATAAGCTTTAACGGCACCAAGGATGAACAGTGCATTAAGGATAAACGAATATATACCATCTTTATAACGTTCATTATAGAATTGGCCACTCCCAGGTAATATTGATGACATTATTCCGGCAAGTACTGGTGATTTATAATTAGCTTTTTTTTTGAGGGATAGAGTTTGCTTAATTATATCAATCTTCTGTCCTATCTCTTGTCTGATAGATTCGTCATTGAGCAGTTTTTCTATTTCTTCAAAATTACTCTCCTGAATTAATAGCGATATTTTCCACAGGATAGATTCATTCTTCTTGAGAGGACTATGACTGTCAACTATTTGTTTAAATAAACGCTTAGCTTCTTTGTAGTCATTTTTTTTAACTAAACATATTGCCTTGTAAAATATGATCTGATTAATAAATGGAGAGTTGGGAAAACTTCCAATGAATTCATCATAAGCATTAATAGCATCTGACCACTCATTTGACATTAAGTACGAGTCACCAATGAGCTTATACATATCTTCAACATTTTTACCCTGAGGGAAATAAGAAATATACCTTTTTGCTTCTGTTATTGCTCGATAGTATTCCCCTTCTTCAAAAAGATCTATACTAAATTTATATATGTATTCTTCCTGCAGATCGTAACATGGGTTTAATGTATCATTAGCATACGAATAGTTATAAGTGATTACGATTGTTATTACAATAAAGATAAAGGTAATATGACAATTACGTTTATTCAAGTGTAAACGAAATATACATTTTTAACCTAAAATTTGAAGGTCAAGGAGGGCTGAACTCTTTTTTAGAGTTTAGTCCCTCCTTGGAATAACTATTCTACCCTGATGATAAGATCATAACGTTTCGTATCATTGTCTAATTCAATTGCTGATTTCTTTTTATAGGCAAAATATTTATGCCCAGTTTGGGATGTTATGGTTTCCCTTATATAATTAGCATCCATTATGTTGAAATCTTTATTAATCTGAGATTTAATTAACATATCTTTTGTTTTTATAACAGTCCCCTTAACTGTCCAGCAATGGTCGGCAAATATGCAATTGGCAGGTTTATAATAGATCACTGCATCGACCATAGCATTCCCAGCTCCTTTTTCAAGCGCTTTATCCAATGCCTCTTTTTGATTTGGCATTTGTCCAGTAATAGCAGGCATGCAATGCTCTCCCTCAAAAGTTCCCATTTTCTGAGCTCCCTCCAGCGTAGAAATGTTCTTAGAAGCCAAGAGAGTAAAATCAGCTACACGTGTTTCTTTCATACAGCCAAAGAAAAAAAGAAGCATAACAAAACTAACAAAAATTAGTATATCTTTTTTCATCTTATCCCCTCCTGCTTATGGTAAAACTTAGTTAAAGAATAACTATTTTTATACTCTTAACACATACTGATAGTCTTTCTCAGTCACTCATATCTCACCCCCCTTTATGGATAGTAAATAGTTGTCACCATATTAATAAAAAAAATATGAAAAATACAACTATTTTTCCACTATACCTCTCACTTTACTGTTAGCCTAACTGTCATGCTCCCAAAACAAAATAGTTCTTTATTCGTTCTTAGAATTTTACTTGCCCACAATTCCCGATAACAGTTCGAGTGATTTAGCTCCAGCCGTTGAATCGATTTTCACTGATTTAAGCCTGTGGTAAGGCCTACCTCTAATTTTGCCCATGATGTTATCTTCTCCCAAGATAAAATTAAATATTTGGGACTTACTTTACCCAATTACTTCATAAAAAAGAGATAAATCTAAATGTTTTCCATCGATCATCTGCTATATTTTGGTAATCTGTACTGTCCTTCATGCTTTTATTTCCTTTTTTATTATGTCTGTTATAACATCTATAGCGTTAGTGATATTTTCTCCCCTGTCATACTCCAAGATTACGGCCAGGATTACCTTACCAGTTTGGACATCAATTACCTGAAGGTGAAATGTAGATACCACAAGTTTTTCAATTGACATCGGTGGGTTATCTTGATTAAATCCTATCTGGCGTCTTCCCTCGAAAACTGTCCCCATAATCACAGCATCCAAGCCTAATTTTTTGCCGATATCAAGGATATTCGGCGCCTCCTTTTGAGATGTATCCCAGTTTTTTCTTAATTGATCGATTTTGTTTTCGAGTATGCTCAGTTCTTTTGTTCTCTCTCCTGCTTTGTCCAATTGTTTTGCGAGGTCTAATTGTTCCTGCAATCTATTTAATTCTTCCTTCATTAATTCCCGCTGAGTCAGTTCAGAAATTTTTGATCTCTCTATAATGTCATATCCGTTATCCCTTAACTTGATGGATAGTTGATCCTCTGCAACTCCGCCAAATAAAGGAGAAGTCGATGTTATTAATACTGCCATTTTTCTCATTGTCCTACTAGAAACATCATCGGGTTTGATTATCTTTACCTTATTTTTGAATTCAGGTTCGCCAAGATTCTTTTCAGATTCCTTAGCAGATAAATCTCGAACAAAACAAATGACAAAAATAAGTACAATAAAAGTTATCAAATAATTCTTAAAATTCAACATTTTTGCCTCCATTTTCTATTATCTAAGGGGTTTGAAATTATTCATAGGGTTAGTGAAGCTATTCATAGGGTTAGTGAAGCTATTCATAGGGTTAGTGAAGCTATTCATAGGGTTAGTGAAGCTATTCATAGGGTTAGTGAAGCTATTCATAGGGTTAGTGAAGCTATTCATAGGGTTAGTGAAGCTAGATATCGGAGAACCTACGATACTACTCCAGTTTGGCTGAGAGCCTATGATGCTGTTCCAATTTGACTGTGGAAGAACCCAGTTCGGTGTTACATTTAGATTAGGTATGGTAGTTTCTCTAGTCGTCATGGACCATTGACGTGTTGTTGTCGTTGCGCCTGTGTCAGGATCAAACAATCTACTTTGGCGCGTAAATCCCACTTGTTCTATTCTTGAAGTGCCAAGATCTATAAGGCGGTTTATAGGCATTCCTCGGATATCTGCACCGTAACCAAAGCCTCTAAGATATTCCGCCCCGAATCGGTCTATCATGTTTTGAACTGGTAATCCTTTCGATTGGCACTGATTTACATACTTGGCATATTCTTGTTTTATGATACTACGCGCTTGTGGCATCGCTAAAGATGTAGCTATGTAATTAGAAATTTTTTCTCCAAAATATAATGCAGTTGTCCCAGCGTTCCCCCACATTAATCCAGCAACTTCATAACCAATTCCGCGGAGGGCACTTGATTTGACCGCCGGAGTAATGGAGCCACTTCCAATCCATAAAGAGGCGGCCTTAGTGAACTCAGGTAAACCATAAGTCAATTTTGCAGTAAATCCTATTATAGGACTCCTGAATTCACTCCCAAGACTTTTAATATAATTTTTAGCAAAATTTCTGACTTCGCTAATTCCGTATGACCCAACTGCCTCTAAACTATGTGATCTCAATACTGACCAAGATCCCTTTTCCATCATGTCCCAATCCCTTAAAAGTGCTCCGAGGAAGTGAAGACCTGTGGAGACACCTCTAAGGAACTCTGTCGATGTTGTTTCTATTGGTTTTACCGTCCACACCAATTGCCCACTTGGTGCTGTAATAGTATTTGGCCCAAATTGAGCACGATTCAAAGTCAGACCTTTACGAATCATGTCTATAGATGTTTTAAGCAATTCAATATGATCGTTGAGGTTGGTTATACCTGCAGTCTCAAAGTTCTTCAACAATAATGATGACCGTGGTGATACCCCCAAAGAAGAATCAATAACGATTGGTGTGACGTTCTGTTGCCAACGCATCTGCTGTCCGAATGGCACCTGCCACCCGAATTGTTCAATAGGAAATTGTTGTTGTTTCATAAATTGCATCTGCTGTCTTAATTCCTGCTGCATCTGTCTGAATTGTTGTTGCTGAAATTGCAAGTCCATTTCGAATTGTCGCTGCTGAAGCTGCCAATCATCATCAAACGCATTTGCAAAAGAAGCCCACATTATTAAACTTACTAACAGGCTTATTATTATAAATATCTTGCTTTTCATAGCTGCTGCCCCCACTTCTTATTCTAAAAACATTACTGATATAACCCTTTTCAGAAACTGTCAAAATTATAAAATTGGGATCGTAAATTCTAAAACAATGGGATCCCTTCCAAATTTGAAGTGTTCTAAATTACCAACAATCAAATTCATACCACCTATTTTACCAGAACCAAAAGGAGTCACAAAATTAAGATTAAAAACCAGATTATCACTCTTTTCAAATAATGTTGAATTGTCGATTTTTGTTTCAGCATATTTAAAGGTTTTTAACCCTGCTTCTATTCTGCCTTGTCCTGCAAGAAATCCTATACCTCCGCCATATCCCACTATATTTCCTGGATCTATACCATTTTTCTCCGACCTGAAAGTATAGGAGCCCATCCCGAAGATATAAAATGATTTAGATAATAGTTGGTTTACCTGAGTTCCAATTGTATAATCCCAAAGACCATCGCCAAGTGAATAATATTTAGATGTAGTTGAATCAATATCAACAGCAATCGCTATATTAGGTCTGGTTTCTGTACCAGATAATAGGGTATATGTTATGCCGCCGGATACATCGCCCACGCCAAATCTTAACTCGTCTTCGTCAAAAAGTTGTGCTAAACCCTCTTGTCCTTTGTCGACAAGAACAAGACCAAATGGAACGCCGACATAAATTACAAGTTTTGGTGTTAGAAAATAAGATGCAGTTAGTCTTATAACACCTGCATTCTCTGAATAAGTCATACCTAATCTTTGGACGTATCTTTCAATTTCAGGGTCAATTCCGTATATTTGAAGATTGGAACTACCGCCATAATAACCACCAATACCGAAGTTTAAATCTAATTTAAATCTGTCCTTAAAAGTTACTTCTTCCGTCTTAAACTTATACCTCTCTTTTTCCTTCAGAGTTTGGTATCCCTCCCCTAATACAACCTCCTTTTCGTATGCAAAAGCTACACACGGTATTAAAAAAAGCAAAGACATCGAGAGTGCTAACACTAAAGCCGTGAACCTTCCAGACTTTCTCAATTCACAATTCATTGTAAACATGATAACCTCCTTTCCTTGCCCAGCCCGCAATGTGCAAGCCTGTTGTTAAATGAAGTTTAGGACATCTTAGAATAAAGCCGTCCCCTTTCCCTCTTGTTCTTGTCAAATAACCTACTGGCCACCGCGCGCACACCGCACATAGCAGCTATCGGCCCAAGCGGGTCCAAAGAACGAAGACTCTTTGTGCTTGTCGTCGAAGCCCTGTAAGAAGTTGCCCAAGCCAAAGTAAACACTCCACGCGCTGTACGGATAGAGGGCGTTCGTCGTAGTGGACGACCAATAAGAGGACGAAGTTCTTGTCGGGAAAAAAGCAGTATTTATCGCCGGAGCATCCCTCGTATCAGCGGTTATGGACTCAAGCTCTTTAATATTCGGAAGCCGCCAGTCTGCATAGCCACCAAGGCTAAGGCCTTTGCAATAGGAAAGGGCAGATTGCCATGTCATCTCGCCACCTTCACCCCGTTGCCACATAAGCCCTGTTGTGTTGTCTCTCACGGTACCATCGCCGTTGTTGGTAAAGTTATCGAATGAGTCATAATGTCGCCCGCACACACACAGGACGTGGCCGCTGTCCGACTTGTAGTTCTCGTAAACATCCCCCATGTCGAAGCTAACGCCCCTCGCTATGGTCGCATCATTGACGAAGGTAGTAGACGACCAATAGAAGGCCGACCAATAGAAGGATATACCTTTGAAATATGTAGTGTTGATAGTCGGACCGGGATAAGGAATATCGTAATCGACAATGCTGATCAGTTCCTTCTTAGAAGGAAGCCGCCAATCTGAATGGCTGGCGAGAGTTAGTCCATCACAGTAGGAAACCGCTTGGTCCCACGTGCGAGTGACGCCATCATCTGCTTGCTGCCACATGATACCGGTATTATTATCCGTTACCGTGCCATTTCCGTTATCGGTAAAGCTCATGGGGTTTATAGAGTATGCCCCGTCTTGGCCGGTATTTGCACAATCAATGCCTGGGTCGGCAAAATATCCAGCGGAGTCATCAGAGGCGTAACATTTTGTTTGGCCCGTGTCAGGCAGCTTGAAGACAAAACCGCTCACAGACAGAAATGTAGCGATTATATTCCTGTTGCCGTTCATGGTCAGCATACATCGGTTGCCGTTTGTCGAGTCGCAGCCCTGCCATCCTGCAAAGGTGGAATCGGTGTCAGGAATTGCAGTTAATATAATCTGTTTGCCTGAGCTGAATGCGCTTGAGCATACTCCTCCGCAGTCTATTCCTGCAGGCGTGCTCGTTACAATTCCAATGCCTGTGCCCGGCTTCGAAATGGTCAAATTCACAAAATCACCAACACCACGCACACATCGGACATTGTGGCTCGTCGACACATCACTGGCGTAGGAGCCGCCTTCGTCAAAGCCTATGCAATTAGCTATAATGTAATACCCGCAACTCCACCACAGTATTTTACCAGTAATGGGGTCTTTTTGAAAGCTACCACAGCCGCCAGTTAAACGATTGGTAGAAGACCAATACCAAGAGGGGGTTGATACATTCGGGAACAAATCTGTATCTATAGCTGGATTCGCCCTCGTATCATCGACTATTGACTCAAGCTCTTTATTATTTGGCAGTCGCCAGTCTGTATATCCACCACGACTAAGATCCTTACAATAGGAAAGGGCATCCTGCCATGCCATCTTGCCACCTTCACCTCGTTGCCACATAAGCCCGGTTGTATTGTCTGTCACTGTGCCATTGCCGTAGTTGGTAAAATTGCCGAATGACCCATACTGTGCGCCGCGTGCGCACCGCACGTATAGACTGCTGTCCTTATGGTAGTCGTAGCGGAAGTCCCCAGAATAAAAGCCCACCACCCAAGCGCTGACCGGATCACCAACATATGTGGTGGAGGACCAATAGTATGACTCGCGGGTAGCAGGGAAATAGTGTATGTCGATACTAGGATTAACCAACCCATAATTGACTATGCTCACCAGTTCCTTTTTGGACGGAAGGCGCCAGTCCGAATAACCTGCTAAGGTAAGGCCATCGCAGTAGGCGACCGCTTGATCCCATGTGCGCGCGATGCCGTCATCGTTTTGTTGCCACATAATACCAGTGTTATTGTCAGTAATCGAGCCGTCTCCGTTATCAGTAAAGCTCATGGAATTAATGGTGTATGCTCCGTCCTGGCCAGTACCTGTGCAACCAATAACCAACTCGGGAACGCGAGGACATATATATTTATTATTCGGGCCGTCACAAGTTATAGTCTTTCCGGAAGGCTCATGGCACTCTGTCTGGCCAGTGTCCGGGAGCTTAAAGTTGCCTCCACCACCATCTCTCTGAATTACAAAATAAGTTGTCCACAAGTAATAGGTGTCCAGACTAAATGCTGGAGTCACTGCAAGATAAAGATAGTATATTCCTGGAGGAAGAGACAAGATTGGTATATCACCAAATAGATACTTATCAATAGGACCAACTGTATTTTCCTTCCATGGCAAAAGTCCCATTGAAAGTGGTTGGAGATTACCGTCAGATTTCAAAATGAAAATGGTATCTGGATATATAGAGGGAGCAGAGATGGCAAAATACATATCTATTGGACCTGAAAATTTACTGAGAGCTATATGAATACTAAGTGTCTCTCCCCCTTCAGCAACAGAACCTACCCCAATAGGTTTTGCCTGAGAAGGGTTTGTGCTTACTACTGGAAATACTATTGGATCGTAGATAAAAATCAGCTGACTGGTGGGTACCAAAATGGTAGGCATTTCAGCAGTCTCAATAATCCCCCGATAAGAGTTATCTATTGGATTATCATTCCAGCCATCTCCATAATAGTAAGTCCCCCATGCACCACCACCCCAATTCATGATTGCTGTATCTTCTGGCTCTCCTTCAGCACTTTCGTTATTTGGTTCACCCTGCCACCAGTTCGTATAAGTAACAGGTTCTCCACTAACCCATTCCCAATGCCCTTCTGTATTTATGTCATTAAAACCTATCCAGAAATACTCATTTGCACCAAACTGGTTTCTTAACCATAGTTCTTCTTCTCTATCATTGATTGTTACAAGATGTCCTCCCCATATACCTGCTTGGGTCTCAGCTTGTGACCAATTCATAGAGGGTATCAATTTGTAGTAATGATTATTTGCAGAATTCTTTATCCAGCCTGTTTTTGCCACTGATGCCTCAGCGCAGGCTAAAGAGGCAGCAACATAGAAAATAGCTAATACAATTGTCAACAACATGCGCCGGTAACTAAACTTCTTTAATCTGTCCATAAACTCATACCTCCTCACAAAAATTAAAAACCAACACAAGTAACGAATGCTCCTTTTTTGCTATCCCATACTTTCCTTAATGCCTTATCCATGGCCTTTAAATCCTCCAAATACCTTCTCCATCAATAGAGAGGGGAAAAAACGATTAATCATCCCCCGTTTTGCTAACTTACATCCCACAGGAGAACTTAATATGTCTAAAGCTACCAGTATTTATCTTCACAATTTTCCGTGATGTCTCAACTGGCAGCGATTCTTAATACCCTTGTGTAAATCAGTTTTCATCAATGGGGATAGGTTACCCCACCTACTTTAGCACTTACGAGTTCACTATACATTGGTCCAATTTCAACCTGACCATCATTTGTGTTGGTGGTTTGACCAGTTTCTTTTACCAGACCTACGCTTTTTGCATACCAATCTGTAAAATCTGATAATTCGGTATGTCTTCCATCTGAAGAAGTTAAATTTCCTTTAAACTTTAGTTTAAGGCAATTAGTAAAAGTCCCAGCTGTTACAGTAATACTCTCGATTCCCATGACGGTTACCTCACCAGAAATGTTTGCTGTTAATGAAGCAGCAGTGCTATCTGTATAGTATTTGGTTAAATCTTCAAGTGTGTATGTTTTGCCTATGGATACCTCACCTGGCAAACGTTGAAAAGGTGGGACATATACAGATTGACTCCACCATCCGCTGAATTCTGAATAATACTCTTTATACAAAAATATCCCATTATCATCAGAGGTAAAGAGCCAATAATCTATACCTTTCCAATCCGCTTTCACCCCCTTTGTGGCAACAACACCGTTAATGGTCTCTGTGCCAGATACAGTATGTGTAAATTGTTCTCCTTTCTCATCCTTGTATGTCCATGTATCACCTTGTGCTATAGGGAAATATTCAGCAGTTTTGTAAGTTGACGCTTCCGGAATTAGAAAATAAGTCGTCCAGAGATAGTAATAATCCAGACTGTCTGCTGGTGTTACCGCAAGGTAGAGATAGTATGTGCCCGGAGGGAGTAATGAGAGTGGTATATCACCAAAAAGTTTTTCATCTATGGGACCTTGTGTATTTTCCTTCCAGGGAACAATGGTGGTCTGGAAATAATTATCAGAGTTCAGAATATAGATATTATTCGGGTCTATTGATGGTGCATATATAGCAAAATAGATATCAACAAGCCCTGTAAATTGACCAAGACTTATCTGTAAACTAAGGGTATCACCACCTTCTGCAACAGAGCCAACACCGACAGGCTTTGCCTGAGAAGGATTTGTGCTTATTACTGGAAGGGCTACGGGATCATAGCTAAAAATCAACTGACTGGTGGGCACAGGCATTTTGTCAATCTCTAATTGTCCGCGTACGGGCCAGACATGATTGTACCACGAAGCGTACGCTGTATGGTAGTTCATCTCCCCCTGGGGTGTGCGACAAATTTATAGGTAACACTTCAGGCTGCCGCACGATGCTCCCAGAAATCTTCCCAGCGATTGCTGAAGAAGCAGCACCGCAGAGCGATAATATTATTAGCGCCGTCTACAGTCC
>Ga0315282_10010895_pt1 | contig 14180 bp, 14 predicted proteins | sample YL17G07_20_MG_FD_203693 | JGI IMG/M metagenome (GOLD analysis project Ga0315282, IMG submission 203693) | Sediment microbial communities from Yellowstone Lake, YNP, Wyoming, USA - YL17G07_20 | ecosystem: Environmental > Aquatic > Freshwater > Lake > Sediment | place: USA: Wyoming | collected...
GTCGCCCATCCCCGGAAGGCACGTCCGGACCGTGAGGTCCCGCGCGAGGAGCGTATAGCGCTCGACCGTGTGTCCCGACACGGGAAAGCACCGAATCTCCATCAGCGCGCCGGAGGCGAACGCCCCATGGATAACGTAACTCCGGTAGGGCCTCTTCCCTTTCGACCCTGCGCTCAAGGCCGATGGGCCTTCGCGCAGGATGGTCCTCGCCGAGAGCGCGGCCAGGTCTCCGCCGAGGTAGCGGAGTGCGTCGAGACCGTGGATGAGCGTCGTGGTGAAGTCCGGGTCGTATCGTCCGACGCGCGTGAACTCGCAAGCCGCGAGAAGTGCGGGACCCGTCTCCTCCGCTATCGCGATCTCTTTCATCCTGCGGATGAGCGGGGAGAACCGGCGGTTGAAGCCGACCGCGTGGACGGTGACCTCGGCGGCGCGGATCAGCCGCTCCGTCTCGCTTCCGTTGAGGCCGGGCGGCTTCTCCGTGAACGTCGGAATCCCGGCCAGGAGGAACTTCTCCGCCACCTCGCACGTCGCCTCGGGCGGGACGAGGACGTAGGCCGCGTCGAGTTTTTCGCAATCGAGCATCTCGTCGGCGCTCGCGTAGGCCGGATATTTCCCGAAGCGCTCCTGCCACTCGGCGCGCCTTTCAGCCGACGGATCACACAGTGCGAAGTCAATCGGCGCCACCTCGCGGGCGTATTTCATGAGCGCCGGGGTGTGCTGTGCCACGCAGATATACCCGAGACCCACCAGACCCAGTTTCATGGAAAAAAGGCTCCTGTCCTGCTCTGTAGAAAACACCCTTTCTGACCCCCTGTCGTCGTCTCCTCTCCCCCCAACGGGGGGAGAGGATTAAAGGTGAGGGGCGGATTTCTTCGCATGCTGGCCGGGTCCGCCCCTCACCCCACCCTCTCCCCCCAGAGGAGGGAGAGGGATGAAGCAGCAAGCCGATGTTTTCTACAGAGTTCTCCTGTCCCCATTTTTTTAGGGTTTGCGCTTTCTCCGCCGCGCCTTGAGGACCGACCTCGTGATCTGGGCACGCTTCGAGGGCGAGCGTTCGCGCGTGCGCAGCTCGACCCTGACCGGCACCTCGTCGTACGGGAGTTCCGCGCGGAGACTGTTCGCGAGATAATGCATGTAGTTGCGGTCGAAAAGGGAAGCGTCGCTGACGAACACGACGACGGTCGGCGGGGCGACGCGGACCTGTGTCGCGTAGAAGACCTTGAGCACGCGGTTTCCGCGGCGCGGAGGCTCACGTCGGACGACCGCCGCCTGGATGACACGGTTGACCTCAGAGGTGGTCGCGCGCGTGTGCGCCTGCCGGTAAAGCTTCTCGACCAGGTCGATCGTCGGGTCGATGTTGAACTCTTCCTCGGCGCTGATGAACGAGATCGGGGCGTAGTCGAGCCCGGGCAGGAGTTCCTGGATGTAGGCGTGGTAGTCCTCGGGGTCGAGCGACCGTGCCTGCGCCAGGTCCCACTTGTTGACGACGAGGATGACGGGACGGTACTGGCTTTCGACGTAGCTAGCGAGCTTCTTATCGACGCGGCCGATGTCGGTCGAGGCGTCGAGCATGAGGAAGACGACGTCGGCGCGGCGGATGGAGCGCTCGGTGCGCGCGCGGCTGTAGAAATCGACGTTCTCGTGGACCTTGAGTTTGCGCCGGACGCCCGCGGTGTCGATGGCGATGAACGTCCGGCCCTTGTGCTCGAACGGGACGTCCACGGAGTCGCGCGTGGTGCCCGGGACGGACGAGGTGATGAGACGCTCCGAGCCCACGAGTCCGTTGATGAAGGTGCTTTTTCCGACGTTGCGCTTGCCGACGACGGCGATCTTGATGTCCGCTAGCTTCGGCGCGCTCACGCCGGTCTCGGGAAGGACGCTGGTGATCCGGTCGAGGAGCTCCTCGCGTCCGTAGAGCTCCTTCGCCGAGACCGCCAGGGGCTCGCCGAACCCGAGCGCCCAGAACTCACCCGTCTCGTCCTCGTACGCACTCGTGTCGCACTTGTTCACCACGGGAAGCACCGGTTTGCCGAAGCCGCGCAGACGCTCGGCGACGTCCCGGTCCGCCGGCGTCACCCCGTCCCGCACGTCCGTGACGAAGAGGATGAGGTCGGCCTCTTCCATCGCGATATCAATCTGCCGCTCGACGTCGGCGGAGAGGTCCCCGCGGTCCACCACTCCCATCCCGCCGGTGTCGACGAGACGAAACTGCTTTCCCTTGTGCCGGATGGTCACCTCGACGCGGTCGCGCGTGGTGCCGGGGGTCCCATCCACGATCGCCACGCGCCGCCGCGACATCGCGTTGAGCAGCGACGACTTCCCGACGTTCGGCCGGCCGATGATGGATACCAGCGGGAGGTGTTCCATGATGCATCCGTCTTCAGAAAGGCAAGGCCGAAGGTCGAAGGCCGAAGGCCGAGGGAAGAGACGGAAAGATTTCCTTTGGCGATCTTCCTTCGGCCTTAGACCTTGGGCCTCAGACCTTGCGGCGCCACATGGGATCAAACTAATTTCACCTTCGCGAATTTGCGGCGTCCGACCTGCACGATCATGCCGTCCTTGACGGCGACCTCGGCTTCGACGTTGTTCATGCGTCGGCCGTCGAGGTAGACCCCGCCCTGCTCGACGAGACGTCTCGCCTCGCCGCTGGTTTTCGCGAGGGCGAGTTCCGTGAGGAGTCTCACGACCCAAATCCGGCCGCCGGTGAGCTTGCTCTTCGCGAGGTCCACCTGGGCGACGTCGTCGGGGAGAGCGCCCTGGGCGAAGACGCGGTTGAACTCCTCGGCTGCGGCGGCCGCCGAGGCGTCGTTATAGTAGGCCGTGACGATCTCCCTGGCGAGACGCACCTTCGCGTCGCGGGGATGGGTCGCGTCCGAAAGCAGCGTATCGACCTCCTCCATCGCAAGCGAGGTCAGGAGCTCGTAGTACTTCCGCATCAGCGTGTCGGGAATGGACATCACCTTCCCGTACATCTCGGCGGGCGGATCGTTCACGGCGATATAGTTCCCGAGCGACTTGCTCATCTTGAGCGTCCCGTCGATCCCCTCGATGATGGGGAGGGTGAGGATGACCTGGGGCGGCATGCCCCGGTCGCGCTGGAGGTCCCGTCCGACCAGCAGGTTGAAGGTCTGGTCGGTACCGCCGATCTCGATGTCCGCGCGCACCATCACCGAATCGTACCCCTGCATCAGGGGATAGAGCATCTCGTGGAGGTAGATGGGCGTGCCCGCCTTCATGCGCTCGGCGAAGTCGTCCCGCTCCAAGGTCCGCGCGACCGTCGCCTTCGAAGCCAGGGAGAGCACGTCCTGGAACGTCATCCGGCCGAACCAGTCCCCGTTCCGGACGACCTCCGTCCGCCCCATGTCCAGCACCTTAGAGACCTGGGCAAGATAGGTGGCGGCGTTCCGCTCCACCTCCGCGCTCGACAACTGCGGACGCGTGCTCTTCTGGCCGGAAGGGTCGCCGACGAGCGCCGTGTAGTTCCCGATGATGAGCACCGGCGTGTGGCCGAGCTCCTGGAAAGCCTGGAGCTTGCGGAGCTGCACGGTGTGTCCGAGGTGGATGTCGGGCGCGGTCGGGTCGACGCCCAGCTTGACGCGGAGCGGCCGGTTCTCGCGGATGCTCCCCTGGAGCTTCTCGACCAGTTCCTCCTGGGGGAAGACCTGGACGGTCCCCCGACGGATGCTCTTGAGCTGTTCGTCGACACCCGGAAAGGCCATGGGAAGACGCTCCTTCGCGCGAAAGTCGCACCCGGACGATGACACCGCACGGGAGTATAGGACATCCCGAGGCGGCTTTCAAGGACGTTGTCACAATTTCGCGCCCCCGCTCGCCGTTTCACCCCTCCCCCCTTGAGGGGGAGGGTCAGGCCGAAGGCCCCGAGCCTGTCGAGGGGGTGAGGGGTGGCTGTTTCTTCTTTGTGCCACTGGTGGCTTGCCCACCAGTGTCTTCTCCTCTCTTGAACCCGGATTCTCGCTCCGTTCCTTTGCGCCCTTTGCGGTCAAAAGAAGCCGCTGAGTCACTGAGTCGCCAAGTCGCTGAGGGAAAGCAAAGATGCCCTTGTCCGCAGTTGTTCCTTCGGCCTTCGGCCTGGTGCCTTTAGGCCTTTCTGTACGCAGCGCCTTTCCTCTGTGTCCTCTGCGAACTCTGCGGTGGAGAATTGCTCCTTCGGCCTCCTTCGCCTACGCCCCCCCGCGATGGGCCAGCACCGCGACCACCGCGACGAGGTTGTGGAGCATGTGCAGCAGGATGCATGCGGCGAGCCGCTGTGTGCGCTCGTAGCAGTATCCGAGTGCCAGTGCCAGCGGCAAGACGACGACCGGCACCGCTAGGAACTTCGAGAGCGGGTCGTGAATCAGCGAGAAGAGGACCGCCGTCGCCACCATCGCCCCCGCCCCGCCCAGACGACGTCTCAGAAAAGGCTGCACGAATCCGCGAAAGACGGTCTCCTCCCACACCGGGGCCACTGCTAGGGCCATGACGACCATCGCCGCTAGACCCCACGTCGACCGCTCCTGGAGCATCTGCTGGACGACGAACTGCGGCACGAACCGTTCTCCCGCACGCTCATACAGGCAGTGGAGAACGCCGGTCAGCGGCACCCGGATCGCGAGCACAAAGAGAAGCATCCCCGCCGCGAGCACCAGGTCGTGCCCCCACCGGTCGAACCGCAGTCCCACGTCCACCGGCAGAAGACCATACCGCCGGTTGACGAGGAAGAGGACCACGAGACACGTCAACGTGCCGGAGAGGACCGCCGCCATCGAAGGGATCCACACCGGGATGTCGGCGGAACGAAACACGCGGAGGAGTGCCAAGGCCACGAGAAGCCCCAGGAAGTACGTCGCGACGGCGAACAGCACGTCCTCCGCCCCCCACGGCGTAAAGAGCACGCGCGACGGAGCGAGTTCCCGCTGCGTGCGCTCCCACAGGACCACGAGCACGAGGCCCGGCGCGAGAAGTCCGACCATGAGGACAACCTCCCCGTAGCCGTACCCCGCCGGTTCGAGCGCGCGGCTAGCCGGGTCGGGACTCTCCCCTTCGGCCCACGCCTCCGTTCCCGATGGAATCACAACCAGGACGAGCGCCGACGCCGCCAGCACCCCGGAGAGAACCGCCGTGCGTCTCACGAATCCGCCCCCCCGCCGCTCATCACCTTCACCAGCAGCTTCCGGCTGCGCGGACCGTCAAACTCGCAGAAATAAATCCCCTGCCACGTCCCCAGCACCAACTCCCCCTTCTCCACGAACACGTTCATCTGGCATCCGACGACGGACGACTTGACGTGCGCGGCGGAGTTCCCCTCGACGTGCGCGTAGCCGTCTACCAGCGGGATCACCCTGTCGAGTTCCATGAGGATGTCGCTGGTGACGTCCGGGTCGGCGTTCTCGTTGATGGTGATCGCGGCGGTCGTGTGCGGGACGAAGAGCATGCAGACGCCGGACCTGACGCCGCTCTTTCGGACCGCCCCACGCACCTGCGCGGTCACGTCGATGAACTGCGTCCGCGAAGTGCTGCTCACGCCGATGGTTTCCATGACCGCCTCCTGATGGAGAAGTCCTCCTGCATCCGTAGGTCCTATAGGGTATCGCTGAAGTCCGCCGATGGCAAGCACCGAACGTCAGGACATCAAACCCGAAATCCGAATGACGATTCAATGTCGAATGACGGAATGACGAATTCAGGATGGCGGCCGCTGCTCTTGTCCGTGCGATATTTGTTCATTCGGGCTTGATTCGCCATTCTGGTTTCGGATTTCGGGCTTTGATTCCCGATTCGGGTTTCGGATTTCCACGGGCCGCCCACCGCCGAAACCGCTATTGACGTACGAGGGCCGGCGGGCTACACTTACGTCCGGAGGGGGCGCGATGGAAGACATCCTGGTCGAGATCGTGGAGAACACGCGTCGGGAGCTGGCGGCGCGGAAGTACCTGACGCGGCTGGAGGAGCTGAAGTCCGCGGTGCGTGACGCCGCGCCCGCGCAGGACTTCGCCGCCGCGCTCCTCGCCCCTCGGCCCGTCGCCGTCATCGCGGAAATCAAGAAGGCATCCCCCTCCCGCGGGGTGCTCCGCAAGGACTTCGACCCCGTCGCCATCGCCCGCACCTACGCCTCCTCCGGCGCCGCCGCCCTCTCCGTCCTCACCGACGAAAAGTTCTTCCAGGGAAAAATCGAATACCTCTCCGACATCCGTGGGAGCGTCTCCCTTCCTATCCTGCGGAAGGATTTCACCATCGACCCGTACCAGGTGTGGGAAGCGCGGGCGCACGGCGCGGACGCCGTCCTCCTCATCGGCGAAGTGTTGAGCGCGGGCGAGCTTCAGCCGCTCCTCGAGCTGACCCACGAGTTGGGGATGCAGGCGCTGGTCGAGGCGCACGACCGTGAGCACCTCGACCTGGCGCTCTCCACGAGCGCCAGGCTCATCGGGATCAACAACCGCAACCTCCGCTCCTTCCGCGTCGACCTCATGAACACGGAGCGTCTGGCGCCTTTTGTCCCCGCCGACCGCGTGCTCGTCAGCGAAAGCGGCATCTCGTCCGCTTCGGACGTTCGGCGTCTCGCACGCTCGGGCGTCCGCGCGATCCTCGTCGGCGAAACGCTCCTCCAGGCCGACGACATCGCTCGCAAGATGAAAGAGTTGCTAGAAACTAGAGACTAGAAACTAGAAATTAGAAACCAGAGACCGGAAACGAGAGATCAGAAACAGGCAAGAAAGAAAAGCGCGCGAATGCCCCTCCTCCTTCAGGGGGAGAGGGGCGGCGAGGCGGCTTCTGGAAACCCGAAACTTGCCCGCCGTAGTCCCGATTCATCGGGAGCAAAGGCGGGTCCGAATGGCGAAGCGCCTCCGCCGATCCCGATGAATCGGGACTCGCGAAGGCGGATCAATGACGTATCCCGAATGACGAAAGGTGCCACTGCGGTCTTGGCATTCATCATTGTGGTTTCGGGTTTGAATCGGATTTCTGGTTTCGGACTTGTCGTTTGGTTTTGTATTCTGGTTCCCGGTTTCCAGCTTCTAGTCTCTAGTTTCGAGTCTCCAGCATGTCCAGCGACCTTCCGCGTGAAACCAAGGGCGACGCGCCCCAGGGCATCCCCTGGCAGATCATCTACGCTTCGTTCCTGGGGGAGACGCTCTGCGGATTCGCCATCTATGGCGGGATCTATCTGGTCGGGGCGAAGCTCGGATGGATGGCACGGACGGGCGGCGTCCTGGGACTCGTCGCCGCCGCGGGACTGGGCGTCGCGTTCGCCGCACTGATGACCGGGGCCGTCTGGGCGCTCGTCATCTGTCGCACCGTCTCGGTACTGAGCGCCGGCACCTTTCTCGCGATACTCGCAAAGGCATTCCTCGCCGCCGGTTACTCCCTCGGATGGAAGTTCCTCGACAGCCGAACCTGGTGGCTGATGTCCGACATGCTGTTCGACCCGAAGGTGCTCCTAGCGCTGGGCGGCGTCGCCGTCAGCGTGGCGATGATCTGGTTCCTCTCCGGCGACATCTCCCGACGCTTCTTCAGCCGGTGAGTCCGCCCCGCAGCACTTCCTCGCCCCTTGCCTGTCCCGAATTCGTTATCGGGAAGGGAGAGGGTCGCACGTGAGGGGTGGCGATTCCCCCTCTCCCCTTGAGGGAGAGGGCTGGGGTGAGGGGTACTGGCGAATGACGAAGGCCGAAATCCGAGTGACGAATCAATGACGAAGTCCGAATGAAGGATAGGGGTGCTGAGGTTGTCCCTTCGTCATTCGCTCATTTGGGCTTGATTCGGCATTCGGATTTCGGGCTTCGGGTTTCCCCTCTTACTTGCGGTCAGGGTGTGAGGGATGTTCGGCCTGTGCGCCGACGGGGGGTTTGGTTTCCTCGCCCGGCTTAAAGAAGAGTCCGCAGCGGCAGTGGCCCGTCGCGGCGATTTCCTTGCGGTGTTCCTCGCACGGGCAGATGCTCGGACGGTCCTTATCGCGGTCGCCCGTGACGACTCGACAGGGGCAGTAGAATTCCCCGGAGCGGACCTTCCGCCGGGCCATCGCCACCAGAAGCAGTTCGAGCTTCTTCACGTCGGGATTGAGCCGGAAGCCCGACTCCTCGGCGTACCGCCGGACCCGCCGCTCGATCACCTTCTTTTCCCGCTCGATCGCCGCCTGGTCGTCGATGGTCATGACTTCCCGCCGAGTACGCAATCAATCCTCTTGGTGTCACTGGCGGCTGGTCCGCCAGTGCCCCCTCACCCTGACCTCTAGTCGCCAATCTGTGTGGCGACCTCTCCCCCTGAAGGAGGAGAGGGGTTGAAAAAAGAACACCGGCGAGCGCCGGGCCGTCAGGCGCCTTCGACCTCGAAGATGAGGTCGAGTTCGACGGGGACGCCGCGCGGGAGTTCGGCGACGCCGACGGCGGCACGTGCATGCCGCCCGCGTTCGCCGAAGGCCGCTAGCAGCAGTTTGCTCGCGTGGTTCAGCACCTCGGGCTGCTCGATGAAGCCGGGGGCGGAGGCGACGTAGCCGGTGAGCTTGACGACGCGCGTCACCTTGTCCAGCTCGCCCACGATGCTCTTGAGCGCCGCGAGTGCGTTGAGCGTCGCCAGGCGCACCGCTTCGCCCACGCTCTCCGCGGTGAGTCCCGCGCCGAGCTTCCCGGTGACGAAGGGCTTCCCGTCCTTCGTCGGGATCTGTGCGGCGAGGAAGACCAGGTTCCCGGCGCGCACCCCCGGGACGTAGGCCCCGATGGGCTGGGGCGCCGGCGGCAGCTTCACGTTCATCGACTCCAGCTTTTCTTCGACGGTCATGGATTCCCTCCGAATCACCCGGCGATGGCCGCCTGGACGGCGGTGACGGTCGCGGTGTTGGCGATGTCCATGGGGCCGCACCCTCGGGAGAGGTCGCTCCCCGGGCGTGCGAGTCCCTGGAGGATCGGGCCGATCGCCTGGGCCTGTCCCAGACGCTCGACCAGCTTATAGGCGATGTTGCCGACGTTGAGGTCGGGGAAGATGAGGACGTTCGCCCGGCCGCCGGCGGGACTCGTTTTGCACTTCCGCTCGGCGACCGACGGGATGAGCGCGGCGTCCGCCTGGAGCTCGCCGTCCGAGACGATCTCCGGGTGCGCCTGTCTGAAGAGTTCCGCAGCCTGTCGCATCTTGTCGACCAGCGGTCCCTTCCCGCTTCCCTTGGTGGAATAGCTGAGGAAGGCGACGACCGGTTCGGCCTCGAGGAGCGCGCGGCAGCTGGCGGCGGACGCGGCGGCGATATCCACCAGCATCTCCGGCGTCGGCTCCGGCACCAGCGCCGAGTCGCTGAAGAGGAACGCACCGTCCGTCCCCAGCTCGTGCACGTGCGTCGCCATGATGAAACAACTCGACACCGTCTTGATGCCCTCCTTCGGACGAATGATCTGGAGCATGGCGCGGATGAGGTCGGCGGTGCTGGCGACGGAGCCGCCCACCATGGCGTCGCACCGGCGCTTCCTGACGCACATGGCGGCGTAGTAGATGTTTTCGGACATGGTTTTTTCGGCGAGCTCGGGGGTCATGCCCTTGCTCTTGCGCAGTTCGTAGTAGGCGTTCGTGTAGTCGGCGCGCCGGGGGTCGGTCCCCGGGTCCACGATGTGCGCCGCCCCGAGGTCCACCCCGAGCCGTGCGGCGTCCTGGAAGATCTTCTCCGCTTTCCCGATGAGGGTGACGTCGGCGAGCTTCTCGACGAGCAAAATCTCCGCCGCTTCGAGCACACGGGTGTCAAAGCTCTCCGGAAGACATATGTTCTTCCGATTGCCTCTTGCACGTTCCCTGAGACGCGTCAGGACGTCCATTCGAGACTCCTCGGAGAGCGGCGCCGGGCGACATGCGGTCACGTGTCCGTCTTCGGCGGTCCGCCGGGCGGGGATGCTTTCTTGCTGGAAAGAAACTTTTCCTTGGCTTCGTTGAAGATCTCCAGGGTCACGCGGGCGGCGCCTTTCTCCTGGGCGAAGGCCTCGAGCCCCTTCCGGGCGGCCTTGCGGAAAAACAGCGGCACCTGCTCCTGGAGCGCCTTCTCCACTTCCGGGTCAAAGTCCATCGATTTCTCCGGTTAATTCGGGACAGTGGGGCTGTTGAAAAACCCTGATGCGTGCTCCCGATGCATCGGGACCCCTGCGGAGCTGCGATAGAACTCGAAAACAGGGGCAGACGAGCTGCCCCTGCCACACCACTTGTGTCGGCGGAGGTTTTTCAACAGCCCCACTGTCCCTAATTAACCGTTCACGCGGTCGAGCGTGACGCTGGCGAGGACCTCGAGCAGCTTCTCCTGTGCCTCGCGCCAGACGTCCGCTAGGGGACAGGTCCGCGCGCGTTCGCACGCGTCCTTCGCGAGAAGACACCGGTTGATCGCGACCGGTCCCTCCACCGCCTCGACGATGTTCCGGATGCTGATGCGTTCCGGCGGACGTCCGAGACTCACCCCGCCCGCAGCCCCCCGCTGCGATTCCACCAGCCCCGCTTTCGCTAGTCCCTGGAAGATCTTCGCCAGGAAGCTGGCGCTGACCTTCTGCGCCTTCGCAATGTCCGAGATGAGCGTCAGACCGTCTCTCGGCTGCTGGGAAAGATAAACCATCCCCCGAACCGCATACTCCCCTGCCCGCGTCAAGCGAACCATAAGCCGGTCCTTCCCAATGAACGGTATCCAGGGTGACGGAAAAGCACTTTTACCGGCCCGCGCCCTCCGGGTCAAGCGAAAAAGCAGCACGCGGCGATCTTATCCCTAGAAGCAGCACGCAGGCGGAAATGGTGCGCCGCGTCACCGCTGAAAGCGCCACCCGGGAGATACCCGCCGAAATCTCCTGCGGCATTGTCCTCGCGTGTCTCGTCGGGTATGATAGGACGTCGCTCGGCGCGCCCAAAGGCGTTCGCTCCCGACTGTCGGGACCGGTCCTGGGCGACATTCCCAACGACCCGCCGGGCGACCGAGCGCATCGCGAAAAGGGGTGACCTCATGACACGGAAAGGAAAAGCATTCCCGGAGATGGAGCACGAGGTGGATTTCTGCGTGGTGGGAGGCGGCATGGCCGGGGTGTGCGCGGCGCTCGCCGCCGCCCGTCACGGGGCGAAGGTCGCGCTCATGCACGACCGCCCGGTCCTCGGCGGAAACGCCTCGAGCGAGTGTCGGGTCCACATCTCGGGCGCCGACATCCACAACCACCATCCCCACATGCGCGAGACCGGCATCCTCGAAGAGCTCCGCCTCGAAAACCTCCGCCGCAACCCCCAGCGCTCCTTCTCCGTCTGGGACCTCATCCTCTACGAGAAGCTCAAAGCCGAGCCGAACCTCACGCTCCTTCTCAACTGCTCATGTCTCGATGCGGCGATGGAAGGCGGACGGATCGCGAGCGTCACCGGCTGGCAGCTCACGACCCAGACGCGGCACACCGTCCGCGCCTCCGTCTTCGCCGACTGCTCCGGCGACGCCGTCCTCGCACCCCTCACCGGGGCGAACTTCCGCGTGGGACACGAGGCACGAGCCGAGTTCAGCGAGTCCATCGCCCCCGAAACCGCCGACGACCGCACCATGGGCATGACCTGTCTCTTCCAGGCGCGCCAGTACGATTCCCCGCAGCCGTTCGAACCGCCCGACTGGATCCGCCGGTTCGACTCCGAGGACGAGCTCCCCTACGGCGCCGACGGCCACCGCTGGTGGGAGATGGGATACTGGTGGGTGGAACTCGGCGGCGAACACGATTCCATCCGCGACACCGAACTCCTCCGCGACGAACTCCTCAAGATCGCACTCGGCGTCTGGGACCACGTCAAGAATCGCGGCGACCACGGGGCCGACCGCTGGGCGCTCGAATGGCTCCAGTTCCTCCCCGCCAAGCGCGAGAGCCGCCGCTACGTCGGCGAGCACGTCCTCACGCAGAACGACATCGCCTCCGGCGGCCGCTTCGACGACCTCGTCGCCTACGGCGGCTGGACCATGGACGACCATCACCCGGCGGGGTTCCGCGCGGCGAAGCTGGGATACCCCGCGACGATCTTCCACCCGGCGCCCGTCCCCTACGGCATCCCCTACCGCTCGCTCTGCTCGAAGAACGTCGAGAACCTGATGTTCGCCGGGCGGTGTGCAAGCTGCACGCACGTCGCCATGAGCTCCACCCGCGTCATGGGCACCGGCTCGGTCATGGGACAGGCCGTCGGCGCCGCCGCCGCGCTCGCCGCACGCCTCGGACTCTCTCCCGCCGAAATCATGGGACGCATCCGCGAACTCCAGCAGACACTCCTCGAGGACGACTGCTACCTCCCGTGGGTGGTCGAGGAGTTGTCCGTGCTGACGAAGTCCGCGCGGCTGGTGACCTCGCGGGGAAGCGGCGAGCCGCTCCGCGACGGCATCCGTCGCCAGGTCGGCTCCGATCCGCACGCCTGGGTCGCCCGCCCCGGCGACCACGCCGCCTATCTCTTCGATTCTCCGCAGCGCCTCCGCCGCGTCACCCTCGTCCTCGACTCCGCCATGGATAAACTTATCCAGATGAGTTACCACCAGGCGGACGATGCTCTCACCGCGCCGCCCGCGGTCACCCCCAGGGCCTTCCGCATCCAGTCGCTCTCTGGCAACTCCTGGCGGGACGTCTCGCGCGTCGCCGACAATTATCAGCGGCTCGTCCGGTTGTCCGTGGACCTCGTCACCCAGGGAATCCGGTTCGTCCTCGACGAAACCTGGGGCGCCCCCGACTCCCGCGTCTATGCCTTCTACCTCGCGTGACTCTTCCCTCCCCCCTTGAGGGGGAGGGTTAGGGAGAGGGGTACAATAGAAAACCCGAAGCCCGAAATCCGAATGTCGAATCAATGACGAATAACCTAATGACGAACGGGCGGGGTCTTTGCTTTTCCTCAGCGACTCAGTGACTCAGGGACTTCTTTCCAACCGCAGAGAATGCGGACGAGTGCGCAGCATCCGGGCTCACAGTTGGCGGAAGTAGACGACGCTCGGAATCTGGAGGGAGAACCCGACTTTCTCGTATGCTCTTCTAGCGGCGGCGTATGTCGGGTCGCCGCCGGTCTGCACCTTGACGAACCGCATGCCGAATCTCCGCATCCGCGTGAACGTCTCTTCGTACATCCGCGGGGCGACGCCCATTCCCCGGAACCCGGCGTCCACGGCGTTATTCCCGATCTCGCCCATGAGGGTCTTGTTGTTGAGGTAGAAGGTGACGAACCCCACGATGCGTCCGTCCTTCTCGGCCACCAGGACCATGGCCGGGTTCCGCACGTCGCACGCCGACCGCACCTGTCTCGCCTTCTCCCTCACGTCTCCCGGCCAGGCCGCCTCGAACATCTCGCCGCCCAGCACCTGCCGGTGCCCCTCATAGATCGGCGTCCACGCCTCGACCGCGATCTCCACGATCCGCTCCATGTCCTCCGGCTTAATTTCTCGTATCACCATATCTTCCAACGTCGTTCCTCCAAAGAGCGTCTGAAAGAATCAGATTGAGGCTTGAACATTGGACGCCCGCTTGCTCCTTCTCCGCCTCACGTCTCAAGCCGAGGGCTGAAGGGGTGGCGCTTCCAGGTTTCTTTTCTGTACCTTCAGCCTTAAGCCGTCAGTCTTCAGTCGCTTCTGTACCTTCAGTCTTCAGTCTCGCCGTTCCTGCTGTACCTCAAGCCTCTTTCCCTCCGCGTCTCAGCGTCTTCCTGCTCAGCGACTCAGCGACTGAGCGACTGAGCGACTCAGCGACTTTTTTCTCAAAGATCATCGTATAGAAGAACACGTTTCCGAGTTTCTTCTTGAGGCGGAAGTTCGCGGCTTCCGCCCAGCGCATGAGCGTCTTCTGCCGCGGATAGTCCGGGTCGAGCGCATGCTCCGTGAACGCGATCGTCCCAGGAGGCGAAAGCACCCGGCGGAATTCCTTCATCGCGCGCTCGGGCTCGGGGATCTCCCCGATGACGAAGATCATGAAGATCGCGTCGAACGTCGCGTCCGCAAACGGCAGCCGATTCACGTCCGCGAGTTGCACCTCGACGTTCGCGACCCCCTCCAACTTCGCGCGACGACTCACCATCTCCACGATCTCCGGCTGGATATCGACCGCCACGAGTTTTCCATCTTGTCCGATGCTTCGCGCCGCGGCTAGGGTATAGGTCCCGCTTCCGGGTCCGACTTCGAGCACGACCATCCCCGGCTCGAGTCCGTGTCTAGCGGCCGTCTTCTCCGGCGGCTGAAACGTATACCGCAGACGGTT
>Ga0315282_10010896_pt1 | contig 14180 bp, 17 predicted proteins | sample YL17G07_20_MG_FD_203693 | JGI IMG/M metagenome (GOLD analysis project Ga0315282, IMG submission 203693) | Sediment microbial communities from Yellowstone Lake, YNP, Wyoming, USA - YL17G07_20 | ecosystem: Environmental > Aquatic > Freshwater > Lake > Sediment | place: USA: Wyoming | collected...
GCACGTCCGCTCCGATATAATAGACCGCCATGACGCAATTCCTTTCGACTTGAGTTGCCATTGTTTGCCCAAAACAATCGTACCGTAACTCGACGAAAGAATTGCGTCTCTTTATATCTTCAGCGTCCAGCGCAGCTTGGCGATAGCCTTCTTGGGATGCGGTGGAACCATCGCCAATGCCTACCGGCCTTGCCGCTGCCACCCGGCTTGACTGCCACTTCTTTGTCGTACACCCGCCGGGTGGGTAGAGGGAGAGTTGAACAGCAGTGGCAGTTGCACGACGATGAGGCCGGCGAGCATCAGGGCGCAGCCGGCGAGGTCGCGCGGGCCGAGGCGCTCGTGGAGGATCACGTACCCGGCCAGTGCAGCGAAGACCGTCTCCAGGCTCATGACGATTGCGGCGTGCGCGGGCGGGGACGTTCGCTGGCAGATGACCTGCAGCGTGAATGCGACTCCGGCCGAGAGCACGCCGCCGTAGAGAATCGGGACCGTCGCCTGGCGGATGGGGACAATGGCGATCTCCTCATACGGCAGGGCGGCTACCAGGCTCAGGGCCGAGCACGTGACGAACTGCAGGCAGGCGATGCGCAGGGGATTGGCACGCTTGGCGAGATAGCCAATGAGGTGGACGTGGACGGCCCAGAAGAAGGCGCCGATAAGGACAGGCAGGTCACCCCGCCCGACCGCGAAGGAGCCGGTGAAGCTCAGCAGATACAGGCCTGCCACGGCGAGGACCGCGCCTGCCCAGACGGACAGGCCGATCCGCTGGCCGAGGATGCGGCCGATGATGGGAACGAGCACGACGTAGAGGCTCGTGATGAAACCCGCCTTGCCGGCGGTGGTGTAGATCAGCCCGATCTGCTGCATCGAAGCGCCGCCGAAGAGAGCCAGGCCGGCCAGGGCGCCTCCGCACAGCAAGAATCGCACGCCGCGATTCCGGTCGGCCACTTGCCCGTTCACGGGAAGCACGAGGATCACCGGCACGAGCGTCACCGCCCCGAGGGCGAACCGCAGCGCGTTATACGTCATCGGCCCGATGTGGCTCATGCCCATTCGCTGGGCCACGAACGTCGTACCCCAGATGAACGCCGCCACCAACAGCAGCAAATCACTTCTCAGCGTCTTGGTTCGCATGATTCCCCGATTTCATTCATCGCCCGTGCGTCTGGATTTCGGGCGCGATCCGGCGGCGCTTACATCCGGCCGTCGCAAGGCGTCCGACCACTATAGACTTTCCCCGCCGTTTCTCAAGCCCGCCATATCCTGGCCGCCGGCCCTCGTGTGCGTGCGTTCTCTGGCAACAGGATCGTCAGGCTCCGTCTCGATGCGAATAATCCGTGCCGCCATTGAGAGACACTGACCGGAAGAGTGGCAGATTCCCCCAGACGTACCACTTGTTTTCTGCTGTTGATCGAGCACGATTCGGCGTGTGTGACACTCTCTTATATGCGATATTGCCTCATTTGTGCTGTGCGAGCACGAGCAGAAAGGAGTCCGGTATGACAAATGCTGAAGCAGTGGAATGTTGTCCGCGGTTCAACCCGGGGCCTTGGGACGGGAAGGAACTGACCTGGAAGGACCGCAAGTTCATCAAGGACCGGGTCCGCAGCTTCCTGCATATCCCGCTCAACTTCGGCTCGGTGATGGTGCGAAACATGCAGCGGATCGAGGCTGCGGGGGCGAAACCGGCCGACACGATCGTGCTGTCCGACGAGAACTCGCTGTGGGGCGCGGATGTCTACATCGGCGTCAGCAAGGAGGTCCCGAACGCGGACAACGTTACGATCTCAGGAACGTTTCTGAGCAAGGTCTTCGAGGGCCCGTACCAGAACGTGCGCAAGTGGATCGAGGAAACGAAAACCTTCGTCGCCTCCCGAGGCAAGCAGATCAAGAAGCTCTACTGCTATTACACCACCTGTCCCAAGTGCGCCAAGAAGTACGGCAAAAACTACGTGGTGATCCTGGCCCAGGTATGAGCATGATTCATGACCTTGTTGCAGCCGTTTACAAGGATGGCTACCGCATCGAACTCGAATTCGACGATGGTTTGGGTCTGAAAGAAATGAGAGAATACCGAACTCACATTTGGAATGAGGCGATCACCTACCTTGAGCAACGCATAGACGGGTCCCTTCTGCGCGAGTACATGTCTCCTTCCGAGGGACGGAATCCCCGAACGATTACACAGGCATATCGATCACTGGTCGACTCCATCCAGAACCGCCAGGGTATGCCCAATTCAATCGGCAGTCTTGATCGGTTATCAGGCGTGCTTTGCGCATTTGACCCAAAGGCAGTCCTTGCGAGTTATCCTGATGGCTGGAGTGACTTATTCGCAGCCATTGAACACGATGTCCGCCCAGCATCCCGCATGGACAAGGAGAATAACCACAACTTTTGGGTCATCTTCTGCAAGGCCTGTCTCTCGGCGGCGAAATATCTCACGCGTTTTGAGACGTTGGCGGACTTTCTTCGCTACGTTCAAGATTTCGACACGAATCCGAATACGCGCCCTGCCTTGCCCCTTTTGATAGGACATGAGGTTTTCGGTGTAAAGTTCGCGCTGGCCTGCGACTTCCTGAAGGAGATTGGCTTCTCGAACTACTCAAAGCCGGACACCCACTTGACGGATATCTTTACGGGCTTAGGTCTCTGTGAGGGAGCCCCTCTTGACGTTTTCCGAGCCGTCACGGAGATGTCGGTTGATGTCCGAGAAACACCTTACGCAGTTGACAAAGTGTTCTGGCTGATTGGCTCCGGGAATCTTTACAGGCATGGGCGAACATTTCATACGGACAAGCAAGAATATGTTCGTATAGCGCTGTCCAAATGGCAGGAGAAATAGAGGGCCAACTGCCGACCGGAAGGCATCCGGCGCTGATTTGCCGGAACTCCAGACTTCATCGATTAGTCCTTGGGGGGAGAGCAGGTCTTGGCGTTATGGGCGTTTCTGCCAGGCAAAACGTCTTCCGATGCGCGTGAACGTTGATCTGCGCGTCGGCCGATGGTATAATGTATAATCCTGAAGAAGGTGTGTGTAAGAGTACAGAGGATCCTTTTGGGAGACCGGGGTTATGGAGACTATTTCAGTTTCCGCGCACTTTGATGGCGAACGCATTCTGCTGGATGAGCCAATAAAGCTGGAGCCGGACACGAAGTTGATTGTTACGATCTTGCCGAAGAGTAATGGCGAGCGTGAGTCATGGCTGTCGCTATCTGGCAAGGGGCTGGCGCGTGCGTATGGCAAGAATGAGGAAGAATACCTCTTAGACGCAATCAAGGAGGCGAACCCGGAATATGAAAGAAGGTGACGTAATCCTCACACCGATTCCGCAGGCGGATGGGGTGGTCAAGAATCGGCCGGCGATTCTCCTGCGGGAGATGCCGCCCTACAGGGATTTTCTTGTCTGCGGAGTGAGCACTCAGCTACATCAGTGCGTGAAAGACTTCGATGAGATACTCTCGTCTTCTGATGCGGACTTCGACGCAAGCGGCGTGAAATCTGCGTCATTGATCCGGCTTGGATTTCTGGCCGTGCTATCGCGAAGCGATATCATTGGCTCAATCGGCTCAATCTCGCCAGAGCGCCGTAAACGGCTGCTACGGAGGTTGAGTGACTACCTCGTGCGAGAGGACACACGACGAAAGTGAATTCCGCCGTCATTCGATCGGTCAAGCCGCTGCAGGGTAGGCGGTTGTTAGTCAAGTTCGGAAATGGCGCGGAGAAGGTCTACGACTGCAATCAGTTGCTGCATCTGGAGATGTTCCAGTCGCTCAAGGATGAGGCGTTCTTCAAGTCGGTGAAGGTTGACGCCGGAGGGTATGGCGTTTCCTGGAGCGATGATGTGGACTTGAGCGAATATGAGTTGTGGGTCAACGGCAAAGAGCCTGCACTGGCCGGGGTAGCGGTCAGGGCTCTCGGGATCCCCCGGTGAGGCGTTGGAGGGCTTTGTCTTTGTCCTTGGGGGCCATGTGGCTGTGGCGGACGGCTTCGGCCAAGGTGGCAATCGTCTGGTCGTAGGTCCGGCGGTCCACGGGGTAGGGGGTTTCGTCCTTGCCGCCGTGAGCGAAGGAGTAGCGGGCGGGGTCCTCGTAGGAGGGCTTGGCGCCGTAGATCACCTCGCCGACCAGCGACAGGGCGCGGACGGTCTTGGGGCCGACGCCCTCGGTGGCGACCAATTGCTCGTAATTCTTAGGGCGCGTATCGCAGAGCAGGCGGAGGATTTTCTCCAGGTAGCGGCTTTTCGAGAAGTCCTCGGCGAGGACCGGGTGCTGCGTGAACTCGGTGTTCTCCAGTTGCAGGAACGTCAGTTGTTCGCCTTCCTTGCGGATGCTGATCATCCTGCTCAGCGGCGAGGCGTGGGCCCGGAGGATTTGGATGTCCCTTATCAGCGGCTGGTAGCCGGCGTCCACCATCTCGACGCTGAGCTGCCGGGTCGATTCGCTGTCGCGCGCGGTCAGGTTGAGCAGGTGCTGCTGGCGGTTCGGGGCGACGATGCCGGTGTGCGGCTCGCAGACCAGGTCGTGGACGTTCTCACTGAACCAGTGATAGCGCCGGGCGGAGGCGTCGGCCTCGTTCATCCCCTGCTGCACGACGGCCCAGGCGCCGTTGCGCGTGAAGAAGAAGGCGTGGTGGTAGATCTGGTAGCCGTCCTGGACGAGCGAGTTGTCCACCTTGGCCGCCATGCGCGAGTTGTAGACGAGATTGCTCACGGAGCCGTCGGGCAGGCTGAGCTGGTCGGCCCAGCCGGTGATCTCGTCGGGGGTCTTGCGCGAGGTCTTTCCCTTGCCGCCGCAGATGAACAGGCCGAGGTCCTTCTCCTCATTCCGAATGGCCTCCTTCAGGGCGGCGGTCAGAATAGTCGTCAGGCCGGAGGCGTTCCAGTCGAAGGCCAGCACCGTGCCGAGCGACTGAAACCAGACGGGGTCGGCGATCCGCCGAACGAACTCATCCGGGCCGAACTCGGCCACGAGCACCCGCACCATCTCCCGGCCCAGCTTGACCATCCGCTGATACAGCCACGGCGGGCACCGGCCGGTATCCAGCGTGAACGTGGCGATGCCTCTACGCATATCGTGACCCCATGGAAACCCTGTCGGCGATTGCTACGCCGTTCATTCATATTGTAACGTGTCTATGATACCGATTCCTCTTGAGAATTTCGTATCTCTGGGTGGCATCGTCAAGGCCGAAGGCCTTGGCGATGGTTTGACACGCTCCTGAGAAGACCATCGCGAAGCTTCGCTTGACGATGCCACCCGGACTACTGCTACCTGCTACGAAGAACTTGACTGGAATCGGCATGACACTTCCATGAGATATTATCCACTTTGGCCGGCAAAAGTTCGCAGCCGTGCCACTTCATCACGAATCACTGGGGCTTCTCGGCTTTCAGGCGCGCGCGGACCTCGTCGGTGAGATCGACGCAGCCGCCGGAATACAGAACCTTCTGCGTGCCCATGCCGGTCGTGAACCCTTCGCCCGCGGGAAGGTCCTCGGGCTCGTCCTTGGAGAGCACCAGGTCCAGGCCCTTCTCGGCGGCCAGTTGCCGGCTGATCCGCACGACCTTGTTAAAGACCTTTTGAGTCCAAATCTGCTGGCGGAGCATCGCCGTGCGGTCCGGGGACTCCCGGCGGCTCTCCAGCCGGAGCTTGTTTTCCATCAACTGCTCGAGCTGCTTCGTGTAGTCCTCGCTGCCCGATTTAAGCGTCTTGAGGCCGGCCTCTTCCGAGTCGATCTCCCTGGCCAGCGCGCTCAGCTCCGCGCGGGCTTTGATCCGCTCGGCCATGATGTCCGCCAACTGCTTGTCCTCCTTCGCACGCTCCTGAATGATCTGCAGCATCGAGACGACCCCGATCTTCGACTGTGTCCTGGGCGCCTGGCCCGTGGATTCGGCGTTGCTGAATACGTCGCGCGCGAACAACGCCGTGATGCCCAGAACGCAACTCAAGAGAACCAGCCGGACCTTCATGGTGTAACCTCCCAAAACCCCTGTTCCGATGTCATCGCCTTTCCAACCGGCACGAGCAAAATCCGCCGGAAACGCTGCGCCGTCGTTTTCTGGTACGCGCACCGGGCCCCATCCTACCAGAACTTCGCCCGCTTGTCGTCAAGGAGTCCAGCCGATTCGCGGGGGCAATCCTGGAGTCGTGGGCATCTTGGACAACGGGTGGCAGTTCGTAGGGTGGGTCCTTGACCCACGCGGTTCTTGATCGAGGCGGACCTTGACGCATGGGTTGAGAACCCACCCTACGTGTTGATGCTACGCCTTTTGAGAGGAGAGCGCTATGACGAACGCGACTGGCAGCGGTACGTGGCCGTGTGTGGAAAAAAGGGGCCGGGTTGAGTGACCCGGCCCAGAGGAAAACCGCCACACGTTCGCGCGGCTACTGCGGCAGGGCCTTTTCGAGCTCCGCCAGCTTCTCCGGGGAGACCGTCTCCGCGCGCAGGTCGCCGAAGATGACGCGGTATTCGGTATCGGAGAGCTTCCACCGCAGCAGGACCTTATCCGTGTCTTTCGGGGTAACGGTCTTTCCGTAGTATGCGGGGTCCTTATCGGTGAAATAGACCCCAGCGTAGAAATAGCACAGTTCCTCGATGGGCATCAATGCATCCGTGATTCTGTTGGGCCTGTCTTCTTTCGTAAGACCTTTCAACTCTTCCTGTAATCGCCTGGCTGCGGGGGTTTCACTCTTTTCAAATGTTGACCATTTATAATTGGGTCCCCAATTGGGTTTCACAGGATAATTGCCGCTCAAATCGGCATATAGCTTCAGGCCTTTGATCGCGTTCTCCTCGGTGTCGACCGTCATGCTGACAGGAATACCGGCAATTCTTGTATAGTCATCTGGTATGACGGGCTCAAATTCGGCCGCATCAACGGGGACATCCCACTGGAAATCGTCGTCCACGATGCGCCAGTGCATTTTGTCTCCGTCCTGGTCAAAGGCTTCAACTTGCCATCGCACAGGTAGCCATGTCTTCACATCCACCCACATCTTGGCATCGACCTGACTGTAGGTTCCGCTATTGTAGTTGTCGGCATCGGTGGTCCGAAATCCTTCGGCTTCAATGCCATCGATGGTTGATCTGCCCATGCTCTCGTATTTGCATCTGAGGATGCATTTGAGCCACCAGCGCGGATCGTTTAGGTCCTGCGTCCGTTCAACCTCCCAGTCAAGATTTTCTCTGCGCCAGTACTCCTTCTGATTGGGCCAGATTCTAATCTCGGTTTTTTTCTGCGGTAAAAAATAGATTTCTACGAACGTGCTCTCTCCGCCATTGGGATCGAGTTCTTCAAAGTTAGTTTTCCAGCCATATTCTGACATCAACTGAGTCGTGTGTACTTCAGTGACAGACTTGTCAGGAGCTTCATCCCCGTATATCTTAAGAAGCGATTTGTACCTGAAGGCCTTAACCTGTTCAACGCGGGCCAGCACGTCCGCCAGGGCAATCCCTGACCCGGTGTTCCTCCAGAGAGATAGACCGATCAAACACGCGACAATAACGGTCGCGGCAACAGCGAGTTTTGTAATTGGGCTTTTCATGATTATACTCCTTAATGCTGCGATGCGAATAGACTTTGGTGTGTTTGTAGACCCATCTGGCGCACCGGCGGTGAATTCCCTTGCGGAGCGTTCTCGCAACTGTTTCACAAACTCGGGGTCAGGTGCCACGGCTTGTCTGTCCATCGCAGACAGCAACGAAGTGAAGTTTTCATCTGAGTTTTTGTTTTTACGCATTCTCATAATGCCACCTCCTGCATCCCGGACGCACGATGAGTCAACCGCGTAAAAACTTCTCGAAAGGCTTTTCTGGCTCGAGCCAGTTTCGACCGTACCGCTACGCGTGAGCCATTCACCTGGTCTGCAATCTGCTCTACCGCAGCGCCGTCTATGTACTTTGCCATCAATAGTACCTGATATTCTGCCGGCAGCTCTTCGAGAGTGCATCTGACCAGCTCTGCCAATTCACGGGATTCGAGCACCTCGGCTGGCGGCTTTTCATTGCCCTGGAGCCAATCGTCCTTCTGGCCATTCAGAGACGTCCACCACATTTGGGCCTGGACAAGCGACGATCTTTGCCGGCGTTTTCGGTAGTGCAGGGCTACCTGGCGTTTCACTATCGTCCAAAGCCAGACCCACAGGCTGCCACGCCGGGGATTGAAGTTGCCCGCCGAGCGTGCCGCGGCCAGGAACGTGTCCTGCACGATGTCGGCGACAGACGCTGGGTCACCGCCCATCAGCCTGGCGACATGGCGCCAGACCCGTTCTGCATACAGGTCGTACAGCGCCAACCAGGCATCGCGATTGCCTTGTCGCAGGCCCTCGGCGATTTCCGTCTCGGTCTGCTTACTCATATCGGTCAGCTTTCCGTCACTTTTTTGAACCATCGATGGCTCAGCTTTCACCCTATAGTTTGCGCTGCGCACGGAAAATGCGTCGAGGAAAATCCCGATTTTAGGCAGCGGCGCATAAAAAAAGCCGAACACGAAGTCCGGCTTTGTTCTTCGCATAGTCACACCCGTTATTGTGGCAGAGCGTTTTCAAGCTCCGCCAGTCTCTCCGGGGAGATCGTCTCGGCGTGCAGATCGCCGAAGATGACGCGGTATTCCTTGTCGGAGAGCTTCCATCGCATCAGGACCTTATCCGTGTCTTTCGGGGTCACGATTTTCCCGTAGTATCCGGGGTCCTTCTTGTCGTACTGGAGCCCATTGTAGAACCCAGCGAGCCCCCGTATGGGCATCAGGAAATCCACAAGTTTCTTGCGTATCTCGTCTTCCGTAAGCCCTTTTATCTCCTCCTTTAATCGCATGGCGGCGGGGGTTTCACTCTTTTCCAATGCTGACCGTAGAACTGTGACATTGAAAGGGGTGATAATCTCTGGATACTTGCCAAGCAGCTCGACCCATATCTTAAGACCCCGGATGGCGGTCTCCTCATTGGTTTGTTGGGCGGGAAACTTGACCACTGTACCGGTATAGTCGTCCGGTATGACGGGCTTAAAGTCGGCTGCATCAACGGGGACATCCCACTGGAAATCGTACATCCCAAATTCTTCTACTTTCTGAGCTCCTGTGGAATCGCATCGCACAGGCAACCGTGTCTTCGTATCCACCCATACCTTCCTGACACTGATTTGATTGACATCTCCGATTAGACCGCCTCCTTGGTTTCCAATGCCAAAGTGATAGAAGTTGGGGTCGGTGGTTTGAAACCCTTCGACCTCAATGCCGTCAATGGTTGATCTGCCCATGCTCTCGTACTTGCATGCCAGGATTCGTTTAAGAAACGTGCGCGGATCGTTTACACTCATCATCCACATACGTTCAGCGGTAACATCGTCCCATTCTATGCGCGTGTATCTCTTCTGCTTGTGCAGGATTCTAATCGCGCTCTTCCTATCCGGGGAAAGATGGCTTTCGCCGACCGTTCTCCATCCGCCATTGGGGTCGAGCTCTTCCTGGGTCGTTTTCGAGCCATATTCCTGCGAAATCAAACAGGTGCGGCGTGTTTCCTTGTTAGGATCCTCGCCGGTCACCCTGTATCGGTACCTGAAGGCCGTAGCCTGTTCAACGCGGGCCAGCACGTCCGCCAGGGCAATCCCTGACCCGGTGGTCCTCCAGAGAGATAGACCGATCGAACACGCGATAATAACAACCGCGGCGATAGCAAGTTTTGTAATTGGGCTTTTCATGATACTGCTCCAGTGGATCAGCCGGGATGAGGCCGGCTCTGTTTTTTCTGATTGTTCCTGAGCACGCACGATCTCTGCAAAGATCGCTTCATGCCTATCGCGATTGGTGCTCAAGGTGGATTTTCGAAAACACTGTTTTATGTCTTCTGCGGATTTCATTCCTGGATTTCTCCGTTCAGTAAAGACCGCAGTTTTTCAATTCCGTAACGATATCGGCCCTGGACCGTGCTGATGGACGTTTTCTGCAATTGGGCGATCCTTCGCAGCGTCATGTTTGCCTCCACCCGTAACGTGATGACCTCTCTTTGTTCATAGGGCAGGCTTGCCATGGCGGCACTGAGATGCTCCAACTGCTCGCTCATCACGGCCCATTGATCAGGCCGTTTCTCTGTGGAAGCCACACAGTCAGCCTCGGCGAGACTCTGTGTCTCGTGGCGGCTGTGATGACGCCACAGGTTTCGAACGCCGTTCAGGGTGCTCGTGATGAGGTAATTTCTCAGGCTGCCGGACAGAGCCAAGCGCCCTGAAGACTGGGCGAATCTGGTGAATACGTCCTGGACGACGTCCTCGGCCGGGTTCATCCCGCCGGTAAGGACCACAGCGATCTTCAGCAGATCACTATGATACTTATCATAGGTCCGCCGGAGAGCGTCGCGACTGCCGCGCCTCAGTTTCCAGATAAGCAGCTTATCTTCCATTACCCTATTACACACCAGAAGAGGCTATTTTTATATATGGTGTGACGAAATTTTGGAAGATGCCGCTGGCAGCATAGGTGATATTTGCGATTTGCGAAAGCAGGGACGCCGGGCGACGGGTGTTGCTACCCTTCCCGGCTTTGGGGAGGTATTTCGCCAATGTTGGCGGCGGGTATGGTCGTTTTCGCGAGGGGGCGCCTTTGTCCCGGCACGGGGTCATGCGGCGTGGCTGTCTCCTGACCGCAGATGAGCCCCAGCGGCCAGCAGCCATACGGCCGTGCATACGAGCGAAACCCCACAGATGATCGCCACGGGCAGCAGGCCCTCGATCGTGTCGCCATAGACCCTGTACAGGGACGGATCGACAGCGCCCTCCCATGCGGGACCGCCAGGGATGGGAAAGTTGGCGACGACCTTGGGCGCAGCGACAACGTTGCCCGCAAGCATCAGGAGAAGGACCAAGCCTCCTGCCGATGACACTCGCAGATTCCTGCTTGTGCTGCCGTTGCCGGTCTTCATATTCTACTTGGTCACGGAGAAGTCCAGATTGACTTGTCGGATGGGGGTGCCGGCGACGACCAGAAGGTTGTTGCCGGACTGTACCGCAAACCTCCCTTCGCGGAGGTGGATTGTGTCCAACATCGGCGTGGACTCGACCCAGCCGGAAAGGAACGCGTTCATGATGACATCGTATGGAACCCCATCCATCGTCACCCTGAAATCGAGCCGGGTGTATACGGCCCCCTTCTTTGAATTGATCGAAATGGAAAGAGTGTCGTACGCGATGGGATTCCTGGTTTGCAGATACCGCAGAACGGCCTCACCGCCCGGCGGACTGTCAGGGCAAATGTAGGGAATATACTTCAGGAAGTCAATAGTGGCCGTGAAGGGTCCTCCCACAATGTCACCAGCAGTGGAGTGCCCTCCCAGCGGCTGCGGCTCCGCGATCACGTCCCCGGAGAGGAAAGTCACCACCACGGGCGCTGAGGGCGGCTTACCCGCACTCGCCACGTGCGTCCATAAAAGCACACCGAGCCCCGCCAAGCCAATGCACAGCGCGACCTTCATCGTCTTGTCCATATTACGACCTCCTTTGCAGTATCTGCAAGCCTTCTGCAAAATACATAAACCGATTCTAAGTCTCCGTTTCGCGCATCTTCGCGGCTACTTGGGCAGGGCCTTTTCGAGTTCCGCCAGCTTCTCGCGGGAGACCGTCTCGGTGTGCAGATCGCCGAAGATCACGCGATATTCGCTGTCGGAGACCTTCCACCGCACCAGGACCTTGTCCGCGTCTTGGGGGGTAACGGTCTTGCCATAGTAGGCAGGGCTTTTCTTGTCCTGAGCGAGCAGAGCGTAGAATCTGCCGGCGCCCCGTATGGGCATGAGGAAATCCTCAAGTTTGTTCTTTATCTCCTTCTCCGTAAGGCTCTTTAGCTCCTCCTGTAATCGCCGGGCAGCCGGGGTCTCACTCTTCTCAAATGCTGACCGCAGAACGGTGAAATCGGTGATGTCCATATTCGGATCCGGATACTGGCCGAGCAACTCGGCAAGCAGCTTCAGACCCTGGATGGCAATCTCCTCCGTGGGCTCCTTGGGCAAGGCCGCCTCAAGTTCCGCCAGTTTCGCCGGCGTAACGGTTTCAGCGTGCAAATCGCCATATATGACGCGGTATTCGTTATCGGAGAGCTTCCATCGCATCAGGACCTTGTCTGTGTCTCGGGGGGTAACGATTCTCCCGTAATATGCGGGGTCCTTCTTGTCCCACCGGAGTGCATTGGCGAACCTCGCGAGGCCCCGGATGGGCATCAGGAAGTCCACAAGTTTGATGCCTTCTATTTCGTCTTCGCTAAGGCCTTTTGTCTCCTCCCTCAATCGGATGGCCGCGGGGGTTTTGCTCTTTTCTGCCAACCGTAGAAGCGTCTTGTCAATATTGGAAATCTTCTCCGGATATTTGCCGAGTAACTCGACAAGGCGCTTCAGGCCCTCGATGTTGGTCTCCTCCGTGATATGGGGGGGATACTTGACCACCAGAGTCTTGTAGCCATCTGGTATGACCGGCTCAAACTCGGACGCATCAAGGGGGACATCCCACTGGAAATCGTAGTCAACGAGGTGCTGGCGAAACCTGTGTCCCATCTGGTCAGAATCAAAACTTTGGAGACTTTCGTATCGTACAGGCAATCGTGTCTTCACATCAACCCACATCTTGACATCGACCTGTGCATTTTTGAATTCTCTCCCCACGTAGTTGGGGTCGGTCGTCTGGAACACTTCGACCTCATTGCCGTCAATGGTTTCTATGCCCAGACTCGTGTACTTGTATTTGTGTTCTGTGGTTTCTTTGAGGAAAGTGTGCGGATCAGTACTGTATTGCTCACGATAGCTCTTAACCGCAGTATCGTCAACTTCTGTTCGAGAGTATGTCTTCTGCCCGGGCACGATTTGAATCATGGTCCTTTCCGGTAGAAGATAGAGTTCCTCAGACTTGCGCCATGCGCCATTGGGATCGGGACGTTCGATGATTTTCTTCATGCCGTGTTCCTGCGATACCCACTGGGTGAATCGCATCTCGACATCGTAAGGTTTGTCAAGAGCCGGGTTGTAGTTGGTTCTCTTACAATACGTTTTGTACCTGAGTCCCTTGACCTTTTCTATTCGGGCCAGCACGTCTGCCAGGGCAATCCCGGACCCGGTGCTCCTCCAGAGAGATAAACCGATCACACCCGCGATGACGACAACCGCCGCGGCGGCGAGTTTTGTGAATGGGCTTTTCATGATTACTCTCCATATCTTCGGCTCGGGCTGAGCCGATTTGCGTTCTACTGTGCTTGTGTACGCCGTCTTGACTTTCTCGAAGACGGCATCGTCGGGTGCGGCGTTGGCTTGCACCGCCGCGAGGTCGAATAGTCGCCTCATCTTATCTGCGGAATTCACGTTTCCACCTCACTGTTGAGCGATGCCCGCAGCTTTTCCATGCCGTACCGGTATCGGCCCTGGACCGTGTTGATCGATGCGTTCTGGATTTTGGCAATCTGTCGGAATCCCATGCCGCCCTCGAATCGCAGCGTAACCGCCTCTCGCTGCTCCTGAGGCAACTCTGCCATCGCCTTGCTGATTCGTTGCATCTGTTCATTCACGACGGCCCATTGATCGGGAGGACTGACCTGGGTCGCTTCTGTCGCTGCGCCGTCGAGCTGGGCCGCCTGGTGACGCTGGCTGTCGCGCCAGAGTGTGCGAAGGCGGTTCATCAGGCACGTGATCAGGAAGTTCTTCAGATTGCCGTGCTCGCCGATCCTGTCATAGGACTCGGCCAGCCTCAGGAACACATCCTGAACGGCGTCCTCCGAGCGATGGATATCGCCCGTCAGGAGAATCGCGAGTTTGAGGAGGTCGAGTTTGTACTTGTCATAGATCCGGCGCAGAGCCTCGACCCGGCCCCGTTGTAGTCTCCAGATCAGCCGCTTTTCGTCCAGCATGGCGCCCAACCTGCCCATGAATCGCGATCCTTTGCCATATTACACTCCGAACGCGGGCATTTGCGTATCGGAGAGATAAGAAAATCTGCACAAATCGGGCAGGCGGGTTTACGACGAGATTGTGGCAGAGCAAGCAGGAAGTTTTGGGTGGCAGCGTCAAGCGCAGCTTGGCGATGGCTTTCTGTGTGCCGAGCATGCTCGACAGCTTGAGGGTGCAAGTCCCTTTCACAACCTGATGGAGGTGAAGTGATAGCGAAGCGCAAGGGTGTCGCCGCGAGGCGGGATCTGAAAGAAGCGTGGAGCCAAGAC
>Ga0315282_10010897_pt1 | contig 14180 bp, 10 predicted proteins | sample YL17G07_20_MG_FD_203693 | JGI IMG/M metagenome (GOLD analysis project Ga0315282, IMG submission 203693) | Sediment microbial communities from Yellowstone Lake, YNP, Wyoming, USA - YL17G07_20 | ecosystem: Environmental > Aquatic > Freshwater > Lake > Sediment | place: USA: Wyoming | collected...
TTAACCGAGGCCGATCTCGAAAAGTATCTCGCCGCCGCCCTTTCCGGAGGCGGCGACTATGCCGACCTCTATTTCGAATATACGATGACATCCTCAATTCTTCTCGACGAGTCGCTGGTGAAGACGGTGACGGAGGGGATTTCGACGGGCTGCGGCGTGCGGGTGATTGCCGGCGACCAGACGGGCTACGCCTATTCCGACGACCTGAGCCCGGAGAGAATCCTCAAGGCAGCGCGCATTGCTGCCCGGATCGCCAGCGGCCCGGCACATGTTTCGACGGTGGGGCTGAGCACGATTGACACGCCGCACAATTTCTATCTTGTTCCGCATCCCTCCACGGACCGTGCCTTGACCGACAAGCTCGAGCTGGTGCGGCGAGGCGACCAGGCGGCCCGAGCGTTCGATGCTCGCATCTGCCAGGTCCGGGTGACGTACGGGGATCAGGTCCGGCACATCCTGATTGCCGGCTCGGACGGTCCAGTGGTGACGGACCTTCAACCCCTCGTGCGGTTTTCAGTCTTCACCATCGCCCAGGAAAAGGACAATTTACAGTCCGGAACCAGCGGCGGGGGCGGGCGCGTGGGGCTGGAATTCTTCCAGGGTGAGAAATCGCCGGAGCACTTCGCGCGCGAGGCGGCGCGGCAGGCAATCGTTCAGTTAGGCGCGCAGGCGGCTCCGGCGGGTGAAATGGAAGTCGTGCTGGGCCCGGGCTGGCCGGGGATCCTGCTTCATGAGGCGGTCGGGCACGGGTTGGAAGCGGATTTCAACCGCAAGGGAATCTCCGCCTTCAGCGGGCGCATCGGACAACGGGTGGCCTCCGACCTGTGTACGGTGGTCGATGACGGGACCATCCCCAACCGCCGCGGCTCGCTGAACGTTGATGATGAGGGAAAGGCTACGCAGAAGACGGTGTTGATTGAGAACGGAATTCTGCGCGGCTATCTTCAGGACCGGCTCAGCTCCAATCTGATGCACACCTCGCACACCGGGAACGGCCGCCGCGAGAGTTACGAACACATTCCCATGCCGCGCATGACGAACACCTACATGCTGGCCGGGAACGAAGACCCGCAGGACATTCTGCGATCGGTTCGGCGGGGGCTTTACGCCGTTTCGTTCGGCGGCGGCCAGGTGGACATCACCAACGGCAAGTTCGTCTTCTCGGCTTCCGAGGCCTACCTGATTGAAGAGGGGAAGGTGACGGCGCCGGTCAAGGGCGCGACGCTGATTGGCGATGGGCCGAGCGTGCTGACGCGTGTCACCGCGGTGGGCAGCGATCTCCAGCTTGATCCCGGAATCGGTTCCTGCGGCAAGGATGGGCAGAGTGTGCCCGTCGGGGTCGGCATCCCTACTCTCAAGGTCAGCCAGTTGACGGTAGGCGGAACCGCTCCGCGAGACGGGCAGTCGTTTCAGTGAAAGGTGGGAATTGACCGACGACTGGCTCTTACACGTTCGTCCGTCTATTGACGGACGAACACCCTCTCTCGCACGGAAAGGGATGGAAGACGGCGATCGTTCCGGCGACTCGCGTCGTGTTGATCTAACGAATGGCAACTAATAATGATCTCGAACAATTCGCCTCGGAGTTGGTGGAGCGCGCTGTGCGGGCTGGCGCGTCGGCCGCTGATGCCGTGGTGCGCGAGGCCGATGAATTCTCCACTACGGTTCGGCTCGGCAAAATTGAGAGTCTGAAGGAAGCGGCTTCCAAGGCGCTGGGATTGCGCGCCTTTGTGGGCGACCGCAGCGCGACGTCCTACTCCAGTGATTTCTCGTCGCAGTCTCTGGCCCGTCTCGTCGAGCGCACGCTGGAGATGGCCCGGGTGACTTCAGAGGATTCCGCCAGCGGCCTACCCCCCGCCGAACTGCTGGGCCGCTATTCCGGCGACCTGCAGCTTTACCATTCCGATGTGGCGGAGCTTTCCACCGAGCGGCGCATCGAATTGGCGCGCGTGGCGGAAGACGCGGCCCTGCAAAGCGACCCGCGCATTCAGAATTCCGAAGGCGCATGGTTCGAGGCGAGCTGGGGCACGAAGGTTTACGCCAATTCGCTGGGATTCGCGGGGAGCTATCGAAGCTCTTATTGCGCGGTCTCCGTGGCTCCGATTGCGCAGGACGGGGGCATGCAGCGCGACTACTGGTATTCGGTGGCGCGCCGCGCCGGGGCTCTGGAAGACGCAGCGGCCGTGGGGCGCAAAGCCGCCCAGCGCGCCCTGCGCAAACTGGGTTCACGCAAAGTCCCCACCTGCCGCGTGCCCGTGGTGTTCGATCCTGAAACCGCCCGCGCCCTGCTAGGGCACATCTTCGAGGCGGTGCGCGGCGATGCGATCTACCGCAGCGCATCCTTCCTGGCCGGAAAACTGGGCGAGCGCGTGGCGAGCGAGCAGATCACGGTTCTCGATGACGGTCTGCGGCCCGGGGGATTTGGTTCACGCCCATTTGATGATGAGGGAATTCCCGCCTCTGTGACGCCGGTCATCGAAGAGGGCGTTTTGAAAAACTATCTCCTCAACTGTTATACGGCGCGCAAACTGAATCTGAAAACGACGGGCAACGCCTCGCGGGGTATCGCGGGAGCGCCCACGGTCGGGCCCAAGAACTTCTATCTCGCGGCAGGCCCGCAACCGCCGGAGGAGATCCTGGGCTCGGTGAAAAGCGGTTTCTACGTTACCGACCTGATCGGATTTGGGGTTAACATCGTCACCGGGGACTATTCCCGCGGCGCCTCGGGGGTTTGGATCGAGGATGGGAAGCTGACCTACCCCGTCGAGGAAGTCACCATCGCCGGAAATCTCCGCACGATGCTGAACCAGATCGAGGCGGTCGGCTCTGACCTGGAATTTCGCAGCGCACTCGCCGCGCCCACGCTCCTGGTGGGCGGATTGACGGTCGCCGGGACGTAGCTTGGGAAACTGGAAATCAGAAAATGGAAACCGAAGAACCCAAAGTTCAACCTCAGGATCAAGTTTCCAGTTCGGAATTTCCAGTTGGGACTGCTTTGCCGGAACAGCGCTCCAGTCCCACCTACATCCTCATCGGCGCGGCGGCCATCATCGTTTTGGTGGTCGTCCTGATCGTCGCCACGCGGCCGCGCTCCGCTGCCGTTGCGCCCGCCGCCGCGCTGACTGCGGACCAGAAGGCCTACCTGGGCAAAATTGCAGTTTCCGGCGCGCGCATGAGCGCCGCCCAGAATTTCCTCGGACACACGGTAACCATCCTTGATGCCCAGATCACGAACCTGGGAGAGCGCGAGGTCCGGGAGATCGAACTGCAACTCGAGTTCGTAGACACGCTCGATCAAGTGGTCTTGCGCGAGCGCGCCCATCCTCTCGCCCCCCACGTGATCCCTCTCAAGCCTCGCGAGATCCGCGCCTTCCAGGTTTCCTTCGATCACATGCCGCTGGAATGGAATCAGGCTCCGCCGCGGGTCGCTATCGTCTCCGTGCGATTTTAGGAAATCGGCCAGTGTGGGATCTTAGCGGCCGAATTCGAGCCGCCGCGCAAGGGGGTCCGGCAGGCCCGCCTCACGCATTTTCTCCTGTGTGGAACGAAGGTCATATGGAGTGCGGTAATACTCAATGTGATTCTGGGCGGTGTCCAGGATGGCGAAACCCGCCCGCCAGTCGCCGTCGCGCGGCTGGCCGACCGAGCCGGGGTTGATGAGGTAGCGGCCACCCTGCTCAATCGGCAGGGTGATCGTGTGCCCGTCATCCTTGGACGAGCAGCGGATGGATTGGAAGCGGCCTTTGGGGGTCAGCATGAAGCCGCCCTGGTAGTGGGTGTGTCCGAAGAAGACCACCTGTACTTGCAGGTTGCGCAGCGCCGGAAGCGCCTGGCCCGGGCCCAGGATATATTCGTCCTCGTCGATGGGGGCGCCGTGGACGGCCTCGAACCATTCAATTTGCGCGGGGCCGGCGGGGAGCGTTCGCAGAAACTCGATGTTCTCAGGTGTCAACTGACTGCGCGTCCAGTCGGTGCCCAGACGCGCCAGAGGATTGAATTCCGCCGCGTCGGTCAGCCCAGAGCAGGCCTTGTCGTGGTTGCCGCGGATGATGATGCGCGCCAAACCGCGCATGCGTTCGACCGTGGCGTTGGGGTCCGGCCCGTAGCCCACCAGGTCGCCGAGGCAAAGGATTTCCTCGTATTTGCCCGCCGCGACTTCCAGACAGCGGTCGAGCGCCTCGAGGTTCGAGTGAATATCGCTGAGAAACAGGTAACGCAACAGTGCCCCCGGGAGGGTGGGATTATAGTCCAGACGGGGGAATTGCGGGCGGAGAATCGTTCCACCGACCCACGGCTTTTTGACGCTTTTCGCAGATTCCGCTAAAATCTTGGTGTCAGAGTTGCCGCCTGTTTCCAGTGAGGATGGATGCTTCATTTCTACACTGCGGGAGAATCGCACGGCCAGGCACTGGTGGCCTTCATCTCCGGGATTCCGGCGGGTCTGCGGATTGATTTCGAATACGTCCACCGCGAACTCCAGCGCCGGCAGGGAGGCTACGGCCGCGGCGGGAGGATGAAGATCGAGTCTGACACCGCGCAGTTTCTCTCCGGGATTCGTCATGGTGAAACCATCGGATCGCCCATCGCCATCCTGATTGAGAACCGCGACTGGCCGAACTGGCGGGAAGCGATGGCAGTGGAGAAGAGTCCTGCGGCCCGCGAAAAGTACAAGCCACTTTCTCCCCCGCGGCCGGGCCACGCCGACTTGGCGGGCTGCCTGAAATTCAATTATCGCGACGCGCGCTACGTTCTGGAGCGGGCCAGCGCGCGCGAGACGAGCGCGCGCGTGGCGGCGGGAAGCCTCGCGAAACTTTTCCTGAAAGATTTCGGGATCGAGGTGGCGAGCCACGTCGTGGCCGTGGGCGGGGTGAAGCTGGCGGACGCCGGCGTGGCCTTCCACCGGATTCTGGCGCTGCGCGCGAAGCAGGAGATCGTCCTCAATTGTGTCGATCCCGGAACCGAAGAACGGATGAAAGCCGAGGTGGACCGGGCCTTGCAGGCGCGCGACTCCCTGGGCGGCGTCTTCGAGGTGAGGGCGCGCGGCGTTCCTCCCGGGCTGGGCTCGTGCGCGCAATGGGATGAGAAACTCGATGGCCAGCTCGCCCAAGCGGTCATGTCGATCCAGGCCGTGAAGGGAGTGGAAGTCGGGAGCGCCATCGCCGCCGCCGCTGGAGTGGGATCCCAGGTTCATGATGAAATCGGCTACGACCGGGAGCACGCGCGCTTCGTCAGGCCGACGAATCGGGCGGGCGGGCTCGAAGGCGGCATGACCAACGGCGAAGAAGTGATTGTGCGCGGCCACTTGAAACCCATCTCCAGCATTCGTCAGCCGTTGCAGTCGGTGGATCTGGGGAGCAAAGAACCGGCGAAGGCCGCCTACGAGCGCTCGGACGTCTGCGTTGTGCCCGCGGCGGGCGTGATCGCTGAAGCCATGGTGGCTCTGGTGCTGGGGCGCGCGTTTCTGGAAAAATTCGGCGGTGACTCGATGCCGGAAACGACGCGCAACTATGAAGGATATTTGCAGCAAGTCCGCCGGTACTAACCGAGCATTCGCAAAGAACGAATTTCCAATTTCGGACCATGATTTATCCCATCGTAAAGTACGGTCAGAAGGTCCTGGAGACGCCGGCGGACCCCGTAACGGTTTTCGACGGCGACCTCGAGAAACTCGTCGCCGACATGTTTGAGACGATGTACGCCGCCAATGGCGTGGGCCTGGCGGCGCCGCAGATCGGCATCGGCAAGCGGCTCTGCGTGATCGATGTGACTGCCGCCGAGGACGCGAACTCCCCGCTCGTCCTCGTCAATCCGGTCATCGTCGCCACGGCGGGCAAGCAGTTGCACGACGAGGGCTGCCTGAGCCTGCCCGAGTTCCGGGCCGGGACGCCCCGCCCGGAGCAAGCGACAGTGCGCGCGCAGGATCTGCACGGGAAAGAGTTCACGATGACGGGCGAAGGGTTGCTCGCCCGCGCCTTCTGCCACGAGACCGACCACCTGAACGGAATTCTCTTCATCCACCACCTCAGCCTGCTGAAGCGCGACTCCATCAAGCGCAAGATCAAGAGACTCATGAAAGCAGGGGAGTGGTAACCACGGTTGTCCGTGGTCCGTAACACTCCACATCGTCCCGAAGGCCGCAGGTGACAGACAATCCTATGGACCTCATCTTCTGTGGCACTCCGCAATTTGCCGTTCCCACCCTGGAAAAGTTGCTTGCGGAAGGTTATGTCATCAAACTCGTCGTGACCCAGCCGGACGAACCCTCCGGCCGGGGTTATGAGGTTGCGGCGCCGCCCATCAAGCAACTCGCGGAGCAGGCGGGCCTCAAGGTCTTTCAGCCTGCCAAACTCAAGGACCCGGCCACGCAGGAATTTCTGTCGAAATACCATCCCGATGCCATCGTCGTCGTCGCCTACGGGCGGATCATCCCGCCCTGGATGATCGAACTGCCGCGCCTGGGCTGCATCAATCTTCATGCCTCGCTGCTTCCCAAGTATCGCGGCGCCGGACCGATTCAGTGGGCACTGATCAACGGCGAGCGCGTGACCGGAATCACCACGATGAAAATCGATCCCGGCATGGATACGGGCGACATTCTCTTGATGCGGGAAGTGGAAATCGGCGAGGAGGAAACAACCGAAACGCTCTCCAGAAAATTGAGCACGATCGGTGCGGACCTCATGATCGAGACGCTGCGCGGCCTCGACCGGGGCGAGATCATCGCGCGGCCCCAGGATCATTCGCAGGCGACGCTCGCGCCGATGATCAAGAAGGAGCACGGCCGTCTGGACTGGTCGATGCCTGCCCAGCAGCTTGCCTGGCGAGTCCGCGGCCTGCGTCCGTGGCCGGGAGCGTACTCGACCTTCCGCGGAAAGAACTTCCACATCTGGGCCGCGCGCCCGGAGCCTGCCGCAACCTCCGGCTCGCAAGCGCCCGGCACGCTCCTGACCGAAGGCGGACGGCTGCTCGTCGCGTGCGGCGAAGGGACGCGCCTGGAATTGCAGGAAGTCCAGCTCGAAGGGCGGAAACGGCTTGGGGCGCGAGATTTCCTGAACGGCATCCACCTCGCTCCCGGCGAAAAACTAACCTCATCATGACCGCTGAATTGCGAATGGCACCCTCCGCACGTGGCGTCCTAGTAGCGCCGTCCTTCAGGGCGGCATTTGCCGGGCGGAAGCCCGCCGCTACGTCCAAATCAGGGCACCGCCCCTGCGCAGTTCGGCATTCATAATTCCGAGTTCCTCATTCATAATTCCTCTGTGCCGATTTCTCCCGCCCGCGAAACCGCCTACCGAATTCTGCGCCGAGTGGAGAGCGGGCGCGCCTTTGCCGTGGAGCTGCTGCAAAGTTCCGACGTCGCGGCGCTGCGCGATTCCGACCGGAGGCTGGCGACGGAAATCGTGATGGGCGTGCTCCGCTGGGGCGGTGAGCTGGACTATCAAATCGAGCAGCTCTCCGGCAAAACGATTAGCTACTTTGACGCTGAGGTTCGGACCGTACTGCGGATGAGTGTCTATCAACTCCGCTTCCTCGAGAAGGTTCCGGCCTCGGCGGTTGTCAATGAGGCGGTCGAGCTGACGAAATCGGCGCGAAAGCGCTCGGCGGCGGGCTTAGTCAACGCCGTCCTGCGAAAGTGGCAGCCGCACAAGATACAGCCAGCCTCCAGGGAGCGGCTCGCACCTGACTCCGAACTGCGCGACGCGATGCGCCGGACTTTGCCCGTCTGGCTGTTTGAGCGCTGGCAGCAGAACTTTGGGAATGACGCCGCTTTCGCCCTGGTCTGGGCAAGCAACCAGGTTCCGGCAACGTCGCTGCGAGTGACGCAGGGGAGCAGGGAAGCGGCTCGCGAGCGGCTCGCCGACGAGGGCGTCGGGACTGACCCTGGCCGCTGGTCGCGCGGCGCTCTGATTGTCCGCGCCGGGAATGCGCAGGCAACAAAGGCATTCCGAAATGGCGAGGTGGTGATTCAGGAGGAAGGCTCGCAGCTCGTTGCCGAACTCGCCGCGCCTCAGCCGGGGCAGGGAGTGCTGGACTTGTGCGCGGCGCCGGGAATCAAGACGCGCCAGCTTGCCGCGAGTCTGGGGCAGGGAACTCTCGTCGCCAGTGATGTGAGTGCGCCGCGGCTGCGCACGATGACAAGACTTCTCGCCGGGCGAATCCCGGCGGGCGTCCGGCTACACGTTGTCCGCCTGGACGCGTCGGTGGCGCTGCCGTTCGGATGCTCCTTCGAGACAATCCTCGTGGACGCGCCCTGTTCCGGCACGGGAACGCTGGCCCGCAATCCCGAGATCAAGTGGCGGTTGCAACCGAAGGACTTGCAGCGGCTCGCGGAGTTGCAGGCGCGAATCCTGCGCAACGCTCTGAGTGTTCTCGCGCCGGGCGGCCGGCTGGTCTACTCAACCTGTTCGCTTGAGCCGGAAGAGAACGAGCGAGTCGTGGAGAGCGTCTTGCGGGAAGCCGGCGGGTTTCGACAGCTCACGACAGCGGAACTGGCGTCAATGTTTCCCGCGCTCAGCGAACTCTTCGACCCGCAAGGCTACTTCCACACGCGGCCCGACGCGCATGGCATGGACGGATTTTTCGCCGCCGTTATCGAGCGAATCAGAAGCTGAGCTGCGTCGCGCGTGCCGTTCCAGGCTCACCTGCCGAGGTCATTCTTGATGACCTCCCCGCCTTTCATTACAAACTTGACGCGCTCGAGCTGAGTGACATCCGCCAGGGGATCGCCCTCGACGGCGATCACGTCGGCGAACTTGCCGGCCTCGATGCTTCCCACGCGGTCCGACCACCCGAGCAAATCCGCGGCGTTGAGGGTGGCGGATTGAATGGCCTGGATCGGAGTCAGGCCAAACCTCACCATGACCGCGAATTGCTTGGCATTGTTACCGTGGGGATAGACTCCGGCATCGGTTCCGTAAGCAATCTTCACTCCCGCCAGCGCGGCGCGGCGAAAGCCCTCCCGTTGCTTCTGGCCGATGGCGCGCTCCTTCGCGAGGTTCTCCTCGGTAAAGCCGAATTGCTTGCCCTGGCTGAGAATGAAGTCATCATTGTAGATGTCCTCGACGAGATAAGTCCCGTGCTCCTTCATGACGCGGATGCCCTCGTCGTCGATGAGGCTGCCGTGCTCGATGGAATCAACGCCGGCCTTCGTGGCCTCGATGATGGCTTCCGCACCGTGGGCGTGCGCGGCCACCTTGCGCCCCTGGCGATGCGCCTCGGCAACCAGCGCGGACATCTCCTCTGGGCTGTACTGGGTGGTTCCCGGCAGATCGCCGTGGGAAAAGACTCCGCCGCTGGCGCAGAACTTGATCACGCCGGCGCCGTATTTGATCACTTCGCGGGTCTTGGCGATGACCGCCGGAACACCGTCGGCGACCGCCGGGTCGTGGTAGCCGAATTCGGGCGCCAGAAGGGTTTCGTCGCAATGGCCGCCCGTAGAGCCCAGGGCCGGGCCCGCGGGCACGATGCGCGGGCCGGGAATCTCACCCGCGTCGATCGAGTCGCGCAGCGCCACATCGGAAAAGCCACCGGCGCCCACGTTGCGCACGCTGGTGAATCCCGCGAGCAGCGTGAGGCGAGCGTTCTTCGCGCCGCGCAGCGCCTCGCGCGGAACCGAAATGGTCAACCCTTTCAGGCCGGAATTCTCCGGGTCGCCTGTCAGGTGAACGTGAGAGTCGATCAATCCGGGCAGCAGTGTCGCCTCGCCCAAATCGATCACCGTGGCGCCTTCCGGCGGCGTAATTTCTGCCGCCGGCGCAATCTTCTCAATCTTGTGGTCCTGAATTAATACCGCCTGGTGTTCCAGAACGCGGCCGGCTCGGACGTCGATGACATGCGCGGCCTTGAGCACCACCGTCTTCGCGGGCTCCGCGCCCCAAGCCGTCGCGAAAGCAAATAGAGCGAGAAAACTGAAGAGAAGGGCCTCCGTCTTGCGAGTCATTTTGATATCCACCCAGGATTGAAATGGGCAGTGCCCCCGGGGCATCTGCCGGGAAAACCAAGCATTATGCCATGCACTGGCCTTGCGCGGGCGTCACTCCAGAGTGACCGTGTAGAAACGATTGGGCGCCTCGAGGGGCGCAGTGGCGAGATGGTCTGCGTTTGCCCCGCCACTTAACGTTGCCTCGACGTAGTAATCGAGAAATCCCGGCCCCGCGGCTTGAGCCTTCAATTCACCGACGTAAGTCCGTCGGCCGGAGAGTCTCAGGGCTGTTTCCGTCCAGGAGTTTGCGCCTGCCTGCCGCGTCTTCAGTTGGACGCCGCGCACTTGTTTGGTTGGCGCGACCACCACCGCGAAAATCCGCACGCTTTCTCCCTTCTGGAGAATGGTGGGCCGGGTGGGAATGAAGATCCGCTCCGTCGCGCTGGGATTGGGCCGGCGGACGTCCTCGCAGAGTTGCTCCACTTCCGGGGGTAATTCGCCCAGAAATTCTTTCATGGAAGCGCGCAGGCGGAAAAGCGCCAGGCGCTCGTACTTGTTGTGCATCGAAGCGAGGCTGCCCAGGTCGTTGCGCGTGCTGACGACCTCCTGGAAATCGAGGAATGCTTCGCGCACAAGCGGCGCAAGTTTGAGCCAGAGCGGCACACCTTCGGCGCGGACCTTCTCCCGCGCTTCCTCTGCCTTGCCTGCTTTCTTGAGTTCCACGGCTTGCTGCAACACTTGGTGGAGGTGATAGGCGAGCGACCACGATTCCGCGTAGGGCGTCAAAAACTCGATGTGCCGCGTGAGGTAGTTGAGCCGCTCGCCCTCGGCCGTCGTGGCCGGGCCGGCGAGCGCGCGTAGTTCTTCCGCCACCTGTTTCTGCGACACCTTGATCTCCGCGGGCGGTTCGTAGCCATTCCAAAACTGAAACGCCTCGTCGTAGTCGCCGGAGTATTCGTGGATCTGATGGTGACCGTCCTTGATCTCTCCCGTAAAGGAACACAGGATGCGCCGGTCGCGGTCGGTCTGGTTGAGAAGGTTCGCCGCCATTTCGGCAGCGGGCGGGCGAATCAGGGCTTTGGTGTAGGCGCGATAGTGCTCCTCGGGTCGGTACGTCTTTTCCCAGGAATACCGCGCTTGAAATCCGGCGTTGATATCCATGATGCGGTGGCGCCAATGAATGCCGAGCAGTCCCTGGCAGCCGAACTCCGCGGCGCGGTCCATATCGCGAACGAAGCGGTGAACGTGAAACTGCGGCAGCCACATCGCGGGATCGTCTTCGAGCCAGGGGATGGGCCAGCGCTCGCGGCCATCGAGTCGCGCGAACTCCTCGCTCGTGGGATCCCACCCCAGGTTGTCGCCCAGCGAACTGAAGATGATGTCTTCCGGCAAAGCGCGATGGAATGCCGCGAAGTGCCGCACCACGCCGCCCCAGCCGGAGATGACCAGACGTTTGCGCGGTGCGTGGCGGCGCAGAAAATCGTGCGCTTGCCGGAAGGGCGTGAGCGAAAGCGGAACGCCCGACCTCTGGCTGGCCCAGCTCATGTCTTCGTCTTCCCAGAGCCAGACGTAATCCACAGTGGGATAGGCTTCCAGGAGCCGGGCCAGGCGAGTTTCGAGGATATCGCGCGCCGCCACCGATTCCGGATCGAGGCGCGCGCCGGGCGAGTCTTTGGTCGCCGGCTGGGAGCGCGCCTCGGGCGGCGTGGCGCGGAAGATTTCGTCGGGAATCTGATAGGGCTCGAAGCCGACGCCGGTGCGAATGCCCAGGCGATTGGCGTATTCGAAAGCCTCGCGCCAAAGTTGCTGGGCCCGTTCCGCGGCTTCCCAGCCATCGCGCGCCTGGGTGGTGGCGTCAGACCCAAAGACTTCCGAGTCATAGAAGTCGCTCGCGCCCATGCCGTAGCGCGAGGTCCGCATAGGCAGCGAACCCCAGCGATGCGTGGCGCTGGTATCGGTGAACGCCAGATGGCCGGCGTTGGCGTATTCAAAGGAGAGAAATGATTCCGTCCACTGGTTTGCGCCGGAATAGACGTGAATGCCCAGAGTGTTGAAGCGCATGCGCAGCATCGCTTCGAGATAAGCGCGCAGGTCTTCGCGGTTGAACACCGTGATGCAGTTCACGAAATCCGGCCAGGGAACCAGACCGCGCACTTGAAAGCGCGGCGCGCTCTGCCACGGCTGGTTCAAGGGCGGCAGATTCAGCGCGGCAATCGGGTCGAGAGGATAAATCTCGCCATCCAGGCCGAAGTACGCGCCCTGACGTTCCAGGAAATCAAACACGGCGTAGAGTGCCGCCTGAGGAGTCGCGCCGCTCAATCGGACCGTCACTGAATCGCCCGGCGCTCTCTCTCTCGCGATTTCATAGGCCTCAGGGTTTCGGGCGACCTCGGCGTTCACCGCCAGATGAAAAACGGTTTCTCCCGCACCGGGCGCGACCTGCCCCGCTTGGGCCTGAATCGCGGAAAATCCCAGATTCCGCAGGCCGCGCGCGAGTTCTGCGGCCGCCAGCCGCTCTGCGGCCGTCGCGCCCGAAGGGGCAACAACCCAGACCTTCCGCCCGCGACCCGACCTCGGAGCCTGCGCGGACGCACCAGGGCCGGTTGAACTGCCGAGTGTTTCCTGGCGGGGGCCGGACGTCGCTTCCTTGAACAGGGAAGGGAGCAATCCCAGCAAGCCTGACGACTCCTGCAGAAATCTTCGCCGCGCGGGATGGAAGGGTTTTTTCATGGGTTTCTCCAACTACGAGGCAACTGAGGAAGCCTCGAGTGGGTCAGTGGGACACAACATGATGTTGAATGGAGAACTGAACAGCGTTGTCAGGTCGCCTGCGGGCCGGGCAGCGGTTCAGCGCGCGCGCCATTATCTCACAGGGATTCCGTCCGCCCCATCTCAATTCAGAGCCGGGCAGTCTGCTAAATTGCAGTGGGGTAGCGCACAGTTGGTTTGTAACTGTGCGGCCCTTGTTTCCTGCGAAGTGAAAAGCCGCAGAGTTTCTGGGAAGCGAAACTCTGCGCCACCCACTATTGCGCGCAAGGCGTTTAAACGTTGGACACCAATCGTCACCAGTCGGTTGGGTCACCTTACCTTGGTTTCCCGCTCGAACTGAACCATCCCCACGGCAGTTTGCGTCAGACCTGTGACCTTTACTACCCCGATTGTGCTCGCACCAACGGCAGCGTCTATCTCCTCACCGCTTGTGACCCCTTTGCCGTCGATCTTCGAAATGACATCTCCAACTCTGAGAAACATTTGCGATGCGGGTGACCCTCCGCGCACGGAGGTGACCCTGAATCCATCCTCGGTCTTGGAGCCGGTTACCCCCAGGGACAAGGCCACGGAGACCGCAGCGGGTTGAATCTGTGTGGTCGGAGCCGGGGGCGGGGCAGGTTCGCGGCTTGGCACCGTTTGCACTGCTACACCTCCGGTTTGATTGGCCTTTCGGGCGCGCATCTCTCTTCTGCCCCCGACCGTGAAGACAATGCCGGCTGACGCTCGGATGTTGTCTTGGTGAGGTTCGTCATAATTGCTGAAATGCCGAGTCATGACGTAGTCCACTTGCACTGCTCGGATCGATATATGGTTCGTTAGGGCAATGTCCATTCCGCCGCCTGCCGCCAAGGCGAAGGGAGTATCTGATGTGGAAAAGCCAGAGTAAGATAACGACCCGTTGTCGCCACCGAACAGCCCGTGCGCAAAGGCGGTGACCCGCCCCTGCCTGTACGTGAATCTTGGGCCACCCATGAATGAAAGGTGTTTACAAGTTACCCCCGGTGCGCCCCAGCAATTACCTTTGTAATGGCCGCTAAAATCCGCCTCTACCCCTACCCATCGGTTGAGATTGAAGGCCGCTGACGCCTCCCATCCGTTGAGGTTCAGACGGTCCGATATGCTCTCGGTGCCAAAGTTCATGTACGAGTACCCAGCGAATATCTCCGCCTTCGGGGTCTCTTGGGCCGATAACGAACAAGAACAGAAGACCGCGAAGAACACTGCAAGTGTAATTTTCATTGTAGATAACCCTCCTGTCATAATTCCATTCTCCGAGTCGTTATGGTCAGGTTCCTAGGGAAACGAGATGATCGAAGACTAACTCTCTCGGAAGGTCTTGTCAACAATGTTAATTAGGTCGAATACGCGGGTGGCGCATCTATGAAGGGGGCGGCGGAGTCAAGTGTTTTTGTCCGTTCTTTGTTTTGTGTCGCGAGCGAGCAGCCCCCCTCAGTTGAAAACGGGGGGATGCGAGCGCAGCGACAGC
>Ga0315282_10010898_pt1 | contig 14178 bp, 10 predicted proteins | sample YL17G07_20_MG_FD_203693 | JGI IMG/M metagenome (GOLD analysis project Ga0315282, IMG submission 203693) | Sediment microbial communities from Yellowstone Lake, YNP, Wyoming, USA - YL17G07_20 | ecosystem: Environmental > Aquatic > Freshwater > Lake > Sediment | place: USA: Wyoming | collected...
TCAAGACACCGCCCTTCTTCAGCACCCGGTGGATCTCGGTCAGGTAGTGATTTGGATCGCTCAAATGCTCAATCATCTCAAAAGACAATAGAACATCGAAGACTTCGGTAGCAAATGCGAGGCTTGTTCCGTCCTCGACGAGAAATTCACAATTCTCTCCAGAATATTCTCTCTTGGCATAGGATATTGCAGGGACGGATGTGTCCACTCCAACAACAAAGGTGGAATTCTTGGCGATCAGACCCGTCCCATACCCCGTCCCACATCCAACTTCTAGCACGTTCCTATTATTCGTGTACTTACTAGCAAAATTGTATCTTGCCAAGTGATCAGTCAACGGATACATTAGAGAGTGTTCTCGCCGCGACAGCACGAACCTCTCTCCTCGATTAAGACCCGTCATCGAACCACAAGATAATCGCAATCGACATTGCAGGCAACTATGCGATCTTGAAGAAAAGCTCGTCTCTCGGTCTAGTCTTTCGCCTGACTTGTTTGATCATGTCCGAAAGCAAACCGAACGCCATCAGTTGAATTCCCACGATAACACTCAGTGCAGCTAGAATAGCAGTGCCTACATGGGTCTCGGTCCCTGTTAGGAACCATTCAGCTACAACACTCGAACCAGTAAGCGCTCCAAATGCGACGAACAAGATAGCAGCCGACCCAAACATTAGGAGAGGTTCCGTGTCTCTCATCATTCTAAATATGACTGCAAGATTTGCGAGAGTTCCCGACACAAGGCCAAGTTTGCTATCTCCAACACGAGAATGATAATGTACCGGTACCTCCGTAATCACCATCTCCATTTCTGCTGCCAATTTGAGCATTTCCGTGTTGATTGCCCAACCTCTAGTCCTGAAGTCAGTCCCCTCAACCAAATAGGACCTGAAGGCGAACATACCAGTCTGCGAGTCATGTACTGGAATTCTCAAAAGATGCCTCGTGACGAATGATATAACCCAGTTGCCAAGCCTGTTGGTGTCCCTCATAGCTTTCGAATCGTATTTTCGCCTGCCCGTCACATAGTCTGCCTCCCTCCGCAACAAGGGTTCGATCAACTCAGGGGCGTCACGGACATCGTAGCTGCCGTCCGCGTCCATTACGAGAAAGATAGTGGCATGCAGATGCTCCAAGCCGTACAAGAAACCAGTAAAGAGGGCATCTCCGTATCCCTTTCCCATCTGGTAAATGACTACTGCTCCTTGTCTCTTCGACTCTGCGACCGTTCTATCTTTCGAATAACCATCTACAACTAGGACCTCGTGAGTGCAATGTTTGAGAGTCTTCTTCAGTTCGCCAATGGTACTGACGCCTCCTTCCTCATTCAATGCAGGCATAACTACGACGACCTTTGGCTTCTGTGGCACGATGACCGAACTCCTTCGGTAGCTTTCGGAAGTTGAGAATTTAATGTTATCATTCAGATATTGTGTCTTTGGCATGAAGTCTCCTTAGCGTGGGTAAATCTGCAGAATTATGAATTCAGTCAGTGCGTCAAAGTGGACCAATAGAAATGTTGATAGACACGTACAACTTTGCCCGCCAAGGGCAAACCTGGTAGTAGGCTTGCGATCATCAAATGCTCTAAGTATAGGTCTGGAAATGAATGCTAGAGCGACTAATTTTACGCGCTGGATGTATAGCCAAATCAAACCGTTCGTCAGAAGAGGTAGCATTTTGGAGGTGGGAAGTGGGCTTGGCATATTTTCAAAAATGCTCGCTCGCGATTTCGGAGACCGACTGTGCCTCACGGACATCGAGCCTGACTATGCTAAACTCCTTAGAGAGACATTTCGTGGGCAGGACCGAATAACTATAAAGGAACTGGACCTTACAATCAGTAAACATTACCGATCGATTCGTAATCAAAAGTTTGACACTATTTTATGTATGAACGTCTTAGAACATATCGAGAATGACTCTCTTGCCCTTGATAGGATGAAGAGCCTGCTTGCAGACCATGGCGTTCTCGTGCTTCTGGTTCCTGCGTTCGATTGCCTTTTCAACACTCTAGACAAGGCCCTCGGTCATAAGAGACGCTACACAAAGGCCGCGTTAGTAGCTAAGTTGAAAGGTTCTGGGCTCTCAATCTCAAGACTCTTCTACTTTGATCCCTTCGGAATTCCTGGATGGTATTTGTTCGGGAATGTCCTAAAGAGGCAAGATGCACCATCAACTTCGAGCGCATTCAATTACTTCGATAGACTTGTCCCCCTGTTCGCGGCGATAAGCAGCCATTTCCCGATCTGGCCTCTGGGTATTAGTTTGATTGCCATATGTTCTGACAACGCCGAACCCTCGACAGACTTATCCCCGTTTCATGAAGGATCACTTTAAAGTCGCCAAGGGTTCAGTAAGGCCATGGACTCAGCTCGTAGCGAGGTTTTTGCGGAATTCTATTCTAGATATATAGCAAGAGACAAGGACCTTTTCAAAAGATTAGTCACTCCTGACACTAGACATGTTCTCGATCTTATGGAAAAGGATTCTTATTTCTTGGGGTCCTCGGAACCCTACGTTGCCTCCCTGCTATCGTTTGTTACGTTGATGTCAGAACCAAGGAGTGTCCTGGAAATTGGAACTCTGATCGGATACTCCACGATAATTATCGCTGATTGCCTGGCGCAAAACAAAACATCATCTTCGAAAATCTTTACCGTAGATCCAGATACCAGAATGGTCGAAATCGCAAAGAAGTATGTATCTCAGGCTGGTTTAGAAGATCATGCAGAGTTTCTTATTGGGAAATCATTGGATCCAGAGATTATTGAATTGTTGCACAAGTACGGTCCATTTGACTTGTTATTTGTTGATTCCTTGCACAATTATAGTAACACAATCAAAGAAATGCGATCGTTAACTTACTTCGTAAGAGACGGCGGCCTGATCATATGCCACGATTCTGGAATACGTGCCCAAAATTTCGATACAGAGAAGCGGGGTGGTGTAAGACGCGCACTTTTGGAATTTACCAGCGATAAGAAAGAATTTCTGTTCTTGGATCCTCCTATTTGGGCTCCTATAGGTTCCTTTATCATGAAAAAACAACCTGCTCGACGCAAGTTCTGGGAAACGTGGCGAAAAATCAGTACGCATACGATTTAGTCTGGTGAAAGAAAAGACGCTCAGCTCGAACTACCAAGCTACTCCGGAGACAATTCTGCATCCACTCGCACAATCACTGTGCCGTTCTCCAGCTTAGCCGCAGACAGCTTCGTGCAACTTGAATTTCATGAGAAAACTTGGCGTAGTGTCGACAATCTAACGGCATCACTCGACCTGTCGGAGGCTGAAATTACCGTGATCGCATAGTAGAAGCAGGAAGTTGCAAAGCACGTTTGGCAGTCAGCAACGGCTCAAAGGAAAATCCATTTCAGACGGCCGCGAATGTTTCAATGTCATATGAGCCTGGCTTAAACGTCTGCAGGAGGCACATCAATGATTTCCTTGCATGGAAAGGAAAACCGGACTATTCGAAGATAAATCAGATCTCCTTCGGTGGAGAATGCGAAAACTGCACTATTCGAGCATGGGTCCTTGATTCGAACGGAATACCAATTGTGCCATCACGAAGCGCTGAACAAATCGTAGTCAAATTGTTTCGTTCTAGGAGAATGCTTCACCTTGTCTACGAAGGGTTGAATTGTTGCGAGAACCAGAGGCCAGGAACACACGACACCAACACAATGTCATGCTTTGCCAAGATATCTCCTAATCGCCGTGCGCACTGCTTGGTCTGAGCTGAGCTTCGCTAACCACCCTAGCTTTTTCATTTTGTCCACGCTCATGTAGACGCGTGGCTGGTCGCCTGGCCAACCTCGATATCCGCCTGTGTAACGAATCTTAGTCTTCCTGTTACCAGTTTCATCCAGCACCATACGAACGATTTCGGAGACGCGTGTTGTGCCCTCCGCTCCCAAGTTGAAGATGTCACATCCCAAGTGCTCCGAGTTCTCGTATGCGTATATCATCCCGTCAACGCATTGCTCCACGAGAAAATAGTTCTTCTCCCCCGTTCCATCTCCTAGAACTTCGAGTTCCGCTGAATTCGCACGAAGCCTGGCCAGTAGGTCGTAAATTATCCCATGTCCCATCCGCTCACCTAGCACATTTCCGAACCGGAAAATCCAAGACCGAATTTCGCACAAGTGTGAAAAGGTGCTGATCCAACCTTCGGCAGACAATTTAGCTGCACCATACGTCGAAACGGGTAGAAGCGGACCGTAATCCTCCGAAGCGGGCGGTCGCATGATGTCCCCGTAAACGGCACCGCTCGAAGGAAACACAAGTTCTTTTATCGCGGTCTTTTTCATCACGTTGAGCACGTTAAAGGTGGCAACGAGTCCGTTATCGAAGTCAACCCGAGGGTCCTTGCCTCCGACGACCATATTCGTATTCGCGCCAAAATGCCAAACGGTATCGTGACCCGTCATTGACCTCTCAATCTTCGCTGGCTCCAGTAGATCACCTTCAACGAAAGTGAATCTCGGGTTACCCAAGCATTTCCTCAGCCAGTCTTTCTTCCCTGTGGAGAGGTTGTCATAAACGGTTACAGTGCAATTCCGTGCAAGGAGTGTTTCTGAGAGGTGGCTGCCGATGAAGCCAGCCCCTCCTGTGACAAAGCATTTCTTTCCTGAAATCCTGTCGCTCAAGAGCTCATTCTTCCTTTAGGCTCGCGCGAATGGCTCGAGTGATAGCCTCTTTCGAAGTGTACCTGGCTCTCCATCCCAGGCGCTTTATTCTGCTAGCATCGAGTTTTATTATCGGTACATCTCCCTTCCAGCCGCGGTCGCTCCCCGTGTATTCGATCTCAACGTCTTTCAACCCCATTTCCTGGATGACTGTGTTGGCGATCCAAGTGACCGTTGGCCAGTCATCGGTGGCTACATTGTAGAGGTTAATGCGGTCCTTTGACTTATCGAGCAAAAGGAACATTGCATCAATCACGTCGTCCACGTGGATGTACGGCTTGGTTTGTTTGCCATCACCTAGCACCGTGAGCCTTTGTGGCGCGGTTTTCAACTTCCGTATGAAATCAAAGATCACACCATGGGTTAGCTTATCTCCAACAACGTTTCCGAGTCGAAGGATGTAGCCTCGCATTCCGAAAGCGTCGCAGAAGCAGCTGATCATCGCTTCAGAGGCTAGCTTGGTGGCGCCATACATCGAAACCGGAAGCAATGGTCCGTAATTCTCCGCCACAATCTTATCGCCAACTTCCCCGTATACACCGCTTCCCGAAGGAAAAACGATTGTTGGAATGTTGTTGATCCGCATCGCTTCGAGTACGTTGTAGGTGGCAACCGTCCCTTGCTTCAGATCAAGATCAGTCTCGATTAAACCCCGCGCAGTGTCAGGGTTTGTCGACAGATGAAATACAACCTCGTGTCCTTTCATTGCACTCTTCAGCGTTGGCAGGTCAAGGGCGTCTGCCTTCACCATGCGGAGGCGATCGGAAGAAGGGAGATTAGATTTCTTACCTGACGACAAATTGTCATAGACAGTTACGCTATTGCCGCTTTGTTCAAGCAGACGTTGGGCCAGATGGCTGCCGATGAAACCTGCGCCGCCCGTTATGAAAGCTTTCAATTCACTCAGAATCCATCACGCTCATATGCTTAATATGTGCGACGTTCAGGCGTGATATGATCGAGTGAAGATTTCTTCAAGTGGTAAACGTTTCAGTCGACTGTGTGCAGAGAATAAGACCTCAACTGGAGGAGGTTACTGGGTTTCGATGCGACGTTTTAGACACTCGCAAATCACATGATGGACTATGACATGAAGTGGTTCGACTTGGAAGGTTTCGTCGGAGGGCGTGTTGATCCAGACATCCACAAGCTCTTTCATCACTCCACCGTCAAAGCCTGTGATTCCAATGGTCTTTCCGCCCCGCGACTTCGCTAGCTGAATCGCCTTGACCAAGTTCTGTGACCAAGCGTCCGCCTTATCTCTTCCACTACCTCCGTGAACGCTAATTGCTATTAGGACATCCCCCTTTTCCATCCACGTGTTAAGTTGGTGAGTGAATATTTCCTGAAATCCGTTGTCGTTCGTAAGCGCACTCACCAGAGGAATATTGTCATTTAACGAGAGAGCCTTCAAACCTGGCTTGCCGTCACCGGCCACATTTTTGGCCAAATCACAAGCGAAATGCGTCGCAGTCGACGCTGAACCTCCGTTTCCGACCAGGAATACCTTTCTGTCTCCCCTCCACGCATCGTACAATACCGCAACTGCTAACTGAACGGCTTCCCTGGAGATCATGTCGCATGTCGTTTTTATTCCTCCCAGAAAATCGTCAATCAATGTGCGAGTGTCTTTCACTTGTGTGGAACCTCGTGCCAATTCGTTTCTCACCGAAATAGTTGGAGCAGGGACTGCCGTTCAGCAAGTATTAACTACTACGGTCGGCACGGAGCCGCGGGTATGTTTGCGAGATGCGAGGATTAGTTCGTTGGGAAGTGTCGGCTCCTTCTTTCTTGGATTTTGCCTTCTTAGAAATCTCTGCGGGGTGTGAAACAACTTATAGATTCAATTGTGGGACATTGTCGACAGTACGGATGCCAGTTCGACTTCAACCAGGTAATTCAGTTGATTGTGGACGACCCTAGATCTCCTCGAGCTCTCCAGCACCTATGCGGATTGATTGACCTATGTCAACAGAAGTAGGACAGGACAGAGCTTCGTCGACGAGCAACGCGTCTACCGCCCCGCTCGTAACCGTTCTATTCCCGACCTATAACTCTGAGCGCTATCTGAGAGAGTCTTTGGATAGCCTTGTCGCTCAGACATACAAGAACCTTGAGATTATCGTCATAGACGGAGGCTCCCAGGACTCTACTCTTAGAATATTAGAGGAATACCGGGCATTAGGCAAAATGGAAATTTTAGCGCAAGGTCCTCAAGAAGGTCTTGCCGCAGCACTTAACCTGGGATTGGAACACGCACACGGAAAGTATGTATGCAGACTTGATGCAGATGATCTGTTTCTCCCCGAAAAGGTGGACGCTCAAGTACGGTTCATGGAATCCACTGACTACGTCATGGTTCATACCGCGGCATACATCATCAATGATCGCGGTTACATAATTTCCACTGAGTGGATTCCGAGTTATACAGACGAAACTCTGCTCAGACTTCTATTCACAACCAATCCGATACGTCATCCGTCGGTAATGTTTTCGAAAGAGAGACTCAACGAACTCAAATACGATTCCGAGATGCTTTATTCCGAGGATTATGACTTTTGGTTCAGGTTGCTAGGAGAAGGTAGGATAGGATTCATCAACCTCCCCCTGATAAAGTTCAGGCTTCATCGGTTAAACAAAAGTGTGGTCGATTTCAGGGTTCAGCAGACGTATGCCAACACCGCAATTGGACGAGCGCTCTCGCGATACCGGATCGATAGCATCTATCCTGAACTGCAGCTCATTAGATCCAACCGGAACCTAAGAGCCGCACGAGCCAGATGTTGTGTCGATTTGGCTGAGGCTCTGCTAAAGTACGAGCAACCTGATTGGTCATTGACCTTGTACAAGGAAGCATATGACACATATCCCTGCGCTGAGACTGCAGGGCAATATGGGATTTGCCTATACACTTGGAGACGTCTTGAGCTCGCTAAGCAGTTCCTGCTGATCGCACTGCAAATGAGTCCTTCTAACATTGAATTCAACTTCTACCTAGCTAACTGCCTCGTCATGTTAGGCGAACCAGAGAAGTCCATAGGACTGTATAAGAATCTGCTAGAAGCGACTCCGGAAATTGACCAGGCTAGAAAGAACCTGAAAATCATTACTTCGAGGAGGTTGCCCAGTGGCACTGAGCAAAGAATGGCTGAGCTGAGGAGAGCGGGCTTTAGATTCAGTTTGTCCTCCACGTTCTCGAAAATGGTACTCCGCTAATAATCGACAGTTCAACTTCGTTAGGAAAACGTGAAGCGAAGAATTAAGAGCGCCATCTCATGCATATGTTCTGCGGATTGCTTCGCTGAACTCGTCGACATATTGCCTGATGTCATAATTGGCTTCGACGAACGCTCTAGCCTTCCGACCCATGCTAATTCTCAACTCTGGACGATCGATAAGGATAGAGAGATTCTTGACCCATTCCTCCATAGAGTCAGCAATGTAGCCATTCACTTTGGGGGTAACTAATTGCCTATTGACACCGACGCCCGAGGCGACGACTGGAACTCCACAGGCCATATATTGTATTATTTTGAATCCGCACTTTCCAGCCGCCCATGGGTCATTTGTAAGTGGCATGAGACCAACATCAAATCTCGAGACTTCCCTTAGAGCGGTATGAGAATCCCATTTCCGAAAATCAACATGTATGCCACGAAACTCCAGGAACGTTGGGTCCTGTGGTTTGTCGCATACTATTCTCAATTGATACTTTCTTGATCTGGCAAGCTCTCGAAGCGCAGGCTCTATCTTCTTGAGGTAAAATAGGTTTGGCCACGACCCCAGCCAACCGAGCACAACCTCGCTGTTCTTGTTGCCGGCATTCTTTACAGGATAGGCCGGCAAGTCGACACAGGTTGGGATAACTGTGACATTTGGGTTTACTGCCTCCGCGTATTTCTTCAGTGTCTCGTTCCCAACGATAACCTGCTTGGCCTGGCGAAGTAGAGTCTTAGTTCTCTCGCCTCGCCATGTTTCGTCCACCGGATACCAGCTGGGAGGCGCATAGAGCGCATCATCGAAATCGAACGCCAAATTCGGATTCACATCGCGAAGTAAGGTTTCCATCCATGGCTCGCGCACCAGGTCGGGAATCAGTTCTCGAAGGAGGTATACGGCGTCGTAGTTCGGCGCCTTACCGATGTCCCATGCGCGCTTGATGATTAGGCTGCGTATCAGGATGCCGCGCCAAAGCTCGAAAAGCTTCTTGGAGTGTTTCCTTAGGAATGCCACTCCAACCACCTTGTCAAAATCAGTTTTCGGGATGGCCTGTGCTATCTTGCAATAGAAGCCTTTCTCCTTCAGATATGGGAAGTATGCTTTCGCGCGAAATAGACTGCTAAATCCATGCTTGTCTGGATTATGCGACACGTAGAATAGAATCCGCTTGCATGTCTTAGGAGGCGGAGAGACGGCAAAAGCTACTGAGCTCGCCGCTTTGGAAAGAGCCATGACCGACCTTATGAGTGCAGCGCGCGTATGTCCAAGCTTGTTCGTCAGTTCAAGTCTGTGCGATGCCCATGTGACTTCAGCGTCTTTCATGCTCGGAGTCGGTGAGGGCATGACGTCACTATGGAATGTGCTCCTTGCTGCATTGTCTCGGGGACGATCACCAGTCTTGAATGCCCTTTCGCTGTCAGGGATATTGGTCATCGATGCGAGCTCGAGTTTGAGGATGGCCTCGACTTCCCTGGCCGATCCTTCCTCATCAGGAAACGATGAAACGAATTGAAGCGCATTCTCCCGAATCTTATTACGATATTCAGGATCAGAAAGCAATCGGTAAAGGCCCTGAGCAATCGCTTCTGGGGTAGACTCGACGAGTACCGAATTCTCGCCGGGGCCGTAGCTCTCTCTGTTTGGCGGAAGGTCCAAGTCCACCGTCGGGCAACCACATGCCATCATCTCAAACGTGACCAGAGAAGGGTTCGTTGGTGAGAGTGCCAACGCGGCTTCTGAATTGGAGTATAACCGGGCTAGGTCCTCTACGGTCGGCAGAATGCCGAGATTGACGCACGGTATTCTCAGGTATCTCAGATCAATTTTTTCTCTAGAGCCGAACAGAATCACTTTCACTTCAGGCATCATTTTGTACAAGATCTGTAGGGCTTCGACTCCTAACTCGAAACATCTTCTCGTCATCTCCGGCCGCGCGAAGAATATGACCTGTTTCTCATTCGTTGTCCTCCTGTGTGGATAGTATATCTTCCGATCTAACGGAAATCTAAAGGAGTCACATTTCGCGCCGTACTTCTCTCTTAGAAGTTTGGTGCACCATGGTCCTGACGTTATGTGAAAGTAACCCATCTTGTACGTATTCTCAGCCTTGAAGTACAGCGATCCTTGTGGGAAGAAGTAGGGCTCATAATCTTGCACGAAGTAGAACTTTTTCTTGCATCTCGAGATTTGATTTAGAGAGTAGGCAGTTATCCACGCGGTGGCTATCAGTGCGTCGCAATCTGTAACGCGGCCATATCCTCGAACGATCGAGAAATTGGGCTTGCCGCCATAGTGATCTGTTACGAGCCTGACGATCTGCTCCTCGGAGGAATACTTTTCACCTTCATCCACGTAGAGAGTAACGTCGTGGTTAAACTGCGCTAGGTACCTACACATTCGAACGATGTTACCAAAGCCACCCTGCCCTGGGCCACCAGGCTCTGGACCCAACCATGATATCTTCAGACGATCCAAACGGGTTTGTCTCGACACAACCCCGGTTGGTTGAGGCGTGGTGACCTGGACCGTTGCAGGCTGCGCAACGCGTTCGAGAGGAAAACTCACAATTCTAAACTCTCTGCGACGGATCTTCTCGAGTGATTGCCTGATCAGATTCCTCACACCCTCTTCCTTCGCTACTTTCAGCGATAACAGGAAGATGAGTTTCAGCTCACCTCTGGCCGTTCCGTCGGGGAGAATGCGATGTACCAAGGCACCAAGTCCTCTTTTGATTTTCTCGGTGACCAATCTGTCCCTGGTCAACCTTAATTCATCATAGACGGCTTGGAGGCTATGCTCAACGAGATTCAATTCGAATTTGAGCGAGGCAACCTGCTGGTCCCTCTCCGCAAGAGAACGCGCTAGCTCATCGAGAGAATGCTCCAAACCTTTGATTCTTGAACCGCTTCCCTCAAAACTTCGCTTTTCATTACTCAAGGTCTGAAAAAGCGAACGCAAATTATCGAAAGAAGTTGAGTTGAACGCTGCCGACGAGTCGTCTGCGCATAACGCTACAATGGTATATGCGTGCTCAATGTCTTCCTGCGAAAGTCGAAAATCAACGAAATCTGGGTCACTGAGTTGACGGTGCACTAGTGGGGACTCGGGACGCGCCAGAGATTCCTCTAGGTAAGAATCGCGTTGTCCCCAGAGAGCAACGTACTCAAACGATTTTTTGAGAATTTCTTGAAGCTCAGTCGGAGCAAGCTCATGTCCGTGATAGGGATTGCGTGAGCCTTCATACCGATAGCACTTGTCGTAGACGAGACCGTTTGGGGTGCTCATGATGAAAATGCCCCTTGGTTTGAGGGCCTGCTTCACCTCTTGCAGCAATACGGTTGGTCTCTCTACATGTTCGATGACTTCGAAGCAGACCGCTGTGTTCACAGCTCTCTCCCGGAATGCTAGTTTGGACGCGTCCATTACGATGAATTGCAGGTTGCCCTGCTTGTACCGCGAGTGGGCTTCTCGGATTGCTTGTTTGGAGACATCAATGGCGACAACAAAATCTGCGCCTGACCGAGCCAGTAGGTCCGAGCCAAATCCAGCTCCGCATCCCATGTCGAGCACAGTGGAGCCTTGTATGAATGGGTATGCGAATTCGTACCTAATCTCGTGCTCGCGAAGTAGTCGAGGGTTCGCTTTCTCCAAGTCCAAGTGCTCTGCGTAGGCCATTTTCTACTTCACTGCTCCACTGCTTACCTTGCACTTAGCACGGCAACGCGGCCGGTTCGATTCGATTCGTATGCGGCATTAACGAGCCGCATCGCTTCGAGTCCATCCTCGGCCGAGCCAATTGGTTCTCTATGATCACTGATTGCGTGTTCGAACTCATCCCACTCGTGGCGCCAAGACTGATCAGATCCGCGATACTCGATCACTTGTTCGGAAAAGGGCTTCTCGAAGTCTCTTTTTCCGAGAGCCGCACGTTCGATCCCATACGATCCCCCTAGTCCGTCTACAGAAACGTATCCGTCGTGCCCAAACACATCGAATGAGAAACCATTCCTCCAGAGGGTAAGGCTTGAGTGCAATTCTGCAACTCTCCCTTCAGCGGACCGAAGCAGCACAAACGCGTTGTCTTCGAGAGGCTCCATCTTCCAGTACGTATTCCCCACGAAAGCCTTTACTTCAGAGAATTCCCCGAGGAACCACCGGAACAAATCCAAGGCATGAATGCCCTGCTCCATCAGTTGCCCCCCTCCAACTATCTTCGGGTCGGCGCGCCATTCCTTTTCATAACCCAATCTTCCACATATGCCATATCTACATCTGGAGAAGTCCAATTCTCCCAGCATGCCTTCGTCGACCCATCGCTTCGCTTGGAGGATTGCAGGGTGATGTCTATGATTGAAACCACATTTTAGGAGCATTCCGGTTTCGCGAGCTTTTCGAACCATCAGTTCCGCTTGGCTAATGGTCCTTGCAAGCGGCTTTTCACATAGAACGTGTTTTCCCGCCTCTAGTGCTCTGATCGACATCTCCGCGTGAAGGTGTGGTGGTGTGCAAACTGCTACGGCGTCAATGTTGCGATCAGTGATGACCTCCTCCCAATTCGCATATGCCTTGGCGCCGATCGCATTAGCCAATTCCTTTGCCGACTTCAAATCGTCCTTATGTCCGCATGCCACTGCCAGGACACGCGATTCGCCCTTATTGGGAAAAACAGACGCTCTTCTCTTTCCCTGTAAACCAGCACCTATTATGCCTACGTTCAAATCCTGGTCCCCCGTCCTAAGCCCAGATAACGTATCCCCATATCAGCCATCGTCGTTGGGTCCAGCAGATTTTGAGTGTCGAATATGACTGGCGATTTCATGGCTGACCTAATCTTTCTGAAATTCAACTTTGCGAAGTCGGGTAGATCATTAAGGATCAAGATCACGTCAGCGTTCTTGCATGCAAGGTACGGATCGTCATAGAGTAACAAGTGCGGAACACCCAGTTCTGATTCTTGGACCCGTGGGTCGTATGCATGCACATCGGCCTCCTTTGATCTCCAGTGCAGCGGATCTTCTTAACGTGCTTGTGCCGGCTTTGTAAGTGAGCCCAAAAACGCACACGTGCTTTCCGCCTAGCGATCCCAGTATTTTTTCAAGTTTTTCTACAACTGAAGCGTTTTGTCTTTCGTTGACCCGGAGTACGCCATCGATTAGCGTCGTCTCGTGGTGATGGGCCTTTCCAACCGACTGCAGAGCTCTAAGGTCTCGGGCCAAAGTGCCTCCAGCGAAGCCAAGGCCTGGTCTGACGAGGGCTTTTGATCCTATTCGGGAGTCAGCCCTAAGTGCTTCAGCCACCTTTAATCCATCAGCACCCACGAGATCACATATGTTGCCGATCTCATTGGCATAGCTGATCGAAGTCGCGAGGAAACAGTTTATCGCGTGTTTTGTCATCTCTGCTGACCGAAGGTTCATTTCGATGATTTTCGTTTGAATTGGGGAGAAGAACTCGCGCACTTTTGCCAGTGACGCATGATCGTTCGCTCCAATAACGATCATGTCTGGATGCATGAACCGATCTATTGCCTGTCCAAGCCTAAGGTTCTCAGGAACATACGCGAGGCTACGCATACTGCTGTTTTCCCAGATCATTTTCTCAATCTCCTCGCATGTTCCAACTGGAACCTGACTGCTCACAATGACCGTGCTTTTGGGCGCGACATTCTTCAGTCGCTTTGCGGTTCTCAGTATCACCGAGAGATCAACATTATCGTCCTCGTCCACAGGTGTGTCAAAGGCGATGACCACAAAGTCCGCACCCCTTACACCAGCTTCGATCTCGCTTTCGAATTTGAGGTTGCCTTCAGCGATATTCCTTGAGATAAGACCATCAAGGCCGGGCTCGAACAGGGGTGCTCTGCCTTTTCTCAAGTTGCGGATAACCATTGCGTCCTCGTCTACACCGGTCACCTTGTAGCCCAACTTCGAGAGGCATGCAGCGTAAACGCATCCAAGATGCCATAGGCCGATGACGCTTACTTTCGATCGCCTAGTCAGCAAATGCCATCGCTTCTCAGTGAACATTAAGCTGAATAAAACTCTGTTACTGATAAGCGGGACGGTATCACTAAGCACAAGACTCTGGCAGCCCATGCTTCGTGGAGAGAAACTTGCTTCGTAGCATTGATCGAAGTGTTTCAGTTCCTCGAACCTCCCCCGTCACATGCTGAACTCGCTCTCAGCATGATATCTCGCGCAGCATGCATTCGCCCCAAAGGAAGCACTTTTATGCCGAATGTAATAACCAAAACAGCAATTGGTGT
>Ga0315282_10010899_pt1 | contig 14178 bp, 14 predicted proteins | sample YL17G07_20_MG_FD_203693 | JGI IMG/M metagenome (GOLD analysis project Ga0315282, IMG submission 203693) | Sediment microbial communities from Yellowstone Lake, YNP, Wyoming, USA - YL17G07_20 | ecosystem: Environmental > Aquatic > Freshwater > Lake > Sediment | place: USA: Wyoming | collected...
TTTCTGCTGGGCGAAAATTGCGCCGCTGTTAAGCGACTTTTCAATAACTTGCGTCATGGTCTGAGTTCCGTTCGCTCCCTCCAGGGCATTTTTGATAACCACCCCGCTTACCACCGTGTATCCTTTGTCTTCGTAGGTCGTATTTGGGGTGATGGCGCCGCTGTCGATTGCTCCAGCCATGGTAATCGGCTTAAAAATCGAACCCGGCTCGAAAACATCGCTTATTGCCGAATTCAAAAATATACTCGGGTCTTTCACTTCATTGTATTTATTGGGATCGAAATCCGGCCAGTTGACCATGGCTTTTATGGCACCGGTTTTTGTGTCCATTACAATCACCGTGCCTTCCGTAGCCTTGAGATTTTCTACTAAGTTTTTAAGTCCCTGCTCGACAAAAAACTGGACATTAGGATCGATTGTTAAAATAACATCAGCGCCGTCCTCGGGTTTCTTGATGATATTATTGTCTGTCGAAATTAATTCGCCCGAACTGTCTTTTTTAGCCTCGGCTATTCCTGTTTTTCCCGCCAGTTCGTTTTCGTAAAATCCCTCTACCCCGTACCTGCCGACTTTTTTGTCTCCGTCAAAACCCAAAAATCCGATTACCTGGCAAGCCAATTCGTTACTCGGATAATAACGCCAATTTTCGGTGGTAAAATTAATTCCCTTAAAATCGAATTTTTTGATTTCATTCACGACATCCTCGCTAACCTTGGATTTCAGCGATTCGTAGGGATCATTTTCCTTGTTTATCTTGGTTTTGATGTAATCTTCATCAATTTCTAAAAGAGGAGAAAGTTTTTTGACTATCTCCTCTCTGTTTTCTGTTTCTTTGGGTATGGCATAAACCGTAAAAAAATCCTTATTGACGGCTACTGGCACGAGAGATGAATCTCCCGTAACGTTTTTGTCTTCCATAAATATCTCGCCCCTTACAGGATAAATAGTCTGAAATGCCTGATGCTGATTTTGCGCCAGTACCTTATAGTAATTGTGTTTTATGATTTGCAGCGCGAATAAACGGGAAACAATGATTGCAAAGCAAAGAAAAATAAAAAAAACTAAGGTGTAGAATCTCCAGTTTTTCATGTATTAACTAATTATTTCGCGGCAACAACAGTCGTGGTCGGAAAAGCAAGATAATCAATGCCCTTGGTCTGAACCTGGACCATATTTAATCCTTCAGCTTTTGTTTCCAGAAAATTAATGGATTTCATATTGGAGATGGTTATTTGATATTGTTCGTTTGTCTTTTCCAATTCGCTGAGTTGTTTTTTCAAAGAATTTATTTTGTATCCCTGGGCTGTACCGCTGTTGCTCTGCATTACGTACAGAAATCCGCAGGTGATTATCGAAAAAATCAGAAATATCGCCAAAAATTTTTTGGTTTTTATTTTCGCGCCCAACGCCATTCTGGAAACGGACGATTGAGAACGTACAATATTCGTATGTGCCAAACTGATGACGGTCATAAATATTTCGAGTGATCCAAAATTCTAATTTCCTGGTTTAGAATTTTGGCTTCTTGGGTGGGGGGCCGCCCCACCTAAGATTCCAAGGTCAAAGCCTTTGGATCCCTATGTTTTTAATGCCGCACGCAGTTTTGCACTGCGGCTGCGATAATTAAAACTGATTTCTATTTCATCCGCGGTTATTGGTTTATCGGTAAGAATTTCTAGCTTACCCTGATTTTTTTGCTCTTTGAAAAAGTACTTTACGATTCTGTCTTCCAGTGAATGAAAAGAAATGACCACAATTTTTCCTCTGGGAGCAACGATGTCGAGCGACTGCTCCAATCCTTTTTTTAAGTTTTCCAATTCGTCGTTAATCACAATACGCAATGCCTGGAACACTCTTGCCAAAATCCTGTTTATCGTTCCCCTTGTCGTTAAGCCGAATGGAATTGATTTCAAGACTATATTTTTCAATTGAAAGGTTGTTTTTATCGGATGCAATTTTCTTTCTTTGACAATTTCCCTGACAATTCTCCTGCTGTATCTTTCTTCTCCGTAATTGGTGAAAATTTCAACCAAGCTTTCTTCCGGCCATTTATTGATTATTTCTTCGGCGCTTACCACTTGGCCGCCGTTTAAAATCATCAGCAGGGGTTCGTCTTTCCTGAAAGTAAATCCTTTGCCGCTTTCCTCTATTTGCCAGCTCGACAACCCCAGATCGAATAAAATTCCGTTAACGCCGGTAAATCTGTTTTCTTCGGCTATTTTTTTCAAATCCTTAAAGTTTCCGTGCGCGAGTGTCAAGCGCATATGCGGCTCTATTCTTTTCAAAGACTGAGCATCCACGTCTATTCCCAGAACTTTTCCGTCTGGTACATTCAATTCAAGAATCGCTCGAGTGTGCCCGGCTTCTCCAATTGTGCAATCTATAAAATTTTCGTTCGGTTGAGGATTTAGATATTTTATAACTTGTTCTAAAAGAACGGGTTGATGCATGAATTTAAACGCCCAACTCTCCTAATCTTTCGGCAATATTATCCACTTCTTTCTCACTCTGTTTTTTGAATACATTCCATTTTGTCTCATCCCAAATTTCCAAACGGTTGTAAACGCCGGCAATCACCACGTTTTTTTTCAACTGGGCGTAATTTTTTAAATAATCAGGTATTAAAACTCGGCCGAGTGTATCCAGATCGACCTCGCTTGCTCCGGCCAGCATCAATCTGCCGAATTCTCTTGTATCTCTCTGTCCGATGGGCAAATTGCTTAACTTCTCGACTAATTTTTGCCATTCCTTTAGGGGATAAATAAAAAGGCAATTATCCAATCCTCTTGTGATAACCGCCTTTGCACCAAGTTCCCTCCTTAGCTTAGAGGGTATAGCTAATCTTTTTTTTGCGTCGATAGTGTGTGTATATTCTCCAATCAACATATATTATCAATCTTCGTCTTTAAAACGATTCTCTCCCCAGAAGTTATTACTTATTAACACTTTTATCCACAATTCAACACTCTACATCAATTTTAATCCACTTAAATAACTAATGTCAACACCTCTCCATGCAGGATATGAAAACTTTGCCAAAATTAAAAATTAGCTTCAAAACAGCTAATTTTCAAAAATACAGCCCTTAAATTATCCACAGTTTATCCACTTTTACGTTATTTTTGTAAAGGGGGGTACTTAAATTAATCTTTTATTTCTTCTGCTTTTATTTCAATCATGTCTCCTCTTTTTAAATTCTGCTGGAGCATTTTTTTCGCTACTCTGCTTTCGACTTCATCCTGAATCACCCTACGCATCGGCCTGGCACCGAATTCCGGTTCATAACCAAGCTCGACAATCTTATCCACTAAGTCAGGACTGACAACTAAACGGATTCCGGTACCCTCATATAATCTCTTCGACAAATCGTTCATCATTAAAACCGCGATTTTTATCAAGTGCTCATGGGTCAATGGTTTAAAAACCACAACTGCATCGAAACGATTCAAAAATTCTGGCTTAAAAATTCCTCCCTTCAAAAGATAATCAATTAATTGTTCTTTGAAAACATCAAGACTCTTCCCCGCCTTGATGTTTTCCCTGATCAGTTCCGCTCCGGCATTGGAGGTACCGATAATTATCGCGTTAGTAAAACTGATTTTCCTGCCGAAAGCATCGGTCAACCATCCCTCATCGAGAACCTGAAGGAGTAAATTCAAAATATTGGAATGTGTTTTTTCGATTTCATCCAACAGCACCAGCGAAAAAGGATTTTCGCTTATCGCACTGGTAAAAAGCCCGGGCTCTCCTTTTTCCGCAAAACCAATCATGCGGTTAACCGCATCGGCTTCCTGATACTCGGTCATGTCGAATCTTATCATTCTTTGCTCGGAACCGAAATAAACTTCGGCCAGCGCCTTGGATGTTTCGGTTTTTCCCACGCCCGTAGGCCCGAGGAAAAGAAAACTTCCGATCGGTCTTTTGCCGCCCTTGAGTCCTGCTCTTGCCCTACGCATCGCTTCGGAAATTAATTTTACCGCCTCTTCCTGATCAACCACCCTATCGTGAATCCTGTCTTCCAGTGTCAGAAGTTTTTCCCTTTCGTCTTCCTTAATTGTGCCTACTGGAACTTCGACTCTTTCGGAAACAATCGCATTGACGTATTCCGGCGGAACAAATTTATCTCCTTTCGAATTTGCATACGATAAAACTTCGGTCAGAATATCGATTGCTTTCCCGGGAAACGGCGCATCCTGGATATAACGTTCGGTTAATTTCACGATGTCGCGTAAGATTCGATAACTCACAATCAACCCGTATCTTCTTTCAAACCCCGGAAGCATATCTTCCAGGATAAAAATCGTTTGCTCCGCGGTCGGTTCGTCGATTTCAATCTTAACGAATAAATTTTTTACGGCAGAATTCGTTTCGATGTATTTATGATAAGCTTCGTAATTGGTCAATCCGATAATCTGAAAATTCGGAGATGCCAGATACGGCAAAATCACCGGAGTAATGTTTATGGCGGCCGGTCCCTTTTCGGAACCCAGATAATTATGAATCTCGTCAATCACCAAAATTACATTGCCCGCATTTACCGCTTCGGAAAAAATTATCTTCAATCTTTCCAGGATATCTCCAGAGGTGTCGAGCCCGGCAAAAACCGCCTGCATATCAAGTTCCAAAATTCTTTTGTCGTTAAGACCGGGAAAAGATTTTCCTTCGGCTACTTTTTTCGCGAAAGCGTAAGCGATTGTCGAACGGCCAGACCCAGGCTGGCCGACCAATAAAACATTATTCTCTCCGCTCCTCGAAAGAATTCGCTCAATGGCGTAAATTTCCTTATCGTGTCCGATTAAATGTATGGATAAATTTCTCTCTTTGATTATTTTTGTGATTTCCGTACTGTACTTGTCCACGTTTACCGTAAATCCCGAGGCCCATTGCTTTCCGACTCCACGCTGCTTCATCAAGTTTTCCAAATGCCAAAATTGTTTCCTTTTTTTTATATCATTTTCGATAAAATCCTCCCAGCTGGTTACGTGATTAACATCGTCAAGTTCCATATCGTTTATAGATAACACCTCTTTGAATCTGGGGTTATACTCCGCCGCGGCAACCAAAAAATCTCTGATTTCTATATCGCGATGAAAATTATTTATTGCGAAAGATGCCGATTCTTCGAATACCCTCAAAAGCTCCTCGCCGTCCTTTACGTTATTCTCACGCAATCTTTTTATTTCCGAATCCAGTTTCTCCTTAAATAAATTTTTGTCCAGTCCCAGCTTATTGAAAATCGCCTCTCCCCTTTGGTCTTTCCAAAAATAAAAAACAATCGTGAAGATATTTAACGGAACTTTATTTTTTCCACAGAAATCGGATGCTCTTTTTATGGCTCTTGCCACCCTGAAATCGGTGTAATCAGCCAGATTCAAATCACCGACGCTGCGTGAAGCTATCCTGTCAACTAAAGATTTCTTCACGACGAAATTTTCACGCAACGCCCCGAGAAATGTGAGGTATATCGAACCGATGACGATAAAACAAATAAAGATTATCGCCAAGCCCACAGTTTGCTGCATGGAAAGCTTCAATATTTTCGGCTCGAGCAAAGACAAAGAAAGAAAAATTACCGCGAAAAAGCAAAGGGAGTTTACTACCCTTAATGTAGAAATGGGAAAAATTTCCTCCAGTCTGACTGCCCTGAAAACCAAATTTTTCTTTTTTAGGTCGAACATATTTTAAATCAATAAAGTTATTGCGTAAAACAAAAGCCCCAGTAAAATCGGGGGCAAAAATAACCAAATAACGGAAAACAAGGCTCCGAATACGATTACCGCGAAAAAGAAAATGATTCCGAAAATAATCGTAAAAAATCTCACCAAAAATCCCAGTCCGCGGGAAATCGCATTAAAGGAGATGTATTCGAATATTTTTTTGAAATCCAATCCGTGCGGACGAACAGTGATATCCCGTTTCCAGGGTGCAAAAAGCGTCCTTAAGAGCAAAGGAATGGAGAAATAATGCAAAGCAAAGATAATGTAGTTCTTCCAGGCGGTCAAAATATTTTTGGTCGCTTCTCCATAATACCACCGCCAAAAAACCAGTACTATCGGCATATGTTTATATGCTTATATTATACAATATCCCGGAGAAATAAAAAAATGCGCGCGCCTGGATTCGAACCAGAGACCTTACGAATGTGAATCGTACGCTCTAACCGACTGAGCTACGCGCGCAGTTTGAACTGCGTTTTACCATAAATTGATGCGATTGATCAAAATTTCGCTTTTGCCGGCAATCAAATCCCTGACAAATCTGTCGTACATATCGTAGCGGTAATTGAATTCCCTGGTCGACATTGCCGCGCAATTCAGCTCTTTGCCAACTTCGGCTTCCAAATCCTTGATAAAGGTATTCAGTTTCCTGGGATTGATTTTGTCACCCACAATCAGAATATCGGCTTTCGCGGTTTCGTCTCCGGTAAAAATCCCCGCCAAAGCAAGAACTTTTATGCTGCCGATTTTTTTGACATTGGTTATCAACTCGTCCCTGGAAGCAATCGTCGATTTCAGAATTAAATTCTTCAATTCGTTGAAAAAATCAAATCCGGTGTTTATATAATAGACAAGCTTTTGCTCTTTGCGCGTTCCTCCTCTTTTCTTTTGGAAAGACAGCCAAACTTTCTTTTCTTTTAACAGACCGAATTTTTCCAGTAGGTTCAGTTCCCGGCGAACCAAAGACATATTCATTCTCAGGCGCTTAAAAATATCTTTCAGGGTAAAACTGTCCGCATGGTTCCTGAAAAAGAATTTTAAAACCTTCACTTTGGGTTGGGATTCGAAAAGTTGTTCCAATAAACCCTTGCCCACATAAATTCTGGGTTTGGAGATTTTGGTTTTTTTAATCCTTCTTCTTTTTGCCGGTTTCGATCTTTTTCTCGGCTTTATTTTCCTGGAAACACTTCTTCTGACTTTCCTGACTAATTTCTTTCTTTTTGGCTTTTGCCTTTTGATTTTTCTTGATTTTTGTTTTCTGACCTTTTTCGGCTTGGATTTTTTGATTTTTCTGATCGCTAATTTTTTCGCCGTTTTTTTCGGCTTTTTTACCCCTCCCTTTTTCGAAGCTTTTTTGTTTCTTCGGGGTTTTTTCTTCATGTTCGAGACGAAATTCCAACGCAAATGGCGCCAAAACTTCGCTTTTCAATAATTATCGAAATATGTATCTATAATACATCCTCAATCCAAACTTGTAAAGTCATATTTTTTCCATTATAATAACACCTATGGAAGATCCGAATCTCAAGCTTTATTTCCGGGAAATCATCTATCACAATCCCACAGCCAAAAAAACTTCGGTTTGCGGGGTTTTTTCCTATGAGGCGATGACTGTTGAGGAGACGAATCTCGGCAATCTTTACGTTGTGGGCAAAATTTCCAATCTTCCGCCCAAAAAACACAAAAGCTTCGATTTTCTTCTCACTGTTTTGGCATCCGCGATAAAAAGGGATTTTTATGCCGACCCGACCAAAAAAACCGTAGATGCCCTGGAATCTGCCCTGCAGGGAGCAAACATCTACCTTGCCGATTTCACCAAAAGAGGACACAACGAATGGATGGGTAATCTTGACCTTACTTGTTTGGCATTTTCTCAGAACAATATTCACATTGGACAAACCGGCAATATGCTGGTTTATTTGCTGCGCGGAGAGGTATTCACCAATATCGCGAGAAAATTTTCCATTTTACCGAAAAACGAAGCGATTAAAACTTTCTCCAATATCGCCAGCGGAATACTTGAAGAAAACGACCGGCTGATTATCACCACCGACGATATCCTCTCTATTGCTTCGCCGCAAAAGATAAAGGAACTGAATGTCGGCCTGGACAGCGAGGATTTTTACGAATTTTTGAAAGGATGTCTGGAAACGCAAACAAAAAATAAAAAATCCAAAGAAGAAACGGAAAATAAGGAACAAATAAATTCTTTGGCCTGCCTTATTCTCGACGCCGAAACAAAACCACCGATAAAAGAGAAAAAACCGAAAATAGAAAAAGAAAAACCCGAAATCATCAATTTCGATTTGCAAAAAATCACCAACTCCTATCTGAAAAAAGCGGTCAATCTGATAAAGGCTGACTTTACCAGTCCTAAGTCATCGCGATTAGTCGGTTTTCTTTCCGAATACAATATCGTAAGCTATATAATTGCCTTTTTTCTGATTATCCTTCTGGTGCTCTCGCCGTACCTCGTACGAAAATTCGATTATGAAATAAAAATAAGCAGAATCGAATCCATTGCAAAAAGGATAAACGAACTCATCAAAAGAAGTGAAATTGCTCTTGCCTACCAGGATCAAACAACCGCGCAAAACCTGCTTCAGCAAGCGAACAACCTGACCACCGATATCGACTCGATACTGGATAAACTTCCTGAAACAGTCAAAGAAAAGGCAATTGACGGTTTTAAGACGATAAAAGATAATTTCGAACTCCAGGAAAACACAATCAACAATGTTGTAGTCATCAACAGCCCCGAAGAAATCACCGATCTTTCGAAAAGCAGCTATGCATTCAATCCGCGGGGAATGCTATTGTCGGAAAATATGATTTATCTTTACGAGATGAGTACGGGATTCATAGACAAAATCAGCCCAGATAATACCGTAACGCCAACCTTAAGCTTTGTTTCCTCAAAAGATACTTTTAAACTGGGAACCGTTGTGAGTGATTCTCTTTTTCTTTTGGCCGACCCGGAAAAAGTATATATTTACGGAAAAAACGGTCAGCAGAATATATTTTCGATAAACCCGAACCTGGAAAATACGCTAAACATAAAAGGCATGACATCTTACAACGGCAATGTTTATTTTCTCGATACACAAAAACAAACTATTTGGAAATATGCCGTAGTGGAATCGACTCTCAGCGGTTCGAATTGGCTGAAAAAGGCTTCTGATCCTGAACTCGCCAACGCGGAATCGTTCGCCATCGACGGCAGCGTCTATGTCTCCAAGGCGGACGGGGTAATTCTCGAATACCTCCAAGGGCAAGAAGTACGGGAAATAAAACCGCAAGTCAGTCCCCCACTTTCCAACGGCGCAAAATTATTCACCGGAGACGAAATGAAAAATCTTTATATTTTGGACCGTATAAACAAAAGAATTATCGCCGTGAACAAAAAGGATAATTTTACGACCCAATACATCTCGGAAAGCTTTGTTTCTCCGCAAGATTTCTGGGTAACTAGTGACGAGAATTTCATTTTTTTGCTGGACGGCTCGAAAATATATAAATTAGGAATATAAAATTACTATTTCGGATAAATTAAAATATCCCGCATTGCGGGATATTTTAATTACAATAAAAATTTACTTCAATTCCACTGTTGCGCCGGATTCCTCGAGTTTCTTTTTCATTTCTTCGGCTTCTTCCTTTTTCACATTTTCCTTGACTGTTTTTGGAACGGCATCAACCAAATCTTTGGCTTCTTTCAAGCCCAGACCGGTAATGTCCCGCAATACCTTGATAACCTGAATTTTCTGTCCACCCGCACTTTTCAGCTCGATATTGAAACTGGTTTTTTCTTCCTTTACCGCCTCTCCTCCACCAGCAGCATTTCCAGCCATAACCGGAGCCGCCACCATCGGAGAAACGCCGAATTTTTCTTCCAGAACCTTCACCAGCTCGGATAAATCCATCACGCTCATTTTCTCGATTTCGTCGACCAGTTTCTTGAATTTTTCCGGAACCTTAACTTCTTTTTCTTCTGCCATAATTTTATAATTATTTATTATTTATTAGTTTTAATAGCGTTTAGCACGCCAATTAAGTTTCTCGTATTGCCCTGTAAAACATTTACAAGACCAGAAATCGGACCTTTAATGGACCAAACGAATTTGGCCAATAGTTCTTCCTGAGACGGAATCCTGGATAATGCTTCGACTTCCGCAAAGCTTAAAAATCTGCTTTCCATTATTCCGCCGATAACTTTAAGATTCTTGTATTCTTTGACAAATTTAAAAATTATTTTTGCCGGAGAAATCGGATCCTCGTAAGAGAATGCCAACCCCAAAGAACCCGGAACCTTCGTAATATCCGCACTCTGCTTGGCATCTTTTAAGGCGAGGTTAACCAGAGTCTTTTTCGCCACCTTATAATCGATGCCTGCTTTTTTCAGCTCCCTTCTCATTTTTTGCATCTGTCCCACGCTCAATTTACCGATATCCGTAAAAATCAAAGATTGCTGACGTTTTATTTTGTCGGCCAAATCTTTAACTAACTGCTTTTTTTGTGTTTTGGTTAACATATTGTTTCAATTAAAAAATAAAAAAATCCGTGAAATTAATCCACAGACTCATTTGGAGTTCTTGTTTTTATCCTCGATGGGACTTATTGATTGCCCATTGTCTGTGGATATATTTAATCTAATCTATTTAAAAATATATGTCAAGCCTATTTCAGATACTTGGCCTTATTCGCAATATGCTCTTCCAGGGTTCTGGCGTAAACCGTCGTTCCGTCGGGAGTGCTTAAAAAATAAATATAATCCGTATATTTCGGGTAAAGCGCGGCATGAATCGCCGAAAATCCCGGATTGTCTATGGGTGTGGGCGGCAAACCGAGATTCACGTATGTGTTGTAGGGAGAATTTATTTTGGTATCCTCATAGGAATAGCGCCACTTATCCACTCCCAGAATATAAGCGATGGTAATGTCCGCTTGAAGCGGCATTTTGTTTTCTATCCTTTTCCAGAAAATCCCCGAAACAATCGCCCTGTCTTCGTCGCTTTTCACTTCTTTCTCGACTATACTCGCCATAATCAGAATATCGTAAAGATTCTTATTCTGTTTCTTGATTTCTTTTTTCATTTCTTCGGTCATCTTACTGTCAAAATTGCTTTTCATTTTTTGGACAATATCGTCAACCGAGGAATTTTTATAAAAATAATAGGTATCGGGAAAAAGATATCCTTCTTCGTTTTGTGAAATCTTTTCCTCCGCGGGAATTACTCCGGCCGATACCAAGCGTTCGTTGATTTGTTTTATGCTCCAACCCTCGGGAATCGTAACTTTTGCGACATTCTCACTTATTTCTCCTTTGGCGATAATTTTGGCGATTTCGAAAAATCCCATTTTCGGGCTCAATAAATATTCTCCGGCCTGCAGATGACTGTTGTATCCCCTGACCCAGACATAAAACACAAAAAGCCACTTGCTTTCTATCAGGCCGTTACCTTTCAATTCCTGCGCCACCCCTCCCGAGCCCCAGCCCTTTTCGATTTTCACCAGTTTGTCTTCTCCGTGACCAACAGGTCTGACCAAAACCGTTATAACTATCAACACAAAAAGCAAGGCAATCAAAACCGCCAATTGAAATTTCTTGTTTTTGATTAGATTAATCACTTTGTTCATGCTTTTACTATTTAAATCAACGGCACGAAAGCGAATCCCGGGAATTCTTTTTCTTCGAAATCGTTTTCGGATTTTTTTATTAATAACCAAATACTCTCTTTGACCGGCGCCACGATTCTTCCGTTGACTTTTACCTGTTTTTTCCATTCTTCGGGAAATTCCCTCGCCGAAGCAGCTGCGATAATTTTATCAAAAGGCGCATCTTCTTTCAATCCCTTGCCCCCATCCCCGACAATAAACTTCGCAATCCCCTTTTTTACAAAACCGTATTTCTCCATGTTTTTTTTACCGAATTCCGCCAATTCCGCAATCCTCTCAATGGCAAAAATTTTTCCTTTTTCTCCCACACAATATGCCAGAAGCGCAGTCTGCCAGCCCGAACCCGAACCGATATCCAGAATTTTCTCTCCTGGCTTGGGTTCCAAAAGTTCCAGCATAAAAGCCACGGTCAGCGGCTGGGATATTGTCTGCCCAAAGCCGATGGGCAGCGGGGTGTTGATATCCGCCTCGTTTTTCAAATCTTCGGGTAAAAAATCTTCTCTGTTGATTTTTCGGAATGCCCCGATAATCAACGGTGTTTTCAAATACCCGTCTTGAATCAGTTGTTGGATAAGTTCTTCCATATTTGTATTATACCAAATTAAATCTAAAAAAGAGGCACGAACCCCGGTTTTCCGGAATTCGTGCCGAATGTTCATTCAGACTTGACGTCTATAATTATGGAGATATTGGTCTCGCGGGGCGTAATCAGAAATCTTTTCTTCTTTTCGATGATTTTTACGCTCTTTATCCCGGCGACTTTCTCGGGGTGCCTTAAGATGGCGTCTTTATCGATTTCCTTTTTGATTCTTACGAATCTCCCGAGACCAGCTTTTTCCAGTTCTTCCGCCGCACCGCTTTCGTCCCCGATTAATCTGACGGATCTTTTGGTAAAATATTCCCGAAATACGCCATTCAGAAGCTTCACGACTTTTAATTTTCCGTTTGAAGTCAATTCCTTCTTATTCGCCACATAATAATTACGAATAAGGAATGCTAACTTGGAAATTCTTCCCCTGATCAGGCCGACTCTCCTATTCGCGCGATTACCGATGCGCTTGATTTGTTCGTTTGCCTCTTCGATGGTTTTGGCTTCCTGTTTTTGAAATTCGGCTATCGCTTCGATAAAATCATCCACCTCGGAAGATGCTTTCGGAGTCTGAATTTTCAGTTTCATTTTTTGGGTCCTCCCTTCTTTTTTTGCGCTTCCTGCTCCAAACCGTTATGAAAGTCAACTTTTCCCAGGAAAAATCCCCCAAGAAAAACCAAAAGTCCCCCGCCCAAAATCAGCCACTGACTCTTCTTTGTTTTCACAATCTCTCCTTTTATTTAATTGGAATTAAGCTAAACATATATTAACAGAACCAATAAAATATGTCAATAAATTTATACTTGACAGCTAAATTAATATGTGGATAATTAGTATTAGACGAGTAAGTCGAGGTATCTTATCGAACGTCTTTATCTAAAGGCATAGTAAGTAGGGCGACTTGAAAGTCAAAGGTCGCTTTTTTTATTAAGTAGTAAGAGTAATTATATGGCGTTCAAAAAAGCACAAAGTTCAGACAGGTCTGACAGATCCGACCGAGAGATGATTAAAGGCAATTGGACTTGTTCCGAATGCGGAGCAAAGATCACCGAAATGCCTTTCGAGCCTTCGGCGGACAGACCGATTTTCTGCAAAGAATGTTGGTCAAAGAAAAGAGATGCTCGACCGAGAAATAATTTCGGTCCGAGAAAAATGATTCAAGGAAATTGGACTTGTTCCGAATGTGGAACAAAGATTACCGAATTGCCTTTTGAGCCTTCGGCAGGTACCCCGATTTATTGTCGAGAGTGCTGGAGCAAAAAAAGAGCAGACAGATACTAAACCTCTCCGGAATATAGAAAACCTCGCGGTTTATCCGCGAGGTTTTTGATTGGCGATTTGAATCGCTTCTTCTGCTTTTTTCAGCTTTAATAATGTTCTTTTGCGGAGTTTTAACCCCATTATTTCTGCCTGCAGAATAATTGCGAATGCCCTAGCCCTGATTTCATCGTCTGTGGAATCCATTGTCTTGGCAAGAATTTTTTCCGCTTCTTTGTTTTCAAGGGTAAAATACATCCCTGATACTTTTTCAATCGCGTAAAAAGCAAGTTTTTTGTATCTTATCCTGTTTTCTTCGGAAAGATTTTTGGATTTCAGAATTTTCAGAATGGACTTCAGTCTTTCGATACGCGGATCGAAATTCAAATTCATTTTTACCTCCTTTCGATTATCCACAGAATATACTCCAAAATAATTATTTTATCAATCGATTTGTGATATAATTTAAGTAGATCTTTATTTCAAATCTTAAGGAGGGATTGTGGATTGTAAAAAGCAGAAAATCAGAAGGCTCTTTTATCGTTTTTCGCAAATACAAGTAAAGGCGGGGATGTACCTAAAAAGGTATAAAAATTTCAATCACTACCACGCACGTTCTTACAAATCCTGAATTTCTGCAACTTAAAAAGACAGCGGGTTCGTATAGCGAACCCGCTTTTTGTTGTGTCTTACAGATGTAATAACCTACTAATTTATTTGGGAAGGAATGCGTATTTTATCCCGCAATGATCACAATGATATCCCCTGACTTCCAACCGAGGTCTTGCGTTCTCACCAATAAGAGGAAATTTATCCGGCTGTGCGTAGCCAAGTTCTTCGACTATATCTCCTTTACATACCCTGCATTTTTTGCCGGTCTTTTTTGGTTCCCTGTGGCTAGGAAAATCATAAACCCTTATAAATCGCCCTGCGTTTTCA
>Ga0315282_10010902_pt1 | contig 14176 bp, 8 predicted proteins | sample YL17G07_20_MG_FD_203693 | JGI IMG/M metagenome (GOLD analysis project Ga0315282, IMG submission 203693) | Sediment microbial communities from Yellowstone Lake, YNP, Wyoming, USA - YL17G07_20 | ecosystem: Environmental > Aquatic > Freshwater > Lake > Sediment | place: USA: Wyoming | collected...
ATAGTCAAAGCCACTGGACCATCTCCTTTCGGGGTCAAAGATGGTCAAATTGTGCCTCCTTTTCGAGTAGATTCTTACGTGAGGCAACGGGGCGGCTTCGAGTAGATTTCTGGTGAGGCAACGCGGCCCGTTGACATGAGTCGAGAACGGGCTTACTATTAGACAGCGCGAAGAAGCGAGCAGGGCCGGTTTGGGCGCCTCGGACCTTACCGACCTGCGAGGCGCCAGGAAGCCGGCGCTCGTCTTCCGAGTCAGCAAAGCAGCGCGGCATGGCCCGCGCAAAACCAGGAGGAACCATGAAGGTGCAACGTACTCTCGCGCTGGCGTTCGCCCTTGGGTGCATCTGTCTTTGTCCTGCCGGGGCGCAGTGGCTTGATACGCTGCTGTACTTCCCCGACACGCTGGGTTCCCTCACGTCCCCCAACCAACTGCTGTCCAACCCACTGACCGGCCGGGTCTACGGCGCTACGGAAGAGGACGACATTGTCGTCTTTGACCCCGCGACCCTGCAGAAGGCGGGGCTGTTCCGAGGTACGTTCAGCGCGGTGGCCATCTGTCCGGAACCGAACAAGATGTACCTGATGAGCCGTTACGAGCCGCAGCTCGCGGTCGTCGATGCCCGCGCCGATTCACTCCTGCGCACGGTGAGCCTCGGCGAGGACTACGAGCTGTTCGGCTATGCCTACAGCCCGACCTCAGGCAAGCTCTACCTTCGACTCGAAAATGGCGATTCGGGCCTCGCCGTGCTGGACGTCAACAACGACAGCGTGGTCAGGCGGCTCCTCGCCGGCCGGCAGGCGGCCGCCATCGCCTGGGACTCGGTCCACGACCGGCTTTACGCCGCCGGCAGCTTCGGTGGTACCACGAACATGCTTGTGTTCGACTGCGCGACCGACTCGCTCATCGGCCCGGTCACGGGCATTCCGTCGGTGGATGTCTGTGCGGCCAAGCCATCGGGTCACAAGCTGTACTGGTCGGCACGCGACGATGCAGTCTATGTGGTCAATACCGACTCGATGCGGGTGAGCAAGACGATAGACCTGCCGGTGTCCGCGGACACGTTGGTCTACAATCCCGTCTATGACCGGGTCTACACGCTGGGCGACGGCTACGACTTCGCGGCGATTGACGCCAGCGCGGACACCGTCAGGAGGGTGTTTGAGCTCCCGGATGACGGCATCCAGATGGCGGTGAGCCCGGTGGACGGCAGGTTGTACCTGGCGCTGGCCACGTACACGGACACGACGGTTGCCATCATTGACACGACCGACACGATTGTCGGGCACGTTCGGCTCGACGACGGCTACGGCCAGGCGCTCGGCTTCTCGGCCGCCCGCCGGGAGCTGTACGTCGGTTCCTCGGGCGGTTACGTCGCCGTGGTTGACGTCCCGGCCGACACGGTGAAGGGCTATGTCGACTACCGCGATTTCTACATCCGTAACCTCATCTACAACCCGGCGGGCGACAAGCTGTACCTGCTGATGTCGACCGTCAATAAGGTCTGCGTGCTCGGGCCGGACTACCGGGTGCTCACGTACATCGACCTGGCGCTGGGCACGACCGCATTCCCCTTGCTCAACCCGGCGCTCAACCGGCTCTACATCGCCGACCGCAGGACACTGACGATAATCGACTGCAATACGGACAGCATCACGAAGACGGTTGCGATTGGCACGATTGACGACCCGATACCGGTGCTGCACGCGGGGTTGAACCGGCTCTTCATCGTCCCCACCAACGGCGCGACCTCGGCTCTCGTATACGACTGCCTGCGCGACACGGTGATTGGCTCGATACCGCTGGGCGGCGAGGCGACCTGCGCCGCCTTTCAGCCGCTTGCCAACAAGCTGTACGTCGGAGTATACGCCAACCCGAACCTTACCGTCATCGACCCGGTGCGGTGCTCGGTGCTGACGCAAGTCCGCGCCGGCACCCGCTACCGTTACAACGGGGCGTTCGGCCACCCGGTGAATGGCCTTCTGTACTTTGTGAACGCGGGCCCGGACTCGCTCTACATCTTCGACAGCCGGAACGACAGCCTGCTCTCCGTGTTGCCGACCGTTTCCCACGCCGATACGCTCTTCTGGAACGGGCCGCTCGACAAGCTGTACCTCTCTTACCGGTATGCGACGAGCGTCCTCGACTGCCGCACCAACACCGTCATCGACTCGCTTCCGGTCGGCGCCTACCGGTCGGGCCTGATGAACGAGTGGAGCACGAAGCTCTTCCTCGGCAGGAGCGTCCTTGACTGCCGTAACGACACGGTCATCGGCACGCTGGCCGGCATCGGTACGCCCTACAACTTCGCATGGAACCCGCTCGACCACCGGATGTACGTGGCCTGCCGTCAGGCCTACGTTGCCGTCTACGGAGACGAGCCGGTCGGCATCGCCGAGCATGGCGAGAACGCCGCCCTGCAGGTGGCGCTGGTCAGCAACCCGGTTCGCGGCCGGGCGGTGTTTCGCTGCCAGGTGCCGCCGGGCCAAGTAGCCGAACTCTCGGTCGTGGATATCCTCGGTCGCATCGTCCTCCGTCGGCGGGTACAGTCCCCGTTCGGGGACAGTCCCTCGCCTTCGTCCTTGCTGCTCGACCTTGGGTTGATGTCGCCCGGCGTCTACTTTGCCCGACTTGAGGCCGCAGGCGGCAGAGCCACGGCCAAGCTCGTGCTGCAGCGGTAGCACTGCGACAGGTCTGCTTTGCACGAGGGCGGCCTTCGGGCCGCCCTCGCCCGTTGTTGCGTCAGTGTGACCCGGGGCTATAATCCTGCCACTTGCCCAAGCGCAAACGTCCCACGCGACAATCGATGTCAGATTCCCCGGCTGTTCCCAGTGGACCGGTGTCTCGCGGCCCGGCAAAGCCTGTCTGCCTTGAACTCGAAGACGGCACGCGGTTCGAAGGCCTGGGCTTCGGCCATGCCGGGCCGGGTTCGGGCGAGGTGGTGTTCAACACTTCGATGGTCGGATACGTGGAGGCTCTAACCGACCCTTCTTACCGGGGACAGATTCTCGTGATGACATATCCGCTCATCGGCAACTATGGCGTGCCCGCGGCATCGGAGAAGGAGCGGTTTGAATCGGACCGGATTCAGGTCGCGGGACTGGTCGTTTCGACAGCGCATGACGACACAAGTCACGCCGGCGCCGCGCGTTCGCTCCATACCTGGCTGGCCGAAGAGGGGATTCCCGGTGCGGAAGGAATTGATACCAGGAACCTGACCATCCGGCTGCGCGAGCGCGGGACCATGCTCGGCCGGGTCGTGCCTGAGGGGCATGCTGAGAGCGTGCCGATGTTCGACCCGAACCGGGTCAACATCTGCGGCGAAGTCTGCGTCAAGGAGCCGGTGACCGTGGGCCGGGGTAAGAAGCGCGTGGTTCTTGTCGACTGCGGGGTCAAGCGCTCCATCTTGCGCGAACTGCTGGAGCGCGAGGTGGAGATAATGCAGGTGCCCGCAGGCTGGGATTACACCGGCGAGGCGTTCGACGGCATCCTCGTCTCTAACGGGCCGGGCAATCCCGAGCAGTGCCCGGATACGGCACGGGTGCTGCGACGGGCGATGGCTTTGAACCGTCCGATACTCGGCATCTGCCTGGGGTGCCAGCTCATGGCAATGGCCGCGGGCGCGCGAACGTACAAGCTCCGCTACGGGCACCGGGGACAGAACCAACCCTGCCGCGAGACCGGGACAGACCGGTGCCGGCTCACCAGCCAGAATCATGGCTACGCCGTGGACCAGGCGACCCTGCCCGATGACTGGCACGTGTGGTTCACCAATGCCAATGACGGCTCAGTCGAGGGGATAAGGCACCGGCGCAGGCCGTTCTTTGCGGTCCAGTTCCATCCCGAGGCCTCGCCCGGGCCGCTGGACAGTCTCGACCTGTTCGACCGGTTCGTGGAGATGCTGTGACGAAGCCGAGAACGGTCCTGATTCTCGGGTCCGGCGCGCTCCAGATAGGCCAGGCAGGCGAATTCGACTACTCGGGCAGCCAGGCGATAAAGGCGCTGAAAGAAGAAGGCGTACGCACGGTCCTCGTCAATCCCAACGTCGCCACGATTCAGACGACCCCGGGCCTTGCGGACGAGATTTACCTGGTCCCGGTGCAGGCCGATTTCGTCCGGAAGGTAATCGAGCGGGAGCGGCCCGACGGCATCTTGCTGAACGTGGGCGGTCAATCGTCTCTGAACGTCGGGGTGGAGTTGTGGCGCTCAGGCGTTCTGGCTGAGTTCGGCGTGGCGGTGCTGGGCACCCCGGTTGAGACTATCGAAGAGTCGGAGGACCGGGAGCGGTTCGCAGCCCGGATGCGGGCCATCGGCGTTGCCGTTCCCAGGAGCGGTGCGGCGCAGACCGTGGAGCGGGCTTTGCAGGTGGCGGACGGACTCGGCTACCCGGTCATGGTGCGTGCCGCCTACAGCCTGGGCGGGCTGGCGTCAGGCGTGGTGAGGTCCCCGGAGGAACTGGGACCCAGGGTGGCCGGGGCGCTGGCCCATGCTCCGCAGGTGCTGGTAGAGGAGTATCTCGGAGGATGGAAGGAGGTGGAATACGAGATAGCCCGGGACCGGTTCGGCAACGCGGTCACGGTCTGCAACATGGAGAATCTCGACCCGATGGGCATCCACACCGGAGAGAGCATCGTCGTGGCCCCTTCCCATACCCTGACGAATGCCGAGTACCATCGGTTGCGCTCGGTTTCGCTCCGGATTGCGGAGAAGCTCGGGGTTGTCGGCGAGTGCAACGTGCAGTACGCGCTCCATCCGTCAGGCGGCGACTACCGGGTTATCGAGATAAACGCGCGATTGTCCCGGTCGAGCGCGCTCGCTTCAAAGGCAACCGGGTATCCGCTGGCCTGGGTCGCGGCGAAGCTGGCGCTGGGATACGGTCTGGCCGACCTGAAGAACAGCGTCACCGGAGTGACGGGTTGCTTCTTCGAACCGGCGCTGGACTACGTGACGGTCAAGGTGCCGCGCTGGGACCTGCACAAGTTCCGCGCCGCTTCCCGGCGCATCGGCAGCGAGATGAAGAGCGTGGGCGAGGTGATGGCAATCGGCGTGACGTTTGAAGAGGCGCTGCAGAAGGCGGTGCGCTCGCTCGGATTCGGCTATGACGGGCTTACCGACCCGCGGGCCCGCACCGACGACCCGCTGGACGAAATCGCCAACCCGACCGACCGCCGGCTCTTTGCCCTGGTGCAGGCCCTGGAACAAGGCCAGAGCCCGGCCAGCCTCTGCGCTCTGAGCGGGATTGACCCGTGGTTCATGGCCAGGATTGAGGCGGTTGTCCGTGCCGCAGCCGGACTGCGCGGAGCGTCCGTCGACACGCTGGACGGCAAAGAACTGCTGCGGCTGAAGCGGCTGGGGTTCTCGGACCGGGCCCTGGCGCGCCATCTTGGCGTTGCGGAGCAGGACGTGCGCGAGCGCCGGCTCGGGCTCGGGGTAGTTCCGCGCGTCCGCCGCATCGACACGCTGGCCGGCGAGTTTCCCGCGGCGACGAACTACGTCTACATGACCTATGGCGGGGACTGTTCCGAGGCCCGGCCTGAAGAGCGGGGTAGACCGGTCGTCGTGCTGGGGAGCGGTCCTTACTGCATCGGGTCGTCGGTCGAGTTCGACTGGTGTTCAGTCGGTTTCTCCGCGACCGCGGCCAAGCTCGGACACCGGACAATCATGGTCAACTGCAACCCGGAGACGGTCTCGACCGATTACGACATGAGCGACCGGTTGTACTTTGAGGAGCTGACCCTGGAGCGAGTGCGCGACATCGTCGACTTCGAACACCCGCTGGGCGTCGTGGTCGCGGTCGGCGGCCAGATACCGAACAACCTCGCGCTGGACCTGCATCGGACCGGCGTACACGTCCTCGGAACCAACCCGGACAGCATCGACCGGGCCGAGAATCGGCACCGCTTCTCCACGCTGCTCGACGAACTGGGCATCAGTCAGCCGGCCTGGCGGGAACTGAAGACGATTGAGGAGGCGCGGGCGTTTGCCGCGGATGTCGGTTACCCGGTGCTGGTGCGGCCGTCCTACGTTCTCTCCGGTTCGGCGATGAACATCGCCAAGACCGAGCATTCGCTGGAGCAGTACCTCGGGCAGGCCACGCGGGTCTCGCCGGAGAACCCGGTCGTGATATCCAAGTTCATCGAGGGGGCCAAGGAGGTCGAAATCGACGGGGTGGCGCAGGACGGCGAGATGGTGCTCTACGCGATAACCGAGCACATCGAACTGTCGGGCGTGCATTCCGGCGACGCCACGGTCGTCCTGCCGCCCCAGAACACCTACCTCGAAACCGTGCGTCGCGCCAAGGTCGTGACCAAGGCGATTGCCCGGGCCCTGGGCATCAATGGGCCGTTCAACGTTCAATTCCTGGCGCGGCAGAACGAGCTCTCGGTCATCGAGTGCAACCTGCGGGCTTCGCGGTCGTTCCCGTTCGTGTCCAAGGCCACCGGCTACAACTTCATCGAGATTGCCGCGCGGGCGATGCTGGGCGAGGACGTCCGGGGGAACTACCGCACGCTCGACCTCGACCACGTGGCGGTCAAGGTGCCGCAGTTCTCATTCTCGCGGCTGAAGGGCGCTGACCCGGTGCTTTACGTCGAGATGACGTCCACCGGCGAGTCGGCGTGCTTCGGCGATTCGCTGGAGCAGGCCTGGCTCAAGGCGGCGATAGCGAACGGGCTCCGGCTGCCCAAGCAGACGGTCCTGGTGTCGGTCGGGGCTGAAGACCAGCGGGTCAAGCTGCTCGAGCCGGCACGAGCGCTGGCCCAGGCCGGCTATGTCATCTATGCCACTGCCGGGACCCACGCTTTTCTCGAAGGCCACGGCGTCCTATCCCGCCATGTGCACAAGGTTTCCGAGGGCAAGAGCCCGTCGGTCGTCGACCTGATTCAGTCCAAGACGGTCGAATGCGTGATTAACGTGCCGAAGCGGACCGCGGATGAGGCAACGCTGACCGACGGGTATCGGATACGCCGCACCGCGGCCGACGTCGGCATCGCGCTCGTGAACGACGCGGAACTGGCCCGCCTGTTCATCCGCGCCCTGCTGCGCCACCCCCGCGCGACTCTGGAAGCCCGCCCGCTCTCAGACTACCTGGGGAAAACGAAGTAGCGGCGCGGCCTGGAACTCGACCACAAGGCCGCCGACCGGGAAGAGACTGAACTGGTAGAACGTATCCCGCTTGCCCGAGCTGCTGCAGGAGCAGAAGGAAGAGACACGCCTGATGCCGGGCCTGGTGCGAACCGACGAGGCGGTGTTCAACGTACCGGGCATGGCCGAGAACCCGGGAGACCACCGCAGCATCTGGCACTATCACTAGAAGTCCGGCCGGAAACCGGGGGTCTGGGGCACGCGATCCCGAGCAAACGCGGTGCGGCCGAAGCCTTGTCGCCGTTTCACCTCGCCGCCGATCATGAAGCCGATGATGCCCAGGGCGAGAAGGCTCAGCGGGGCCAGGCCTTCGACCGTGTTCGCGTCGATGACGTTCAGGCCGGTCGCGCCCAAGAGCACGCCGATGAGGATGTAGGCTACAACCTGAGGCACCTTCAGCCGCTTGAATACCCGCGCGCCAAATGTGCCGAGCAGGACCGCCAGGGCGACGGTCAGCATGATATTGAACTGGAATTCCATAGCGTCTCGTTCTCAGGTCCAGCCAGCAGCAGCCGGCCGCGGGTGCCCAGCCGTGAAGCAGTCGGATGGCGGGGCGACCAGAGCCTTCACCTGATAGTGTCGTAGCGAGGCGGAGTCAAAGGTCTTGAGCACGGAAAGGCCGCAGGGCGGGAAATGACGAATCTCCATCTCGACATCTGAGATGCTGCCCATTGGGGATGACGGTGAGCGCGTCAAGTGTAACAGCGTCCAGGCTGCACAGCACTCACTGGCCTGTCCGCGCGTTTGACATGCCCGGCCCGGCCGCCGAACATGTCCGCGACGGAATCCGAAGCCTCGGCCTTGACGGGAATTGGTTTCGTATGACGTCCCGAGATCCCTGGTCCGCTGCCAGTCCGACCTCGTAGTCAACTTCACGGTCATCGTCCGCAGCGCCGATTTGGCCAAGCCGAGCCTCTAGCCCGGCTCGCTACCGTCCTCGCCGCCAGTTGACATACTGGTCACCCCGGCTAGTTTCTACGTGTGAGTATCTTCAACCGCTTCCGCATCGTGCGGACCGCGAGCACGCCGCCTGACTGGCTGCTTCGTGTCCGGCTCGCCCTCACCGGGCTGATTCTAGCCGCGCTGGTGCTGATTGTTCTCAAGCAGGGCTACCAGGTCGCCCTGCTCCGTTCGCTCGACTGGCTGCTGCGTGCGCTGACCTACGTCATCGTCGCCGTCGCCGTAGTCGACATTGTGCTGACGATGCTCTTCGCGCCGACGTTCGGCGACTACATCCGGCGACGCTGGTTCGACCTTGCCCTGCTGGTGCCGATTGTCGCCGGGCTGGCGCTGGGATGGCCGGTGCTGGCGATTGTCGTCATCCGACAGGTCGTCGTACTCGGGCAGGCATTCACGCGTTCGCGCCGGTTCGCCGGGGTCATAGGGCGAATCCGGCTTCAGCCGGTCCGCTTGATGGCGCTCAGTTTCGTCGCCCTGATTGTCGCCGGCACGCTGTTTCTCACGTTTCCCGCCGCCACGACCGACGGGCGCGGCGCGCCGCCGCTGGATGCGCTGTTCACGGCCGCGTCGGCAACCTGCGTCACCGGGCTTATCGTCCGGGACACGGCGGTGTTTTTCAGCCGGTTCGGCCAGACCGTCATTCTCACCCTGGTCCAGCTCGGCGGCCTGGGAATCATGACGTTCTACGCGAGCATTATGGTCCTGCTTGGCCGCAGGCTCGGCCCGGCCGGACGCCAGACGATGGCGAGCGTGGTTGAGGACTCGCGCGACCTCGACCTTGCCCACACCCTGCGCTACATTCTGAGCTTCACGGTGCTGGCCGAGGCGGGCGGCACCCTGGTCCTGTTCCTGCGGTGGCTGCCGGACTTTGCCCGCCCGGCCGAGGCTCTGTATGCCGCGGCATTCCATTCAATCTCGGCTTTCTGCAATGCCGGCTTCTCGACTTTCTCTGATTCGCTTATCCGCTACCAGGGCGACGTCGTCGTCAATCTGACGTTCATCGTCCTCATCGTCGTCGGCGGCCTCGGCTTCAGCGTCGTGCACGAACTCTTCAACCGTCAGAATCTGCGCGTCTGGTTCGGGCGCGTGCTGCGCCGAACGGCCGACGCGGCACCGGTTCGTCCGAGCACTCACGCGCTACTTGTCTTCCGGACGTCGGGCGTTCTGCTGATCATCGGGATGTTGCTGTTCTTCTTCCTCGAATACGACAACGCCCTCGCCCGGCTGCCGCTGGGCGCGAAGCTCATTGCCGCGGCGTTCCAGTCGGTGACCCCGCGCACCGCCGGGTTCAACACCGTTCCGTTCGATGCGCTCCGTCCGAGCACGCTGGTCGCGGTCATGCTGTTGATGTTCATCGGCGCCTCGCCCGGCGGCACCGGCGGCGGCATCAAGACGACCAGCCTCGCGCTGCTCTGGCTCACGTTCCGGAACCTCGTGGCCGGACGCAGCAAGATCGAAGTCGGCGGGCGCACGGTACCGGACGACACGGTGTTCCGCGCCAGCGCCATCTTCACGGGCGCTGCCGCGGTCGTGGCCGTCGCCTTCGGGTTGCTGCTGATGAGCGAGACGCTGCCGTTCCAGAACCTCCTGTTTGAGACCGTATCGGCCTTCGGCACGGTGGGCCTGTCTACCGGCGTCACGCCGCACTTGAGCCCGGTCGGCAAGCTGGTTATCATCGTGCTGATGTACATTGGCCGGCTCGGCCCGCTCACGCTCGCTTTGATTGTCAGGTCACGTCAATCGCGCCTGCAAATCCAGTACCCGCAGGCGCGCGTCATGGTCGGCTAGGGGAGGACTCATGAAGCAGTTCGCCGTCATCGGACTGGGCACCTTCGGTCAGCGGGTCTGCCGAACGCTGATGGAGAAGGGCACCGAGGTCATTGCCATCGATAAGGACGCCCCGAAGGTCGAAGCCATCAAGGATGATGTCACCCAGGCTATCTGCCTCGACGCGACCGACGAGGAAGTGCTCGCCCACTCCGGCGTCCTCGACGTCGATGCCGTTGTCGTGGCGATGGGCGAGCACATGGAAACGGCAATTCTCACTACGGCCATCCTCAACCGGCTCGGTGTCACCCATGTCGTCGCGCGCGCCGCCTCGGAGTTGTACGCGCAGATCCTGCGTGATGTCGGGGCCGACCGCACCGTGCTCATCGAAGAACAGATGGCGGACCAGGTGGCAAAGTCACTTATCACCCCGGATGTTCTCGAGCAGATCACGCTGGCCAGCGGGCACAGCTTGGTCGAGATGAAGCCGCGGCGCGAGATGATCGGCAAGATGCTGGGCGAACTCGACATTCGCAAGCGCTACCAGGTGAACATCATCGCGATCAAGAAACGGACGCCGGTCATCACCGATGAGGGCGAGAACCGCTTCGAGGAGCGGGTCAACGACATACCGGGCCCCGAGGACCGCATCGAGCAGAACGACATCCTCGTCGTCGTCGGCCCGGACGAGGACATCCAGCGGCTTTCACTCGGCAAGTAGCATGTCGGATCAACGACCCCGGCATCCCCGCGGCCGGCCCGGGCCGACTTCGATCCGCGGCCGCATCGCCCTCGGCATGTTCGTTGCGGCCGCGCTCGTCACTCCGGTGGTCCTGCTGTCGCTGTTCTACATCAGCCAGATGAACGCCACGGTCCAGCGCATGGTGTCGGTCGACATCGAACTGCTGCGCGTCGGCGACCGGATCTCGCTCGACTTCCTCCAGGCACGGCGTCACGAGAAGAACTTCCTGATCTACGAGGACTCGGCTTACCTGAGCGGCAGCCATGAAGCACTCCGCCGCATTCCCCAGCTGTGCAGCCGCGGGGCGGGACTTGACCCGGCGCTCAGCCCGCTGTTCGACGCCATTGCTGCCCGGACTAGGGTCTACGGCGCCCTGCTCGACTCGCTCGCCCGGCTGCCCGCAGCACGGCCCGGCCCAGCCTATCGCGAGGACTGGGCGAGGCTGCGCACCCGGCACCAGCTCCTGCTTGACATGGCCGAGGCGACCCAGGACTCGGCCAGGCAGGATTCACTCCTTGCCGAAGCCAGCCAGCTCGCCTCGGAACTGGTCCTTCCGCTGCGAGGCGGCCCGCTCGGCCGCATCATCAATGAGCACATCCGCACGACCGAGGAGGCCGTCACCAACGGCACCGACAGCATCATCACCCACGCCAACCAGCGGATGACCGACAACCAAGCCCGGGTTCGGCGGCTGTCGGAGTGGAGCCAGCGCAACATCATCACCACCCTGCTGGTCGTGCTGGTGCTGCTGCTTTGGCTCGTTGCCCGCATGCCGCGGCGCATCGTCCTGCCCATCAAACGCATCGCCAACGCGCTGACCCGCGCCGAACAAGGCGACCTGGACGTTCGCATCACCGTCGACGCCCGGGATGAACTGGGCCAGCTCGCCCGGCAACTGAACCGCGCATTCGCCAACCTGCGCGGCTTCGATGAACGCAAGGTGGAACGCCTGCTCCTGCTCGAGCGCCGGTTCAGGCTGCTCGCGGCCGACATCAGCGAAGGCGTGCTGCTGTTTGACCGCAAGCCCAACGTCATCTTCGCCAATGCGGCGGTCGAGCCCCTGCTCGGCCGACCGGCGACCGAGGCGGCCGGCCACGCCCTGGCCGAGTTTCCGTTGCTCGGTCCACTGGTCGAGCCCCTCGAACGAACGCTGGCCGGCGCCTCAAGCCGGCAGGAATGCGACATCCTGCCGGGACTTCCCGCCTCGGCAGTCTGCATCGAGGCCCTTCGCGACAGCACCGGCACGGTTCAGGCCGCGCTTGTGGTCATCACCAACCCGACCCCGCCGGCTGCCGACGAAACGACCGGGCCCGGCATCTGACGCCTTCTCTACCGGACTGTCCGTGAGGCCAGCGGCCGCGGCCGCGCGCGCGACAGCCATCCTCCCGCACCGGGCATGGCTCAGTGCGGTACGCAGGAAACACCCGAGAAAGCGTGTCTAACCTGAAACCGCTCATGAACCGCGCACTCCCGTTACGGGTCAGACAGGACACACGACGCGTGAAGTGAAGACGGTATTGCTTCTTGCGTTCTGCCTCGTCGCGTCGGGCCTTGCCGCGGGTGCCGACCTCGACATCTCGGCCGGCGTGGACCGGACGACGGTCGCCCTGGGCGAGCAACTGCAACTGACCGTTGTCGTATCAGGCTCGAACATCAGCGACCTGCCTCGGCCGAGGCTTCCGTGGTCGGCCGACTTCGCCAACCGCGGCTTTGCGTCGGCCATGTTCTCAAGCGACTCCCCGCCCGGCACTCCGCGACAGACCATCGGTTTCATGTACTCCCTCGAACCGAAACGGGTTGGTTCCCTCACCATAGGCCCGGCCAGATTCGCCTACAGAGGCGCCATCTACAAGACCCAACCGATAAAGATAACCGTCACCGAGTCAGGGGAGGCAGCGCCGCGTCAGGAGCGCTGGGCAGAGGCGAGCGGGGTCGCGCTTCTGGGCTCGGCCGACCTTACCTCCGTCTACGTGGGCGAGCAGATCACGATTTCGTACACGCTCTACGCCCGCACGCACATCGGCGGCCTGCTGATGAGAGACGTGCCCCGGTTCACCGGTTTCTGGGCCGCGAAGGTCGATGACGCCAAAGAACTGAACTGGCGCCCGGCGACCTGTAACGGGCAGCAGTGCGTCGCCGCGTTTGTCAGGCAGGCCGTGCTGTTCCCGGCCCAGCCGGGTACTCTGACCGTGGACCGGATGACGCTCGCCGGCATCGTTACCGTGGACAGCGGTCTGTTCAAAGGGTCGTACTCGCCCTTCACCGTGTCATCCGACCCGGTAAGCATTGCGGTGAAGCCGCTGCCGGATGAGGGCAGGCCGGCGGACTTCTGTGGCGGCGTCGGCGACTTCAAACTGACCGCGAGCTTGAGCCGGGACAAGTCCCAGAACGGCGAGCCGCTGGTCCTGCAGGTCAACGTATCGGGTGAGGGCAACGTCGGCATCATCGGGCCGCCGCAGGTCAGCGCGCCGGGCGGTGTTAAACTGCTCGCGCCCGACGTGCAACTGCAGACGGCCGGCGAGCTCGGGCGGATTGGCGGCGCGCGCACGTTCAGCTACTCAGTGATTCCCGAGGCCGATGGCCTGAACGTCATACCGGCAATCAGCACAAGCTTCTTCAGCCCGAAGTCGGGCAGGTACTACACGCTCAGGGCCCGGCCGCTGTCATTCGTGGCGACCGGCTCCACCCGGAAGCCGCCGACAATCACGAGCAAGAGCGGCGTGGAAGTCGTCGGGTCGGACATCTCCCACATCAAGTCCGACGCGGGCGGCGCCGGGAACGGCGCAATCGCCGCCGTGTGGTGCTGGTTGTTCTACCCGCTGGGTATCGCCGTCCTCATGGCCGGAGCAGTCACGGGGCGGCATCGGAGAAGGCTCGAGACTGACCGAGGCTACGCCCGTCGGGCAGGCGCCGGACGGCTGGCAAAGAAGCGTCTCGGCGAAGCGGTGAGACTCCTGGCCGCGGGCAACGAGCGTGACTTCTACGCGGCGCTGTCCCGGGCGGTGCTCGGTCATGCCGGGGACCGGTTCAACATCGACGTCCCGGGCATGGTCGGGGAGGAAATCCGTGCGGCGCTGGTCAAGCGGGGCGCGGACGCAGCGACTGTCAGTCAGTTGCTCGACCTCGCATCCCGATGCGATGCGGCGCGCTTCTCGCCCGGGGCCGCCGGCTTCTCGCCACGGGAAACCCTCGACCTTGCCCGCAGCATCATGGAGAAGCTGCAGCGCGGCGCGGGACATGACCGAATTGCGTCCGGGCAATTCGGATCGTGTCCCGAGTCCGGAGCCCGAAATCCCCATTCCGACGCGCAGCCTGGTATTACATCCGTGACAACTTCTCAAAGACCCGAAGACGGGGTTTAACTCTCGCACGTACAAGATGATGGGCGAAAACCGACCCACACCCCCCCGGGTCACCCGGGGGATAGTCCCCCGGGCCGTCCCGCAGAGAAATCGAAAGCTGTAAATGGGCAGTTGGGGAATAGGGGGTGTGAAGATGAGGGGTTGCCCCCTCAGGGTTCGATGTTGTCCAGCAGGTCCTTCAGGTCTCGTCCTCGCTTGTGGTAGG
>Ga0315282_10010905_pt1 | contig 14172 bp, 12 predicted proteins | sample YL17G07_20_MG_FD_203693 | JGI IMG/M metagenome (GOLD analysis project Ga0315282, IMG submission 203693) | Sediment microbial communities from Yellowstone Lake, YNP, Wyoming, USA - YL17G07_20 | ecosystem: Environmental > Aquatic > Freshwater > Lake > Sediment | place: USA: Wyoming | collected...
GATTGTTCTGAAGCAGATGGCGCGGCGGGAGCAGGTGACCGTGCCGCGCGGCGAGTGCATCGCGAAGATCAGGGAGTGGTTCGATGAACGCTAGACCCATGCGGAAGACCGATCTGCTGGACTGCGTGGACGTTTTCATCAAGGTTTACAACGCCGAGCCTTTCGAAGACGGGTGGACCGAGGAGATGGCGGGCCGGCGTCTCGCGGACCTCTGGAACACGCCGGGCTGCTTGGGCTTCGTGGCGGAGGAAGAGCACCGCGTTCTCGGCTTCGCGATCGGGCACGCCGAGCATTGGTTTACGGGCAAACGGTTCTGCATTGACGAGATCTGCGTGCGCCCGGAGCATCAGCGCGCCAGGGTCGGCACGGCCGTTCTCGAAGGGCTCGTGGAGGAGCTTGTGAAGATGGTCGTGGAAACGGTTTACGTCCTCGCGGGCCGCGGCACCGCCGCCGACGAGTTCTTCCGGATCAAGGGATTCTACCCCAATGACAGGCTGGTCCAACTCGTCCAAAGGATTTAATGATGAATGCAGAATGATGAATGACGAATGACGAATGATGAATGTAGAATGATGAATGACGAACGATGGGTCAGCGTTTCGTAAGGTGGGGCCTGCCCCGCCATTTTTGTTGTCTTTGGCCGGAAATGATTGGTGGGGTAGGCCTCACCCTATGAAATTACCCTCCGTACAGTTTGTTATTCGTCATTCCTCATTCTTCATTCTTCATTCTTCGTTCTTCGTTCATCATTCGTCATTCATCATTCGTCATTCTGCGTTTTTCACCGCGTCATTTCGGCGCGCATGGCGGCGAGCTTGTCCACGCAGAAATCGCCCACCCGCTCGATTGAAACGCGGTCCTGCTGCATCGTGTCGCGGTGGCGGACCGTAACGGCCCCGTCGGTCAGCGAATCCACGTCCACGGTGATGCAGAGCGGGGTTCCGACCTCGTCCTGTCGGCGGTAGAGTTTGCCGATGGCGGCGGTGTCGTCGTAGCGCGCGGGGAAACGCTTACGGAGGCCGCGGGCGAGTTTCCGGGCGGTTTCGACGAGTTCGGGGCGGTTGCGAAGGAGCGGGAAAACGGCGGCCTTAATCGGCGCCAAGTCGGGGTGCAGCGCCAGCACCACGCGCTTTTCGCCGCGCACTTCCTCCTCGCGGTAGGCGTCGCACAGAAACGCCAGAAACGACCGGTCCACGCCCGCCGACGGCTCGATGACATAGGGAACCATGTGCCGGTCGTTGGGTTGGTCGAAGTACTCGATGCGCTTGCCGGAGAACTGCGCGTGTTGCTTGAGGTCGAAGTCGGTGCGGTTGGCGATTCCCTCGAGTTCGGACCATCCGAAGGGGAACTGGTACTCGACGTCGGTGCAGCGCTTGGCGTAGTGGGCAAGTTCGTCCGGCTCATGGTCGCGCAGGCGCAGGTTCTCGGCGCGCATCCCGAGGCTCTTGTACCAGTTGAAGCGCGCGTCGCGCCAATGCGCGTACCATTCCTCGTCGGTGCCGGGCATCACGAAGAACTCGATCTCCATCATCTCGAATTCGAGGGTGCGGAAGATGAAACTTTTGGTGGTGACCTCGTTGCGGAATGACTTGCCGATCTGGGCGATTCCGAAGGGCAGCTTGCGCCGCATCGAAGTGCAGACGTTATCGAAGTTGGCGAAGATGCCCTGGGCCGTTTCGGGCCGCAGATAGACCTGCATTCCGGATTGCTCGACGGGGCCAACGAACGTGCGGAACATGAGGTTGAACTGGCGCGATTCGGTGAGTTCGCCGCCGCATTCCGGGCAGCGCGCCATTTCCGAAGCGCCCATGTGCGCGACCGTCTTGGCGTCAATCACCGTGCCTTCGGGCGCGTCCTTCTTCTTGAATTTCTTGTGGCGGGCCAGTTCGATGGCTTCGGGGTGGCTCGAGGTTTGCAGCGGCCCCACTTCCTCGGTGCGTCCGTCGGGCAGGGTGATGATGCCCACCCAGATGTGGTCGGCGCGGAAGCGGCGGCGGCAGGCCTTGCAGTCCACAAGCGGGTCGTTGAAGTTCTCGACGTGGCCGGAGGCTTCCCAGACGCGGGGGTGCATGAGGATCGAGGCGTCCAGTCCCTCCATGTCGTCGCGGTCCTCGACCACGGCTTTCCACCAGGCGTCCTTGATGTTGCGCTTCATGGCGGCGCCGAGCGGGCCGTAGTCGTAGATGGAGGCGAGTCCGCCGTAGATCTCACTGCTCTGGAAGACGAGCCCGCGGCGTTTGCAGAGGCTGACGATTGTATCGAGGTTCAGGGGCATCCCGTTTTGTCCTTCCTGGCCGCGCGTGCCAAGACAAAATAGGGCTGAAAAGTATCAGGATAGGGCGGGATAGTCAAGGGAAAGGACGAAAAGGACGAAAAGGACGGACACGGACAAGCACGGACGAACACGGACAGACAGGGGAGGGAGTGGGGTATTTCGCAAGACCCTCTCACGGCCTGTAATCCTTCTTGGCCGGGTGCCGCTCGAGGTAGGCGGCGATGAGCTTGACCGCAAGGTCCAGGTCGGTTTGCGAGATGATTTCGCCTGGGGTATGCATGTAACGGTTGGCGACGTCCACGTGCGCCGTCGCCACCCCGCCGCGCGAGACCTGGATGTCCTTGAGGTTGGTTCCGCCGGGTCGAGGCCAGCCAAGGATCTGGTGAGGAATCTTGAGCGCCTCAGCGGTCTTGATCAGCTCTGCCCCCAGGACGGGGTTGATGTTCGAGCCGCGGTAGAGGAGTGGCCCCTTGCCCACTTTCGCCTCGCCGTGGAGTTTGGCTTCGATGCCGGGAAAGTCGGACGCAAACCCCACTTCCACCGCGATGGCGGCGTTCGGCTTCAGGCCGTAGGCCGAGACGACGGCGCCGGCGTGCCCCACTTCCTCCATCACGCTGGCCACGCCGATCACGCAGATGTTCAGTTTTTTCCTGGAGAGGGCGCGGATGACTTCAGCCACCACCCACGCGCCGATCTTGTCATCGCAACCCCGCGCGCAGAAATTGTTCCCGCGCAGCTTCTGATAGTAGGAGTCCACCACGATCGAGTCGCCCACGGACACCACTTTCCGGGCCTCGTCGCGTCCGTCCGCCCCGATGTCCACCCACAGGTCCTGAATGCGTAAGGCCTTGCCCTTCTCGTCGGGTTCCATCATGTGGATGGGCTTGCGGCCGACCACGCCGGGGACGGGTCCCTTGGGTCCCATCACCTTCATGCGCTGGCCCACGAGCACCGAGGGGTCCCACCCGCCTATCTGCGTGACGTACAGGAACCCGTTTTCATCAATGTGCGTGACCATGAGGCCGATTTCGTCAATATGGCCGTCCACGAGGAATCGGAAGCTCGCCTTGGGGTTCAAGATCGCGATGGAGTTGCCCAGCAGGTCGCCGTAGCATTCATCGGCGGAGCCCTTGACGTAATCCCGGAAAACTTTGGCGGCGGGTTGTTCAAACCCCGATGGGCTCGGCGCGTTTAGCAGATCAACCAGGAACTGTTCGGAATTCTTCTTCATGGCATTTCCCTTTCCAGTAGTTTCAGAACCTGGGACACCGACTCCGCCACGCGGTAAAGACCGCGGTGCTCCTCGCGGGCGAATCCTTCCCGGTAGGCCCGCTCGAACATCTCGAGCAGGGGAGCGTAGTAGCCGTTCTGGTTTAGAATGATGCAGGGCTTGGCGTGGAAGCCCAGCAGTTTGTGCGTGAGGGTTTCGATGATCTCCTCCCAGGTGCCGAAGCCGCCCGGGAGGGCCACAAAAGCGTCGGCGCGCTGTATCATGGTTTCCTTGCGCTCATGCAAATCCCGCGTGACGATGAGTTCATCCACGTCCTCCATCGCCAGCTCACGGTCCCGCAGAATCTCCGGGATAACTCCGAGGACGTATCCGCCGGCATCCATCGCAGCGTTGGCCACCGCGCCCATGAGGCCGATCTTGCCTCCGCCAAAGACCAGCGAGTATCCCTGCCGGGCCAGCATCGCGCCGAGGTCCCGGGCCACGTCCCAGTAGGCCTGGGCCACCCTCGAACTCGAACCACAGTACACGCAGACCGCTTTGCTCATTTTTTCCTTTTCTTCTCCATCAGACACCACAGCACGATGGATTATAGGGCAAGCAGGCATGCGGCTCCAGGGAAAACGCCGCAATATTTTGATGACAGGACGGCCCGGCGCCGCTATATTGAGCCTCCTGGAACGCGGGTCGCTGAGGGCTGGATGTCCGATGGCGGCCCGCCCGGATCGGACCTGGGGAGGAATCTCATGGCCCTGGAAAAATCGAACGTGAAAGTGGCCGCCTACACCAGCCGCCACCGCATCGAAGGCGAGGTGGTGCTGCTGAAGGGGGAGCATCTGAGCGACAAACTGAACCTGACGGAGCGGCATTTCGAGGCGATCCTGAACGCGCGGGTCTATGCCCTGGACGGCAACGTCCTCGTCCACCAGGCGCCCTATCTCGCGGTGAACAAGGAGCACGTCACCCTGATGGTTCCGCTGGACGATAGCGGAGGGGTCTCATGATCGAATACCTGCGAGGGAGGATTCTGCGGGCGGAAGACGGCCATATCGTGCTGGACGTGGGGGGCGTGGGCTACGGGCTGGACGTGCCGGCGTCCACTCAGGACCGTCTGCCCGGCATCGGCGATGAGGCGGAGCTGCACGTCAGCCTTGTGGTGCGGGAGGACGCGCTGGACCTGTATGGGTTCGACACCCCTGAGGAAAAGCGCGTATTCGAGATATTTCTGACCGTTTCGGGCATCGGTGCCCGCACGGCGCTGGACATTCTTTCGAGTCTGCCTATTCCGGAGTTCGTCTCGGCGATCCGGTTCGGACGGACAGAAGAGCTGACCCGCGTTCCCGGCATTGGCCGGAAGAAAGCGGAGCGGCTCATTGTGGAACTTAAGGACCGGCTGAAGGATTTCCCCACGGGGGCTCACCCCGCCGGAGAGGCGCCCGCCGAAGGTCCGCCTTCAGATCCCGGCAAGCGGGACATCTATGACGACGCGGTGGCGGCGATGCTGTCGCTGGGTTACAAGCCCGCCGTGGCCGCGCGGTGCGTGACGGCGGCGCTGAGGTCGGTGGAATCGCAGGACGCGGCGGTGGAGACCGTGGTGAAGCTGGCGCTGCAAATCTGCCGCTGAACAACGAGACTGGAGGCTTTAGGCTTTAGGCTGTAGGCTGGAGACTACGAGAAGAGATTGCGGATTGGGGATTGCGGATTGCGGATTGAAGAAACGAGAGGTTGAAGAATGGGCGACTGACCCGACTGATCGGACGGATCGGACGGATCGGACGGATCGGACAGGCGAACTGGCGAACTGGCGAACTGGCGAACTGGCGAACTGGCGAACTCGCTAACTGGCAGACTGATGAGACTGGCAATCTTATGACGGCGAAGAGAATACCCTTTTCAAGAGACGTGATCGAGAGAATCGCCGCGTCGCATCCCACACCGTTTCATCTCTATGACGAGGCGGGGATCCGGGATACGGCGCGGCGCCTGAACGCCGCCTTCTCCTGGGCGCCGGAATTCAAGAATTTCTTTGCCGTCAAAGCCACTCCGAACCCGCATATCGTCCGCATTCTGAAGGAGGAAGGATTCGGCGCGGACTGTAGTTCGTTGGCGGAGCTGGTTCTCGCGGAACGCGTTGGAATCACCGGCGAGAATATCGTGTTTTCGTCGAACGACACCCCCGCCGAGGAATACCAGAAAGCCCGCGAACTCGGCGCCATCCTGAACCTCGACGACATCACGCACATTCCCTTTTTGGAAAACCACTGCGGGCTGCCGGACCTGCTATCCTTTCGCTACAATCCGGGTCCGCTTCGCACCGGCAACGCCATCATTGGAAATCCCGAGGAGTCCAAGTACGGCTTCACCCGCGAGCAGCTTTTCGAAGGCTATAGGATAATCGAGGAAAAGGGAGTGCGCCGTTTCGGGTTGCACATCATGGTTGCCTCCAACGAACGCGATCCCAACTTCTTCATTGACACGGGGAAGATGCTGTTTGAGCTGGCCGTGGAACTCAATAAGGAGCTCGGTATCCGGCTGGAGAGCGTCAACCTTGGCGGCGGCATCGGCATCCCTTACCGTCCCGAAGACGCCGCCGTGGACTTAAAGGTAGTGGGGCAGGGAATCCGCGATGCATACGAGAGGATGATACGCCCCGCCGGCCTGCACCCCCTGAAGGTATTCATGGAGAATGGCCGCGTCCTCACCGGTCCGCACGGTTTTTTGGTATCGAGGGTCCTGCACCGCAAGGACACTTACAAGCATTACATCGGCCTGGACGCCTGCATGGCCAATCTGATGCGGCCCGCTCTTTACGGCGCGTACCACCATATCACCGTGTTGGGCAAGGAAGAGCAACCGCTGGACCACGTTTACGATGTGACGGGTTCCCTGTGCGAAAACAACGACAAGTTCGCGATAGACCGGCGTCTTCCGAGGATTGACGTGGGCGATCTGGTAGTGATCCACGACGCGGGGGCGCACGGCCACGCCATGGGCTTCAACTACAACGGCAAGCTGCGCTCGTCCGAGCTTCTGGCGGGGGTGGACGGAAAGGTGAGGATCATCCGGCGCGCCGAAACGCTCGACGACTACTTCGCCACCCTGGACTTCGCTCCAGACGCCCCCGGCGAGCGCGCCAAAACGCCCTTGACAAATTGAAGATACTGGGGCTATCCTTAAGGAGTGTGTGGAGACAGATCTTATTGTGTTGCGTTTTTTGGCAGCTCCGTGTTTCAAGGTTTCACGGGAGGCGGCATGAGCGAAGTCCAGGTTGGCGGCTGCTCCTGATCTCAGTGGCAAAGGACGTGTCGTATGCAACAAGGGGACATCGTCAAGGCGAGCAACCAGCTGGGCAGGTCCCTTCTGAAAGAAGGCCTGCTCACGGAGAATCAGCTGCGTTACGCACTGGAACTGCAGTTGGAGTCCCTCAACAAGAAGAGACTGGGCGATATCCTGGTCGAGCTGGGGTATGTCACCAAGCGTCAGATCCGGGAGATCTCCCGCAAATTCAACTACCGGCTCCAAGTGGGCTCGATTCTTGTGGATTCCGGCACGATCACCGAGGAGCAACTGCAAGAGGCCCTGGCCGAGCAGCGCGTGAGCCGGAAACGGCTCGGCGAAATCCTTGTCGAAAGAAACGTGATCAGCGAAGAACAGATGGCCCAGGCGCTGAGCCAGCACCTGGACTATCCCTACATCGTTCCCAGCAAACGCATGGTGGACCGGGAGTTGCTCCAGCTCCTGCCGGAAAAAAGCCTGCGCCATCACGTGGTTCTCCCGCTGTTCCGGTCGGAGGGAGTGGTGACGGTGCTGGTTCACGACCCCTTTGACTCCGCATTGCTGCAAATGCTCACCGGCTCTTTTGGCAATGACTACGAGTTGGCCGTGGGTCCCAGAAAGCTCATCCGCCGGGTGCTCCAGGAAATGCTGGATGAGCGGACCCTGCAAGCCGAGGCAACCACGACGTCTCCGGCCATGGAGGAGAGCTTCGCGTTCGTGCGCTACGATCTGGATCCAAAGGCTCGGGTGGAAGCCGGGTCGGGCCATATAGGGAACGTTGTGGACCATATCATCGCCAACGGGATAGCCGAGAGAGCCAGCGACATTCACATTGACTGCATGTACAACAAGATTCGGGTGCGCTACCGCATTGACGGCATTCTCTTTCTCAAGACCGAGCTGCCCAAGAGCATCGCCGAACCCTTGACCCGCAGGATCAAAGTCCTGGCCGGCGTCAACGTGGTGGACCTGGCGGAAGCTCACGAGGGCCACATCTTTGTGAAATCCATCGACAAGAGCATTGATCTGCGGGTCTCCATCTACCCCACCGTCCTGGGTCCCTCCATCACAATCCGCGTGCTGACCAAGGACGTGGGCCTGAAGGACCTCTCCGACCTGGGAATGCTGCCCAGGATTCTCACCACACTCAAGAATTTCTACCTTTCCCCGTCGGGATTGACTCTTTTTTGCGGGCCCACCGGCGTCGGCAAGACCACCTCTCTCTACGCCTCGCTCAATCACCTCAACCAGTGCGGTTTGAAGATCTGCACCATGGAATCCCCGGTTGAATACAGCATCGAGGGAATCGCCCAGCACCAGATGATAGCGTTCACGGAGAAGTGGATGGAGGACATTTTCAAGGCGATGCTGCACCAGGATCCGGACGTGATCGTTTTGGGCGAGATCACGTCCGACGCGATCGCCGCCGCCGCCGTACAACTGGCGATGTCCGGCCACATGGTTTTCTCGACCATCCACACGGATGACGCCATCAGCGGAATCCTCCAACTCATGGACTCCGGCCTGAAAGCATATCTGCGTTCGAGCACCGGCCTGGTGGTGGTTTCCCAGCGGCTTGTCCGGAACATTTGCGCCCACTGCAAGGAAACGCACATGCCGCCCCGGGAGATCCTCCGCGAGTTCCACCTCCGCGACCTCGATCCGGACGACTGCGTGTTCCACCACGGCGCGGGCTGCCCGAGGTGCAACCACACGGGTTTCTACGACAGGTCGGGCGTTTTCGAAATGCTGGCCATGAACGACGAGATCCGCGACGCCTTTCTTGAAACGGGCAAAGCCTCGACGATCCGATCGGCCGCGACCAGCACCCGGCATTACCTTTCGCTTCGGGAGGCCGGGTTCATCAAGGCCCTCCAGGGGTTCACGACCCTGGATGAGGCGCACGGGATTCTGTCGTACAGCGAGAAACAAGCCTCCGCTTCAACCCAGTTGAGCAAGGAAAGCGTGGAGTACTGGATGGGTACGGGGGAGGAAGCGCAAGCCCGGCGGTAAGCGTGCCGCGCGCCTCCTGAGCGCCCAGGCTTGTGAAATCCACTGGAGACCGGAAAACACCATGAAGGACTTTCTAAGACGCATTCACAAGAAAAAGGCGGATTCCCTGCTGGCCAGGAAGAAAACCCAACAGGCCATGCAGCATTACCGCAAAGCAGGAGACTCCGAGGGCCAGGCCAAGGCGGCCCTGGAAGACGGCGACTTCCGGCTTGCCGCGCGCTTCCATCTGGAGCGTGGCGAGCACGAGAAAGCCGCTGAGATCCTTGAGAACGGGGGCGACCGGCTGAAAGCTCTCGAAATCTACCGCCGACAGGGCATGAAAGAACCTCTGGCCAGGCTTTACGAGGCGGTTGGCCGCTACAGTTCCGCCGCGGAGCTGCATCTCGAAGCGGGCCGTGTGGACAAGGCGATCGAACTCTACCGCGCCGAGGGGGACATTCCCGGTCTTGTGCTGGCCTACAAGACAAAAGGAGATCTGAGCGTTTCGGCCCAGCAGTGTTTCGAACGCGGAGAGATTCTCCTGGCCGCCCTCCTGTACGACCTGGCCGGCGAGAAGGCCAGGGCGGCCCCTTTGTTTGCGCAGGCAGGGATGAAGAACAAGGCTCTGGCGCTGTACGAGCAGATCGGCGATTACAACAGCATCGGCGAAATCCAGGAAGGGGAAGGCCGGCTCAGCCTGGCCGCGGAGGCGTACGAAATGGCGGAGGGGCAAGCCCTGCGAGCCGCCGAGATCTTCAGCAGACTTGTTCTTCTTCGCCGCGGCAAGGAGATTGACACCAAGGGAACGATCATCTCCGGAGTGTTTGCCTCCAGCGCCGACATGGTGGTCCTCGGCACGCACGAACGGTCCCTGGTGTGCGCCTCGCGCACCTTTGAGACGAAATGGCATTTCCGGATCGGCGGGATCGGCCGGCCCGCGATCGTCGCCGTTACAAGCGGCGGAACCCTCGTGGCCGTAGCCACCGAGGAGCTCGAGTCCAAAGAGGGAAACCTGGTTCTCCTCATCAACCGCGACAAGGAAGTTCTCTGGCAACAGACGTTTGATGACCCCGTGCGCGATATCCTCTTCGTGAAGGACAATACCGGGATCGTGCTCACCACGGGGGACCTGATCCTTCTTTGCGACCTCCAGGGGAAAGTGCAGTGGCGCAAGAAGGCGGACTTCAAACCCTGGGCGCTGGCGCTTACCCCCGATGGGAACCACGTCGTTGCGGGCACGCTGGGGGGAAGCCTCTACCGGCTTGACATGGCCGGGGAAACATCCGCGCGAATCCAGCTCGAAGACCGGGTTCACGCCCTGCGCTATGCTCCGGGCAATACCCACTTGGCCGTGGTGGAAGGAGACGGCAAGATCATCCTGCTCGACTCCGAGCTGCGCAAGGAGTGGGAGACCGTTCTACCCGACGGCGTCCGTTTCATTGAGCCCCTGCCCCACACGAACCACTTGGCCGTCGCCGGGAAGAACACATTGGCTTTGCTCAACCTGCGCGGCGAGGTCATTGACACCACGCGCCTCGAGGGAAAGATATCCGTCATGTTCGCGGATCCGCGCGAAGAGGCTCTGTACCTCTCGGTGGGAAGCCCCGGTCTGCGGCGCTACCGCCTCCAGGACTGCCGGAAGCGCGGCGCGGAATGCTATGAGAAGGCCGGAGATTTCGGCAAGGCCGCCGATCTGTACTTCCAGGTCGAGGAGTACCCGAAAGCCTACGAGCTTTACAAAGAGATCGGCGATTTCGAGAAAGCCGCCAACACGATCCACCTGGCCGGGGACGTCCTGCGCGCCGCCAGGCACTACGAAGTGGTGGGGCGTTATGAAAAGGCCGCGGAGCTCTATGTGGAGATCAAGCAGATCCACCTTGCCGCAAAGTGCTTCGGGAAAGCCAACCAGGACGTCAAGGCCGCCGCGCTTTACGAACAACTGGGTGACAAGATCCTCGCGGCGGACTTCTACGAACGCGCGGGTGAACACAAGAAGGCCGGCCTGCTATTCGCCGGTATCAACCAGCGGGACCGCGCTCTTGAGAACCTCCAGAAACACTACGAGACCCACAAGGACGACGATCACCTCATCTACGAAATAGGAAAACTGCATCTCGCCGGTGAGCATTACGACGATGCGATCCTGATGTTCCAGCTGCTCGTGGAAAAGGAGAAATACCGCAGAGACACCCTCCTCAAACTTGGGGAGTGTTTCATGCAAAAGGGTCTGTATGAAGTGGCGATTGACCGGTTCAACGAATGCCTCGGCGATGACACCAAGCCCAACAAGAAGAACATTGACGTGCACTACCTGATCGGCTGCTGCCATGAGAAGGCCGGCAGGTTCAACGAGGCGAAGGAACTGTTCGGGAAAATCCTGGCGATTGACTACCACTACAAGGACATCCGCGAGCGCCACGAGTACTCCAAGGACATGTCCGCGGTTCAGACGAGGCAAAGGACCCCACTTCCGGCATCCGCCGCCTCGAACGTGACGATGCCCTTCCTGGAGGTTCCGGAATCCGTCCGCCGCTACGAGATCATCCGCAAGCTGGGCGAAGGCGGCATGGGGGTGGTGTATCTGGCGCGGGACACGAAGCTGAACCGGCAGGTGGCGTGGAAGGTTCTGCCCGCGCACTTGGCGGCCAACCAGGACTATCAACAGCGCCTGCTGCGCGAGGCCCGGGCCGCCGCCCGCCTCATGCACAAGCATATCGTCGCGATATACGACGTGGTCAGCGACGCCCAGGAGTGCTCCATCACCATGGAGTACATAGACGGAACCACCCTGCGCAACAAGCTCGCCGACAAGCCCCAGCTTCCCATCCCGGTCTGCCTGCGCTATGCCGCCCAGATCGCCGACGCGCTCAAGGCCGCGCACGAAGCCGGCGTTACCCACCGGGACGTCAAGCCCGAGAACATCATGATCACGAACACCACGGACGAGGTGAAGATGGCCGACTTCGGGCTGGCCCGCCTGGACGAGGACGTTCACCTCACCCGTGAGGGCTGCGTGGTGGGCACGATCAGCTACATGGCGCCCGAGCAAATCCGCGGCGAGGAAGTGGACGGCCGGGTGGACGTTTATGCCTTCGGCGCGCTCCTCTTTGAGATGCTTGCCGGCCGGACTCCCTACGTCGGCAAGAACGTCCTGGCCCAGCATCTGCACAATCTTCCGCCATCCCCGCGGGAACTTCGAGGCGATATCGCCCCCGGCCTGGAGGCTCTCATCCTCTCGTGCCTGGAGAAGGACAAGGATGCCCGGCCCGCGGGCTTCGGGCACGTGCTCGAGTCCCTCAAGTCCCTCGGCGCTCAATGAGCATAATGCGGAATAATGGAAGACACGGCTGATGCTCTGTTATCTGAAGATATGAGCAGATCTTCCCCGACTGCCGCCGCAATTATGGTCCCCGATTGGATTTAGGTACTTGTGTGGCGGCAAATGCCCAGAGGGGAATGGGCGATGCTTTGCTCTTCAGGCACAGTGTGCCGGCGGTGAAACGGTCCCGTCAGGACCGGAAGAAAGCGGCTGACATGAGGAGGATAAAGCGGAGAAAGGAAGGAATGCGCGATTTGAGGCCCCAGAAAGGTATTGACTGAGACCGGTTCTCCATCCAAGATAACCTCCGATTAAGCCAAAGAGATGGAACGTAACGCACTGGCGCGATGGGTCGAGAGATTTCCAGGCACTGCAAAAAAAGGCAAAGAAAGTAAAAAAAGAATTGACGGCCCATCTCAAATTTGAGAAGATATCGTGATGGAGCAGGGGAGCGCATGCCGCGGATAGATGTGATCTTCTATCAGAAAACGAGTGGGCGAGTCCCCTTTCTCGAAGGATTCGAAACGATTCCCAAAGTCGCCCAGGCCGGAACGATTGCGAAGATCAAGTATTTACAGCGGGAAGGCCGTGACGCAAAGCGCCCAATGGTGGCTTACCTGGGGGATAAGATCTATGAGATTCGCGTCCAAGTACAGCGGAACGAGTATCGTACATTGTTCTTCTATTGGGAGGGGAAAGCAGTCCTTTCTCATATCTTCATGAAGAAAACGGACGATGTCCCACGCGATGAGAAAAAGCGTGCTATCAAGCACATGAAGAATATGGGGGATATAGCCCCGAAAGAAATAGACTTGGCAGTGGCACAGATGACTGAGTTTCTTAGCGATCCTGACAGGTTCACGGGAGGAGAGGAGTGACGCTATGACCGAAGCCATCAGAAAGAAACACTGGGATGCCGTGCAATATCTTCACGACCACTACGTGAAGGGCGATCCGGAGATGCAGGATCTGCTTGAGAAGGCCAGGGAAGCCGGCAATGTGGCGCGGAAGATCTTCCAGATGCGCACTCAAAAGGGCTATTCCCAGGAGCAGCTTGCGGAAGAAATCGGCACATCCCCATCCACGATTTCCAGGCTGGAGAACGCGGACTATCTGGGTCATTCACTGCAAACGCTCAGACGCGTGGCGGACGCTCTCGAACACGTGCTGGTGGTCGAGTTTTCCCCTTTGCGTCTCTTGCTTGCCGGAGCGGACGGAATCTGGGAACAGAAAGCCTCGTCCGGGTCTCGGTCTAACACATGGGATGCCGAAATAGCGTTGGGCGGGGAGAGAAAGGAAGAATATGAATCACTTGTGGCTTGAGGAATGCGGACTCAACAGCATTCGATGCGAATGGCTGGATATGAAGCCCGCTCCAGAATCAACGAGGCATTCTCTTACCGTGAGCCAGGAAAGCGACTTCTCTATGCAAAGTGAACGCCGTTTTGCCCAGACTCTGTCGGTGAGAATCTCGCCCGCTTCTGGCGGCCCGAGATACGGCTATGACATTGAAGCCAGAATATCAGGCAAATTCCGGCTTCCCGATCCCCCCGTCAAGGTGGAGGAGAACCTCAGAATTATCGCGCTAAACGCCGCAATGATCCTCTACGGGATACTGCGGGGGCATTTGATCACGATTACCGCTTGCTGCGCCGGACAGAAACTCCTCCTTCCGACTGTGGATCTCTCGAAGATACTTCAGTTGCCGGAGGCAAAGCAAGAGTCCCATAAAACGAGGAAGGAAGTGGTGGAGAAACCCGTCAAGAAACTTACGATGCCCAAACCCAGCAGAAAGACCGCGTCCCGCAAGAAGGAGAAGAAGAGAACCTCCTGAGCCAGTCTGCCTGGATTATGTTCCGCAGCCTTCACGCCCGCCACGTCGAGAGCCGGAGTTCGATGATATCCGTTCCATGAAGTACCCCATCGCGAACAGGATCCAAGCCAGCATTCCGGAACTAGCCCATCTTCGCCAGTTCAGAGGCGAAATCTCCTCAACTCCTCGGATTTTTGCATTTCCGGGGGAAAAGTCGCCACTACATTTTGAATTTTCTTAGGGCGGTTGGGGAGGGGGAAATCGAGCCG
>Ga0315282_10010906_pt1 | contig 14172 bp, 15 predicted proteins | sample YL17G07_20_MG_FD_203693 | JGI IMG/M metagenome (GOLD analysis project Ga0315282, IMG submission 203693) | Sediment microbial communities from Yellowstone Lake, YNP, Wyoming, USA - YL17G07_20 | ecosystem: Environmental > Aquatic > Freshwater > Lake > Sediment | place: USA: Wyoming | collected...
CCGCCAGGCCAATCCCACCGAGGATCCCCATCCCGGCCAACATAGTCGGCAGACCGGCAAGAACTTGCCCTGGATGAAATGCCAACGTGCCCAACGTGCCCTGTGCCGCGCCGCCTACGGCCTGGGGAATTCCCCCTCCCAAGGTGCCAATTGCTCCTGCTTCGAGTGGGCCGGTAACTCCCTGGATATATCCCCCGCCCGGCAACGTCAGACCCTGCGCGCCAGCCCAGGCTGCTGCCCCAGCCCCGCCTGTGGCCGCCGCCAGGGCCGGAGTTCCTCCACCGATGCCGAATAATCCGCCCAACAACGATCCCAGCAGACCGCCGCCCCCGCCACCTATCCCGCCGCCCGCGGCGCCCGCCGTCGCCTGGCGGATGCCCGTCAGCCACGACGCCAGCATCTGCGAAATCCACTTCACAAACGAGCCGAGAGTCTGCATGAGGAACTGATGGAAGACGTCGGAGAGCGACCGCGCCGTGAGAAATACCCGGTCGATAAACGATTCGATCTGTCCCGCAGTTTTCTGGAGGGCATCCTGTTGTGCCACTGCCATCTCGGCCCCGGCGCGTGTGGCAATGGCGACCCGCGCGTCGGCCGCCTGTTTGTCGAGTGCCCCTTCTGCCGCGAGTTGTTCCTGCAGGTTCGCGAATTCCTTCCCTTGTAGCGTTTTCTTGGCCTCCGCAACCTGGCGATCGAGGGCCATCAATTGCTCGCTTTGGTCGATCTGAATCCGCAACGTCTGAACACTGAGGCCCGTAGTAAAATCAAAGAAGCTGCGGTGTGCCTCGTGTTGCTTGGCCACACCCTCTGCCGTTGCGAGAGCCGCCGCATTCTCAGCCTGCCGGGCTGTATCCCCCAGGCCAACATAGGCCCTATTCGCGGCGACCCCCAGTTCGCCCAAGGCACGCATTTCCTGGTCGTGCGCGGCCATAATCTGCGCGGTGGCCAGCCGAGTTGCCGCGATGCGGCGTGCCTCGGCATCACGATGGGAAATCTCCCGGAAGGTTTCAAGTTCCTTGATCTTGCGGATTTCTTCCGCGAGTTGGAGTTGGATCTTCTGTTCGGCCGTGGCGCTCAGCTCGGCACGTTTCAATTCAGAACCAGCGAGGAGGGTCACCTGTTCGCGCGCCCGCTTCTGAACCTCAGTGTTTTCCTTCGCTAGGTTGATGGCTTGCTGGAGCGCTATAAGCCGGGTTTTGTAGCTCTGATCGAGATACCCGAGGTGTTGCAACTCGGCGCGGAGCATCCACACCGCAGCCTCGCCCTCGGCTTTGGTCTTGTCGATTCCTTGGGCCTTCGCTACCTTGAGGTCCTGTTGCTTTTTGATAATATCGTCCGTCGCCTTCTGTTCCTGTGCGGTGGCTATGGCTCGGTTCTCCTTGTCTTTCTCTGTCAGGAGGCCGAAGTAATGCAGAACTCTCTCGAACGTCTCTGTCTGGGCGATCGCTTGGCCGATCTGCACGACCAATGAACCCACCACGGCGCCGGTAAACGCGGCACCGAGAGCTTTTTGCACCAGTCCTGACCGGGCGATAATTCGATCCAGCCCCATTGGGATCTGCACGCCAAACGTCCCGGCCAGCAGACTCGCAGTCTGATAGGCTTGGCCCGTTGCCATGTTCATCCCGTGCATTTCGGTGCGTGCCGCCTTCAGTTGTACTTGCGCTTGCCCCAGCGCGGCATTCAACCGTTGCTGTTGAGCCGGGTCGGAAGTTTTGAGGGCTTCGTTCCGCAGTTGTGCGATCTGCTTTGTCAAATCGATCACGCGTTGCTGGACGCGTTCGAACCCCGCAATGCCGCTCTGGGCCAGTCCCTGAATCTGCGAAGATACCTGCTTCACGCCCGCCGCGGCTGGGGCCGTGTCTAGTCTGACTTCACCGAAAATCTCGAACTGACTTCCGCCCATAATTACGTTCCCTATTCAGCGCTCAGGCTTCAGCATTCAGCTTTCAGCGGGTCTGCCCCTTGGATGACGATCCGAGGCGCGCCTGCCCGCCCAGGCGGGCCCCACAGTGCTCGCAGATAAAGCTCGAGATCGTCAGAGCGCCACAACGCGGGCAGGGTTTGCGTTCCGCGAGGAACCGCATCCGCGCTTGTTCGACCGCCGCCAGACCGCGGGCCGTATCCGCCCGCAGACGCCCGCGCAGTTCAGGATTCGCCCTCACAGCAGCTTCCAACTCAAACAGAAAGGCGAGCCAAGCGGCATAAGCCGCCGGGATGCCTGGCCCGCCTGGTCCCTGGCCTGACGGACGGGCCGACCCCGAAGCAAGTTGCGCGTAGGCATATTCCCGCAGCCCTTCAAAGTCGTGGGAAACTTCACGCATCGTGTTTCTCCCCAGCCTCTTTCTCCTCGAGCGGTAGTAATTCGACTTCCTCCCGCGCCAGTAACGCGCGCACTGCGGCCGCCTTGTGTGGCACGTCCATCAGATTCGGGACCCGGGACTCGGGGCTCGGAACTCGGTAGCCTTCGACGGCCACAATCAACTCATCGTACAAAGCAACCAGCGTCGGCAGGGAGGGCAAGGTGATTTGCTCGATTGGTTCGTCTTGCGGCCGCTTGACTCCCCCGAGGCGCCGTCCCGTCAGGGCGCGCCGGCTGGCAGCCTCGCGAAAGCGCAATTCATGCTCGATCCCCGGCCGGCGAAACCGATGCACCAAATGCTCGTAGACCGCGCCATTCCAACGCGCCACGAGCCGCACGGCCACGGTTTCACTGTCCCCCAGGATGTCTTGATCGTCCGCGGCCTGAACCTGATCGAGCCCGGCGACCGCCATGCGGCGATGCTGGAGCGGTATCTGTTCCTTCCAATTTACTGTTGCGTCAAATGGATATCCCTCTACCCGCAGGATGCGCCGGCGCCAGAGGGCGTCGCTGGCCTTCTCGATTGCCAGGCGCGTCTCGATACTCTCGGCAGAAAAGATGACCGTGGGGCGTAGGGTCCGTTCGTATTCGATCCAATCATCCGCCGCAGGCGGAGCGAAAATGTGCACGATTTTCTTCTCGCCCAAACGCAACGCAACAATGCGCTCCGCGACCGAGAGATCCAGAAAGTTCGGGGCTCGGGACTCGGGGCTCGGGATTCGGTACTGTCGACTATCGACCGTTGACTGTTGACTTCTTCCTGCATGGCCTTCCTCCTTAGAGCTGATTCACCACTTTCTTTTTTCAGCCAGAAGCAAGGCTGGCTGTGAACCAATCTCCGGGAAGCAAGGCCCGAAGGAATGCGGCCCTGGTTGGCAAGGCAGGCCCGCAGCCTGCCCCCAATGAAATCGGGGGCAGAACCATCTACGCCAAATAACTAGCCTGAACGTTCTCGACCGTAATCTTCACCGGCGAATCGGCGATGCTGGCGTCTTTGTAAATCTGATTGCTCGGCACGGAAACCTTGTAAAACGCCCCGGCATCATCGAAATCGTAAGGCGCTTCGTGCAGTCGGCAGGCGGGGATGGAAATCTCGAACCCGTGGTTCTTCGCCCCGGTGCCCGCCACAATCCCGCTGTCCACGGTTAATTTAATTGCGCTTTGCGTCTGGGCCAGCACGCGATCGCGGATATCCGTATTGGCGCGATTGGCGAAGAGCGAGAAGTCGAAGGAGAATGCGCGGCGCACGAAGCGCAATTGCTGTCGGAGCTTACCTTTGCCCGCTGTGATGTCCGGGATATAGCCATTTTCGGAGTCCACTTGCTGGTCGCAAGTGAAAGCCCACTCACGCAGGCGGTCGGTATAGTCAGTGAGCGCGCCGCCTTTATCTCCGAGTTCGAGTTTGACCCGTTGGCCCGTCATCAAATATTCCGCGGCCAGCGCTGGTAAGGGCGATACGGCGGTGCTCGTGTCTTCCCCACCATCACCGAGGAAATCGATGGCTAGAGAGACGAGCTGCCCGAGGCGTCCAGAGACGGCAAAGCGGGTCGTAGCCAGGGCGGTGAGAATGCTCTTGCGTCGTGTAGCGTCTGGGCCGCCGGAATCAAAGAACACGTCTGTCACTTTCGCCTGCATTCCCGCGGCTCCCAGGGGATCGGAGGGCTTGATGGTATGCGTGTAGTGGCTCGTGGTGCCTTCCTGGGAGCTCGAGATATCTTGCAAGGCAAACGCTGCCGCCCAAGCGACTAGAAACGAATCCGCCCCATCAAAATTGAGGCTGAAACTGAGGTCGCGTTGTATTTCGTATTCATTGGCCGCCAGCGGGAATTCGTGCCCGCTGAACGGCAGATTGCCTTCCCGCGCCAAGCGCCGAGTGATTTCCGGCAGCAGCGCCGCCGCCGGGCGGTAGGATTTCCCGCCCGTTAAATCGCCTGCCACCAACGCCGTCCCGTAGGCCGTGCGCGCTTTGTGCGATAAAGCGATTCTGAGATCTCCGCCACGAATGACTTCCATGATTCACTCCTTTTCTTTCTCCCCTTCTCTCGACTCAACGAGCGGGGGTCTTAGGCTCGAACTTTTCCGGCTTCGCCGCCGGCATCTCCGTAATTTCCAGCGTCTCGTAGTGCTGGAATACTGCCTCCCATTCCGCGCGCGTCAGGCGCGCGGGGGCTTGCCGGGTGGCCGAACAATGCAAGCGTCCGGCAGTAATTGAGACGCTGCCGTAATCGGCCTTCGGCCGCACCCAAACGAAATCTTCCTGAGCGTGCTTCGCCATCGTTGCTCCTTATGCATTGTCCCAGATGCCTTGACAAACAATCTGGAGACTGTACACCAAACTGCCATTCGCCCCGAGACCCTCGAAGGCCGCGCCTACCAGGCGGCAGGAAATATTTACGCCGACAGCTACCGTCAATTGCTTCCCGGCAAAGAGCGTTTTCAAATCTTCGAGGATCTCGTAGGCGCCTTTTTCTCCGCCCACTCCACCTTCTTTGGCATCTTTGGCCCCGCGTAGATTGCGCGCCACAGCCAACAAAGCAAACGGTTCGTCGGCTAGATTCAGTTTCCAGGTGTTGGTCTTGGGCTGGTAACTTCCACCGAGGTAGTAGACCAACACGGCCGGGGGCAGAATGATCACCTGTTCGTTGCGGAAATCTACGTTGCGCTCGCTGAGGGTCTGCACCTGATTGGCCGGGATGTAGGCCGAAAGCGTAGGGTCAGCCTGGATGGCGGCAATGATGGCTGCCTCGATATCGTCAATGCGCGCTTTGCTCATGCCTTCTGCTCTCCGGCCCCGGCGGGATTCCCGAATCTCGCCATCAGATAATCGCGGACGCTTTCCGCCAAGCGCGCTGGATCCTCTGGACGGAGTACCAGAAACGGCCGCGCCGGTATGGTCACTTTTTTGGCAAACATGAACTGCCCGCCGCCAATCGGGAACCGCAAGAATTTCCGGCTCTTGGGCACAATCACGCCACCGAGTTGATGGATGCGCGCGTATTTCAGATTCGATCCCACGCGCACCAGGCTGGCGTCCGAATCCACCGCAAACGTCACGCTGCGCATCAACATGCCAGAGGTGATCAGGATTTTCTTGGCCCCGGCAAAACGCGAGAATGCGGCCGTATCCGCCCCCGCAAGGGTCTTGCCGTATGATGCCGCCTGCTGCCGCTTCGTCAACGGCCCGACTTTCTTCCGTTTCCGCGCTTCGTACTGGCTTCGGATCGACCCCCCGAGCGGAGCGCGCCACGAGCCCGCCGGCGAGCCACCTTCACGAAACGTCTGCATCACCGAACGCACCATCAGGTTCCCCAGGATGCGCAGCACCGGGGCTTTGTTCTGGAGCGCCCCAGCGAGGTTGGCGAACTTTCCCAGAGCTTCCGTCGCGTTGATCTTGAAAACCGGCTGAGCCATTTGTGATTTGTGATTTGTGATTTTCGATTGGTTCTTAATCTTCATTCACCAATCAGCAATCACCAATCATCAATTCCCTTCAGAACTTGTCCAAGTTATCCTCCGAGAAAACTTCCTCCTTCTCCGTCGTCCTCACTTGCTGGGCATCGGACTGCGGCGCCGCGCCTACGGGTTGATCGAGTTGGGCGCGGCCCGCGGCCAGGTCTTTCAAAAATACCAACGCCGCATCGTAAGCTGTCTGAGTATCCGCGCGGATTTGCCGGCGGCGTTGGTCGAGATACCACACGGTCAAAGCCCGAGCCAGTTGCTTGACTTTGACGGAGGTGGCAAGCGGCGTAGCATAGCGTCCCCGGGCGTAGGCATCGATATCGGCGGAAGCGGCTTCGATTGCCGCCGTCACCCGCGCTTGCGCCGCCGCCGTTAATGTCCCGGCGCGTTCATCATCCGTGAGTTGGATCAGCTCCTCCTCGGTGATGAGGTCCTTGAGTTCCGTGATAGTGATATAGGCCATAGGACCCTTCAGCCCTCAGCGTAGCAGTAACGGCGGTCTTTAGACCGCCAGATTCCTTCGCAGTAGCGGCCCCGATGAGATCGGGGCCAGATTCCTTCGCGGTAGCGGCCCCGATGAGATCGGGGCCAGATTCCATGTCCCGATGAATCGGGACAGTACGCTACTGCGTCAGCGCGCGCGCGCTCGTCGTCGAGGCGTCGGTGGTCAGACACAGGGCCTTCGTATTGCCCACTGGAATCCCGATTCGATAAAACCCGATCGCCGGCGATCCTGGGCCAATCGAGAACAGAGTAGCCGTCCCGGTCCCGCAGTTGGTTCCCGTCCCGGAACTGACGGTGACCAACCCGGTCGTCGCTGTAGCCTTTTCCACCAAGATGCCCAACAGGACAATCGACCCAGATCCCGGCGCCGCCACCACTTGCGTCATAGTGGCCGAAGCCACCGCAGCGGATATAGTGCCGAGTGTCCCCACTTGCAGTACCCCGGCGCCCTGTGCCCCCACGCCATTCGAGACGTCCAGGAAACCAGTGGTGCCATTAGTGAGTCGTGCGTACCAGTAACTCCCCGGCGCGCCCGATCCCGTCGATTGCGTCACGGCACTGATGGTCGCATTCATGTTCCATCCCACGCCGTTTACGAGTGTGACGTAGACCGTAATCGTTCCCGTGCCCGACCACGAGCTCACCGTTCCCTGAAGATATTGGTCCAGGTTGTTGATGACCTTGTTGACTGCCGTGGCACACGAGAAGTTGTTGTTCGCATCATCGAGCGCGTTGGTCGCCGTGGCCGCCGTCTGCCCGGTGTAGAACGTCAGAGTGCAGCCGGCGACTGTACCGGATTTACGAACACTGACCAGCGCCGCGCCGTAATTCCCGATGTACTGCGCGGCGGTCCAGAGGTTTCCATTGGCCGTCACGGCCACCCCGGCACCGATGGCGCGTTTGCTGATGACGATAGGCGTACGCGGTTGCGCGAAAACCGGCAAGGCCATGGCCAGCGCCAGCAGCCCTGCCAGCAGAAAAGACAACCCTCGCTTCTTCATTTCCTTCTCCTTTGGCCCCGACGTGTCGGGGCCTGCCTGCGATAGGCAGGCGGAAATTTAGCGTGCGATTCACAGACTCACTTCACGCGGCCAGCGCCCCCTAGGCTGCGGCGCTGTAGATCAAGTACCCGGTAGCCGCCGCGCAGACTTTCTGGTCGTAGTAGAAATCCACGCCCACGATGTCGCTCTTGGCGGTCACATCAGGATTGCGACCGATCACCGTGCCGATTCCCCCAATGGTTCCCGGGGCGCCTTCCCACACAAACGTCTTCCCAAACGACAGATCCATCTGAGAAGCCCCGGGCGAGACGTAGCCGAGGAACGCGTGCTTGCCCATCAGGAAGCTGGCAGTCGATCCGGAGAAACTGACACCGCGAGCCACCAGTACCCGGTCGATCCCGAAGAAGGTGGCCAGTTCCGCTTCGCCAATCACGCCCACCCGGACGTACTTCAGGGCCTCCAGCAACTGCTGATTCGACCGCAAAGCCGTGAAGACTTCGGGGCCGATGATCATCAGGTTGACCCGCGTGCCAGTCTTCATGATGGTGTCTTTGGCTAGGTCCACATCGCCCCGCGGATTGGAGTTGAGTGGATCTGACCACTGGTCGCCGCCCTCCAAAGTCACATTCTGGGTGACGACTGTCTTCGAGCTGATCAGGTCGAGCGCGCGCTTTTCCTTGGCGAGCAGGATTTTGTCCATGAGCATTTGGGTCAGCGCTTGCTCGGCATCTCCCGCCTGGAAATTCGCCCGGGTTTCGTCCGCCAAGTCGAATTTCAGAGCGTGACTGATTGCGGAATAGGAATCGCTGGAAAGCGCGGCGCGAATCGCTTCCGCCCCAGCCCCCGTAGCCCGCAGATCGTTTTCCGTGAGTTCCTGGGCTTCCCGGCCCCAGACCCAATATTTGTCAGTCTGCCGCTGGACGCCGACGCGCGGGAAGATGAGGTCGCCGACCAGGTCGTTGTTGCGATACCCCTGGGCGTAGGTCGATAGTGCCGCATCGAGCCTCCCAGAGAGTGGTGCAAAGCCTCCCATGGTGTTCTCCTTTTCGCCCCGAGAGATTGGGGCGTGAATCAGATTTCAAAGTCCCGGCCGCCCTCCGGGGCCGACGGGGGTCAAACCCTTACGACCGCTTCTTGACTTCCTTCACGGCGAGCACGAACTCATCGCCATCGGCTGCGGCAGTGGTGCGCGCTCGACCGATGTTTGCTGTGTCCTCGCCGGCCGAGGCCACCAGTTTGCCGCCGGCTTCCACTTTCACCCAATTCCCAGCCGCAACTCCTCCGGTGCCCGCGATGGCGATGCACTCCCCGTCCTGCACGACGGGTACGAGAGCATTTTCCAGGGCGCTTTCGGCCACGATCCCGATTGCCTCTTCCGCCGCTCCCGCCAGGATGCATTGATCGTCTGCCGTGCCCTGTTTCACCGCATAGCCGCGCGTGAGCGCGCTCGATTGCGCCCGGTAGGTATTGAGGAAAGGCGTGCCCTTGGGTCCTCTTGTTGCCTTTGCCATGGTTTAATTCCTCCTCGCTTTTCTGACTTGGTCTTCCGCTCGGGGTCCCCCAGTCTTCGTAGCGGCGGTCTTTAGACCGCCACAGATGGCCCCGATGAAATCGGGGCCGCTACGAAGCCGGCACGAGCGATACAGGCCGTAGCGGCGGTCTTTAGACCGCCATCTGTCCCCATAAATCGGGACGCTACGCCGTCGGTCCCAGTTCCCTGCGTGCCACCTTCAGTCCCTCGGCAAAGCTGATCTTGCGTTCCGCCGCAATCTGTTCGGCGCGCCCGGCCACCTTCACCGAATGCGGATCCATTTCGATGCCCGCTGCTGGATTGAATTTGGGTCCGCCAAGATTCGCCACACCCGCACCCGCTGGGGCTGGCAACTCGCCGAACTGGACGATCTTCGGCAAGCCTTCCAGGAACTTCTGGAAGATCTCGACTGCCGATTTCTTCTCTTTCTTTCCCGCCTCGCCGAACTCGATGGTTTGCTCTCCTGGCAGTGCTTCCATGAATTCAACCAGGCCCAACTTCTCGAACGCCGGGATCCATTTCCCCAGGGGCTTCAGACGTTCGATGAATTCACGGATCTTGGTCTTATGCAGCGCGATCGCCTCGGCAACCTTCTGCTTCTCGGCGAATTCCTTCTCGGCCGCGGCCTTAGCATCCGCCGCAGCCTTTTCCGTCGCCGCTTTCACTTCCGCTTCCGAGAATGTCTTGACTGTAGCGGCCCCGGTCAGATCGGGGTCGCGCTTTTTCAGTCCCAGCGATTCCAAAACCTCGCCGAAGGCTTTCTTGATGTCGCCAATTTCCATGTCTTCCTCCTCGGCGGCTTGCGCCGCATTGAATTCGACTTCCACGGCGCCCTTCGAATCGGCATCGTGGAACACTGACTTCAACCCTTTCACTTCCGGCGGCTGTGCCCCCAGAAATCCCAGGTGCCGGAGATAGAGTCCTCGGCCCCCAAGGTCGTTGTAGAACGCAACACTGCGCTTCTTAAATCTTCCCGCCTTGACTAGGGCCTCAAAGGCCGGGTCGACTTGGCGTAACTTCGCCATGAGGACCGGGGCGCGCTCCGCAAAGACGGCGAGTTCCTGGACCCAGCCGTAGGCTGGTGCGTCGGTCTTGGGATGTCCGACACAGATCGGGGCCTCGTGTACATCGGCATCGTAATTGCGCGCCACAGCCTCAAGATCGGCGCGGGAATAGTTGCCCTTATCACCGTAATCGCCGCCGCGGAAAACCTCGATCCATTTGCCGTCGAGTTCGCCCATCTCTTTCTCCGGCCACTCGAGTTTCGCTTCGGCGTAGAGCTTCTTGAGCTTGCCGATGGCCTTCTCTTTGTCCGGCCCCTCATACTTTTTGCCGCGAAATCCCCGCGGACTGAGTAGCGCCGCATGTGCCGCGCCCATCAGGCCGTGGTCGAGTGGCCCGTCGGGCGAATTCCTCACTTTGAGGTGGCCCTCACCATTCTCATCGACAATCAAATACATCCGCGCGCTGTCGTCTTTGTCTTTTTCCGCCATCTGCTGACTCCTGATTTGTGACTTCTGACTTCTGTTTTCTCCCTCCGCCTCCGCCTGGAGTTTCCCGCAAATTCGCCGCGCGCTTTCTTCGCTGTGCCCTTTCTTGGTCTGGTCGAGCACGCAAGCCTCGAAGTTTTCGTATCCGGCAAACGGCATCCTCGCTACCTCTCCACCACGAACAAATCGATATCACCTTCCAAATGCTGGCCATCGGATGCGATGATCCTTACGGTGATTTTGTGGTGCTCGCCATCGGCGCCGTTCTGGATCCGGAAGACCACCTTCGTCCCGCTGACCGAAGGACCCGGATCGCTGTCAATCATTTTCTCGGTCGAGTCGCTATTGTCCGCCAAGTCAATCGCTTTCAGTGAATCGACCTCAATCGTGACCGCCTCAGGGATTTCCCGGGCAAAATCCACGTAGCGGTCGAGAACCTCATAAGGTTGCTTCGTAATTGTTCCCAGGGTCATCAAAATCCCTTTTTGCGCGGAGGCATTCCCCAACCTTTGGATCTTTTCCCCAGCCCCGTCCCTTTCGCCCGAGCAGGGAGGCTGAAGCCCTTTTCCGGCACCTGTGGTCGCCAGAGATTGGCGGAACCGCCAACGAAACTATAGTTGCCCGCCGCCGCCTCAAGCACGCTGCTCTTGAGCAATTCCGCCGGTGTGCCTTCCCAGGCGTAATTGCCGGATTCTGCGAAGAGCATCGCACCTTCGATCGGAACGTAGATTAAATCCGCGCTATTCCCGGTCCAAGGGTAGTTCCCGGAATCTACAGTGAGGACCCGCTGGGTGAGGAGTTCCGCGGCGCTGCCCAGCCAAGCATAAGAACCCGATTCGGGTTCCGAGACTCTTGCGGCAAGTAGATCTGCGTTGCTCCCGGCAAAATCGTAGGTGCCGGCCTCCGCGGCGAGTACGTTGGCTTTCAGCAAATTCACGTCACTGCCGGCCCAACCGTATGCGCCAGACTCCGGCGCCAGAACTCTTGCCCAGAGCAAGTCTGCGTTGCTCCCGGCAAAATCGTAGGCACCGGCCTCCACGGTGAGCACGTTGGCTTTCAGCAAATCCGCATCACTGCCGGTCCAGGCATAAGGGCCGGAATCCGCCGCCAACGTGAACCCGAAATTGAGTCCCGCCGGAGTTCCCGTCCAGGGATAGTTGCTGGATTCAACGTTCAGGATTCTCAAAGCCAGCAACCCGGCAGAGCTGCCAGAGAAGGCGAAATTCCCTGCCTCCGCGGATAGTGCGCTAGCCTTGAGTAGATCGCCGGCCGTGCCGGTTTCTGGATAATTTGCGCTCTCGGCGGCAAGTACGTGGTGGTAGAGCAACCCTGCGGTTGTGCTATTGAATGCGAAGGAGCCAGTGGCCGCCGTGAGCACGAAACTCATCAGCAACGATGCAGCCATGCCGGTGAAAGAAAACGACCCTGACTCAGCGGTGAGCGTATAGCCAACTTGAGGCTTGAGCGCAATCGACATTGCACCCTTGTAGCTGGTATGCGCCAGCGTGACGGTCGTGTCGCCATAAGCTCCCGCGCTGGCTTTCTCCCCCGTCGCTAATCCATGTCCGCCGCCGTAACCTGCCGTGTTGGTGTTGTCTCCGCGTTCTACGATATTGGCTAAGTCGCCATTCGTCCAAGCGGAGAATTCCGTCGTGCTCGTGCCGTTGTAACTGGAAGTTGAAATCAGAACAATCAGGCAGTTGGCAACCGTGGTGGTCGCACCAGGGATGACGCCCGTAGTATCATTCGCGCCGCCATCATTTCCTTCGGCATAGACATTCCAGGGGTCTCCAGTAGCGAGGCAACCTGAGAAAAGGTAGATCCGCCCTGAGGTGTGGTCGCCTGAATCTGCAACTGTGGGAGCGGTATCTCCGCCAGCGCACCGCTTCCAATAGACTGCTAGACGTGAAGCGGGATTGGTGCCGGCGGTTCCAGCGGCTTTGTTGGCTTGCGCACCTAATTCGACAAAACCTTGGGCCGAGGAAAGCGAGATCGCCTGGTTCTCAGATTCGCAAACCAGCAGCGCAATGTCACCGGCTACCGGAGCATTTGGAGACGCCGGATAAGGCGGAGCGATCGCTCCCGTGCCCGCCGTGAATGTTCCTGCCGCTTTGAAGGTTGGTAGCGCCATAATCTAACTTCTGCCCATCGCCTGCACCTGAAACCTCACGCGCCCAAAGTGAATGCGCTGGCCCCGAAATCCACCTTGAAAGATTCGCCTGGATTCAGGGTTATGGACGAACCATAATCGTACCAAGCAACCAGCGGATCGGCGGGGCTGGTGGACGTGTCGTTGTAAATCACTGCATAACGGAACGGGCCAATCGTTCCCCCCGAGGCCGTCCAAGTGATGTCCACCGCAGTGCAAGTTCCCACGCCGCCAGACTCCGAGTAGTCGTTCTGAATATCCTCGCCCCCGGCGGTGTAGCCGTTCCCCGCACTGATTTCTGCCATGTCGGCTTTCACGGTATCGGTGGCCACGGGCGCTTCATTGGTCAGAAAACATTTCAGCGTATGGCCTGCCGCATGGAGTTGGTGTACGCCCTTGCCAACCTGCTCGATGAAATCTTGAAACTTATTAAATGCTGCCATCGTTTCCTCCCTACAACGGTTCGCCGCTCGCGAGTTGCCTCAGACTCACGCCCGGTTTCGACTCAAACCCCTCATCCGGCCCGCCGCCTGCCGGCAGGCGCTCCGACCCTGGCATGTTGACGTTAGCGCCGAGCGCTGCTTCGCCTTCCGAACGCAGTAGGGGCTCGACCATACAGCGGCAATTAAATCCATTCGGTGGATAGATGTAACTCCACACCGCATCGTCGGCGCGCGCCACAAAGCCATCCAGGGCCGCATGGTTCGGGCGCACGCGCTCATCTTCCATCGTCCGATAGCGCCAGAAAGGCAAGACCCGGAGGACCTCCGAATCGTGCATCTGCTGGTAGCGGCCGTTCGAATAGGCCGTCGTCATGTTCTGCTGGAACACCAATTCAGCATGGTAGGAGTTCAGCCGAGTGACGCCGGCAGAATCGAAACTCTCATTGAGCCGGTCGATGAATTCCTGCTGCGTCCAACCCTCTTCGAGCGCCTGGCCCAGCAGTTCTTTGGTGCGGTCGAGCAGCGCGATTTCCTCGACGTGGGCCACCGTGAAGGCTGCCTGACGATATTGCGGCGCCAACCGCTTGGCAGCCGCCTTAGTGAAACTCGTCAGCGACTTGATGAAATCGGTAGCCTCCTCCGGCGTCACCGATTCGTAACCCAGGGTCTCGGAGAATCGCGCACTCCGGGGCCCCGAAGGACCGGGTTTTTGATTTTTGATTTTTGATTTTTCTTTTTCCGCAAAAACCGCCGCCGCGAGCCGCCCCATGGGATTTACCTGGGCGCCTTTGCGCGCCGCTTCCATCAATACCCGCACGCGCCCCAGGATGTCCGCGGCCACCATGACCTCCGTCAGCCGGTCAACGAGTTCGCTGGTGTCGAGACGCAATCGGATTTTCTTTCTTTCAAACTTCACGCTTCACCCTTCACATTTCTTTCGCCGCTTCCTCGACCGCCCGCTTGATCAGGGCCGCGTAAGCATTCAGCGCTCCGGCGATCGCGCCCTTCTCGAGTTTCGCCAGGTCTTTCTCACTGTCCCCGGCCTCGGAGAAACCCCCGAGCCCCGAGCCTGCCTGCGCAGGCAGGTCCCGAGTCCCGAGTCCCGGAACCCCGACTTGTCGGGGTTCAAGTGCCTCATCGCCTTCTTCGAGTTCTGGAATGCCGTAAGTCGAAAGCGCATACTTCTTCGGGATCGGAGTGCCCATCTGCTGGAGGATCTGGTCACGCTTGGCA
>Ga0315282_10010907_pt1 | contig 14172 bp, 10 predicted proteins | sample YL17G07_20_MG_FD_203693 | JGI IMG/M metagenome (GOLD analysis project Ga0315282, IMG submission 203693) | Sediment microbial communities from Yellowstone Lake, YNP, Wyoming, USA - YL17G07_20 | ecosystem: Environmental > Aquatic > Freshwater > Lake > Sediment | place: USA: Wyoming | collected...
TTATCCGGGCCGGGGATTCTCGATTTTTCCCGGTTTATCCGTCCGGGTGATACTCTCAGGATATCTTTCCTCCCGGGTATTGATTATCAGAAAGTGAAAGAGACCCTGCTGAACCGCATTTCCGCCGCCGGAAATGCGCGGGTCAGGACGGTCCTGACGGCTTATGATCTGCCGGAACGGTTCGTCAACAAGCTCCTGATTTTGGCCGGGATTGAACTTGATCTGACCGGGGCCCGTCTCTCCAGGAAAGACCGGTTCGCTCTTATCGAGCTCCTGACCGGATGCCCGTTCGTGGTCGGCCGACTCGGGGGAATTCATGAGGCGATGGTGACCCGCGGCGGAGTATCGCTGGCCGAGATCAATCCGAAGACGATGGAGTCCAGGCTCGTTCCCCGCCTCTTCTTCGTCGGCGAGGTCCTGGACATCGACGGGGATAGCGGCGGATACAATCTGCAGGCCGCGTTCTCGACCGCGGCCCTGGCCGCCCAAAGGATCGTGGAGCGTACTTCGGAATCAGCCTGACGACAAAAACCCCTCCCGCCCGCCTCGTCCACTCCGCCCTCGGTTACCAGAAAATGGAGGTGCGGGTGAAGATTAATTTGGTCCCCAAAGGTCTGGATGACCGTGATGAAGCCGGTCGTAAGCGTGCTCCCGGCCACAACTTCGAAGTAACGGGTCAAGGAGCGGAGGGCGCCGCGGCAAAGATGCCCCAGGAGCCCCTCCTCACCACAGTCCGGACAGCGGATGCGGGCAAACCCGCATTTCGGATTGCTGCAGTCGAGATAGCGCTCGACCACCTCCCGGTCGATCGTCCGGAAAAAACCGTACTCCCGCTCGAAACGAATCTCATACTCTGCCAGGAACCTGTCGAAATGATGGAAGAGCACCCGGTAGAGGACGGTCCGCTCCGGATGTCGAGGACGATAGACTCCCGCCATGGCGGGAGAATGGTCTCAAAAAACGGGCCATCGCCATGGATAAAACTGCGTCTCCCTGAAAAGACGGGAAAAGCCCCGGCTCGGAAAGCCGAATCAGGTCGATGAAACGTCAATGGGCGTTGATGCTCTACCTGGAGAATGGAAACGGCAGGGTCGATGGTCAGACGTTGATCCCTATCGGACTAATGTAGACGCATTCGGATATGTTACATAATCGACGAATTTTTTTAGGTGACCATGAGCCGGCGGTTTTGAAGATTGTCGAACAGATCAATTCAAGGTTCTCGAACCACCGATTCGTCGTCGCTTCGTACCGCGTTTGTTTCCAGATTCGTTCCTGGGGATTCAATCCTGGTTGGTACGGAGGAAGATAAAACGGGTGGAGCCGCGGATGTGTTTGAAGAAAACGATCCACAGGTTCTCCCTTATGCCGCCGGGCTCGATCCAAGTAAAGCCAGATCGTATAGCCCCGAAGACGACGATAAAGATGACGCAGCACTTTCATGAAGCCTTCTCGATATCCACGGTCTGTCCGAATAATCCCGTAGCGGCCCAGAAGCGGTGCCACCCAACCCGAAAGATTGAGGCGTTGCTGATGTTAGCTAGTCGTCGGGATGCGATAAGGATGTCCTCTCCTCGCCCATCCTCGTCCCAATCGCGGATGGAGCGTGAATCCCGTCTCATCCTTGAAGACGACTGTCTCCCTAGGTCCCAGATTTTGGAGTTTTTTTTAACTCCCGGCGAAATCGCTTCGCATCCGTCGCCCGCGCTTGAAGGTACACATAACTGGCCCTCTTTAAACGATATCCCAGTTGATGCAGCCAGATCTGAGCTTGTCGCACTTTCATCTTCAATCCGTACCGGCGTTTTAAGTGTTCGGCCAGAGTGGGTCCGTCCCAACGAGCTCGGTTCAGGCCAAAATCCTGGGGAGATTGCTCTACATGACCTTCCACTTCCCGGGCAATTTGTGGCGTCAAACGAGACGGCCGCTAGGGCCAGGGGCATCAAGGACATCATCCTGAAGCCCTACTCTATCAGCGAGATCGCCGCACGAATCCAGAAGGTGTTGAATAAGGACTAGAATCGGGGACGCTGCGGCCCCCGGCAGCCGTCGTCGGGCCTATTTGAGAAGCTTGACGAGAACTTTGTTCCCGGTCGATTTGACTTCATAACGAGAGCCCGTCAGGGAAAACTCCTCGATTTTGATCTCATTCCCCTTTTGGGCTTCGATGTTCGAAGGCTTCGTTTTGACGACGAACTTCATCTGTTTGGCAGCCTTGTCCACCAGGACGGGGATGACTTTGGCAAAGCGGAACTCGGCCCGGTTGGCGAACCGCCCCGCGAGGGGGACCATGTCGTAGATGGTCAGGTTCTCGGCCACCTTGCTCACACCGAACGGGGTGAAGGCCATCCCGATGATCCCTCCCAGGTCGGAAAAATCGAGGACGACCAGAGTGTCGCGCGTTTCGAGGATGTTCCTGAGCTTATCGTCCAAAACCTTGCGGCCTTCCTCCTCGAATCGCCGCTTCTCTTTGAACAGGGTCTCGTAGCCGTACTCGTTCTTGGCCTGGGAGACGAGCGAGGCCTGCTCGGCCGCGGACAGGGGAACCGCTTTTTTCAATTTATCGAACAGATAAACTCCGCCCTTGAAGATGTCGGCCTTCCAATCGGCCGCGACGTCGTCAAGGAGGAGGGCCAGCGCGGCACCGCTCGAATACAGCCTGAACCTCAGGGGACCCACCCCGAACTTGTTCCCGGTCATGTCGATGCTCGCGGCGATGATGTCCTTTATCTGTTTGATGGTCTTATCGCTGGTCTCCTTGAGCTTGGGCCCGAAGCCGTAGAAGCCGTTGATGAAAAAGAGCCGGGGGTCGGGCTCCAACGCCTGGGCTTCCTTCAGGAAGCGGAATTCGATGTACTTGGCCAGCCCTTCCAGATACTCGGTCAGGTCCTCGTAGTCGACGGCCTCCTTTTTCAGCGCGGCCCGGCGCTCGGTGCGCACCGCGACCAGTTCCCTGATCTTGGCCGCTCGCGTGTCGCGCGATTCGCTCAGCAGGGCGTCTCGCATGAGGGCCGCCTCAAGCGCCCAGGAGGAGTTGTTCGTCGGGTCCAAGAGCGGATAGTCGATGGCCGCGGTCTCGTTGGGCCCTTTGTCCGGAGCTTGAGCGGCCTGAAAAGCATGGAAGCCTTCATGGAGGATCATGGCCATCTGGGCGTACGGGTCATTGGGGAGAAAGTTCCAGTTCTCGAGCCATGTTTGCGCAAAGTCCTTATCGCGCCCCAGGAGGACTCCGTTAAGCTGGTTTCTCTGGTTGGAGAAGGTGTCGGCCACGACCAAAGTCTTGACCCCGTCGATATCCGTGACCGTGTTCTGGCCGTCGTACTCGATGAAGGTCGTCCCGTCCCGATAGTAGATCGTCTCTCCACCGAGGGGGTTGAAGCCCGTCAACACCTGGAACCCGGCCGGCTGGTGCGGATACGCGATCAGGATGTCCTGAACATGGGGCCGGTAGAAGAGGATAGGAGTCTTTGCAAGATCCCAGCCCTTCCAGATGTCATTCCCCACGGCGCGCATGATCGCCCGGCACTCTTTCAGGTAGACAAAAAGCGCGGGGTCGATCTTGACTTTACTTTCGGTCTGGCTGAACGCAGGGGACAAGAGCGAAAGGACGATCACGGCCGCGATCAGGGTCCGCATCTTCGGCATGTTGAGCCCTCCTCCAAGAGTTTCGATCCCGGTTCTCTTTTAAAGAACATCGCGCCCAGACCAAAGGTTTCATCCCAGTTGGGGACGGGCCAGGATATCTTTTTATAGAGGAGGGGAAAAAAGGACGTGCTTCCTGTTTGTCATGCCCGTTTCGTTCCTTTTTATCTTCATCGGCTTATCTTTTTTCTCATTTATATATACGGAGAAAACGATGAAAGAGTTGCATTTTTTGTTGAGGGGCGGGCGAAAAGATAGAAAAAAAATCACCCAAATTTTTGAATTTTTATTTTCCCCTTTGAAATCGTTAGAACTATTATAACACAAGATTCAATCGAAATGCAATATTTTTTTTAAAATATTTCAAAATTTCTTTGAGAGGGGCCTTAAAAGCATTTTAGGGGGCAAACAGAGGTCCCTTTTGTGCGATTTTCGGGAACAGTGATGGAAAACAGCCCCCCAAAAAGGCCTTTTTTACTCAAATCCCGGGTTTGAATAGAAAAAATGAGCTTGATACAGGGTTTTTAGACCCCCTTTCCATCCCTTCAGCCTCGAATTGATGACCCCGATCATAGAAAATCATATTTCTGGCTAGTGAGCGAAGTCAACAGTACGCAATAAAGTCGTAAAAAGAGGACTATCGTCTCGCGTTAGTGGGAGACGATCAACATCCCAGGCAAGTCGGCAGGGGGAAGAGGAAGGAGAGGAGGGCGAATCAAGGCGAGAAAACGTCAACTGGCGTCGACGCTCGACGAGGAGAATGGAATAAGACATGAAGGGGATCAGGAAAGCGGCCAGGATCGCGGTGATGACGGCCGTCCGCCGGAGCGAGGCCTTGTGGGCGTCAAAGGGCGCGACGGGATTGTTCATGTTGGGTGAACCCGGTCATTATATCGAAACCGAGGGAAAACGCCAGCGCCCCGATTTTCGCGCATCATTTCGGTAACAATTTTGGTGACACGCAACCAATGCCCGAATGAGCCTTCCGGAAATCATGACGGCTCCAGTGACACCCGCCTTATGGCCCGAATCCCAGGAGTCCCCGCGTCATAGCCATTTGATGCCGGAGCTCATGTCCGGGCGCGCCGCCGGGGGCGGATCGGCGCCAGGATAGCCGATGGTGCAACCGTCCATGACGTACTCGCCGAAAGGCAGCCCAACGAGACGCACGAACGCCTCGTCTTCGGCCATGGCTTCCGTGACGCTGATCAATTGAAAGGCCAGCCCGAGCGCCGTGGCCTTGAGCCACATGTTCTGAAGGACGTGGGCCAGAGACTGGAGCCCGGCCGGCGGAAAGCCCTGATATTCGGCGACCACGATGTAATACGGCGCCGTGATCAGTGACGGGTGGCCGTTCTCCACGATCATCTTCAGCCTGCTGAGGTACGCATAATCCCGATCCCCCTCGGCCGGCGGGCCACCGCGGGCCCGAAGCATTTTCTCGAGGCTCTTCTGGGCCCGGAGCTGAACGAGCCGGGCGGCCTCATGCCTGGCTGGCGTCTCTCTCTCGAGGACAAAGAACCGCCGGAAATCGGCCCGGCCGGCCACGGCGAGTGCCGCATAAGGCGCCAGGGAGCCAGCCCTAATAAGCTGCTCGACTGCCTCTTTCGGTGGGGCCTCTTTGGCGAAGGCCCGGATCGACCGGCGCGCCTCGAGGAGCTCATCGAGAACCCGATTAGCTTCTTCATTGAATTTCCTGACCATGTTGAGGCCTCCTTCATTTAGTTATTGGACGAGCGTCATCAACTTGCGTAGGAATAAGAAACTCATTTTCTGCTGCGGTGGCTGAATAAGCGTTCATGTGCCGATTTTGCCTCCTCCCATCGTCAGGGATGATAAATCGTAGCATGAAGTGGTGTCAAGTTAAGTAAAAAATAGCGGATGTCAGGCCAAGAAAACGCAAGGATTTTCAATCCCCTTTCATTCCTTGAATAGACTTCACCAAAAATTCCGTAAGGAGTTTTTGTGAATATTATTATAGGAAATTTGCCTTGGACCGTCAGGGAGGCCGGAATGTCCTGCCTCCCGTTCAATAAATGACGCTAGTTAGCGAATGATCGCCTCAATAGGAAAAACGAATCAGGGCCGTAAGGATTCTCATTCCTTTGGTTTCTGGCTCACATCCAATCCCCGCTGCCACCCTTTTTTCTAGTTTTCCCCTGACTTTAAAGGATTCTTGAGACTCTCTCGTTTTCAATTCTAGAGCCATAGTTTCAGCGTTTTTCAATCGATTTTGTCACATAGTTGGCACAAAATTTCTGCCTATCGATTCTGAAGTGTTATTAAGATAGCGGCGGTGGGTTCAGCTACCAAACTGGGGTACAAATCCCCGTGGCCATACCATCTGAGGACGACTGATTTATCAGGGTTTATGCCTTTTGCAGGTATTTGGAGCGGAGCTCCTCCCGTCATTGACAGCGCCGCACGGTCGGCGATATATTACTGCCGGGAATTCGCCCTGCCATGAAAAAAGCAGAATTCAATCTTTTATCGGAGTGCCGCATGAAAAAGATCGGAGCCTTTTTGTTGGTCGTGCTTCTCCTGCCTGCGATCGTCGTCTCCCAGGAGAAGAAGAAGGACAAGGGGATATTCGTCGAGCCCAAGAACGTATTCTGGGACGAGATCCAGAAAGCGACCGAGGAATTCGGAAAAAACAAGCCCGCGCCGGGGAAGGCCTTCGTCGTTGATCTGGGCGCTTTCGACGCGCCCAAGAGCTTGGAGGGGTTCTCTGCCGTCTGGCACAACCCGCCGACCTCGCAGGGCGCCACCAACACCTGCTGGTGCTTCTCGACGATCTCCTTCTTCGAATCGGAGGTCTACAGACTCTACGGGAAGAAGGTCCGTCTCTCGGAGGCGTATACGGTCTACGGTGAGTACCTGGAGCGGGCCAAGCGGTTCGTCCGCGAAAGGGGGGATTCGGCCGTCGCCGAAGGCTCCGAGGCCAACGCGGTGACGCGGGATTGGAAGCTTTATGGCTGCATGCCGTGGGACGCTTATTCCGGATTGAAGCCCGGCCAGAAGTTCCCCGACCACGCAAAGCTGATCGCCGAGGTCTCGTCCTACCTCGCCCATCTCAAGAGCGCGAACGCCTGGAACGAGGACGAGGCGGTCGCGACGGTCCGGGCGATTCTGAACCACCATCTGGGCCTGCCCCCGGAGCGATTCACGGTCGAGGGGAAGGAATACACGCCCCAGACCTATCTCCGGGATTACCTGAGGATCGACCCCAACGATTATGTCGACGTCCTGTCCTACATGCAGCAGCCCTTCGGCGGGCGGGTCGAATACGAGGTGCCGGACAACTGGTGGCACAGCAAGGACTACTACAACGTTCCCCTGGATACTTACATGAAGATCATCAAGACCGCCCTGCGCCGCGGCTATTCGGTGAGTCTCGGCGGGGACGTCTCCGAGCCGGGGAAGAACGCCCAGAAGAAGGTCTTCATGATCCCGACCTTCGACATTCCCGCGGATTACATCGACGACAACGCCCGCCAGTATCGGTTTAGCAACGGATCGACGACCGACGACCACGGGGTCCATCTCATCGGATACAAGGAAGCGAACGGCAAGGACTGGTTCCTGATCAAGGATTCCGGTTCGAGCGCCTTCAACACGGACCCGAAGGGATATTACTTCCTGACGGAAGACTACGTGAAGCTGAAGATGATGGACTTCATGGTCCACAAGGACGCCGTCAAGGGGTTCATTGACGTGAAATGACGCGTAGGGGGGCGCCGGGAAAAATTTCTCCTGGCACATGGGCCGGCCATACCACGCACCACCTTGCGCTACGCCATCGAACGTTTCCCCGAACCCAGACGCCGGGAATTACTGAAAAAAACCAGAACAACATGAACTGAGGCCGGCGGGCATATGCAAGCCTTGCAAGGAAAGGCGCCTCAAATCTCGATCTTCGTCTGAACGATATGTTCCCGGACGCGAGTGCCCAGGTGATACTTGCTCTCGGCGATGCGCAAGGCTTCGGGTTCGGCCAGAGGGGGCAACTTTTCCACCTGCCTTTTCTCGTTGATCACCTGGATAGCGGCGGCCTCAGCGGCGACGGGATCCATGGACACGATAATCCCACCCCAATACCAGGGCACGCCGCGACGATAGCTCCCGCGCAGCCCGTCGCAAGAGTTGAGAATAGTCTTGTTTTTATGGAAGGCCGGGATGAGACTTCAGCGAGGAAATCGGGATCATTATGGCATTTGGCCATGTCTTCCGGGAGCAACGAACCGATGTGGTTTTTTAAAAACAGGCTGGCCGCCATCAAGGCGACTTGTTCGAAGACATGGGAGGGCGGCGGCTTCTCGGCAACGAACATCAACTTCAGATGGTCAATGATCCGGTCCACGATGCGATGCTCGGAACCGCGATCTTTTTTTGCTCGATGGGTCAGTTGAATGTCGAGTTCAAATGGAGCCATAATATGCAGAGGTGAGCCATGAAAGCAACCGTCTTCATCATTTCGACATTGGTCCTGTTTTTGGCCGCCTTCTCTACGACCCCCAACTACTCAATTGAAGCGATCCGCTACGGCACCATCCCACAGTTTCCGGTATCCGGACTCGTCGTGGGCGCGCCGGAAAACGAGAAAATGGACATCGCCATGGTCTTTTGGCTCATTCGGGGTGAAGGTCGCAACATTCTGCTCGATACTGGCTTTCACAGAGAACGGTGGTTCGAGAGTTTCAAGGTCACAGATTTTTTAAGGCCAGACGAAGCCGTCCGACAGGCCGGGGTCGATCCCGCTCAGATCACCGACGTAATTCTCAGCCATGCCCATTGGGATCATATGGGAGGCATTGACGTATTCCCGCAGGCGACGATCTGGATCCAAAAGGACGAATATGCCTATTATATGGGGCCTGCCTGGCAGGAAGGGGGAAAACATGGCGGCATTGATCCGGATGACCTCTCCAATCTCCTGCTCAGGAATACGCAGGGAAAGTTGAGACTCATCGACGGTGACAATCGCGAGATCATCCCGGGTATCCACGTCTTCGTTGGCGCGCGGCACACGTTTGCTTCGCAATATATCCGGGTGGAGGGAAACCCGGTGTTTGTCCTGGCCTCGGATAATTGTTATCTCTATCGAAACCTCGAAACCCGGACGGCGATTCCGACCTTTGATCCTGCTGATGCCGACGGCAACGTAAAAGCTCTTGACCGGATGCTGAGTCTGGCCGGCGCGCCAGAGCGCGTCGTGCCTGGCCATGATCCGCTCATGTTCAAGCGCTTCCCCACGAAGGGCCGCATCGCAAAGATAAAATGAAAATATGAGGATAGTCAACCCGGCGGCTGCCCCATGATCGGGGATGATAAATCGCAGCGTGATCGGATGTCAAGTTGAGCTCAAAATATGTCAACGCAACATGAATCTGTCCTATTCTTAGCAACATGAATCTGTCCTATTTTCACCTCAGGCCCTGAACCACGGGGCCTCGCTTCCAGGGATGAGTCGGCGGAGGGATATACTTTGGTGGTTTCCTTCGGACTTTCATGGCGAATACCCTGACGGCCGGCTTGGGCCGGACCGTATCGACCTCTTTATATTCCAGATCCTTTCCCTTAAACCGGATCGAAAGCCTCCCATCGAACCACTCCCGCACCACGACCTTCTGACGGCGAAGGGTTAAGGAGGGTCGGCTGAGGACGAATGTCCGGCTCGTCCACTTGATGAGATACCCGTTGTTGACTGTCCGGATGCCCTGGAGGCAAAAGATATCATCGAGGTTCAAAGACTTCGGCACCGGTCGGTGGAGGTCTTGCGGCCGCAGCGGCGCCATCATGAAACGCCGGTTATGAGTCGGCAGATAGCGGTCGAGAAACCGGTTCGCCTCAGCGCAGGTCGCTACCCCCGCTAAACGCATTTCTTTGACCAAGCGGTCCTGAAGCGTTCCAAAGGCCCTCTCGATCCGGCCCTTCGCCTGCGGCGAGTTGGCATGGATAAGCTTAATCCCCAGCTCCTCGGCCGCCCTCTCAAACTGCGTCTGGGCCTGTTCATCTCGCAGCAGTTCATCGGTCGCCGGCTGCCGAGTGGTCTTGTACGTGCTGTGTTTATCCAGATAAAGGGCCTGGGGAAGCCCGTAGCGCTCGAGATACCGGCGTAAGCTGTCCATGGCTGGCTCAATCCCTTCATGGTCGTAAAAACGTCCAAAAAAGCGGTCTGTGGCATCATCCACGTAACCCATCAGCACCAGCCTCGGTCCTCGCCCCTCAAGCCAAGCGTGATGCGACCCGTCCATCTGAACCATCTCCCCAGAATAAGGCTTCCTCTCCCGCCAAACATGATCCTCCTTCCTCCTCCGCCTCCTCTTCCACAAGCCCTGGGCCACCATGATCCGCCGCACCTTCTCCCGGATCACCCGAACCTTATGCCGTTCCCAGAGCTTCTCCGTCGCATGAAGGGGCGTAAAATCCGGGTACCGTTGCCCGATGATCGAAGCGATCCGCTCCTCCAACTCCACGCTCATCTTCCGAGGCGAGGGCCGCCCTCGGTTCCCATGCACTAAGCCCCGTATGCCCTTCATCCGCACCCTCTTCACCAGCCGCCGGATGTGCCGCTCGCTCAGCTCTAGGAGCTCTCCCGCCTTCGCCTGGCTGATCTCCCTCTTCAGGCTCGGCTCGATCACCTGATACCGTTCCAGCTCCTGTCTGGTCATCGTGATGATGTCCTCGTCCATCCTGGTTCTCCTTTTCGGAGAACCTTATAACACCGTACCTCCTATAGGACATTTTCACGTTGCTAAAATAGGACATTATCACGTTGGCGCAACAGGAACAGAAAATGGCCGCGAAGAAGCCCGGTCGGTCGAATCATCGTTTCGGACGGCCAAGAAATCGCCCGAAAGACAATAGACTTGCGCCCCGGTCTAAAATGACGCCCGTGCTGCAATCAAAAATATTCCGTCTCCGCCACGGCCGCCATCAAGACGAGCTGGTTGAGGACTAGAGAGCGACAATGGTTATTTACTGTCAACTTCTATTTTATTTTAGAATTTTATCCCTTTTTATCCTCACCCCCTGATACGGCACAATATCAATTTTATTTGAATCCTGAAGCTCTTGAAGGACGAACCAGGCCTACTAAGCTTGCCATCCTCTTGCGGTTCTTGAAACGATCCCCATCAAGGGCAAGTCGTCGGGGGGGCGCTGGCGGCTGAATATAGATTTATAACCATGGTTTCGCGACATCGTAGGGCAAAGGAGGCCTCAAACTTTCACTCTACAGGTGGTACATTGAGCGGGGGCAGGTCAATTCTCCCCGCAGTATATCTTCTTCACACAGTGCAGGGCCCATATTGAATTCGCAGCGAAAATTAAAATGCAACACAATAGTAATGCCGTCGTTCTCTTCATTGACATCCATCATCTTCATTTGATAGATTTTCTGCGTGGTCACCAATACAGCTTAGAAGAGAAAATCTGCATTCAAGGAGGCGCGCATGAATAATTCAATCCCCAAATCCTACCTGGGCCTGGTGATCGTACTCGGATCTGTGTGGGGTCTTTCTGAAGCCGCTCTGGGTATGGGGCTACGGAGCTGTGCAGCCTTCGTTTCCGGCTCCATAATGACTGGAGTTGCCCTCTTCTTCATGGCGGCAGGCTGGGTTGTTTCAAGAAGAATTTCAGGGGTGCTGCTCATGGCGCTTATAGCCTCGTTCTTCAAGATGTTCGACGCCCTTCTTCTGTCACTTCCGATTAAACACGGCGCTATAGGCAATCCGATTTTTGCCTTTTTCATGGAAGCCATCGCCTTCGTTCTTCTTGTCTCCATAGTCAAGGATAAAATGACACAAAAGCCAGTCGGGCAGTCCCTGCTCGGCGGCATGGCGGCCGCACTGGCCGTGAACCTTTTTCCCCTCGTCAAATATGCCACAGGAGTCCCGGCTTGCGTTGTTCCCGGGACTGGATATCCTCTCTCGCTCCATTATATCCATGTTGCTGTGCTGGCTTCCTGTGTTACCGTTCCCCTGGGCTTCCTGGCGGGAGCGAAAATGGAATCCTTCAAGGCTAGCTTGATCAAGAGCCGGGCCCAAAAAAAGCTTGAATACATCCTCTCTCCCGCTGCGTTCATCCTTTGCCTGCTCATCGTCACCCTACTGCGGCTGGCCTGAATCCGCAGCGAGTCATGAGGAAGGAGGATGGAATGAAAAAGACAATCCGTTTTAAGCTCAACGGAAAAACGAAAAGCCTTGAGATCGACCGCGACCGCATGCTTCTACGGGTGCTACGGACCGATTTCAAGCTCACGGGAACGAAGTTTGGCTGCGGCGAAGGTTTTTGCGGTGCGTGCACGGTCCTTGTCGATAACGAACCTGTGCGCTCCTGCCAGTTTCCTGTCGCAAACATCGATAAAAAGGAGGTCATCACCATCGAAGGCCTGGCCGGGAACGGCAAGCTGCACCCTCTCCAGGCGGCTTTCGTCGAGCACGATGCCTTGCAGTGTGGGTTCTGCACCCCGGGGATGATCCTCACAGCCTACGGCCTGCTCTTGAAAAATCCCAACCCCAGCCGCAAGGATATCATCAAAGGCATGGACGAAAACCTCTGCCGCTGCGGAGCTCACACTCGCATCATTCAGGCTATCCAAAGGGCTGCGCAAAATATGAGAGGAGGTTCGAAGCGATGAAAAAAGACGATTATCAGGCGACGGATTTTTATGATATAGCTCCTGCTCTGCCGCTCAGCCGTCGCGAGTTCATAAAACTGTTAGGAGGGGGCATCGTCATCCTGTTCGCTGTCGGAGAGCCTTCCTTACTTGAGGCGCAGCGTCAGCGCGGCCAGCCCCTGCCCGATGATTTCAATGCCTTTCTCCGGATCGGGGAAGACGGCCGGGTTTCATGCTTCACGGGGAAAATTGAGATGGGCCAGGGAGTGATCACCTCCCTCGCCATGATGCTGGCCGATGAGCTCGAAATCCCTCTGGATTCGGTGGATATGGTTATGGGCGATACCGACCTTTGTCCCTGGGATGCGGGAACCTGGGGCTCCATGTCAACCCGCTTTTTCGGCCCTCCCTTGAGGGCGGCTGCAGCAGAAGCCCGGGCGGTTCTGATCGAGCTGGGAGCCGAATACCTGCAGACTCCGCCTTCCGAGCTAACAGTTGAGGCCGGGGTTATATACAATAAATCCCAGAGACAGAAAAAAGTCAGCTATGCCCAGCTTGCCAAAGGAAAGAAGATTACCAGGCGTCTGGAGAAGGAAAAGGTCCTGGAAAAGCCGTCGGATTTCACCATAGTCGGAACTCCGGTCTTGCGCCGAGACGCTGTGGATAAGGTCACAGGAAAGGCCAGATTTGCTGGAGACCTCCAGGAAGAAGGCATGCTTTATGCCCGAATTCTGAGACCCACTGCCCATGGTGCCAAGTTGATCAGTGCCGATACATCCGGGGCAAAGACAATCGAGGGCGCCAGGGTTATTCAAGATGGGGACATGATTGCGGTGCTCCACGAAGACCCGGAGCTGGCGGATCAGGCGCTCAAAAAAATCAAAGCTCAATGGGAAAAACCGGAAGCTAAAGTCGATGAAAAAACCATCTTCGACCATCTCCTCAAAGTCGCACCCCCTGGCGATATTGTTTCAGAAGGAGGAAACCTGGCTGAGGGAGAAAAAGCGTCCAAGACAATCATAGAAAAAACCTACTTGAACGGGTACGTCGCTCATGCCACGATCGAAACGCATACGGCCCTGGCCAAGGTCGAAGGGGGCAAGGCTACGATTTGGGCATCTACCCAAAGTCCGTTCGGAGTAAAAGAAGAGGTGGCTTCGGCATTGGGATTTCAATCCAAGGATGTCCACGTTATAACTCCGTTTGTCGGAGGAGGCTTCGGAGGCAAGGGCAGCAGTCGCCAGGCGGTAGAGGCGGCCAGGTTGGCGAAAATAGCGGGCAGGGCCATTCAGGTTGCCTGGACCCGGCCCGAGGAGTTTTTCTACGATACGTTCAGGCCGGCTGCCGTGGTGAAAATAAAGGCCGGAGTGACGGGCTTAGGAGCGATCTCCCTGTGGGATTACGAGGTGTACTTTGCGGGAGAACGAGGCTCTCAACACTTTTACGACATCCCGCATCACCGCACGATGACTTATGGTTCAGGATGGCAGGGGCAGCCCGGGTCCCATCCGTTCGGAACTGGTCCCTGGCGTGCGCCAGCCAACAATACAAACACTTTTGCCCGAGAATCTCAGATCGACATCCTGGCGGCTGCAGCAGAAACGGACCCGCTCGAATTCCGTCTGAAGAACCTGAAGGACACGAGAATGAGCCGAGTTTTAAAGGCGGCCGCCGAGAAGTTCGGCTGGACGCCGGCGAAAGCCCCGAGCGGCCGCGGGCATGGGATGGCCTGTGGAATTGATGCCGGCACCTATGTGGCCCATATATGCGAGGTGGAGGTCGACCGGAAAACCGGGCATGTCCAGGTCAAGAGGGTGGTCTGTGCCCAGGATATGGGATTATCCATCAATCCCGAGGGCGCCAAGATCCAGATGGAAGGCTGTGTCACCATGGGACTGGGGTACGCCCTA
>Ga0315282_10010908_pt1 | contig 14171 bp, 19 predicted proteins | sample YL17G07_20_MG_FD_203693 | JGI IMG/M metagenome (GOLD analysis project Ga0315282, IMG submission 203693) | Sediment microbial communities from Yellowstone Lake, YNP, Wyoming, USA - YL17G07_20 | ecosystem: Environmental > Aquatic > Freshwater > Lake > Sediment | place: USA: Wyoming | collected...
TTCTCTCTTATCCATCAAGGATAAGTTTAGCAGAGCCTCTCTTAATTTTCAAAGAAATTCGCGTCTTTATAAAGAATAACAATTTATTAACAGTAACACTATTATACGAGGAGGGTTACATATGGGAGATCTAATTTCTATTGAAGTAATAACCAGTAAGATTTTCTTACTTAGGGGCAAGAAGGTTATGCTGGATAGGGACTTGGCATTACTGTATGGAGTAACGACAAAGAGGTTAAATGAGCAGGTAAAAAGGAATATGAAAAGATTTCCGGTTGATTTTATGTTTCGGCTGACTGCGGCCGAGAAAAATGAACTGGTCGCAATTTCCGACCGGTTCAATACTATGAAACACTCGACTGTTCAGCCATATGCTTTCACAGAACAGGGTGTCGCCATGCTTTCTAGCGTATTGAATAGCGAACGGGCGGTCTTGGGGGTTAGGCTGCGGTAAACCTAGAAAATCTAATGGCAGCTCATAGAAGAAATAATGACAACCCACCGACTCTACATATTTTAAGACATCTTTGTACTCTTGTTTCTTGAACCAGTCATTTAAAATATAAACGTATTTAACCTCTATTCCTAACGGCGCAAGCAGCTTTTTATACTGCTTATTCTTAAAATCACAGGTTTGTAGTTTCTCATCCACAGAACCAGCTACTTCTTGGAATTTAATCTCAATTATAAAGAGAGTTTTACCTGCCAGGATTAAAATTGCTTCATCAGGTAATAATTTCTTAGAAATTATATCTGAATAATCTATATTATTTGCTTCAAGAAGGTTTTTATATAACTTATTTTTCCCGTAAAACTCCGCAACCTTTTCCCTTTTGTAATAAACAATATCCTCTTTAACGCTATAACTGGGTAAAGATGCCAATAAACTCTGCATCGCTACTCTGGACTCGAATCTTAGACCAGAATGAGCGGTTTTTGCTCCACCCTTACCACCCTTAATCATTTTCTTTCAAAAAAGACTTCTTCAATTTTTCTTTAAGATCTAAGATTCCGTCTCCGGTTTTTACCCAATTATCATCTAACTTTTTCCAGCCTTCCCAAGACATAGCCCTCCCCTTATATTTAGGAGGAGGATAATTACAATCCTCTTGCCCCCATATCCATTTATAAACCTTGAGAAGAACCTCTGGACTCTCTCCGCAAGGATTTATTATCTTCATCTTGCTAAGGATATCATCCGGATCTTCCCCATTATAAACCTTCTCTAATGCCTCAATGATTGGAACCGTTTCCTTGGGATTACAAGCAGCCTTCTCTCTTAAATCATCAGAAATATTAGCATGGGATATTAACCAAAGAGATTCTTCATCTGGATTATAAACCCACACCATAAAATCATCCCTTTTAATTGTACCAAAGCTAAATTTGCCACCCGGCTTAGTAACAACTATTTTCCTCCCGTCCGACACCTGTTCCACTTCATATCCTCTGTACTTTATTTTTTCTAAAGCCCCTCGGAACTTATCTTTTGGTTGATTTTTTATCTTTAAATCAGATAAATCAATTGAATGTTTATAAATATTAATTCTTGCTTTTTTCTTTGCCATATTTAACGGTGTCGAATTCGTCTTTAAGTCTTTTTATCGAAGTTTTTAAATACTCCTCCTCTAATTCTATTCCTATGTATTGCCTGCCTTCTTTATATGCTGCAATTCCAGTTGTACTGCTGCCGCTAAAAGGATCCAATACTATATCACCCGTTCTCGTGGAAGCTAAAACAATTCTTTTTAACAACTCCAACGGCTTTTGGGTTGGATGTTTGCCGTATATTTTTTCTAATGGCCCAGGAGCTTTAATAGACCAAAGGCTTAACATTTGCTTGTCATTATTCATCTTCTTCATTAACGGATAATTAAAAAAGTGCCGGCTATTTTTATTCTTAGCAGCCCAAATGATAGTTTCTGTGGAGTGCGTAAAGTAACGGCAGCTTAAATTCGGCGGCGGATTAATCTTAAACCAAGCTATGTCATTTAATATTTTATAGCCTAAGCTTTGCATTGCCGAGCCGACGGTATAAATGATATGCGCCGTACCAGATACCCAAATTGTTCCATTTAGCGTTAAAACCCGCTGACACTCCCTTAGCCATCTTTGTGTAAAAATATAGTTTTCTTCTATGCCTTTAGACTCATCCCACTTACCTTTATTTACGGAAACCATTTTACCGGCATGGCAAGTAATGCCTCCATTGGAAAGAAAATATGGCGGGTCGGAAAAAATCATATCAATGGAATTCTCAGGGATTCTAGGGAGAATATCGAAGCAGTCGCCTTTAAACAAGGCAATATTACGCTTTGTATCTTCAAAATATAGCTTTTGGGGGATATCTTTAAATAAATGAAAAATATCCTTTTTGCGGGTTACCTTTTCTTGGGTAATAATTGGCATGCTATTTGCGGGTTGAATTCTTATTATTTCATTTTCCATATTCTACCACCTCTTTATATAAACGTCAATTTGCTTTTCCTACCTTAATAGACGTTGAAAGTGGCACAATCTAACAAAGATTTTTATCCAAAAATGCCCCTGTCCAGATTTCGAGCGAATGGGGTACTTTTCGCAGAGGCGAAAAGTACGACCTGAGTGAGAAACTGGGCAGGGGGCATTTTAAGCGATGGCAAAAAATTTAGAGCACGGTGAGGCAAAGCCGGAACTCAGCAGTTCAGGCGACTTGAACGAGTAACCGTTAGATTTTATCTCCTTCTACGTCTATTAGAGTGGAAAGGAAACAAGCTAATGAAGAAGAAAGATCTTGACAAGGCATATAAAAGTATATACAATTGTATATACTTAGATTCAGGCGAAGTGTTATCTGGAGCAATAAGGTGGAATGCGTTAAAGAATATCCGGTTGAAGTTAACCCGGCATGTATCATTCCAAGAAATTATACATGCTAAATTATTGGGCCTTACTGATCATCCGAACCGAAATGATCAGCGAATATTAATATGTGAATACAAGGGATATGTATGGGTAGTTCCGTTTGTTTCTGAAGAAAAGGGGATTTTCCTAAAAACCATATATCCTAGCCGTAAGTTCAAGAAACTTCATGAGAAAGGAAAATTATGAAAAAGAACGATGATTTTTACAAAAAATTTAAATTGACTAAAGAGGAACGGTGGATAGAAGATCACGCCGAGGAATTTGTTTCGATAACCGGGCCGGAGTATGACTTCATCGTAGCCTCCCTTGAGCGTAAGAAGAAGGAGATGGTTTTGAATATGCGCATTAACCGGGATGACCTGGCAGAAATTAAACAAAAGGCCCACAAAGCCGGGATCAAATACCAGACGCTTATCTCCGAAATCCTGCATAGATTCGCCAAGGCCTAAGATGAATAAAAAGATTAAGAAAATTCTAAAACGTATTGAAGAGACGCCATTTGATCCGCTATGGTTTCAACTAAGGAAACGAACCAGATTTACTTCATTGACATTGGGCAAAATTTAGCATATATTTTTAATATACAGATGAGGTGTATACATGCTTAAGCAATTACGCAACAAGAAGACGGCGAAGAAAATCTGGATTGCGCTGGCAGTTTTGATTATACCGGCGTTTGTGCTCTGGGGCTCGGGAAGCCTGCTGCGCAACAAGGAGGAAAGCGGTATCGCCGGCAGGATTTTCGGCAGGAGAGTTTCCCTCCTGGAATACAAGGACGCATATGAGGCGGTAAAAAATATGGCCATTATGCAGTTCGGGGACAACTTTTCCGAAATTAGGAAATACCTGAACCTGGAAAACCAGGCCTGGGAAAGGCTGATTCTGCTTTACGAGGCAAAGAGACGCAGGCTCAATGCCAGTGACAGGGAAATTATAGAACTCATTGAGAGTTACCCGATATTTGGCCGCAGGGGGCAGTTTGACAACAGGGTATACGCCGAAATGCTGCGCTATGCCTTGCGCACGCAGCCGCGCATATTCGAAGAGCAAGTCCGGCAGAATATAATGCTCTCTAAACTCTACAGGCAGGTAACCGAAGACGTCAGCGTAAACGACAAGGAAATCCGCGAAGAATACCGCAGGCTAAACGAAGAAGTAAGCATCTATTATATAGCAAGTGTATCGGCTGATTTCGTCAAGGACCTTAACTCTTCCGAAGAGGAACTGCGGAATTACTTCGCTAAAAACCCCCTTGCCTTTAAACAGCCTCTATCCTTTAACCTGGAGTACGCAAGTGCGGATACGGAAGAAAAGATTAAACAGGCGGCTTTATTCCTGCAGAAAAACAGGAATCTGGATAAAGCAGCTGCCCAGGCGGGTTTGAGCCTTAAGGAAACGGGGTTTTTCGCGCAGACAGACCCTATACCCGGTATCGGCTGGTCTCCGGAGATTGTCATCCTGATTTCCAAATTAAAAAAAGGAGAAGTCTCCGGGCCCCTGCACCTGGATAAGAATTATTACATATTGCGGCTGAAAGACAGGAAAGAGGCGTATGTGCCTGATTTCAATAACATCAAGGAAAAGGTCAGAGAGGTTATGGTAAAAGATGCATCCGCAAAAAAGGCCCGGGCCAGAATTCAGGATTGCTACAAGGGTTTAAAGGAACTCTCTGCCCAGGACCCTAAAGCAGTAGATTTTAATAAAGCTGCCAGGGAATACGGTTTAAAGGCGGGCGCAACCGGCTTTTTTAAATACGGCAGTTATATAGAAGGCATAGGCGCTTCTGATATATTCTGGCTGAAGGCGCAGGAGTTAAAGGAAAATGAATCCAGCGGTGTAATCGAGGTGCCTTCCGGTTTTTATATTGTCCGGCTCAAAGCGAAGAACGTAATGGATGAAAAAAGGTTTGAGAGCGAAAAGGCAGAATTCGGCAGGAAACTGCTTGAGCAAAAGAAACAGGAATATTTCAACCGCTTCTTCGAAGATTTAAAACATAAAGCCTAGGTAAAAGGCTCGCTATAAAATCAGCTTACCTTGATGGCGTCCACCGGGCACTGCTGGGACACTTCCTGCAAATCGCAGGTAGCACAGACGCTCGCTTTTACATGCGCGATGCCATCCCCCTGAATCTCAAACACATCCGGGCAGGACTGTTCGCATAGGCCGCAGCCGACGCAAGTTGAAACATCAACGGTTACCTTAGCCATCGCTATATAACCTCCGTCTAACTACTTAAATCACAAATCACAATACACAAATCACAAACAATACCGAATACCGAAATCACAATACCAAAACCACCTTGTTAGTTTTTGAATTTTGGTATTGTAATTTGTTTGTAATTTGGAATTTGTGATTTGGGATTTATGATTTTAAAACTACCTCTCCATCAGGTTTTCAAATATCTCTTCGTGGTTTACTTCCTCGGATAAGATATGCGTTACCAGCTGATAGGTAACATGGTCCTTACCCAGCGTCTTCTTGGCTATCTTGCTGTAAACTTCTATTGCCCCTGCCTCTGCTTCAGTGACGATGCGGATTATCCTGTTGATATCCGCCGTGTTCTTGGGCGGCATAAGATAGGGTGAATTTGCGTTTTTCTCCAGCTCCATAGGATTTGCGATAGGCACATCACCGAGCTTGATGATTAAATCCGCCAATTCCCCCGCATGCTCCAATTCATCCTTGGCCAATTTGTTTAACATCTCCTGAATATCCTCATAGGCGCGGCCGGAAACTATCTGGGCCATATACCAATAAAGGTAAAAGGCCAGCCACTCGTCGGCATAGGCCTTATTCAGGTCCTTGACCAAATCCTTGAGGCTTAAATCCACTATTGCCCTTGCCTGCTTTCCCATATCTATTCCTCCTTTTTTAGCCCGTATTTTTTTATATTATTATCCGCTATCTCCTGAATCTTTTTTATTTCTTCCGGGTTATTCAGGAGATGCTTGAACCTGCCTTGCGTTTTCAAATACTCCTCAACGGGCTGCGGAGTAATCTGCCTTTTGGAAACAAGTACGCCGTTTTCATATTCAATTAAAGGATATAACCCTGTCTCTACCGCCAACTTCGCCACTACCAGCATTTCACTGCTCTGGTGGCGCCAGCCCAGGGGGCAAGGCACATGTATCTGGATGTATTTGGGGCCTTTGATGGAGATTGCTTTTTTTACTTTGCGCGTTATGTCCTGCGGAAAACCTGCAGAGGAAGTGGCCACATAAGGTATGCCGTGCGCCAGGGCAATTTCCGGCATAGGTTTTTTGGGCCGGATATTGCCGCTGGATTTTGCGCCGATGGGGCTGGTGGTAGTATTCGTATCAAAAGGAGTCAGGCCGCTTCTCTGCACGCCGGTATTCATATAGGCCTCATTATCATAGCAGACATATAAAATATCGTGTCCCCGCTCCAGCATGCCTGACAGTGCCTGCAGGCCTATATCAGCCGTGCCTCCGTCTCCTGCCTGCGCGATAACATTAGTAGTTTCCTTCTTACCTAAATATATAAGCGCTGCCTCCACTCCCGAGGCAACTGCCGCGGCATTCTCAAATAAGGAATGAATCCAGGGCACTCCCCAGGCGGATTCCGGATAGGCGGTGGAAAATACCTCCAGGCAGCCGGTATTATTCACCACTATGGTATTTGGCCCGGCAGCTTCTATGACCAGCCTGGCGGCTATTGCCTGGCCGCATCCGGCGCAGGCAGTATGGCCCGGCTTAAAGAGAGGCCTATTCTCCATATTGCTCCTTTAACAACTCCGGCTTTAAATCAATATACTCCAGATTAACTTCTTTACTGGATAATTTACTGAATACCTCTTTTACGGAATTAAGGGTAATATCCCTGCCGCCTAAACCCGCAATAAAGCTGCTGATTACCTGGGGAGATTTTTTCTTGCCGCAAAAGGCGGCTTTTATTTCCAAAGCCAATGGCCCGGCTGATGCGCCCAGTGAAACCGATTTATCCAGGACAGCGACCTTAGGCACGTTTTTAAGCGCCTCATAAATTCTGGCTGCGGGGAAGGGGCGGAAGGAAATAATTTTTAATAGGCCGACTTTTTTACCCTTTTTTCTCAACTGGTCCACCACTTCCTTGATTGTGCCGCAGACTGAGCCCATAGCCACAATTACCTTCTCTGCATCTTTGCTATAATATTCCTCAATAAGGCAATCCTGGTAATCCCTGCCGAATACATTCTTGAACTCCGCGCTTAGCTTAGGCAGTAAAGCCAATGCCTCTTTTAAAGTCTCCTGAAGCGCAAAACGTGTTTCCAGATAATAATCCGGGCCGGCCAAAAGGCCAAGGGTCATAGGTTCTGCGGTATCCAATTTATATAACGGCTGGTAGGTGGGGAGGAATTTATCCACTTCCTGCTGCTGCGGGATATCCACTGCCTCCATGCCATGCGTGAGGATAAAGCCGTCCATGCAGACCATCACCGGAAGCATTATGGATTTATCCTCGGCAATGCGGTAGCCGATAAGATGGAAATCTGCTGCCTCCTGATTATTCTCCGCATACAATTGTATCCAGCCGGCGTCGCGTAAAGATATGGAGTCCTGCTGGTCATTCCAGATATTGATGGGCGCCGAAATTGCGCGGTTGGCGCAGGTAAGCACTAAAGGCAGGCGTAGCCCTGCTATATTAAAGATTACCTCCGCCATATAAAAGAGCCCCTGAGAACTGGTAGCGGTAAAGGCGCGCACGCCCGTAGCCGCTGCACCCAGCACGACTGAGGCTGCGGAATGTTCGCTCTCCACGTTGACAAACTGGGAGTTTAATTCTCCTGTAGAAACCATCCGGGCCAGTTCTTCTACAATGTGCGTTTGAGGTGTAATTGGGTAAGCGGAGATTACTCCCGGCTTACACAGCCTGACTATTTCGGCAACTGCACGCGAACCTTCCAGAAACTCTTTCATTATTTACTTTCTCCCGCGGATTCTTCCTCTATCATTTCAATATCGGCCTTGGGGCAGATCTTCGCGCACAGGCCGCAGCCCTTGCAATAATTATAATCCGGCATAAAAGTATTTTTTTCTTTGCCCTGTATGCATCCTTCCGGGCAGACTATGACGCACATCCTGCAGGCAATGCAGTTTTTCTGCAGATATTTCGGCCGCAGCTGAACCCGCCAGCAGCCGGTTTTGTCACCTTTACTTTTTATGGGTTTTACTACCAGTGGCCCGAACATTGCCTTCGCTCCTTCGTCGCTCGGCATAAACTATCATTTTTTGTTTTTGATAAAATCGTAACCTTGCTGGACAGCTCTTATATTGCTTTCTTGCAGTTTTGCGCTGAACCTCTGCTTGATTACTTCTAAAAGGGACTCCAGTTTAATTTCGCCTGTGGCAGCGGCAAAAGCACCCAATAGCGCCGTATTGCCTAAAGGCCTGCCTATAGTTTTTAAGGCAATTTCATTGGCGGGGACTAGAAACACCTTCTGTCCCGCTTTAAATTTCGTAAGCTCCACGCCCTCTTTGGCATTGATAATGGCTGTGCCGTTGTTTTTCATGCCGGAAAAACAGTTGTAGCCGCGCATAAGCGTAGGATCCACCACAATCACATAATCCGGCTCGTAAATCTGGCTCCTTACGCGCACTGCTTTCGCGTCTACGCGCACAAAGGCATTCATCGGCGCGCCCATACGGGCTGCCCCGAAATTCGGGAAGGCGTAAGGATACATTCCTTCCTTAAAGTAGGCATATCCCAATAAGGTTGCCGTGGTAATTGCGCCCTGTCCTGCGCGCGCATGGATACGTATTTCCTTCATCTGTCTCCTCTATCAGAAAAAACGCCTGCATATCATATAACTTTTACCCGCACTTGTCAAATAATTTATTTTTAGGGGTTTTTCTTATGTTAATGAGGCGGTTTCTGCCAGCAGCCTGAATATCGCTTCGGATTTTTCGCTATCAAGTGTACCCAAGCCGCAGGCCGGGCTTAAAAATAAACCCTGCTCTAACCTTCCCCTGTCTACGCCTTTTTTGGAGAGGATATTTATTGCGGAATAAATCTTCTCTTTGAGGAAAACCGCTGTTTCCCCGGCGCCAGGCTCCTGTGTCGGGGCTATCCCCCAACAGATAATCCCTCCCCTGGCCACAAAGGCTTTTAAATTATCGGCATAGAGGATAAATTTATCCAGAAAACTAAAGGCGTCAAAGCTGATAATGTCTATATTCGGAGTCTCGGTCAAAATAGACCAGTCAGTATTGCCGCAGCAGTGCACTCCCAACAGGACATCCTCTGACTTTATCCCCTCTGCGAGTTCAGTCAGCCCTCTTACTACTTCTTCTTTATTTAAGGCGGTGTAGGCCGAGCCAAAAGAGCTTAAGGAAGGCTCATCCGCGAAAACAATTATTTTTTTACCGAATTCCCTAAAGAAATCTATCTGCCAGAGGGCTTTCAACGTAAGCCCCTTGATAATAGCCTGCATAAGTATATCGTCATGCAGGAGCGCAATGCCTTTATCGTCATTAATGCCGGCGGCAAAGGTAAAAGGCCCGGTAATCTGGCATTTGATAAATTTTATTTCCGCCAGCAGGTTCACCTGCTCATTAAGCCGCTCCTCTAGAGCATATACCCCTTGAGAAAAACCGCGGCTTATTTTAAAATACTCCAGATCGCGGCTTAAGACTTTTTCATAGAATATTTCCAGCTCCCTGTCTCTTCGATCCGCGCTAAAAACCAGCCCGTTATCAATTAATTTAAGGCAGGGCAGGTTTTCGCTGAACTGGATAATCATCCCTTCCCTGATATCCCGCTTGGGTAACTGCGGCCAGAAGGGTACCTGCGGCAGGTATTTGAAGATTAAATCCAGCGCCCTTTCTGCATCCTTATGCGGCAGGCTTCCGATACCGGTGGCTAAACCTTTTAGGCCTGACATATTTTTTCTCCTTAAAATCCTAATTTCTCCCCCACCAGTATTACCTTCAACCTCTGCGGGTTAACCTCTGCCTCGATAATCAGAACCTGGCAGCACATACGTTTATATTCCGGGAAGAGGCAAACCTCTTTGCGGCAGATGCCGTCGGCAAAACAGGGGGTATTCCAGTTAAGCCGTTTACAGTTAAGCGGGGTGGCGTATTCTCTTGCGCGCACAAGCGCTGCATTAAGGTCAGGAGTAATTTTATTTATCCCGCAAACGATGATAACCTTTGCAGCTTGCGCAATTCCGGCTGTGCGGTTGCCATAGGCGCTAAAAAATACCAGTTCCCCCTTTTCTGAAAGGGCATTGGCGCTGGCCAGATAAAACTCCGCCTGCGCCCCCTGATTTCTTAACTCCAGGCTTTCCTGCCGGTTTATCCCCGGCTTATACTGGTTAAAAATTTTGTTTCCCCGCTCCTCCAGCTGCTTTACAATACCCAACTGCCCCAGGGTCTGCGAGCCGGAAATGCCTACACTGCTATTTGACGGGATAAGCTCCAATATCTTAGCCGCTGCCTGCTCTTTATTCTGACAGTAAAAACCGCTGATATTTCTTTTTTGCCAGATTTTTATCAGGTCCTCCGGGTTCATTGCTTAGCCTCCAGCTGCGCAGAAAGACTTTGCCTTAAGCGTGCTAATTTCCGGCTCACCATAACCGGATATTTATATGCAGAGCATAATTCTTTTAATTGCCCTGGGAAACAGGAAAGGTTTTTACTCACGTATGCCCTGGTTTTATCCAGTGAAGGCACTTTATAAATAATCTTGCCGCTAGAGACAACTTTCTTCAAGAGCGGCCTGCCGGATATTTTTTCATCCTCCAGACCCAGTATATCTTTAACGAACCTTCCTCTTTTATCGCTCTCCCTGAATACCTGCTTCCTGCCCGGGTAAGTAACTTTATCCTTGCTTAATTTCATCGTCGGCAGGAACTTGCCCTCTTCGTCGGTAACTTCGCTGATTTTATAAATCACGTCCAGGCTGGGCGCATCAATGCTGGTGCCCATATGCGTGCCCACCCCGAAATTATCCACACAACCTCCGCCAGACAGTATTGCCTTAATGCGGTATTCATCCAGGTTGCCGCTGGCAAAGATTTTAACAAACCTTAAGCCCGCTTTATCCAGTGCTTTTCTGGCAAATTTAGATAAAGAAATTATATTGCCGCTATCTAACCTTATGCCTTGCAGCCGGTGGCCTGACTCTTTCAGATAAAGACCTATGATTACGGCATTCTCAATGCCTTTTTTTGTATTGTAAGTATCCACTAATAGGGTTGTTTTATCGGGGAAGATAGTGCTGTAAGCAAGGAAACTGTCGAGCTCCTGCTTGAAGGACATGATAAATGAATGTGCCATGGTCCCGGCAACGGGTATCTTGTATAATTTTCCCGCCAATACGCAGGAAGTCCCGCGGCATCCGGCGATATAAGAGCAGCGCGCTGCTTTGATGCCTGCATCCTGGCCGTGGGTCCTGCGTAAAGAAAAATCATAGACCCCTTGTGGCTTGGCGGCACAGACCACGCGCGAGGCCTTAGAGGCAATCATGGTCTGCAAATTTATGGTGTTCAGCAGGAAACTCTCAATAATCTGCGCCTGGATAATAGGCGCTGTCACTCTTACCACCGGCTCACCCGGGAAAAATACCGTGCCTTCCGGCATGGCCCAGATATCGCCGCGGAATCTAAAATTTTTCAGGTATCCCAGGAAATCCGCGGAGAAAATCTTCCGGCTCTTCAGGTATTCCAGGTCGCACCTTGCAAAACGCAAAGACCCGATATAGCGCAATATATCCTCCAGGCCCGCTGCTACCAGATACTGCCGGTGAGGAGGCATCTGCCTGACAAAGAGGTCAAAGGTGGCCAATTGGCGGCTTTTATAATGGAAGTAACATTCGGCCATGGTAAGTTCGTATAAATCCAGAAATAGAGATAAATTCTTGTCCATCTTTTTATTGCGCAATCAGTTTCTTGTATTCTTCCAACGGCAAAAAGTTCTCCTGGAAACGCTTATTCCCTTTTTTGTCGATCAATACGTAAGTGGGTACACCTAGGATACCATAGGAAGAAGCGACAGAGCCATCCCTGTCCAGCAGGACCTTAAAACCAAGGCCGTAATTCTTTATAAAATTACTCACCTTGTAACCGGGTTCCTCCACATTGACGGCCAGTATTTGCGTGCCCTCTTTTTCCAACTGCGCTGACATATCGTTAAGCAGTTTTAATTCCCTGCGGCAGTAAGGGCACCAGGTTGTCCAAAAGAGAATTAAGACCTGTTGTTTATTTTTATAGTTGCTTAGGGTTATGGTTTTGCCTGCGGTATCCGGCAATTTAAAATCAGGGGCTTCAGAGGGCTCTGCGCTGCAAACAGAGCAGATGGCCAAAAAAACAAAGAATATTATTGCCGGTTTCCTGCTAAAACTCTTATGCATCAAAATCTCCTTATGGCGGTAAAGATAAAGTATAAGCCGATAAGGATTAAGGCAAAGGCGAATATCTTTTTTATACGGGACATCCATTTTGCGGATTTAGGCAGGCTCAATAGAAAAGAGCTGAATGTGCCTGCCAAAATTAAAACCAGGCCCATGCCATAGGCGAAACTGAACAAAAGGGTTGCCCCGTAGATAATATTCTTCCTGGTAGATAGATACGCCAATATGGCGCCTAAGACAGGTGTCAAACAGGGAGAAACGATTAAGCCGGAAGTTAAGCCCAAAACAAAGGTAGAAAAATAGTTTTTCTTTTTTAAGGGAGCGGGCCTGATGAATTGGGGAAGGGCCAAAACAAATAAATCCAGCATGGAAAGCCCGAAGAGAATAATTATAATACCGACGGCGAGAAAAGTTACGGGGTTGGAACTGGCCTTTCCGAAAAAAGCGCCGGTGGCGACTGCGGCTATCCCCAACAGGGAATAAGTAATGGCAATACCGGTAACATAAGCCAGGCTTAAAAAGAGCCCGCGCTTTTTTGAGCCGCTGGAACCTGCGCCGATGTAGGCAACGCTGATGGGGATAAGCGGGTATACGCAGGGAGTAAAACTTACCAGTATCCCGCCTAAAAAAACAATGAGATAATCAAGAGGGCTACCTGACAGAGTCATCTATCCACTTTAAATAAGGTTTGTATCCCGCGGCTATGGGTATGGCAATAATCTCCGGGACAGCGTAGCTATGCAGGGACTTGACTGTTTTAATAATCCGACTTAATTTTTCTTTTTTGGACTTTATAATCAAGAAGGCTTCCTTTTGTTTATCGGCCTTGCCCTGCCAGCGAAAAAGAGACTCTACTTTGTCTACAATGTTGACGCAGGCAGCGAGTTTATTTTTAATGAGTGCTGCGGCAATACGTGCTGCCTCTTTCTTCCCGGAAGCAGTTATAAAGATTACCACGTACATCTTTATCTCCTTTAATCTTCCCTGATTTTAACTGCCTTGATCTTGCCGAACTGCGCGCAGATATCAAATACAGCTTCCGGTTCATCGGTGTTTATATTAATTTTAAAACTTTTAGCGCTGCCATTAGTATCCTCGCACTCGCTGACTTGGGGATTCCCGCCGAACTCAAAGAGGGCATTCCTCACAGTTTCACAGCTGTCCTGGCCGTTCTCTAAAATAAACTCCAGATTGTATTTCGGCATCAAATTGCCTTAAGCATTATTACGGACATTATCCTGCCGCAGGTAGCCCCTTCTTTACGAAAAGAAAAGAAATCCGCATTCCTGCAGGAAGTACATATCCCGCAATCAAAGATATTCTCCTGCAGTAACCCGGAATCTAAAAGTTGCTTTCTGTTCAGTGCAACAAGGTCCAGGTAATAACGGCCGCCCTTATTCTCTAAACTGCCGAAGGTATCCTGAAAATCCTTCCCTACTTCATAACAGCAATTTCTTATTGCCGGGCCAAAACCCGCATATAAATTCTGCGGCCTACTGTCAAACTGCCCTTGCATCAGTTTTAGGGCGGCAGAAACTATGTTCTCTTTAGTGCTGCCCCAGCCCGCGTGAATCAATCCGATAGCCGGGGTTTGGGGGTCATACAAAAAAATAGACAGGCAATCCGCGGTAAAAATAGCCAGCGCCAGATTCCTCCTGTCAGTAACCAGGCCGTCTGTATCGGCTATCGCGCTCTCGTAAGATAAAGCGCCGCTGCCTGCGTCTTTTTCTGTTACGTATTTTACGTGGCTCGCGTGAGTTTGTTTTGCGCAGACAAGATTCTCACAAGACAGGCCTAAGCCGCCCAAGAAAACCCGGCGGTTCTCTATTGAGCCATGCGTATCGCCGTAAGACAGGGACATATTCTGCTGTCGCCGGCTGCTGAAAGCGCAGGCAACTTCTGAAGTAAATAAG
>Ga0315282_10010909_pt1 | contig 14171 bp, 9 predicted proteins | sample YL17G07_20_MG_FD_203693 | JGI IMG/M metagenome (GOLD analysis project Ga0315282, IMG submission 203693) | Sediment microbial communities from Yellowstone Lake, YNP, Wyoming, USA - YL17G07_20 | ecosystem: Environmental > Aquatic > Freshwater > Lake > Sediment | place: USA: Wyoming | collected...
CACGAAGCCCTTGGTCAACTTACTCCTTCTGAATATCTTCTGAAACTCCAGACAAACAGGTTGCCGACCAAAAACGTTATCGTTTTACAAACTTAACAGTGTATCATATGTATCTGAACCTTTACACCCCGTGTACTGGTTCATATGTATCTGAACCTATACAGGGAAGGGCTTTATTAAAAAATCTCGCAAAAATTTTTGCGAGATTTTTATTTCAATTTCCTTTATATCCGGGATAACTTTTTAAGATAATCCCATTCGGAATCAACGAACTTCTGAATTTCTCTGATTTGCTCCGGACTCAAATTGCTGAATCTTCCCTGAAGCTTCAGATACTTTTCAATCGGTCGGAATTCCGGCTCAAGGTTAATTGTATATTTCCTGCCGTTTTCAATTTCATAAAGAGAAAAGGCTCGGGTCAAAACAGCTTGTCTTGCCACTTCGATTGAAAACTCTGGCGAAAATCTCCAGCCGGTAGGACAGGGAGAATATACCAAGATGAACTTGGTGCCCTGAATTTTCTTGGCCTTTTTAATTTTTTGCGCCAAATCTTCAATAAAAGCTATTGAAGCAGTTGCGGCATAAGGAATCCTGTGGGCGGCCATAATCGCCATAATGTCTTTTTTAAACTCTTTTTTCAAAACCGGGGTAGTAGTACTCCAGGCTCCAAAAGGCGTGGCTGAGGAACGTTGAATTCCGGTATTCATATAGGCCTCATTGTCGTAGCAGACAAAAATAATGTCGTTGTTCCTTTCGGCCGCTCCAGACAAAGCTTGAAGTCCTATATCATAAGTTCCGCCATCTCCAGCAAAGCCCAGAACATTGGCTTTCTTTGAACCCAAAGCGGTAAGCCCGACCTTAATTCCAGAAGCTTCGGCTGCCGCCTCCTCGAAACAAACATTCAGTAATGGTACCCTGATCGAACAATTTGGGAAAGGACCGTTGATCACGGAAAAACAGCAGGCCGGCAAGGTCATGGCAGTTTTTCTGCCCAGAACTTTCAGAATGTGGCGCAGGGCCAATGTGGCTCCGCATCCCTGGCAGGCTTTCTCGCCCGGGGTCATCAATTCCTCGCCGTTTATGCCCCTCAAAAAACTCTTTTTGGAGATTATAATTTCCGGTTTTTTCCGAAGAACTGGAAGCGGAACTTCACCCTCCACAAGATTCTTCTTAAGGTCAATCCAAACGGGTTTCTCCGAAACCGAACTTTCGGTTTTAAATGCTTCAATAACATTCTTTAGGGTTTTTTTGGTGATATCCCTTCCGCCAAAACCGGCGATAAAACTCCAGACCGGAATTTTAATTTCAGCTTCGTAAAGAGCGGTTTTTATTTCGCTGGCGATAATGCCCTGCATATCTCTTTCCAAAACAGCGATTTTTTCAATTCCTTTCAAAGCTTCTCTTATCTCTACTTTCGGGAAAGGACGGAAAGTCCGAATTCTGATTAAACCGACTTCGTCTTGGTTTTTCAAAACTTCCTTGGCCGTTCCTGCATGGGAGCCCAGGGTGATTACAGCCATTTTGGCTTTTTCCAGATTATATTTTTCGATTTGCTCGTATTTTCGGCCAAAAGACTTTTCAAATTCCTCCTGGACTTTATCTATCGTTTTCCCTGAATCCTGAATGACTTTCATCAGTTTATAACGGAATTCGGTCGTACATTCATCTCGGATTGAGGGCTCAAAAATATGAGGATTTTTAAAGTCAATCTTCTGCTCCGGAGTAGGACGATATTTCGGTAAAAATCTATCAACTAATCTTTGGGCCGGAACTTCAACCATTTCCGAAGCATGGGACGAATAAAACCCATCAAGACAAACCATTACCGGAATCATGAGTGTTTCTGCTGTCCTGTAGGCGATTATTATTGAGTCAAGAGCTTCCTGGGCAGTGGCAACATAAAACTGAACCCAGGGGATGTCCCGCAAAACCAAACTGTCCTCATGAGAAAGAAGAATGTTCCAGGGAGGACCCATGGTGCGGTTGACATTGGCCATAACTAAAGGAAGTCTTCTGATTCCCGTATCGTAAATTTGCTCGGCCATAAGCCATAATCCCTGGCTTGAGGTAGCAGTAAAAGATCTGGCTCCGGCTCTTAAAGCGCCCATAACCGAAGCAGCAGCCGAAGCCTCTGATTCGGTATGAATGGACTCGGCTTTTAAATAACCTTTGGCAACGAATTCCGCCAATTTCTCGGGAATTGTAGTCTGGGGGGTAATCGGATAAACCGAGAAGACTTTGGGCCTGGAAAGAACAGTTCCCCAAGCCACTGCTTCATTGCCATGCATCACTTTTTTGAACCGAGCTGGATATCCTTTTCTCATCTCTTTATTCCTCCAACTTCTTGCTGATTACCGCTCTCGGACATTCTTGGGCACAAATACCGCAGCCCTTGCAGTAATCGTAATTAATTTCCATTTTTCCTTCTTTTTCCAGAATGGAAAAATGGGGACAGAATTTCCAACAAACGCCGCAAAGATTGCACTTCCCGCAGGAAAAACATCTTTTTGCTTCGCCGATAAGCTCCTCGGCGCAACCCCTATCAAAAACAACTCTCGGTTTATGTCCAATTTCAGCTAAATTCAGGTCTTTTGCCCCCACTACCTGAGCTTCTTCCTGCTGCTGAGGGACGTTTTCCTTTTTCAAAAATCTGTCAATCAACTCGGCTGCTTTTTCGCCCGAGCCAATAGCCGCAGCTACTGTGCCGGCCCTGGTCGTAACATCCCCGCCAAAAAAGATATTGCCTTGCTTTGTATCAATAAAGGAAACGTCTGACTCTTGACCGATGGCCACAAATATAGTATCGATTTTGTCAATTATAAATTCGGAGTTTTCTATGGGGATAAGTTTTTGAGTTTCTTCGGTTCTGCTCATCTTTTGGCAAACCGCCTTCAACCTATTCTGGGATTGTTCGATTTTCAAAAGATTGACCAGATATTTTATCTCAATTCCTTCTTTTTTGGCCATCTCTTTTTCCTCTTGAACCACCGCAACATCTTCTTCTTTTTGGAGTTCGACGATTAAAATTTCTTTAGCGCCAAGAAGCTTAGCTACTATAGCAACGTCAATTCCCGTATTTCCTCCACCCACTACCATTACTTTCTCGCCAACATCTACTCGCTCTCCAAGATTTATTTTTTTTAGGAAGTCCAGTCCATTAAAAACACTCTCCATGTTCTCGCCAGGAATATTTAACTTTCGGCTTTTTTGTAGACCGACGGCGACAAAAACAGCATCAAATCTTTCAGAAATCATGGACAGAGTTAGTTCATCAACTTCGACGTTTTTCTTTACCTCAATTCCCAGAGAAAGAATATTGTTCTCAATTTCTTTTTCTAAAACACTTTTTGGCAGACGGAATTCGGGAATACCAAGTCTTAACATTCCTCCCAAAACCGGCGCTTTTTCAAAAACCGTCACCTCATACCCATATCTTACGAGCTTTGAAGCCGCAGAAAGTCCGGCCGGTCCGGAACCCACCACTGCAACTTTAGAAGAAATTCGAACTTCCGGTTTTTCAACCTTCCAATGTCGCTTCAAAGCGCGCTCGCCAAGAAGTCTTTCAAGAGTATTTATTGCAACGGCCTCGTCAAATTCCTTTCGGTTGCAGTTTGATTCGCAAAAACCCTGACAAACCATGGCGCAAACAGCCGGTAGGGGATTGGTCCTTACCAAAACCTGCCAGGCCTTTTGGAATTTTCTTTTGCCAAGTAGATTCAGCCATTCTCGAATATTCTCGTGAGCCGGACAGGCATGGCTACAGGGAGAAACTTTTGTTTCAAAAAACGGCCTCTCGGTTCTCCAGGAACCGGTCTTGTCAGAAAGGGTATCTCCCAAAGAGATTGTTGATTCTGGTAACGGTGTCAAAGTTGAAGTAAGTGTGGTTTGTCCAATCCCTTCACAAGAAGTTCCGGTGCTTAGCACCTCGGCTATTTCAAAAATCTCCTCAATGGCTTTGAGATTTTCTTCTTTTTTGGGCAATTCCTCTGATTCCCGGACCGCTTCCAAAAGAGACTTCAAACTTATCAGGCCCGTTGCCTTTACAAAAGCACCAAGCAAAATTGTTCCCACTGCCGGCAAAGCGGCAGGTCCCAATTTATATTTCCTGGCTATGGAGTTGGCATCGCAGATGGCTATTTTAGAACCGTTCAACATTCTCAATTCTTCCGACGTTTTTAGGGCATTGATAATTGCAAAGCCCCCATTTTTGAAACCTTCCAAAATATTCAGATTTTTTAATTTTAGAAGAGTCTTGTCCAGGATAAATAAATAGTTCGGTTCGTATATCTTGGAACGCAGAAGAATTGTTTCTTCATCAACTCTTAAAAACGCCTTCATCGGCGCGCTTCTTCGCTCGCTGGTAAAATCGGGCAAAACGAAAATGTCTTTTCCTTCCTTGGCAAAAGCAGTAGCCAAAATCCGAGCAGCCGTAACTGCTCCCTGACCACCTCTGCCGTGAAACCTAATCTCTATCATCAATTGCCTCCCCTTTTTGAGTCCTATTTAAATTTGTCAAAGAACATTTCTTATCATTGCTATCTTACCGCATTTCTTCTTCTTTGTCAAGATTGCACTCCATATTGACAAAAAAATCTTTTTAGGCTATTATAGTAGGAGTTCTGAAATCTCGCAAGGAAGAGGAAAAATGATCAGAATCGTGTTCTTTTTTACCGTGAGGGATGTTGCAGGAAGAAATGAGATTAATGATATTTTTGCTTCAAATCTTGGTGAACTGCTGGAAAAACTCATCCAGCAATATCCAAAATTAGAAAAAGTGATTTTTGCGGATGAAGCAAAAAGAAAATTAAGACCGGAAATTATGATTATGCTGAATGGAATAGCGGTACGCAAATTGGATGCCCCTGTGAATGACGGAGATTTAATTCTGATAATGACGATGATATCCGGCGGATAAGCCCCGCACAACAACAAGTTGTATGCGGGACAGGCCCTTTGAAAAATTAATTTACAGAAAAGGAGGAAAGATGCTTAAAATTGGTAAAGATGAGAAAAAATGTTCAGGTTGTCGAATTTGCGAACTGATTTGTGCAATAACTCATACCGGAGAATGCAATCCTAAAAAATCTATTGTAAAAATTACCGCCAATTTCCCTGAGCCTGGTTATCACATCGAAATGAAAGGTTGCAAACTCTGCGGTGAATGTCTAAAATACTGTCCAACCAAAGCCCTTTTTGTAAGGGGAGGCGAGGGACAGATAGCAGAAAAAAAGACGGTAGCCGGAAGAGAAAGTTCCATTCCGGGTTACGGCGGAAAAATTCTAAGAGTTGATTTGAGCACCGGCGAAATTCGAACCGAAGATATTCAACCTGAATTTGCCAAAACATATCTTGGCGGACGGGGATTTGCCGCAAAACTTCTTTATGATTCGGTCAAAAAGGGTACGGACCCATTAAGTCCGGAAAATAAAGTGATTATGGCAACTGGTCCCCTTTCCGGAGCCCTATGCCTGGCGAACAGCAAAACTACTTTTGCTACCAAATCGCCCCTAACCCGCGGCTACGGCGACTCAAATGTTGGAGGGCACCTGGCAGCCGAAATGAAATACGCCGGTTATGACGCAATCATCATCAGAGGCAAGGCTGAAAAACCTTCTTATCTTTTTATTGATGGGGGCAGGGTTGAAATTCGAGATGCTGCAAAATACTGGGGTAAAGGTTCAACCGAAGCTGAAAGAATGCTGAAAGACGACCTTGGCAAAGAATTCCAGATTGCCGTTATCGGCCCGGCTGGCGAAAACCAGGTTTATTTTGCCTGTGTCAGCCATGATTTTGGAAGGCAGGCAGGCCGAACCGGAATTGGTGCTGTCCTCGGCTCAAAGAATCTTAAGGCCGTGGCTATCCGCGGGGATAAAGGTGTTCGCTTGGCTGACCAAGAAGCAATGACTAAAAAGACTAAAGAAACGCTTGAGTGGTGTTTTAAGCAGCCGGCGCTTGAAACCTGGCAGAAATACGGAACTCCGAGCGTTACTGTCTGGGCAAATGAAATCGGCGCTCTGCCATACAAAAACTTCTGGTCAGAGCACATGGAAGACGTCAGCGGCCTGAAAGACGAGGTAATGCGGGAAAAAATCGTTGTTCACGACAAGGCCTGTATGAACTGTCCAATGGCTTGCGGAAAATATTCGCACAGCAAAAAAGAGGGAAAATATGATGTTTTGGTTGAGGGTCCGGAGTATGAAACAATCGCTCTTTGCGGTTCAAACTGCGGATTCGGCGATATCCAGGATGTTGCTTATCTCAATTATCTTTGTGATGAGCTTGGCGTGGACACGATTTCAACTGGCGGCGTTATCGCCTTTGCGATTGAGTGTTTTGAAAAAGGAATAATCACTAAAGAGGACACTGAAGGTCATGAACTAAAATTTGGGGATGTTGAAACCTTTGAATATCTGGTAAGAAAAATTGCCAAAAAAGAAGGAATCGGCAAAGTTCTGGCTGATGGCGTGAGACTTGCTTCTCAAAAATTTGGCAAGGGTTCTGAAGATTTCGCAATTCAGGTTAAAGGCCTTGAGTGGTCAGGTTATGGCTCGCGCAACGCCCTGGCTATGCTGCTTTCTTACCTAACTTGCGATGACGGAGCCACTCATAATCGTTCCTGGGCAATTACCTGGGATATTGAAAAAGGCCGGGAACTGATAGAAGGCAAGGCTGAAAGAGTAGTGTTTTTGCAGCATGCAAGACCAATGTTTGATATGCTTGGCGCCTGCCGACTTTTGTGGGTTGAGCTCGGGCTGCCGTTGGAACATTATCCGGAAATGCTAAAAACCATCACTGGTTTTGATTTTACTCTTGATGATTTGTACAAAATCAGTGAGAGAGTCTGGAACCTGACCCGAGTTTTCTCAATAAGAGAAATTGAGGGATTTGGCCGGGCTTACGATGCTCCGCCAGCCAGGTTTATAAAAGAAGCTGTGCCAACTGGTCCAACCAAGGGCAAAAAACTTTCGATGAGGAAAATCAACAAACTTTTGAGCAATTACTACAAGCTTCGCGGCTGGACGAAATCCGGCATTCCGACAAAAAGGAAGCTAAAGGAACTCGGACTGGAATTTGTTATTACGGATATTTTTCCAAGGAAAAAATAGAGTAAGGGGAGAACCTCGTTCTCCTTACTATATTAATGCGTCACTCGGTTAAAATGAAAGTAAACTTTCATTTTTCCCTCGTTCGCATTAATAATTGCAATTTTGAAAGAGGCGAAATTCGCCTCTTTTTTGTTTTTAAATTTCAAACCTATTGCCAACTCAAAAGACTTATGCTATAATTGTCAGAGAACCTTAAAAACTTAATCGGGGAGATAAGATGAAAAAATCAGTTTCTTTAGGAATTGTCGGCCTTGGCGGCGAAGGAGTGGTAATTTTGGGAACCCTGTTGCTTAAAGTTGGCTCCAGGGAATTTTATCATGGAAAAATGCAAAAGTTTTATGATGCCAGAATCAAAGGCGGAAGTTCGGCAGTCTTTCTTTCGTTCTCGCTTGAAAAAGAGATTTTACCTTCAGAAAATCTTGATATTCTGGTTTGTCTGAATGGCAAAAACCTCAAAGAATTTCGAGCCGAATTACCGATAGTCTCCCAAACCCTGTTTTTCTTGGATGACATTCCTGAAAATCGCCCCATTTTTAATGAATATTCGAATGCTTTGCCTTTTCCTTTTGAGAAAATCTGCCGAGAAAAAGGCGCTACCCTGCAAAGCAAAAATATGGTGGCCTTGGGAGTTTTAAGCCGGATTTTAGGTTTTGACAAAGAGGAAGTAATTGAAGAAATTAAAAAATTCTCAAAGAAATATGAGGAGCAAAATTTAGCATGCTTTGAAGCGGGTTTGGAATTTTCCGAAACCTCGGAATTACCCTCCTGGCAATTATTGAAGCCAATCCCGCCACAGCGGGATCCCGCAAAAGGCGGGATGCCGGGCTTGCAGAAAATTATTATTGATGGAAACGAAGCAGTGGTTCAGGCCGCCCTAAAAGTTGCATGCACTTGTTTGATTGCTTATCCTATCACTCCGGCTTCAGAAATTATGGAAAGCTTGGGACCAAAACTTCTGTCTTCGGGCAAAGTTTTTGTTCAAGCCGAAGATGAGATAGCCGCAGCTGGACTTTGCATCGGTGCTTCTTTGGGTGGAGCAAAATCCATGGTTTCTACGAGCGGTCCAGGGCTCGATTTACTGATGGAAATGCTGGGGCTGGCTTCTCAGGCAGAAATTCCCTTAGTTATAGTAGATGTTCAAAGAGCCGGGCCAGCGACTGGAATGCCGACAAAAACCGAGCAGTCCGACCTCTTTACAGCAATTTATGGCGGTCATGGTGATACACCAAGAGTAGTTTTGGCTCCTTATGATACTGAAGGATGTTATCGGTTAACCATTGAGGCTTTTAATATCTCCGAATATTATCAAACTCCGGTTATTCTTTTATCTGACCAGAACCTGGGTCAAACCCTGGTTTCAACTTGCGATTTTACCTCAAAAAATTACCAAATCATTGAAAGGTTGAAACCAGATGAAAAGGAAAAAGGGAATTATCGTCGGTACATCATTACCCCGAATTTTATTTCTCCTTTTGCAATCTTTGGAACGCCTGGTTTTTGCTGGCAGACTTCCGGTCTAACTCATCAAGAAACCGGAGCTCCGGCTTCTGAATCAGCAGAATTACAGCAAAAAATGGCGGAAAAACGCTGGAAAAAACTTTTGCCCCTCACAAAACAAAAGGATTTAGTTAAAACTTTCGGCAACCCGAAATCTAAAATTGGAATAATGTCCTGGGGCTCTTCGGCCAAGACCGTGCTTGAAAGTCTGCAAGAACAGGGATTATTGAGCAAAGTTAAGGTTTGCATTCCTGAACTTTTGCATCCTTTGCCAGAAGAGGAAATCCAGTCATTTTTGAAGAATACCAAAAAACTTTGTATCTGTGAGCTAAATTATTCTGGTCAGTTTGCGCGACATCTTCGGGCCTGGATTGATTTGCCAAAGAATACTCGGATTTACAGTAGAGCCGGGGGCTCGCCATTTACAAGATCAGAACTGAAAGATTGGCTTTCGGAGGTGGTAAAATGACCTACACAGATTATCTAAGCAAGGTTGAACCAATCTGGTGCAAGGGCTGTGGAAACTTTGGAATCCTCAAGGCTACCTGCCTCGCCCTTTCCAACTTAGAAATTCCGCCTCATAAAATTGGGATTGTATCTGGTATTGGTTGTTCTTCCCGAATGCCAGGTTACCTTTCAACTTACGGAATAAACAGTCTTCATGGCAGAGCAATTCCGATTGCTACGGGACTCAAACTAGCCCGGCCGGATTTAACAGTTTTGGTAGCGGGCGGAGACGGCGATTTATTTTCCATCGGAGCCGGCCACCTTCCCCATGTTACTCGAAGAAAATTTCAGGAAAAGCCGATTGATATCACCTGTATTATGTTTGACAACCATGTTTATGCTTTAACCAAAGGCCAAACCAGTCCAACTACTTTTTCCGATCAAAAAACTAAGACTACTGATTTCTCTTCACCAGTTGACCCGCTGCTCGATATGCTATCATTTATGCACTCTTCGGAATCGGGGTTTTTAGCCCAGGGCATAGCCACCGACCCTTCTCATTTGACAAAATTGATTGAAGAAGCAATAAAGTATAAGGGTTTTTCTTTTATCAATGTTCAAACGCCCTGCCCCACTCATAATAGCGAGGAATGGTTGAAGATTTTAAAGGAAAAAAGAATCTATGTTGAAGCTGGCAAAGAAGTGTATTTGCCTGACGGAGAAAGATGGATTCATGACCCTCAAGATTGGGAGTTAGCCTGCAAGATTTTGAAGACCCCGATGAATCAGGGAATTCATCTTGGAATTATTTACAAAAAATAAAAATAAAAGCGCTCAGAATTGAGCGCTTTTTTGTTGCGTGGGTTGACCCCGTTAGAAGTTTGCGATTATTTAATAATGCTAAAGTTTTATTACTTACTCCAAATTAGTTAAACTCTCGCCGGAAAAGTTCAAACTATGAACTTTTCCGGCAAATGGATACATTGGCAAACTTCTAACGGGGTTGACAATTTTTTTTAAACTGTTATTATAGGATGAAGTTCATTGAAAATTGGGTATTTTCGGAGGTAAAAAATGGGAAAAGAAATAAAAACTTCAAAAGAAGCTATTGAAATGCACGAAAAATATGTCGTCCAGACTTATCACCCTCATGAATTTGTTTATGCAAGGGGAAAGGGCGTTTGGGTTTGGAATCCCGAAGGCCAAAAGAAAATGGAAATGTTGAGCTGTTATTCGGCTCTTGGCGCTGGCCATTGTCATCCCGAAATTCTGAAAGCTTTCATCAAGCAGGCAAAAAGATACTGGCCGGGTTCCAATGCCTTTTATAATGATGTTGCACCTCTGTTTGAAAAGGAATTAATTGAATTTTGCGGAATGACAAAAAGCGTATTAATAAATGGCGGCGTTGATGCAGTTGAAAGAGCAATTAAAATTGCCAGAAAATGGGGTTATACAGTCAAGGGCATTCCAAAAGACAAGGCGGAAATTATTACCTGCGAGAACAATTTCCATGGCCGAACAACCACAATTATCAGTTTTTCCAGCCATCCAGAGTATAAACAGTATTTTGGACCGCTCACTCCTGGTTTTGTCCAAATTCCTTATGACGACCTGGCTTTGCTTGAAAAAGCTATTACGCCAAACACCGCCGCGTTTCTGGTTGAACCAATTCAGGGCGAAGGCGGAATAATCATTCCCAAAGCCGGCTATCTTAAAAAGGCTAAAGAAATTTGCGAAAAAAACAATGTTTTATTTATTCTTGATGAAATTCAAACTGGTCTTGGCCGCACCGGGAAGAGGTTTGCGTACCAATACGAAGACGCCAAACCGAATATCTTGCTTCTTGGCAAATTCCTTGGCGGCGGAGTGGAACAAATTTCAGCTGCTGTTTGCGATGAGAAAACTGCTGATATTTTGAAGTATAAAGAGGACGGCAGCACTTTCCAGGGCCATCCAATTGCCTGCGCTGTTGCCCGAACCACTTTAAAATTGATAATCAAAGAAAAACTGGACGAAAGGGCTTACGATCTCGGAAATTACTTTATGCAAGAACTAAGGAAAATTGAAAGTCCCTATGTTAAAGAAATTCGGGGCAGGGGACTGCTGATCGGCGTTGAACTCAAATCCGAGCTTGGAGGCGCCAGACCATTTGTTGACAAGCTAGTTGAAGAAGGATTGCTGTGCAATCAGACTCACCTTCACACTATCCGTTTCGCTCCGCCCCTGATTATCAAGAAAAAAGAGATTGACTGGGCGATTGAAAGAATCAGAAAAGTTCTCACTGGCCCGATTCCAACAAAGTAAAAACAAAAGCGGTTAGAAAAACTAACCGCTTTTTAAATAAAAACTTTGAAAATATTTATTTTCCATTCCGCCAAACTTCATACAAAATCGCCATTCTCACTGGAACGCCAAAACCGGCCTGCCTCAAAAATATAACTTGCGGCAAATTTTCAACTTCCGGCTTGATTTCCTGCTCTTTTGAATCAATGGGCATTGGATGGCTAAAAAAAGTTCCTCGGCTTTCGGAAATTTCATAAATTTCTTTTGAGATGACAAATTTATCCTTGGAATTTTGATATTCTTCTATTAATTTTGGGTCCTGGATATGGTTTTTTTGAACCCTGGTAACATAACAAAAATCTAATTCTTTTATAATCTCTTTTAAGTTTTTGCTTTCTTCAAAATGGACTTCTTTTTCTTTAAGATAATTTTTAATATCCTCTTTGATTTTTAAGCCCTCGGGTGCAATAAAGTAAAGTTTATTATTCGGATATTGGGCTAAAAGTTTGCAAAGTGACCTGACTGTCCTGCCATAAGCCAAATCGCCGACAAAACCCACTGATAAATTGTTCAATCTTTTGCAAAAACGGTTTATCGTATAAAGATCAAGCAATGCTTGGGTCGGATGCTCGCCAGCCCCGTCCCCGGCATTAATAATCGGCACTCCAGAAACCTTAGCCGCTCTTTCAGCCGCTCCGATTTCCGGATGGCGCAAAACTATAATATCAGCGTATTTCATTGCGGGATTTGCCACTCCGGAAATAACCTGAATTGTATGCTCAAGACTCTCTCCTTTGGCTGCCGAAGAAAACATCCCGGCTGATTCGGTTGAAATAACCTCGCCGCCAAGCCGGTGCATTGCCGTTTCAAAAGAAAAACGGGTCCTGGTGCTTTCTTCATAAAAAAGAGAGCACATTATTGCCCCCTCAAAAAGTTTTAGTCTCTTTTTCTTTTCCAGGGCTTTTTCAAAAAAAAGAGCTCTCTTGAAAAGCTCTTCAATTATTTTTGGATTAAAATCTTCGGCTTTTAAAACATGATACATATATTAGCGGATTAAGCTGATTTTGGCGGATTACGCGGATTTATTTATCTGCGACATCCGCTTTTTTCCGCGATATCCGCTAATCTCTTTATATCAAAGGCATTGACGAGGTCAAGAGATTTTGCTAAACTTTCCAAGAGTACATTGAAAACAAAGTTTAAAGGAGGAAAAAATGGTAAAGCAAAAACTGGAGCTTGTTAGAAACTGGCAGGAAGAAAAAGAACTTCTGGTTTTGGGATTTTTTGAAAAAGATGGCGAAGTCTCTGGAACAGAACTCGGCCAGAGAATTTTTAATAATCTTACCCTGGGCTCGGCTAATCTTCGGAAAGATTTTCAGGGAAAATTTGGCCAGAAATCTTTAATTTATAAAGTCTCGCCAAAAAGAATCTTATTTGTCGGTTTGGGCAAGGCCAAAGATTTTAATCCAGAAGCCCGTAGGGAAATTTCTAGCCAAGTAGCCTGTTACGTTAGGAATTTGGGAATAAAAAGCTATTCAGTGGAAGTTTTTGGCGATTTTAGCGATTTGCTCTGTCCTTCCGCAGTCAAGACTCAAGTTGAAAGTCAGGCAGCCGGACTTTATCGCTTTGAGAGTTACAAAAAATCTGATAAGAACATTGAGGAAATAAAAATTCTGGTAAGTTTCGTAACCCCGGAAATTGAAAAAGCTTTTTGCGAGGGGGAAATCGTAGCCAAAAATCTTTATTTTGTCAGAGATTTAATTAATGAGCCGGCTAGCAAAATGACGCCCGCGATGCTCGCCGAAACAGCGAAAGAGGTTGCTCAGCAATCCGGGAGAAAAATTCAAGTTAAAATCCTTGATAACTGGGAACTCAAAGAAATGGGAGCCAATTTGATTGCGGCTGTTGGCCGGGCTGGCTTCCATCCGCCTTACCTGATTACTTTGGAATATAAACCAGAGAATCATCAAAATGCTAAACCCTATGTTCTGGTTGGCAAAGGAATTTGTTTTGACTCCGGCGGTCTGGATATAAAAACCGAAAGCTCCATGGCTGGAATGCACACTGATATGGCTGGCGGAGCAGCAGCTATTGGAGCTTTAAAAACCATAGCTGAATTAGATTTGCCGCTTTGGATTGTTGGACTCGTACCAACAGCAGAGAATTTAATTGCTGAAGGCTCTTACAAACCCGGCGACATTATCAAAGCCTATAACGGCAAAACTATTGAAATAGGGAACACTGATGCCGAAGGAAGGCTTATTTTGTTTGACGCTATGGCTTATGCTAAAGAAAAATTTAATCCCTATTTGATGATTGATATTGCTACTTTAACCGGCGCCTGCAAAGTTGCTCTGGGAGAACACTATGCTGGACTGTTGGGAAGTGATAGAAAGTTTCTGAAAAAGATAAAAGAGGCTGGTGAAGAATCCGGGGACAAAGTTTGGGAATTGCCGCTTGACAAAAAATACGCTGAAGAAATAGGAAGCGAAGTCGCTGACCTGAAAAATATCGGCTCGCACTGGGCTGGAGCGATTACCGCTGCCTGCTTTTTGCAGGAAGCAATCGGCAAAGAACAACCCTGGCTCCATTTAGACATAGCCGGCGCCGGCCGAATGGAAATCATTGGACAAGCAACCGGCTTTGGTCTTCGCCTCTTTGTCCAGTTTTTCCTGAATGAAATAAAATAGGAAAAAATAAAAAGAGGAAAATTTGATCTGTACCCCAAAAAGTGGACACGAAAGTGCCCGCTTTTTTGTATTCGGAAAGCAAATAAGGTAACATATTATCATTAACAACTAAACATATGAGCAAAAGAATATTTACCAAAGAACAAAT
>Ga0315282_10010911_pt1 | contig 14169 bp, 22 predicted proteins | sample YL17G07_20_MG_FD_203693 | JGI IMG/M metagenome (GOLD analysis project Ga0315282, IMG submission 203693) | Sediment microbial communities from Yellowstone Lake, YNP, Wyoming, USA - YL17G07_20 | ecosystem: Environmental > Aquatic > Freshwater > Lake > Sediment | place: USA: Wyoming | collected...
AAAAATAAATGAACCTTTCCCTATGCGTGGTTTCTTATTTTCAAATTCATAGATTGACATAGAATCATCCTTACCCTTCTCAAGAGGGATCTCTTTGTCTCTACCCCGAACTGTGATGATTTTGGTTCGTTATCTACTTGCAATGTTCACCATGATGCTCATGATGATGCTGATCACGAAATGCATGCCTACCACATGCATCACCAATGCCTGCTTTTTTGAGCTGCCCTTGTCGGAAGGCAGAGATCGCGTCTTTCACGGTTCCTGACGCACCAATATACACGTCAATACCAGTCTCGTCAAACATACTAATAGCACGTTGACCCAATCCCCTACAGACAAGGACATTCACACCTTCTTTCGCCATAATCTCAGGTGGATATCCAACTCCACCCATATGCTCACCTGTATTAGGGATCACCTTCACTTCATTGGTATCAAGATCCACAATCGTATAGGTTGGGACTCTGCCGAAATGCTCGCCTACAACATCATCTAACCCGTTTTTTCCCATCGTTGGGATACATATCTTCATCAATTTCTACCTCCTATCCCAGAATGACTTCCTACATTTGGAGATCCTGTTTCTTGCAGCTTTCCTTCCTTGTAGCTCTCAATTGCATCTTTTATCGTTCCTTCTGCCCCGGTGAACACTTTTATACCAGCTGCTTGAAGGATTTGAAACGCATTCGGTCCAATATTTCCGGTAATCACAGAGCCTACCCCTTCTTTTGTGACTATCTGCGCTGCTTGAATACCAGCACCACCAGAAGAGAGCGTGCCTTCATTTGATATAGTTTTCACCTTCATTGTCTCCATGTCAACAATTAAAAAATACTGGCATCTGCCGAATCGTTGATCAACAACTGCATTCAAATCCTTCTCTGTTGATGATACACATATTTTCATTATTTCCCTCCGTTTGTGGTAAATTCATCTAATGCTTTTTGTACTTCGACTATATACGTCATCGCCGGACCGCCACCCATTAATATGGCGACTGTAGCTACTTCAAGGATTTCCTCTTTAGTTGCTCCTGCCTTCAGTGCTTTTTCAACATGGATTGCTATACAATATTTGCATCGGGCGGTAATCGCGGTTCCAACGGCAACGAGTTCTTTTGTCTTCGTATCTAACACGCCTTCTTTCAACGTCGAACCCATGAAGGCCTTAAAATGTCGCATCGTCTCTGGTTGATGCTTTGATAACTCTTCCATCATGTGCATCACCTGATCAACAGATTCTTTCATTTCTCCCATAAATCACCTCTATTTCTTCTTATTATTCTTTATCATAACTATCTCTCCATTTTTTGAATAGATAAGATGCTGCGCTGATGGAGAACTATTACAGATAAATCCTAATCCTACCAAAAAATTTTCAATCCGTTTCATATCACTCAATTTCTTTTGTTTCATAGTGCTTTTCATAGGTATTTACCTCATATATTTCTCCTTCAAACTTACTGATATGGTCGCGTCATCAATGCACCGCACCGTGGGCATTTCATCGTATAACAAGGAACGCCTCGTTGATGAGGTTCCTGATGACCACAGTTAGGACAGAGACATTCTCCACTTGGACCCATGCCATATCCACCACCAAGACCTCGACCACCACATCGTCCGAAACCTCCACCCCCACGCCGCCTTGGCATATCTTTTTTCATCTCCTTTGTTTTACAATGTGTTCAATTTTCTCTACAATATTTACAAATGCTTTGCCAGCATCTGTCGAAGCATTTTTAATGAGGAATGGTTCACCACTATCACCCGTTAAAACTATGTTTGGATCGAGAGGGATCTTTCCAAGAAATGGTACCTGAAGATCCATCGAGGCTTTGAGTCCACCACCAGTTTTAAAGATATCAATTTCTTTATGGCAATAAGGACAAGTAAACCCACTCATGTTCTCAATAACTCCAATAACTGGCATATTCATCTTTTTAATAAAATTGATTGATTTGCGTACACTCACTAACGCTAAATCCTGTGGTGTTGTCACAATAACCGCTCCATCACTTTGTGGAATAAGCTGTGCAATACTCAGCGGTTCATCACCCGTACCCGGTGGGAGATCGATGATTAAATAGTCAAGATCACCCCAATCGACATCACCGATAAACTGTTTTATCGCACCCATCTTCATTGGTCCACGCCAAATGACTGGAGAATCGTTATCGGAAAGAAGAAAACCCATGGACATTACTTTCAGATTCGGTGTAACCGAGATAGGATTGAAACCGGTAGCAGATGTTGTTGGTCTTTTTTCTTCAACACCAAGGATCTTTGGTATACTTGGCCCATGAATATCACAATCCATTAAGCCAACATTATATTTTTTTTCTGAAAGTGCAAACGCGAGATTGACAGAAACCGTGCTTTTCCCAACACCGCCTTTACCACTCAATACAATAATCTTATGTTTTATTCTACCGAGATTGTGTGTAATTTTCGAATCATCATATTCCGTTTTTTCCATGGAACCGTTCACCTCAATGTTTTTAACCTAATTTGTCATACTATCTTCTGTCATAAAAAGAAAGAGAAGGAAGCTTGATGGTCTTATTGTGAAGCTTCCTTTTTTTCTTTTGATAACTCTTGGAGTCTTTCCCGTATCGTCTTCATTTCTTCTTCCAGACCTTTGATTATGTCTTCGAGGTAGGCTTTTTCTTCCTCTTTGCTGGGTTCTGGATAAATTTCAGGGTAGTATGGTGCTGGATAGGGATTCACTCCTCGTGCCCAGAAACCTCTACCGCATCCCCGGAATCCTCGTCCGAAACCTCGACCCCAGCCTCTGCTGAAACCAAAGCCGCGGGCAAAACCAGGGTTTGTGTAACCAGGTACATTGTTTCCTGTGCAGTATCCTGCTGCTCGTCCAGTTCTCGGTCCAAGTCCCCAAGGTCCTGTTCTGTCTCCGCCAGGCATTTTCTATTTCACCTCCTTTTTATTTTTTTTTATTCATTTGTTTTCCTTTAAAATCAACTTATGATACTATCAACATAAGGATTCATTTATAAACGTTATTATAATAATTATTATAAAATTAGTTTTTATTCCTATTTTTTATAGGAAATATTTATATAGACTACAAATATGGTTAATAATATATTCGTATTAATGAGGTTGATATATGCCACATTTGAAATTTACCCTTGATGAAAAGGATAGAAAAATAATTTCTCTATTACATGATAATCATGATATATCTCAAGAAGAAATCGCCAAAAAAGTAAACTTGTCCCAACCTTCAGTTGCAATGCGAATCAAAAAATTGAAGGAGCGAGGAATACTTGACCATGTCTTTGGAGTAAATCTCAACAAAGTGGGGATGTATCTTGCGAAGGTCATGGTGAGAACGACCAATACCTCGAAAATTTTGGATATGTTTCGTGGTTGCCCTTTCTTTTTAAACGGTTTTGTAGTATCTGGAAATGAAAACTTAATGTTGTTATTTGCGGGTGAAGATTTGGCGTCTCTTGAATCAATAATAGATTGTCGTATACGTCCTGATAAGGATGTACAAAGCGCGGATTTTAATATTATAATATCAAGTATTAAGGATTTCGTGATGCCTATAAGAATTGTTGAACGATCTTTGAATAAACCTCCCTGTGGCGTGGAATATAAAACATGTCCGGCTTATTCTGAAAATCGTTGTTTTGGTTGTCCAGCTACGAATCGGTATAAAGGATCTTTTTGGTAAAACCTGTAAGTCTACTTAAATAAATGATTTTTGGTTCTACTCATGCAAGGAAAAATATAATTTAGGTTAACCGAAATATTTATATTTTAAGGATTACTACATCATAATATAGTGAGAAATTATGCCTCAAGAACACATCGAAGAATATCTTGAAGCAATCTACGACATTGCAGGGCGAGAAGGCACTGCAAAAACAACAGAAATCGCAGAACGTCTCAAGAACGCTCCAGCAAGCGTCACCGAAGTGTTTCAAAGAATGAAACAGAAAGGATTAGTTCGTTATGAATTGCATAAAGGAGTCTCCCTTACTGGAAAAGGCTATAAAGCAGCAATAAAAATGAAGCGAAAACACAGACTCCTTGAAGTCTTTTTAGATAAAATGCTGCATTTACCTCATGAGAATATCCATGAACAAGCATGCAAAATGGAACATACCCTTACTGATGAAACAGAAACGGCTCTCTGTAAAACCCTCAAAGGACCAACCGAATGCCCTCATGGATCACCAATCCCACCCTGCAATCTTGAAGTAAAAAACTGCCAGGAATGCTTTTCTGAACAAAATCTCACACTTGAAAAACGAGACAAAGACATCATTGCCATCACCTCGTTAAAACATGGCGAAAAAGCAAAAATTGTGTTTGTCCGCGGTGGCGGAGGCGTAATGCAGCGATTATGTGATCTTGGTCTTACAAATGGTACTATAATATCTCTATTAAGAGAAGCACCGATGAACGGCCCTGTAGAAATTTGTGTCCGCGGATGCAAACTTGTCATTGGCAGAGGTATCGCTGAAAAAATCTTCGTACAGAAAACGTGATTACAAATGAAAGTTGACCTTGTTGTCGCACTCGCAGGAAATGCAAACGTTGGAAAAAGTTCCATCTTCAACCAACTCACTGGTCTTGGACAAATCATTGGCAATTGGCCAGGGAAAACCGTGGAAAAAGCAGAAGGAGTACTCCTCCACCACGGGAAACATATCAAGATTATCGATCTGCCAGGGATTTACTCCCTCTCGACGTACTCTCAGGAGGAAATTGTCTCCAGAGAATATATTGCGTTAGAGCATCCCGATATTGTCGTCAATGTTGTTGATGCGGCCGCTCTCGAAAGAAACCTGTTTTTTACGCTGCAACTCCTTGAAATGGGAGCTCCGCTCGTTATCGCATTAAACCTTGTGGATGTTGCTAAGAAGAAAGGCATAACCATAAATGAAAAAAAGCTTCAACAGTTGCTCTATGCTCCAGTCGTTCCTACCATTGCGACAAAAGGAATCGGTGTCCACGAAATCGTTGACGCAGCCATCGAGCAAACAGCCAAACAATCTTCAGCATACAAGAATGCAATCCGCTATGGTCCTGAGATTGAAACACGGATAGAAAAACTCGAACGGGTCCTTACTGGAGTTAACATAGGATACCCTATGAGATGGACTGCAATAAAACTATTAGAAGGGGATTCTGAGATCGTTAACAAAGTTGGTGAGAAACACCCTGATGTGATTGTCGCTGCAAACATTCTCGCTGGAGAAATTTCTGATATTCACAAGGAACCGTGTTCAACGGTTATTACCTCAGAACGCTATGCAGTTGCTGCGAGGATTGTAAAAGAAGTTCAAACGTTCAAAGAATCAGAAAAATCCTCGATTGGTGAACGGTTTGACGCACTCAGTATGCACAGTGTCTGGGGGTACGTTCTCATGTTCACTATTATGCTGAGCATTCTCATGTTTATGTCCTTTTTTGGAGGATGGCTTTCTGAAATAGTACGAAACCTCTTTGAAAGCATTAATCCTCATATGACTGGATTTTGGCCTGATCTCCTCTGGAATGGTGGGGTTGTAGGACTTTATGCAACGCTTTCTGTCGCCCTTGGATTCATCTTGCCGTTTTACATCATCCTTGGGGTCCTTGAAGACTCCGGATATCTCCCCAAAATCGCATATCTCATGGATCGGCCATGCCATACCATCGGTCTTCATGGTAAAGCATGCATCCCGCTCCTGCTCGCATTCGGCTGTAACGTACCTGCCTGCGTCGGATGCCGCATCATGGAAACAAAACGAGATCGATTCATCGCTATTTTTCTCTCAACACTGGTCCCATGTTCAGCACGAACTGTTGTTATTCTTGGACTGGTTGGTGCGTATGTCGGAGTTCAATGGGCTCTTGCGCTCTATCTCATAGATTTCGTACTGATTTTTCTTATTGGAAGAATCCTTAACCGGTTTCTTCCCGGCGTGTCCGTCGGTATTATCATGGAAATGCCTCCGTATCGACTGCCATCAGGAAAAGTAGTGATGAAACAAGCGTGGAACCGATTCAAACCGTTTCTCATCACGGCTCTTCCACTTATTATCTTTGGTAGCATCATCATTGAAGCAATGCGGATAACCGATGTTCTCTATCTTGTATCAAACGCATTGAGTCCGGTTACTGTTGTTTGGCTTGGGCTTCCTGCGTTCACTGGTTTTCTCTTTATTTTTGGTGTGTTACGAAAAGAAGCAGCTCTCGTTTTACTTATGACTGCTGCGGGAACAGTGGATATCCGTTCAGCGATGTCTCCGGTGCAAATGATCGTCTTTGCACTCGTGATAATGATCTATGTTCCTTGTGTTGCAACGATTGCAGCGTTGGTTCGTGAAACTGGGTGGAAAAAAGCAGGTTTGATCACTCTAACAGAGATTGGGTTAGCAATCTCTCTGGGTGGTATCGCATTCCGATTGCTTAGTCTATTCATGTAACGTAAAAAGATGCAGAGACCATGAGATTTATACCCGTGAGTTCCCAATTCCAACAGGAGCATTAATTTACCATTAAATTCAAGCTTTTTTTCCCGATGAGAATCTTGTGGCTATTAGGTCAAATCCTTATAGTAAGTATGAGATTTAAACTTGAAGTTGGTTTCTCTTCCCCTGCGTTTTTATCATTTCTATAGTAGAAAAACGTAGTTTTTATGACGGAATATAAAATTTAGAAACCAAGTATTGCATTACGTACCTGCTTCGTATTTAAACACCCATTCCATGAAATGTTGCCCGGTATTAACGTCAACGTTTCCTGCGTTGATCTCATTTTTCCCGTCATTATCACAATCTCCGATGCACACGACCGCCATCCACCCATAGGTAGGAAGCACCGCTTCTTCGACATACGTCGTACCATTCCATTGCAAGATATGAGTCACACCAGCCCCCGCGCACACTTCATTGAGTCCATCGTCATCGGTATCACCAACATCGATTCCTTCAATCACCGGTTCTCCCCCAGGCCACGTGATATCAAATTGTATCGGATACCCCGTTCCATTCCATTTAAAGATCGTAATCCGAGGGTCGTAATAACTCAGAAGGATCTCCGCTTTCCCATCATTGTCGCAATCTTTACAGACCACACCGAAAGGGGAATCTTCTCCATATGTCCTATAAATCTCCGTAGGAACAAATACCTTGTTTTGGGGATCCCAATTCAAAACCATAACCTTGTTGTCATAAGCACAGACAATCTCATTTTGCCCGTCGTCATCAACATCACCAAGACCGGCCATATACACGTAGCCATCCACATCGGGATCCTTCCACTCCGCTACTTTTTTCAGAAACAACCCATTCCATCGAAACACCGTTATCTCAGCGACAGGACTATCTCCCTGCCATCCTGGGCCACCACTTAAAATCAACTCATTTTTCCCGTCATTGTCACAATCACCGATGAGACAATCAGCACTGCCACCTTTATTGAAAAAAATATACGGGTTTACCCCAATTATCCAATATTTAAAAGCAATGTATCTATAAACCGTGGTATACCATGTCGCAGCAATCTCATTTTTCCCATCGTTAGTCACATCGCCGATTGCCATCCCACCAGCATCACAACGTACGAATGGATAGAACGGTGGATGCAATGCATGAACCTGCGAATACGTCTGCTCGTTTTCATCCCATTTCATAACCCGAATTGTAGCGTCTCTTCCACTGACCAGTAGTTCGTTTTTCCCGTCATTATCAGCATCACCAATTGGTTGTGGCCCTTGGAATCGGGCACAAGTCCTTGGGTCGGTACCATAATCCATCGACCACTGAAGTGTATAATTACCGCTTATTCCCTGATTTTTGGTTTCTGTTGGATGTTGTAGTTGTCCGAATGTAATTGTTGCTGTGATACTACTCATTATTAAAACGAATAGGAAGATGATACTTGGAATTTTATTGTTCATATTAACCTCATTATATTTAAGTCAGTAACCTCATATAAATATATCGTTTTCTATTGATAAGAAGAGGTTTTTTTCATGGCGATAAATCTTTAAATTGATCTCCGAAGAATAGGCTTATTTTTGCTTTTTAGAACCGCAGTGGGGACAAACAATTTCTATTAAATAAATTTCAGCCAAAAGTTTAAAAAAAATGTCATGTTGCGTTATTACACCAAAATTATCATGATAATTTATCCGTGATGTTAAAAGCAAGGATTTCTCACTCGTAACTATAGAATGTAGTTTAGGTAGACCGAAAGAATAAATATAGACATAGCGATTCGTAGTAAAAAGAATAGAAGTGATCTAGATGAAAAAATTAATTATGACAGCCGGAATTGTAGCCGCGATATTAATAATAACATGTATGAGTGGTTGTACAAATCAATCAGAAAAAGATAAATTCATAGGATCCTGGCGATCATCAAGTGGAGGCACGATGACATTCAATACGAACAATAATGTAACAACCAATGGTTCACTAGGAAATTTTTCAATAAGTGGAACCCATAAGTGGGATATTGCTGATGGGAGAGTATTATTCTATACAGGCAACACATTTCAATTTTCTTTGAATTATAAATTTATAGCATCAAATCAACTTACATTGATCGATAACTATAGTAAATCTATTACATTGATAAAAATAGATTAATCACTTCGTTTGAGATCGGATTAGCGATTTTTATTGGTGGTATTGCTTTTCGTTTACTGAATGTGTTCATGTAGGCTCGCTTCAGTAGGAGAATGGTATGATTCAGAGAATCGTTCAAAAATCATTAAACGGTGAAAAACTATCAGAAAAAGAAATCAGGGATCTTTTCAAAGTTTCTGTTTTTTCTAATGAAGCCATGCTTCTTCTTTGGGCAGCAAGAAAAAAATCAACATAAGTAAGCAATGGTACAGCTGAGGTTCATGCGCAAATCGGTTTGAATATCGCCCCCTGTCCACAAAATTGTCAATTTTGTTCCTTTGCCGCACGGAACAAGGTGTTTGCCGATTCTTTCGAACTTCTCATAGATGACGCGATTTTTCAGGCTCGGCAATTTGAGGCAGATAAAGCGAACGCGATTTACTTGATGACAACCGCAAATTATCCATTTGAAAAATTTATTGAGACGTCAAAGGAAATACGACGTGCACTCAAAAGAGATACGGTTCTTGTCGCTAATATTGGTGATTTTACTTTAGCGCAAGCACAAGAATTAAAAAATATAGGTTTTTTTGGTATCTATCATGCTGTTCGATTGAGGGAAGGTCAAGATACGTGTATTCCTGTAGAGAAGCGACTTGAGACAATTACCAATGCGCAAGAGGCTGGTCTTCTTCTAGGTACTTGTGTTGAACCTGTTGGTCCTGAGCATTCTATCAATGAACTTGTTGAAAAAACGATTATGACACGTGATGAAAAACCAGTGTATAGTGGTGCGGCACGGCGCATCCCTATTCCTCATACAAAGTTAGCACAATATGGGGTTGTCTCTGAAGCAAAAATGGCGCTTGTCCTTGCTGTTGTACGACTTGCTCTTGGTGGTAATATAAGAGGAAATTGTACGCATGAACCAAATGTCATTGGTGCGTTTGCTGGTGCTAATTTATTATGGGCGGAGGTTGGTTCCAATCCGAGAGATACGATTAAAGATACAGAAAAGAAACGAGGAATGAGTGTGATGAATTGCATTTCTATCCTTAAGGAAGCGGAATGGAAAGTTCTTGAAGGCCCAACACAACTGTATACGGCCCAGTGAATTTTCCGGATAAGATCATCATAAAAATTTGTTCAACAGATATAAAATCAACAAATGTGTAACAAATACGAGTCCGAATCTTTCTACCAATCAGCTGGTTCTGGTATGGGCTTTATACCCGCGAGTCCCAAATCCCGACAGGAGCATGCTATTTATTAACATTGTTAGTTTAAAGAAGGATGAAATGTTAGAAGTATATATTTGTTAAAGCTTCGTTCCTGTTAACATTTTTATATCTGTTACACCATGTATTGACGTTATTTTATGGGTTACAATTTCTTCTAGATTTTCAAAATCTTCGGTCTCGATTTTTGCGATAAGATCATATTCTCCAAACAAGGGATGAAGTTCGATGATCTGCGATATCTTAACAAGCTTGTTGTATACCTCATATTCATGCCCAGGAATAATATTTATCGTTACAAAACCTATAGCCATATTTATGTCCTTTTTTCTCGCAAAGTAATGATTATTAGGATGTCGAGGATGAGAACTATCACCGGTACTATCAATAATATCGTGAGAAGAAAGGCGGGAATAAGTTGGATGATTGCATTGAAATAAAAGTATCCTTTTCGTTTCACTTTTAAAAGAAGTAGGATAACATTAATCACTGTTAAAACAAGGAAAAACGCTGCTATTCCGAAGAGAATGTAATGGGCTGGTTCGACAACCCATTTACCATAACTTGTGGGCATGATCACGATAGAAAAGACAAGAAGGAACGCATCTCGTATACCCTGCAGTATCTTGTTTAATCGGCTAATCATAAAACGCCAACTCTCCATTCATTCTTTAATCAACTGTCGGTCACAAAATGAAGTCCCACTTTCGCACCCTTCAGCGTTATCTGTACTTTATCGACAAGATCGATAACCTTCTCTGGCGTCACTTTTGTTTCTTCCCAGTCGTAGACAAAATCATGCATTCCAAGAGTCGGTTTAAACCCGAGTTCCTTAAACATCTTTGCTACCTCTGACAATAACCTCCCTTCACTGCTAACTATTATACTTACATGTGTCCTCATAAAAACCCCCCTCTTACTCTTTCCGGACCTTGCTCCTGCCAAAACTCCTGATAATATCATTAGAAGATATGGTACCAACAAGATTGCTTTTATCATCCATAACTAAAAGATGATGTAGGCCACTCCGTTCCATTATTCTAATAGCATCCTTAATGGTGGTATCTTCATGCGTCTGAATACAAGGATTGGAACCGCCAAGCTGACACGCGCTCATAAACTTCTTTACCGGAGGCCCTTTCATAATTTCTATGACTTTCATATCTTCAATCTCTGCAGAACTACCTGCTCCCTTAACATCTTCCGCAAAAACCTCTTTTACCAGTGCTGAATAAATATCACTTGCCGTAATCACACCCACGATATCTTCTTTGGATTTTACTACAGCTATGTCTGCTTCTGCTTTAGACATCTTAAAGATGACATTAGCTAACCGCTCTTCCACCTCAACATAGGTTATATCTGTTTTCATGTGATCTTTTATTTTATCATTAAACTCCATTGTCTTTTGCCTCAAACCCTTTTAATGTAACTATCGTTAAATTCAAATACGTTATCAAATGATTTTTATATTATAAAAATACACACTACCAAAATGTGTAGTAATCTGGGGAAAATTATTATAGAATCAACTCATCATTGGATTCTATTCCTATGACACGAGAGTCACGAACGAAAATCGAAAATTGCGGCTTAATAAAATTAAGTCAACTCCTTGGGAAAAAATGGTCATTACCCATCCTTCATTCGTTCATTTTTGATGAAATACAAACATTTGGTCAAATAGAGAAAAAATTCAGAAACGATATTCATCCAACGACGCTTTCAAACAGATTGAAGGCATTTGAACGATTTAATATTATTCTCAGAGAACAGAATACGTACAAGATAACTGCTTTTGGTAAATTATTAATCAAAACACAGTATGATCTGAAAGTTAAAGCAAAACAAAACAATCTATCAATCCCTGAAGAATGCGAACATGGAGAATGTATCTGTAATAAATTCTTTATGAAATAAGAATACTATAATAGAATTTTAGTTGTTTTTTCCTGCGGGCTTTTAAACCTATGCTCTGTAATCCCTCCAGCGGCTTTTTGTTATTTGGGAAAATCGATGACAGTCAGTCTATGAATCAATTTTCTTTTTCAAGTATTTCATGTAATTTGTGATTTCTGTAAATGGTAAATTTTTGAAGATATCTAATTAGATGATTCTTCCACTTATATGTTTCTTTGTAAAGATGCAAAAATATCACTCTATACCCATTTCTATCAAAGATCTTTCTTCTATACTCATAATCAAATGTTTTCGATCCGCAAACCTCTATGTACATCCCAAATGGGATAAGATAAAAATCTGGTGCCCACACTCTTGGTCTTTTATGTTCGTCCCAGACAAACACAGGTTGTTCATAGGACCATTGAATTCCAAATTCTTTCAATACGGAAGCTACTTCTTTTTCAGCATTTGTCATTCTATCATATATCGATTCTCTTTGCATAGTTTAACCTCCAAAAAGGAAAAAAAGAAAGAAGGTTTTTAGGGAGAAATAGGTTTGATCGCCCAGAACCAAGATAGCGTAAAAATGCCATTTTCTTGGTCTAAATCCCTCCTGTTGACCCTGGAGGGTTCGGCCTGGCCCATTCCACCTTACTCTTCATCCTACGAAACAATTTTCGAGAATAATTAAAAAATACTTTCTTTTATCATCCCATTAAATTGAAAGAAAATATTGTACACACGTGCAATCTTCCTAGGGAACACACGCGGATACTCATGAAGGAATACGATCGCACTGGTACTATCTGCCTCTTCACCTCAGATCGGTACTCCTCCACAAAAATGTTTCTCTCCCCTTTTGATTCAAAACCTCTTGTTCTCCAAAGCAGAACGACTTTGACACAGACACGCGCGATAGCGCGCACCTCAAGTGATGAAAAAGAGAGATGACTGAGAAAGTAAGAAGTCCTACTATCCAGTACCACCAATCATACCACTGACAGACCAGTACATCGTCGCTACCATGAGAATGAACAGGACAATCACGATGATCCCAAGGATAAGTCCAACAAGGCCATACCTATCCTTTTGCTTCCAAGCCATCAAACCCAGGATGATCGCGATGATTCCAAAGATGATTCCCACAAACCCTATCCAGGGAAACGGAATAAACAAAACAATAATCCCCAGTATCCCTAAGATGAGCGCTATCATTCCTGCCTGCTTATGTGTCTTACCAACTTCATCCATATATTCTCCTTTCCTCCCATTCATGATGATTTGATAACATCTCATACTTTAAAAACATGTGGAAAACATAGGAGAAGGAAACAGAAAGAAATTCCTAAGGAGTAATCTGATTAAACTGTCGTCCGACTTTCTGAAGCACGTTCAAAGAGGGTAAAAATAATGCCAGGGATATTTTCCGTAGTACGAGATTCATCCAGATGAAATTCATTCCTATAAGATTCCATTTCAGGAATGCATGGCGGATGCGCGCTGGGTATTTTTTCGGATGGTTCGTCCCGATGCATCCTCCTGCGATGTCACCACTTATCAATGCTCGATAGATTCCCTGTCCTGTCAGTGGGAAGGTTCCAACACCGGCGTCACCGACAAAAAATATATTGTTGTACTTGAGCGGATGTTGTAACCCCAAGGGAACGAGCCCTCCTACCACATAGGTGACCGTTCCGGTGATATGATGCTCCTCTTTAAATGATTCGAGCAGCTCTCGTAAATTGTAACCGAGATGCCCGAGGGTGCCGACACCGACATTCATCTCGCGTTTTTCCGGGTTCCGCGGGAAAAGCCAGTAATACCCGAGATTTTGCATGAAGATAAGTTGTATCGTATCATCGGTAAAACAGTTCGCGTCCTCTAATGTTTGCTGATACGTAACCCCAACATACCCGGTGCCAAACCCGAGCTCTCGTTTGATCGAACTAGGGCAGCCTGAGGCGTCAACGATGTAGGTGCCGTCAAGATCATCCACCGACCTGATTTTATCACCAGTGGAGAGAATAACATTACGTTTCTCAGCATCACGTGCCAGTTGGCAGATGAATTCCTGCCGGTTCAGGATAAAGGCGACGCCTGGCGGCCTTGTCGCGGTGTAACAGCGTTTTCCAACGATGACGTGTCCTTTTGTAATCTGATCAAAAATGCTTTTTTCATCTAGTTTCCATTTGGACCATTCGCGCTCGACGTTATGTGCCTCACCGCATCGGCGGCCCTCATGGTTATACCCAATGGTCTTATACTTTTCATGAACAATGACGTCAATGGAAGGATTATGTTCTTTTATCGAGATTGCGGTGCTGAGGCCGCTTAAGCTTCCTCCAACGATATCAACCTGCATACCAACCATCAGTTCTCAAGTACGCTCTACTAAGAATTAGTTCTTCTCATAAATAGTTATGTTGATGT